>JAAUXU010109619.1_pt1 | contig 11699 bp, 16 predicted proteins | sample 7278151 | NCBI WGS metagenome assembly JAAUXU01 (sample SAMN14350113, study PRJNA611818) | marine sediment metagenome | isolation source: surface marine sediment (1.8m) | place: French Polynesia: Moorea | collected 2018-08 | reverse complement strand
GTCCCAGCCTCTGCAGTCCCAGCCTCTGCAGTCCCAGCCTCTGCAGTCCCAGCCTCTGCAGTCCCAGCCTCTGCAGTCCCAGCCTCTGCAGTCCCAGCCTCTGCAGTCCCACACACTATAGATGGCAGCGGGTCCTGCTTTTGAGCTGGACCAAGTCAAAAGTACTAGGAAGAGACAGTTTGACAGACAGACAGACTACAGAAAGTCCTAGCGTTTTATATATCAGATAGATTGTGCGTAGCACATGTAGTGGTGTACACTTATTTTTGCAGCCATAACTCTTGCTGGATTGAGCTGCATAAGTAGCACAACTCTAAGAATCTCCTTAAAGTGTAAAACAGTTTAGTTGCAGAGGAAGGAGCTTCTTAGCTTTCCATAGAGGGGTGAACCACTTCAGTAACTCAATGCAGTCAAAAATTATTCCTGAAAAAAAGTGAGTGAAAACCTACACTTCCTAAGTACGATATGTATGCTATAAAGTGCCCATAGTAAAGGGTTCTTCAAAGCAAAGTGGATTTAGTGCAATCTAAATATCTGGGCCAAAGGCCAAAAACCCAGGCCAAAAAATATCATTTTCCCCTAAAGTGACTTTTCAAACTAGCCTAATATATATGAAAGCAGAGGCCCTTCACGGCTTTCTGGGATCAGTGACGGCGCCGGCGAACAAGATGTTCTGGCTGACGGCGTTTACGAGGAAGAACGCGAAGGGTCGGTCGAACGTGATCTGCAATGAGAATTGAAGTATCATGAGAATAAAAGTAAACCTTTTGTCCGAAGGAAAAATTTGCGTACCTCCTCTTCAGGAACGAAGAATGACTTCAGGATGACGGAGACGGCGGTGGCGCCAACGGCTTCGACGCCCGCTTCGTCCACGTCGATCACGGCCTTCAAGAAGATCACATTAGCACGATCGATTGATCGGACAGAGTAACAGAGGACACCTACTCACCTTGTGATAAATCTGGGAGACAGAAAACCCTTGACTGTCGTCGGCCATCCTGGAGAAGTTGCCTCCAGGAGCGAAGATCTCGCCCAACCCAGGGAACGTCGAGGTCAAGAACCCATGGAGCGGCACGGCTTCCTCAGCGCTAAACTTGGGCAGAGCTACGGAAGCTTGGACTGAAGCCAAGGACGATGGATCAAGGACTTTTTCCAACACTTCAGTGTTAGCCAGCTTCTGCAGAGTCTCGGACAAGTCTGGAAATGGGGAAAAAATAGTCGGGAAGATTGACACGTCTGGAATGTTCCTCTGACGGACCCGACCCCTCCGGGGGCAGCACGAGCACCATGCTGGTGTCCTGGTCGGCGAAGTCGAGCGCCACCACCTTCGTGCCACCTGAGGACTCCCACAGGCCGACCGTGATCTCGCCGTCCATCATGTCCACCGACACCTGCCAACAAGTTCAAGGAATCCACAGTCGTGTTCTCGCTAAAAGCTCTCTAGGAAAAGCACCAGCCAGACCTTATTGCCGGAGGCCAGGGTGAAGTCACGTTTCTCTGTGTCCTGCCGGTAGAAGGGCTCCTTCCACTCAGACTTGAAGTGGATGGCGTTCACCAGCACGAGCTTGGTAAAGGCATCCACACTTCCTGATGGTCAGAGCAGCGGCAAGTAATTAACTCATCAATCCACCGGTGATGGAATCCCTCATCTCATTTCGCCTAATAGGCTTACAACAGTACATGTGCGTAATCAGGACTCACTGAGTCGATCAATTCATCATTCTCGCATCTCACCTGGCGGCATGAGTTCCTTGATCTTCCCGTTGGTGCGCTTCTCCACCCACTTGTTAATGTTCGGGATGGCCCTGAGGGGCCTCTCGCTGAACGGGTGGCGGAACGGGCTGGCCCCGAACACGCTCCTGACGACCTTGGCAAAACCTTTGGGCAAAAATTTCCATTTCATCACTATCCAGAAACGTTCAGCAACATCTGCGTGCGTCAGCGCGTTACCAGGCTTGATCCCAGCAGTGTCGTCGACCGTGATCATGCTGGCGATGGCCGTGGAACTCGACGTAGACGAGACGAGTGACTGCAAGAGAAAACTTCAACAGCTCTTTGCTCAAAAACAAAAATTCCTTCCCTCGTAAGCTGAACTTGCAAATTTGCAGCGGATTTTGCTGGGAAATCCCACCCTTTGTTCCGGGTATCCTGACACATTTTTACTCCTATCTCTACTCTTTCACTCCGGCGTCGGGCAGATAAGGTCGCATCCGGCGAAAAGAATTAAAAAAAGTTCTGGCATTTTCAGCGTGTTTTAATTTCTCAAAATGCCAACTCAAAGCAAATGTCTTTTGTTGCACCTTGAATTGTTCCCTGAGAATTCTGTCGTTCACGGGGAATCCCAGCTCGCTGCCCACGTTCCTCTTTGTCTGGCCGTCCAAGCCTTCGTACAACATGCCCAAGCCGATGGCCACTCCGAACGGAGCCAACACCACGTTGTTGACGTCCTTGTCGCTATTGCCGCTGCCGAGGTCCTTGGCCCAGTTGGTCAAGAACTCGACCGCGAGTCGGGAAGAGAGATCCTGCAACTCAACCGTCTCAGAGAGCCCGAAGATCGCGGCCGTTGTTTTCTTTTCTGCCTCACCTGAACTGCATGTTGTCCTCCTGATGGTTGTTGTTGCTCCTGTGGCAGTCCTCGGACGGGCTGCAGCGACCACAAGAGGCAGCAGCAGCAGCCCGTGAGCCACGGCAACGACTTCATCTTGGTCACGTTGGCCTCGAGGTCCGGGTTCGCCGCTGCCCAAAGTAGCAATGAGGCTTTTTCCCTCAGGGGTCAGAATGAAGAATGCGCAAAAGAACTCACCGAGACGAGAAAAAAAGGTGCGATTTTGCTTGCAGATTTCTTCTTTTTCCTCGGATGACTGCAAATGATGGTTGTCCTCTTTTTGCGCGTTGTCACGTCACTTTGCGATGGCAACAGCGAGTTAGAGATGGACTAAGACTGAGACTCCTTCCTCATCTTGCCGACTTCGTCCTCCTGAACAAGAGCGTCAGCGCACGTTCAAAACGCGGGCTTTGCTTGGCTCGGGAACACTTTTTGTTCTTGCTCTCTGTGTCGACTCGATAGAACGAAGAATTAGTCTATTTCCAGGCAGCGAATGAACCATGAAGTTGATTTTTAGAAGAAGGAAACGCAAAAAACCGGACAGACTCGAAGTGCGCGCGCGCAAGCCATCCTGTGCGCACGCGCCAGCTCATTGGGCGCTTTGGCGCGGGTTGGGCGCCGTTCAAGGAAGTCTTCGTTCAACAATGCACAACTCATTTAAAGCAGATGTCGGGAGTTCAGCTTTTGCATACGCATTTGCTGATTGAGCAATCAAAAGATTTGGCAAGTTGCAGTCATATTGAATTCATAGCCTTCCCTATACTTGGCCTGCACTTGCTGAGAGAGTCCAGCCTTGCCTGTCTTGATGAGTCCTTTTCAGGCAACTTTGGCAGTCTCGACTTGAGCTCTTTCAAGCGACTTTTGGGCTCTTTTCTTCACTTGTTTGTGGCATCAAAGCGTACGAGTGTTTTTGTGGCCATTTCCCGCATCCGCCGCTATGTCTCCCCCCTCTTCATTCATGCTGCACTTCCTTGGAACTCACACACATCGCCCATATTCCCCTATTGTCCTTATATATAAAGTGCTGGAAATAAATAACCAAATAAAACTACATCTGTTTATACGAGTGGGTAACGTTCAAGCTTGAATGAATTCTAGGGGAATTCAGGAATTCCCTGCATTCATCCTTGTTGAATTCCGCATCCTCAGAGCTTTGTAGATAAAAATATTAACTTGCCAGTCATAGAAAATGTCGCATTTCGTCTCGTTTCGTTACCGTATGAGTGGGAAAGAAGACGTAGCAAACTACAACAGTTAAGGATGGAACTTTTTGTCACAGCAAAATACGTAGTCATGAAGGCATGAAGATGTGACCACAAAATGTATTTCTTCTCAAGGTGCCTCAGTTGAACTGTGTTATTATCTGTTGAATCAGTACGACGCATATTGGATGGGTGCTTGCAGTGGAATCCCGTGAATCGACGTCCATTCCCACCCCATCCGGTCAACAATGGGGTCGATGGATGATGGAGTGAAGAATAAACTTGTTCTTTGGCTAGACCAAAGCCGGCCGCAGTTATATCGGGGTGTCGTAAGAACCATTTTAGTATGAGGAATGGGAGGGACTCAGAACTTGGCCTTGCTGTGCTGCCTGCAAGGGATACGTGACGGAAGTGACCTGAGTGTGTGGCCCCTGCTTGTGGGTGGTGGGAGTGTTGCCCACCAGGCCTGGGTTGATCATGAACATCTTGTCCAAAGGCTCTCCCACATTTATTCTTCGGCGTTCACTGCATTTCGGAGACCGGAAGAAAAAATTAGACTCTGTGTGTGCGCGTGTGCCTGACACGCGCGCACGCGAGCGCGTACGCTGGGCAACTCTTACAAAGCCTATACAAACCTACAGTGTAGTCATGATAACACTACTAAACCTAAACACTCTGTATAATAACCCGCGAGCCTTGCCGATTGGAGTGATTGTTGCAATCTCCAGCAGGTCCGAGATGATTGGAGCTATGAAGCTGCGTTGTTGTCTCCTTTCTTTTTAGCCACCCTGTATCAAGCTACTTAGTATGACCCCAGTCGAGGAGTCAATCAACCAGACCCACCCCTCTCCTCTGCAAGCACCCAAAAGAGAGCCAATATGGGGCAAAAATCGGGAATCATCACTTGTGTGCATCGACTCAGCTCCAAAGTCTGGTGATTTTATTGAGAAAATTGACTTCAAGCACCCGGAGAAGAGAACCTTCAGTTGAAAAGCAAGTTTAGGGTGCATTCACACATCCATCAATGTTGGGAAATATTCATCAGTAAAAATGGAGGGATTTGTGACATGTTTAAGCGTAATATAATGTGAATTCCTGCACCGACGTCAAGGAGTGAATGCATCCTCTTAATTCTGTGAAGAATAGTGTGAGAAGTGAAGTATGATTGTGTGTTCCCTCAGGATTGTGTCCTAGTTGATCAAATATGCTCAAGACAGATCCCAGCAATTATAGTTGTCACTTGTCTTGGCGGCATCACCTTCTGGTGCTCTACCCGGCCCTGTTGGCCCTCGCGCTCTCCACCGGCTATCTCCAGTGGAGGGTGGCTCACCTGGAGGGGTTCCGCGCGTCCAGGCAGGACAGTTCAGAGGAGAGCAGAAGTCTCTGGCAATACTTCAGATCCTCCTCACTGCCACATCAAGTCATTAGGTTGCTTTTACACATACTCTATATAAGCTGCATATTTAACTTATATCTAACAGAAGCAAGACTGTAAAGCAATTGATATATTGAACAGCCGAACAAAGCGTCAACTTGACTATGGAGCGCCCGGGTGCCAGTGCCCTCCGGGTCCACCGGGCAAGCGTGGAAGGCGCGGCAAACGGGGAGAATCCGGGGAACCAGGACGACCCGGACCACCGGGCATACCGGGTGTAAAGGGAAACAATGGGTTCCCGGTAGGAATGCGATTAAGAACTGAGCACAGGTCAAAATCTCATCTCTGTTCTCTCTGCAGGGTTCCAGTGGACTCGACGGGTCAAAGGGTGACCCGGTGAGTATGGATTTTCAAGTTGTCCAGCAGAAAATGACTTCTTTCTTGTACAGGGTGACGTTGGCCCGAAGGGACAAAAAGGAGAAGTGGGCAGTCCTGGATACGAGATTCTCAACAGTGCAGTGAGTTCATTCCATATCTAACTGTTTGGTGCATATCTACCCGGGCCACCCTATAAGTACCGTTTCTACTGCCCTACCCCCCATCGACGACAGGGAGGTCCTGGCCTTGCGCTCACCCAAGACCAGATCGTCATGCTGAAGGGAGAACCGGGTGCACCCGGACCCTCTGGACCAGCGGGACCTCCTGGACCAACTGGATACGACGGAGCACCCGGACGACCGGGAGAGGCCGGAATAAAGGGAGATATCGGAGTACCAGGTAGTTTTCAGTTGTAAATGACTCCATTGGAAGTCTTTCAGCTTCGAGCACGTCTATAACAGTACATGGATGGACAGAAAATTCTGCCTCTCCTCGTTCAAAACTCAGCCAATATCTTTCAGGTGTCACGGGACCTCGGGGAGAGCCGGGACTTCCCGGAGAGCAGGGTGCCAAGGGCGATCGCGGCGTCATTTCTTCTATCGGCGGGGGCGGTGCAAACGGCGTCGGCGGCAATAATTTCCCCACCGCCATCATCGAGGGTCCACCGGGTCCGCCCGGAAAAAAGGGAGATTCCGGAACGCCGGGAAGAGATGGAAAACCTGGAAAACCAGGCGAGGAACCTGTCCTCACATGTTGTTCAGGAGAATCCTTACAAAGGTATCCTTGTTGCTATAGGCATGCCGGGCGTTGACGGCAAGCGAGGCAAACGCGGGAAACCCGGTCCGCCAGGCGATCCTGGGGTTGCCGGGGAGGCCGGACCCATGGGACCAAAGGGTATCCCCGGTACCCCAGGAGTAAAGGTGAGTATCAGTTGCATGGAGAGATTGCTCCATCACACAGGAACGTGATCCCACGTGTTGGTGCGAGTCACCAGCTGTCATGTCTGATGGAGTTTGTTTTCTTCACACTGTCTTTTTATTCTTTCAAGGGAGATCAAGGAGATCCGGGAACACCAGGAACAGAGGTGAAGAGATGCTATTATAAGGGACAGAAATGCTTTCTGCGCCGTGAGTGAGGATCAGTGCATGAGCTGACTCACGTGTTCTGCACAGTGAAGTCTCGATTTAATTATATTTTCTGTCACCCCATGCTTAAGGCAAGACTTAGTCTCCAAATGGAGACTTCCTTAACTCGAATATTTGTAGAAGAAGTAAATAACTCTTTGGTGCTCGCATTGGCAGCTTCAGTGCACCGATCATCCTCTTGTCATCCTGGTCAGCTTCATCCACCATTCCGGTATCGAGCGTGATCATCCCCTTAAATTGAAACTTTTAGCTTGGAACTTTCATTCATTCGAGCCTTTTTTACGTAATTTTTTTACGTAAATACCTAAATGACCAGGCAGGTTCTGCGTAATCAACACCACTTTGTCTTCGTCATCGCCGCAGAGGCCTTATAATTATTGCCATTTCTTGCCAGTGCAAGTACATGATTGCGGACGGGCTCCAGGAACAGCTGTGGTTCTCAGGTTTTGAACCATAATCCAGCTGACTTGATCGATCCCACTCTCTTATGTAAATCACTTGGCATGCCTAATCAGTAATTAATGGGGTATTTGAGGTAAGCAGCAAAATCATTGTTAATTTAAGACGCATAGTTAAATAGAGATTCTTTTAGCGAACAGAAATGTGTTTTGTTAAATCAGGAGAAAAGCCCATATTTTAATGACACGCCTATATATTACAAAGCGTGTAAATTAATTAAAATGGCCTGGGGACTTCAAAACGCTGCAAGATAGGCAAGATGCACTGTTATCCGTTGCACTAATTGTGATGCATGACAATGATGAGTATGTTATCATAAATGAGGATTGCGAGATTATTATTCCAGGGTGAACGTGGCAAGAGGGGGCGGAAGGGCGACATGGGTCCTCCGGGTCCTCCGGGTACGTACGCATATCTGCCAGCAAATTTGAAAAAGGTAAAAAACCGGACTGCACTACCTGTTTTGCAGGGCTTGACGCTCCCTGTCCGGTCGGCCCCGACGGGCTGCCCCTGCCCGGATGCGGTTGGCGCAAGTCCGGAATGTCGTCGTCTTCCCTCGACATTTCTCCGGGCTCGGGTATGTCGGGTCCAACTGGTCTGGCGTCCGACGTCCTCTGGGGGGTGTCCGGAGGAGAGGAGGAGCGTGACGACAAGGACGTCTACGACGTCGACGACTACGAGGACGATGAAGACTTTGATGGCGGTGACCATCAAGACTTTGGCAATCTCTACGGAACGGTGGAGTCTGATACCAGGTATACCAAATACAACCAACTTCTTTTCTTTCCTACTACGGGGTGTCCAGAAAGAACCTGACGAATTTTCAACCATGCAGGTATGGCAGCGTTGGCGAAGCGGGGGGGAGTAATCAGGACACGTACGGCTCTTACAACAGGTGAGCATTATAGACAAAATATGTGCATGCACTACGTGTACGTACAATTTACTAAAGTAAAAAATGATCACAGCTTATAGTGCAGGTGTCATAGGAATGTACCAAAAGAGTGAGTGAAACCTGTCCTTTGCTCCAGATATGGTTCTCCTTCATATTTCTCTCCCCCGACCGACTTCACCGACGACAGTACACACGGCAACGGCAACGACTACAATTACTACGACGGCAGCGACGACGATGACGATGAGCAAATCTGGGGCACGCCTGGCAACGGCAACGACTACGATCGCTACGACGACGGCGGGGACGAGGACGAAATCTGGGGCACTCAAGTGAGAGGACACGTTAGAAATGGCGCCTTTTTTCATGAAGACTCACACGAGTCAAGTTTCCAGATTTTAGCACAGGGTTCAACTGCGCTGTTGTTTACGTACACACACGTGGACCCAAAGACGCGAAGCCCAGGTTTTGGGCAAGTGCATGTGTGTGTGTGGGGGGGGGGATGTACAACGTTAAGTTAAAGATTTATCCGTGGACTGATGATTTGACCCATTGATGGACACTTGTCACAGTGAAGTCCACATGTGTGAGCTACCATGGCCAGAGGTCCGTGTTCAGCTCGCATATGTGTGACACAGACTGTATGACCGCTACGGTCACTAACATTTGCTTCTTCGTCATTGTCAATCCTGCTTGCAACTAGGTCGACAACACGTGGAACTCGCAGACCAGTGACCAGGTGTATAGCAGCGGCAACACCTGGGGCAGTCCGGCGCCGGCGTGGGAGCCCTCAGGGTCTTCATCTTCTTCTTCATCTGTCGACTCGAGTGGCTCACCCCTCTGGGACCCCGTGGATGCCGGCGGCGACGACGACTCCGACGGGGACGTCTACAGCTACGGAGACGTCAGATACAGCGATTACGAAGACGACGACTACTCGAAGTGGTAGCGGTTCCTTCTCTGGGTTCCTACCTCCGGGGCTCCGGGTTTCGATTATAATTTGTCCCGATTTTTTTCAATCTTGAAGAGAGTTCAATAAAGTCTCCCACGTACCCAAGTCCATACGTCCATCCTTCAGCAGCAATTCTTCATGTGAGACTTGCACAAGTCTGCAATGCAGAACACCATAAATGACGCCCCTTTTTTGCACACTGCAGTTAAAGTTTTATGGGACAAGTCCGCTCTCATGCGCGTTGAGAGTGCACAGTCCATTCAGCGCTACAGTAGAACCTTCAACTAAAAAGCATAGTTTTGTCAGGTCGAGACTCAAGAACTGAGAGACTCAAGACTCAAGACTCAAGAATCATTTCCTTCTGAAGTTCATTCACCTCCTCACCCAGAGGGGATTTTTTAACTCTTGTCCCGTCTTAGTTTGAGCCATATTTTTCAGTCTCCTCGTTTCGATGATTTTTTCCACCTGTGTTCAACTTTTTGAGGCTCTTCCGACCCAGGTTGGATGAGAAAGAATAGAGTGAATTGGCAAATTACACTTCTTTTGTATGGCTCGACGAAGAATTTCGCTGAACGAACACTTTTCGAAACGCTCCCTCTTGCTCGGCCTCGCCTTGCCCATGGCCAACTTGGGCAGGTCAAACGTCCCGGCGGGTGCGAGGGTGAAACCGGTCAGGACATGGCACACTTGTCGAAGACGCCAGAGTGTCAGCATCGATTTGCCAAACTTGTACGTTGCTCACTCACTAGGGGGATATCATGTGTTTTCCTCAAACTTCATCTGGGGCATTTTCACACAATTCCTTTAATTCTATTTCAAGCACCCTACTTACAGTCTGTGTCAAAAAGAGTTGACTTGGCTACGAAGGAAATATGATCCCTTTTTTGTACTAACCGTAGAGACTTGACGATATCCTCGAGTTAGTAGTTCAGTTTAGTGCGCTACCAAACTCAACAGATTCATTCATTCGTCAGTGTTTACCTATAAGCAGTTGATTGACACCTGTGTTCCCTGCAGGAGTTGCTCTTTACCCTCAACACAAGAGGCAGAGACAGAGAAAGCAGCAACAATGTCTGAGACAAACGTAAGCAGTGACAAACACATCCATCCATTTATTGTTGCCAATTGCGTCCAACTACTGCAGGTGAAGCTGGCTCTTCCGTCGAGCGATGAGAATTGCTCGGCCACTTTCCTGGACGCCGGCCAGTACTCCAAGAACGGGATCCTCAGGTACGAGAGGATCTTCGGGAGGACGTTCGTCAGCACAGGGGGACTTGAGACCACGGAGGTAGGGCCTCCCCGAGGGCACCGCATGGGGCACCGCATGTGCCAGGAACACTTCTAAGGAATGCTCTTTTCATTCAGTCAACCCTCTATATGAGCTGAGATTGGAGACTGGTGTGACAGATGCAGTGATCCGCCTATTGCATAAGATCTCCTGGATTGACTGACCACATAAGTTATTTTTGTCCAACGTTGTCTCGTTGAGCCGAAAAAAAGCATGGGTGACTTTGTCTGATTCAGGTGTGCTTTTATTAACTCAGAACTTCACGTGCGACTTGGGCCTGGTCCCGGGCATGAAGGTCTTGGATATCGGGTGCGGCACCGGCGGTTCCGCCTTCTACCTGGCCCGGCGGTTCGGCGTCCAGGTGACTGGGATCGACCTCTCCGACAACATGCTCGATATCGCCGAGGAGCACAAGGCCACCATGAAGCCGGAGGTGCGTGAAAGTCACGACTGCCATGGTCCTGTGATTTCTCTTATAAATTATATCATATAAATGTACCTTTCACATTATTGTCCTTTTCCAGAGTCAAAATCACATATAGTTGCAACGTTAACATGACATACATCTATTTATGCACTTTGATATTGTCTGCCGAGATACAAAGGCGTTCTCAGTGAATGAAGACAGTGCTTGGTGACCTTGAAGGCACTTTTGGATAATTGCCTCATTATCTCGATGTGAACGAACAATCTGTGTTTCCTCGTCACATTCTTTGCCACTCATGTTTTTCCGCCCTCTGGAACTTCTTCGTAAAGAAACAAAGTAACGCATGTTGAAGCAAAAATTGTTGGAAAATTTGGAGCATCCTACTCACAGATCCAGAACTTGGTGAGCTTTTGCAAGATGGACGTGACCAAGGCGACCTTTCCCGAGGATCATTTCCACCTCATGTACTCAAGGGACGCCATCATGCACATCGGCAACAAGGACGACCTCTACAATAATGTCTACGTGAGCAACATGTACATGTTTGGAACGTTGAGGGAAGTGAGGTAAAGTAAGCGGGAAAAAAACCCTCTTGGCAGCGTTGGCTAAAGCCTGGAGGAAGGGTCCTGGTGAGTGAGTACGTACACGGACGCAATCATCCGAACCACACCAAAGAGTACGTCGACTACGTGAGGGACAGGGGGTACAGGTTCGTCACCGTGGAGGAATACGGAGCCACTCTCAAGAGGTAAAGGAAAGTAGTGGTCAAGGGATTATAAAAAGAGCATAAGTCATCTTTGTAAAAATACAGTGAGATCGTCATGAATGAGACCACTGTCTGCTGGATGGGGAAAAATCACAAATGAACATGAACATCCCTATAAGGCCCCTCATTAAGGCCTACCAAAAAGTATTTTCACTGATACTTTCTGTTATTCACTGATACTTTCTGTTATTCACTGATACTTTCTGT
>JAAUXU010122718.1_pt1 | contig 11701 bp, 19 predicted proteins | sample 7278151 | NCBI WGS metagenome assembly JAAUXU01 (sample SAMN14350113, study PRJNA611818) | marine sediment metagenome | isolation source: surface marine sediment (1.8m) | place: French Polynesia: Moorea | collected 2018-08 | reverse complement strand
GACAACACCTGCTCCTCAGCTGCACTCCTTTGCTTGTCAGACTGATCAACCCTGTAGCAGTTTAGTATTATGTAAGAGTTGGTTAATAATCTTTCCCTTTGAGATCTTACCTGTCCTCCAGGTTTACAATGTTCTGTTGAAGTGCTGACTTTTCTTCTTGCTGAGTCTTTAGGTCTTCACTTAGCGTAGTCAACTTGTCCGAGAGGGAGGAGACTTGACCTTCAGCCAATGTTCTTTGCTTGTCAGACTCGACAACCCTGTAACATTTAAGTGTGACATCAATAATTCAGGAAGTTTCTATCGATGACCTCACCTTTCCTCGAGAACACTAATTTTGTCCTGAAGTAATGCCTCATGAATTGACCCTGCTAATACCTGAAAGAGGAGTAAGTGACGACGCTTTTGGAAGTCTGCCTAATCAAGCTAAGGACTTATGTCATGCGTACCTGTTCTTGCTGCTGATAAGACAATCCTGGTGTTGGCTGCTCAAAAGAGTTCTCCACGCTGCTGTCCCGCCTGCTTTGTTTTACCTCCTTCAATATTTCTTTTAGCTCTTCATTTTCGTTCTTGAGATCTTTCACAATCTCATTTAGACGGTTCTGGTCTTCTTTCAGGGCAACTTCATCCCACTCGTGTTTGCTCAAACTTGTCAGCTTGGACTCCTTTTCTCGCAGCTTTTCTCTGAGATTGTGGTTGAATTGTTTTAACTCTTCAATTTTTTCTTCCTGAGAGAAAACGCGCTTTTCGGCGGCTGCTCCATCAGTCTCCAAGCGGCGCGCCTCAGCTTCTAGTTCGGTTACGCGCTTCCTCAGCCGGACGCACTCCGATGAATCCGAAGCCTACATAAGCGAGAGCTGGTAAGTGGTACGCGTGCGTAGGCATGCAACTTGGACGATCAAAATACTTGTAAATTTCCTTACGGGAGATAGATTCTCTTTGGCTGACATCAACTCCCTCAGGCGATCATTCTCCTGCTGCTTCTTGGAGAGCTCGTTGCAGAGGGCCACATTGCGTTCTTGGACCTGTGCGGAGATTAAAAATCCCCCAGTTATTTTAATCTCCTATCATGCAGTTATTATTACCTGGTCCAGCTCGAACTGGATGTTGAGCGCCTGCTGAGACTGATCCTCAGCCTCCTTGCGGAACCTGCCTACGAGCCGGGACACAGGGGACTCCACGGGAACGCGCTGAAATAATTTTGCACCCAATAACTCCATGCGCACCTTGCTGATGAGTCAACTTACCTTCAGGTGGTCTAGAGGGGCCGAGGTCGGCGAGAAGACGAACGAACTCTTCTCTTCCGAGCCCTTATGGAAATGGCTCCGGCGACCCTTGGCAAGGTCGCTCTCGTCTTCCTCCATGGGTCTTGGCCTCGAACTATGAAGTAGAACAAGACCAGAAAGTGTCGCAGCTCGAGAGCTTGGTCAAGGCCGAATTCGGTTTGGTGGGGACGTAGGAGGGATTGTCAGTTTGTTTCAAGTTTGGATGGGCGTCAGCTAACCTTTGAAAATAGGCGGGCCTACAGAAGACGGTTAGAGGTAGGGTAGGGCGCACCCCCCCACTCTGAGCCGAGGATGCAGCTAGGACAAATCACTAGTGATTCTTGTTAAGGAGCTGACTAAAGTTTCGTGCCAGATGCAAAGACATTCGATGATTTGATGTCTGTTCGAAGACATCGCAGCCTACGGCAGAAAATTTGAGGTCCGACCTATCTTTATCAGGCCGTTTTCTTCCCGTCTGAATCACTTCTCTACCGACTCCTCTGTTTACGTTCTGTTCTTCAACTTGCTTTATTTTATCAACTTTAAACTTGGTTCAGTTCGGCAACTTTAAGTCTCGTTTTCCATGAAGTTCCGCGGTGTTTTGTCCGATTCTCCGGCCATTAGGAAGTTCTACAATGTCTTGGCCACCATGGCTAGATTGTCGAAGGTAAATACTGTCGGGCTTTCTTATGCGCTCTTGCTGCAGCTCGTCCGTCGTCGTCTGTGTAATTCTAGGTCTGCGTGCTCAGGTTGGCCCAGGACAAGCTGTTCTTCATCCTCTCGGAGAGTGCAGGGTCTGTGGGCGTCTGGTGCGAGCTCGCTCGTGCCCGGTTCTTCTCTGAGTACTGCCTGGAAGGCGTGGCACCGGAGACGCATCCGGATATTTACTTGGAACTGGAACCTGATAGGCTTGTCAAGACACTGGGAGCGCTCAAATCTGCCCATAACAGCCCCGCAGGTATGTGTATTTGTGCAAAACCCGAAGCCTAAGCTCATGGGGGGGGTCCTAATTTGGTCCAATCAGGCCTTTCCTTGAAGATCAAGTTGACTCGCAAGCGTGAGCACCCTTGCCTTACTTTTGCGATCGAGGCCAACTCCGGAGCTCGTTTGTGCACTCACGACGTCCAAGTGGCTCTTATTCCTCGGAGACTTTGGCCGGACTTTGCGGAGCCGGATGTGGAGGCCTACGATGTCAGCATCTACTTACCGGATCTCAAGCAGCTTAAACACCTCATCGAGAGGTAAGGAAGCAATCCCTTCTTGATCTACTGCATCAACACCGATTACATTACACCTTCAGATATAAGAACCTTGGTCACCACGTCCTGATAGAAGCTGACGGGCGGACAGGACGCCTCAAGCTGTCCGTCGAAGCAGATGAGATGAGTGTAGTTACTCACTTCAAAGACTTGGAGCGACCGGCTTTTGATGTTACTTCCAATTCGTCAGTGGTGGGAGTTCCTTCAAGAAATGCCGACCCTAACTCTGGCTTCACGGGCGTCAGGGTGGAGTTGAAGCGGCTAAGTCTCTTGCTGAGCGCCGAACTGGCGGGGACATCATCCGGGTCGGCACTGTCAGGGACTGCGGGGTCTTCCGGATCTGTGATAGACGGCATTCCCGGCATCAAGAAGGCAATCATAGCCAACTTGGTCGCTGGGAAGATGGTTCATCTGTTCTTAGTGCAAGAAGACGTGTGCATGCAATACTTCGTACCGGCAGTGCTAGAGTGAAAAAAGGCATCTTCCCAAGTCTAACAGTGTTCAAGTCAATTACAGTCCACAGGGGGTTGGGTACGAACATTTTTTGGTGTGACAGAGGTGCGTCGATCATGCACTCAGCGCATGCTACCCCAACGAAGGTTACGCAATCACTCCGCGTCCAGCGCAGAGTTGAAAGTGTACGTACTGTTCCGCCACCAACGACAGGAAAGGATTATTGAAAGCTTTCGGCACAGACACCGCTAGTCTTTGGTCGCGAGCGGACGCCATGGAGAAACTGAACAGCAAGCACTTGTCCGAATCTGACGCCGAACCCAGCCTCCGGGAGGACAGAATAACTTTATTTAACATGAGGTTCTGTCCCTATGCTCAGAGGACTGTCCTGGTGGCAATAGCAAAAGGAATATCGTAAGGCATCCTCAGAAAATTGTGAGCATTTTTCTCCATTAGCTTTTGTTCCTTCCAGATTTGACATTGTCAATATCAACTTATCCTCAAAGCCGGACTGGTACTGGGCCAAGAATCCTTTGGGGAAAGTTCCCACAATCCAGAATCGTGACTTTGTGGCTTTTGAGAGCATCCCCTTGGCAGATTACCTGGAAGAAAAATATCCAGAGCCCAAGCTGGCACCGGACACACCAGAGCAAAAGGCAAAAGATGCAGCCCTAGTGGCAGTATATGAAAATCAGGTAACGTCATAACTGCTTCAGTGTCGTAGTACACGAGTATACTTTTCTTCAATCACATATTCTTAGGTTGTCTTTCCGCTGTACACCTTTTACTCGGAAAAAGAGGAATCAGTAAAGGAGACAAATTGGAATAAGATGCAGAATGGGCTGAAGTTGGTGGAGGCGGCGTTGGAAAAAAGAGGACAATTTTTTGGTGGCCAATCTGTCAAGCTGATCGATTACTATATCTGGCCCTGGTTCGAGCGTATCCCTGCCTTGATATCACGGGGTGCGTTTAAAGATTCACAGTTCCTGGAGAAGTTTCCATTGTTGGTAAGAGTGCCATAACGCAGTAGTGCATTGCATTGCATTTACAAGTGACATCAAATCTTTGCTTTCAGAGCCAGTGGATCTCTCGCATGGAAGCCGATCCTGCGGTTAAAAAGTACCGAGTCCCAACTGACGTTCATGCTAAGTTCTTAGATGGAGTGGTTGGTCAGAAAGACTTGGGAGTTTATGACCTTCTACGCGAGGACTAATGAAGATTATAGCTGGCGGTAACTTAGAGCAACGTTAACAATCCATTCGCTCCTGTCCAAGATTATGGTTGTAAAAAACTTATCTTCAAAAGATATGATGAGCACAATGCATTTCAAAAGAGGATATACAAGTCCTGGAGGGAGCTCGCATACGTGGGTTTGTTTTGATTATCTGGATTAGATTTTTCTCGACAAATACGCAACAACCACCTTGACGCCACCACTCGGGCCATCCTTGGTTGACCTGGCTGGTGAGACTGGCTGAGATCACTTAAAGATGATTTGTGATTGTTTTTGATTGTACACGCATTTCATCTAAATAGACTTGAAAAATATTACAGTTTCAAAAACTTGAACACGCTACTTTTGGGTTGTCTGAAACATTGCTTTCCTCGTTTTCTTCCCGCATCCTAGGTTGCTGTGAACCAACCCATAGGTTGTGTCCATATAACATATACTAGTTACACGCGTTGTACGCATACTCCCTTATAAGTACAACACTTAGAACTAGACAGCGGCATATTCTTTCACGTGTAAATATTTTTTCCTCTTTATCAGGCATTGTCGGTGAAGAAATTGTGTACATTTGCACAATGTACATGTGTACGATGTACATTCTTGTATAATTGTGTGCGATGTACATTTTCCTTCAACAACTGAGATTTGGCTTATTTTTCGGGTGTGACTTCTAGGTCTTTTCATGTAAGGTGCCTGTGAGCTCAGACCCAGATCTAAGCACTAATAGAGAGTTCGTAAAGGTATTGATTTGCACCTCCAGTTTAGGCCTCAGAAAGTGAGCGTAGCCTAGGCTTGGTATAGATGTAATAGAAGACGACACTGAGATCATAGGCACCGAAAGAACCGGCTCTACTTTCTGGCCAACCCTTGGAGACAGTCCAGCTGTTATTGAAGTACTCAAACTATATCTCTCTCATAGCTAATGACGATAGATTTCTTTAATCGTTATATCAACTCACCGCCATCACTGTGTGTTACAAGTAGGGTTTTGGGGCTCGACCATTCTTGCCTAATACCCTCAGTCTCATCGTACTGTGTACAGTCAGGAACAATTGTGGGTGGGTTTTCCCTATAAGTCACAGACTGAGATGAGAACAGATGCAACGAAGTTAATTTTTGGTGAAATCTAGTCTTTTGCAACCTGTTCCAAAGACAAGTTTAAGACGTGATACTTCCAGAAAAATGTATATAAGAACAGGTATTTTGCCAGAAAAGTTATTTCCTTGACGAATCACATAGAAGCTTAATTTCGCCAAAAAACCTCCCGCGAAATGTTGCTGTCTCTACTAATACTGAACGTATGTTACATTCACTTAATCAAAAAACTTTACATGACTTTTTAACAACTTCTTTCCTCATACTTTTGCTTCAACTTAACCTCTCAGATTTTCACAATCCAACAAATTCGTTAGCTTCTGACTTCCTTCTTTCTTCTACCAGATGTTTTTGCACCAAGACGGTCCAGTCATCACCCGCACTTTTTGTGATAAGAGACTCCGATAGGTCGAACAGAACGAACGGCCTTAATGAGACGTCAGTACCTTTTTTCACGGAGCCTCGCGGCCACCTCTCTTGTCATCACTGTCTCTATGTAGCAGAACTCATTGCTTCATCACTCGGAATAGAATTATCTTCTTCATTCTTTTGACAAAGTTCTCTGAGCGCCTGCTCTAGTTGGTCTGCGATCGTCCTGAGGTCCCCCGCCTGCCCCTGCTTAGCCATGTTCCGCACCTCTCCGCTCAGGCGATAAATGTCGTAGATCATAGACGCGCCTCCCAGCATGATAGTGAACGTGCCGGTGACGACTCGACCAGACGTGTACAGGATCAATTTGGAAACCTATGGTAAAAATAACCTGCATTTGTTCACGTACCCTCCTTTTAAGAAGTTACCTCTTTCCCCACGTCTTCTCCGAAGATTCTACCCAGCGTCTCTGCTCCAACCTGACCTAGTCCTGAGGCTCCTTGATGAGCTAGCATGCCGTAGAACTTGATGCTGTCCGCGACTGCGCTGCCTCCACTGAGAACAGCCGCTGCAGCCGCCTGTCGAGCGAGCTTATTGTTCTGCAGTCGGACCATGCTGGTCTCCAAGTGAGCCGTGGCATCCTGTGCAGAAAAAAGCTTGATGATGCAGAAATATCCATAACTTGCGCCCATGTAATAACAATGTAGGTATGGCTACTTTGTCCTTGTCGATTGCCTCCTGTGCCTCTGACATCTGTCTAGACTGAATGATCTTTTCCGTGATGGCTGCAGCTCCACCAGTGATTCCAGCTGTCAATCCCAGTCCGGTGCCAGCGAGCAGGATTGGGACTGCGGCTGCACCAGCGGTTGCCACCGTCAGAGCTCCACCAATTATAGCGAGTCCGCCAGCCAAAGCGCCGCCGCCGGAACCAACGATTTTAACAAAGCCTGTGCGTCTGCCAAAGGAAGTTCAGGATGACCAGCCAGACAAGCATGATGAGCATATTTACCGTGAGACGGACTCGATGTAATCTGCAATGTCTCTGAGCTTTTCTATAGTCTTCTCCCTGTTGTCCGCCCATTCCTGGAGCTCGGAGCGCAGTCTGACAAGTTCAACAATGACTTTCTCTTCTTCTGTAAGACCATCGAGGTTTACTTCATCAGAATCTTCCGGCCCTTCCACGGCTTTGGATGCCACCAGAGCTTTCCTCGAAATGCCTGCTGCCATCCCCCCATCTTGGCCAGCGAGATCCAGTGCGCTGGCATTTCTCTCTTCCTCACTGAATTCTTTTACTTTGCCACAAATTTGTTCTTGAGAGGGATGGTTGCAGTCCAACAGTTTCTCGCATATGGCCTGGTCAAGTTTGGAAATCTTGTCCGCGACAATTCTTTTCGTCGACCGATCAGCAGGATCAATGGTGCTCTCGTCTATTATCTCAAATTCGTCGTCGCTCTTGTCTACTTGGTCCACACTTTCATCCTGTTGCAGTGTGTTGATCGTTTCACAAGCCTCCTCTAGGGCACCAGTAGTTGAACGTTCCGAGTGTTCACCGCTAAATTCGGACTTTTCCATGACCAGACAGGTTAGTTTCACTCACGACAACAAGGCACATTTGTTGACTTCTACCATGGACCAAGTTATTGCCATGTAAATCACTGAATGGACGGCTTCTGTTGCTTCGTCGGAGTAACAGCTTTGGACTACGTGGACAGTATGTACATGTGACGCATTACTTAGGGTTTTGTGGCCAGACCACTGACTTGCAAGTTAGTGGGCCAGATGTCAGAAGATCAGCTGCTCACAACAAAGGCACTCTCAGAGTTATCAGCACAGGTGGGCAGCGCAAACGGACTGGACTTGCAACTTATTCGGTCACTAAACCTATCAGTTGTGCCCAATACTAAGAGACTCGAGTGCTGTTTCGACCAGCTAATGGAGGATGGCATGTCCTAATGAGGTGACGAGTGCTCTGCTATATTAACAAATGCAGCGATTTTCTTTGGAGCTACGTTTGCTCCTATGGCGTAATAAAAGAAGGTGGAATCTTTTACTACGTTCTGATTTCATTTAAGCAGCGAAAAAAAAATCTTGCAGGGATCTGGAGCGAAACGCGTGTGAAGTGTCATTGCTCCAGTGTCAGCAACTGGAGATCAACGAAAAAGATTTCCAAGTTGCAGGGTCCTGACGCGGCCAGACATTGTCCGTAGAGTTCAACATACCTCATTGAAGTTCAGTCGGGCAGAAAACATGAGTAAAGTCGGCACATGCATGCAATCAATACTCTGACGTTTGGAGAAATTTGGATAGGAAGCACAATTCTCCCCATTGCTGCCAGTGTCCTGGTCAATAATCTGAAATCCAGAGGCGGTCAATGACGTCACACAGCAAAGCCGCCGCTGCCGCCGATCAGTCCCTTTATTCCTTGCACACCGCCATAGACTCCCTATATCACTTTCCTTGCTCCGTGTTAACACTATCCAGTGAGACCGACACTCCACTACACAAACTTGATGTCACCGCGACAGGAGTTTCGAGGGCAAGCTGCGTCGTGACCAGGCGCAAGTATGATCAAACCACTGCAAGGGTGCATTTACATTGACAAAAGTTTGAGATATTTCATTGACCATATGAATGGGTGTTTGCTGTGTGTATATACAACGTTACGTACTGTCTAGTTCATTACCTTAGGACGTCGACAGTGGACACAAAATAGTGACTTCTGTCTCACATATACTTCTATCAAAGACCATGGAGCTGACAGGAAGAGCAAACCATAAAAAAAGAAACAGTAAATGCTCTACACAGTATTGCAATAACAATGGGTAAAATCAAGCAGGATCAATGCGAACTTTTATGGGATTTCTTTATAAAACGTTCTGATTCCCAACCATGTCTATGTTGATCTTGAAGTAGACATATGGATAGTAGTTGGACTGGCCAAAGCCTAAACCAGCCGGAACGTCCATCTGGAATTAAATTTGTCATGCATGACAAGAACATCACTTGTTATAGCAGCAAATGAACACGTCCATGCACGTGTTCAACGTGGCTGTTCAGCACATGAACAGCAAATGTGTCTATGCACAAGTTCAAGGGTCCATTTCTCACCTCAGCCCCTGCTGCTCCCAAAGCTGAATCCAGATGGGTATAAAGCTGGTTGAGGGTGTCCCTCAACTTCTTGCTTGTCTTTTTCTGAGGCAATAGCATCATCCCTTGAAAGTTGACTGGGAGACCAAACCGCAGTACAGACTCAACAAACACCCGAAGAGCCTGAAATTGAATAGGTACAGTTGAAACAGTGAGAGAGATGGTGCTAATTACATCTCAGTATACAGACCTTCACATGGATCCAAGCCATATAAGCCTCACTGAAGTTGACTTTTAGCCACCGAACCTGCATAAATGACGTGTTATTAGCTACCAATTTTACATCTGTGTACACCTTTGCTTAGTACCAGAGGTCCGAACTGCTTCTTCTTATCCATCGCAAGTTTGGTAAGTTCATTCTTGCCTGCCTGAAGCTCCTCAGGATTGTACACGAAGTCGCGAACAAGGAACTTATTTTCTCGAGCCTATAGCAGAAAAACGTGCAGTATTTCTAACGAACTACGTAGGCAGCTAATCTTCGGGACAAAACCTTGTGCTTGAACGTGTCCACATCCCTTTGAAAGAGTGTGACAGTCACCAGCGCATTATCAGAATCCTGGTAGATCGTCTGAGTGGACCTAAAAATTAACATACGTCATGCTGTTGTTTTCTCTACCAGGACGTGAAACGATTACCTGGGGACCACTTTCTCCGTCAATGTCTCATATTTCGTATGCCAGTCATTGATGAGACCGAGCGGTACAACCACGACCAAGGTGGTGAGATATTCAGAGTTGAGCACGAAGTGTTCAGGCCGCACAAGATCTCCCAAATTCCTCGTCAGCAACGACCCCGTCTGCTTCTTCTCCATGCTCTGCAGACTAGACTTTAGCTGGTTGTAAGCTTGTGCCTTCCCTTTCAGATCACTCTCAATCTGGCCAACTTGCTTGCCTGAAAAGATGTGTTATATTAACGTGACGTAGAGATAATGCAAAGCGAACTGGGCTTACTGATGATGTCTGTGAGGTTTCTCAGGCTTTGCTTGATGGGGTACTTGGCCATGTCCCACTGGAATCTGGTCAAGTACGTGGGAAGATCCATTCCATTTGCAGTAAGGTTTTCCTGCAATTTCTCCCTCTGGTCTTCTAGTACCTCACTCAAGTAGGTGGCCAGTTTGCGGGTTATTTGCTCAACGTAGCTGTCCACTTTGGCTAAAACAAAAAAAAAAGACACGATGCTTGCATACAATATGCACGGACAAAGTGCGAGACGACGAGAGGTAACAACGTCTATATTTTACCTAAGTCATCAGACAGTCCGACTAGCTGGTCGAGAGTGCCCACCTTCAAGTCGGGAATGTGGAACTTCCAGTTGGTGGACAGCTGCTGCTTCATGGTAGCCTAATAGTTTTTGGGAGGTGGTGTTGCTATGCCGTGGAATATCCATTATTACACCCACCTGGTTGAGTCTGTCCCATGTTTGTTGGCAGGTCTTCTCGCCAGGAGCCGATATGATCCAGTACTCTGAGACATTCATCTTCACCTAATTCTCTACAACCGCCTCAATGCCTAAGAATGGGAAGCTTGTCGGCGACCAAGGAAGTGACCTTTCCCCAGGTCAATCACACTCTGTCCATGGTGCTGCTGTTCCCTCAGAAAAAGGAGCTCCTTTTCATGTGACAAAAGATGGTATTTCGTCTGCTCTTCCCCGGTCAGCTGAACGCAGAATTCACGTGACGGGCGACGGCGACTGCGGGGCAACTCCTGCTGCAATGTCAGAGGGCCGCCAGATCAGCCCTCTTCCAAGGTTGCGAGATTCTTTAGCAAGTTCCTACCGTCCTTTACTTGCACTTGCTGCGTACGTACTGCATCTATAAACACCGAACTGGTCGTACAGTTTCGTCGTATGGATTGTACAGTTAGTTCCTCAAGCTTTTAGGTTTATTCATGCATGCCTGCGCGGACCTTGAATGCCAACGACACGATTACACAGCCCATATCAAACACTCTCCATCCGCCACCGCTCTGTTCCAAAACAAAAATAAAGTTCTTCCCCTTAAATAACGTTCCTAAGCTCACACATCTTACAAATTGGTACGAAGGACGATACAAAACTGTAGTAACAGTTCGCTAAGTGTATTCTGCATGACTCTGGCTCAGATTCTTACGTGTCCTCGTAGTATCTGTGCTTCATGGTTCTGTACTTCTTGAGCTTGTACAGCGCTTCCAGCTCCTTGACGATGTACTCGCCCCTCACAATCAGCTTCTCGATTTCTTGTTCGTCCTTCAGGTCTCGATTCCTGGCAAAAGCTGCGTGAACCTTGCGCTGCATCACCCTAGGATCCTTTGGGTACCCACGAGTCATGAAGATGAGCTGAAGATCGCCAAGGAACTCCTGATATTGTTCGGCATTTTGGGCAGAAAATATCTCACCTGTTTGTACAGAGCAATAACCCGACTCCTCGAAGGAGGTATAGACATGATGTGCAGTACGAATTAAATTTATCGCTGGCACTTCGACTTTGTGTCAGGTTTGTGTACTTCACTGGTCAAAAAAATGACAGAGCAGCTGAGATTGTGTGTACGCGCACATAGCCAAGTGCTTTGGCGGGAAAATTGAATGTCACACTCACCGTGCTGCGGTGTGCATTAGAGTATGTGCAAAAAGTATGTTGAAATTAAATTTCTGAAAAAGTACACTAGTGCTTTTATGCCCAGAAGCATCACATTTCATAAAAATATTTTCATATGGTGACAAGCAGGTGTTGGGGCAGGGGACCCACCTGAAGGGCATGGGTCAGTGCTATTGTCACCATATGAAAACTTTATTACGAGATGTGATGCTTCTGGGCATAAAAGCACTGGCGTACTTTTTCAGAAATTTAATTTCAACATACTTTTTTGAAGATGCTGTATCACTTTAAGTTAGGAAAAAGGGTCTACATG
>JAAUXU010096069.1_pt1 | contig 11701 bp, 7 predicted proteins | sample 7278151 | NCBI WGS metagenome assembly JAAUXU01 (sample SAMN14350113, study PRJNA611818) | marine sediment metagenome | isolation source: surface marine sediment (1.8m) | place: French Polynesia: Moorea | collected 2018-08 | reverse complement strand
ATTATCGTTACGTCATATGACGAGCATTTGATCTTTTTGAAAAAAGTACTATCACACTACAAGGCAACAAAAAAGTACGTCATATGCTCATATGATAAGTATGGATCTGGATATAATAAGAAGATTCCAGATGACATTTTCAGGATTCCTCATTCCTGGAGTTTTAAACATCAGACTCATGGTGCTGATAAGCGCAATGGTTGGCTATGGGATATTATCTATGCCGCTGGTATAGTTAGTCTTTTTGATAATTTTGAATATGTCTTCACTGTTAACGGAGATTGTATATGGCAAAATCCAAAAGGAATTGAAGACGTTATACAATTACTAGGTGATTATGATTTGATGTCTTCCAGCAGTGCTGAGAATATTATTCACTCCTGTAGTGTAATATGGAAAAGAACCGCATTCCTGGCCTTTGTATCTTATATAAGACAAAAGTTAAATGTAAGTACTCCTCAGTCACATTCTCCAGAAGAATTGCTCGTATCCTGGTGGCGCTCAAAACAAATCCGAGTTAAACATGCTCCGTTGATGGCTAAGTATCCAGAGAAGCATTATCATGCTGGCGCTGTGGATCACTATAGCGCCTATCATCAGGATAGTACATGGAAGAGGCTATTAGGGTATAGAAACTTAGGAGGAGAGCATAAATGGAGATGTCTGGAGCATCTGGAGCCAATTCCGAAGAGGTTTATGGATCTGAGGAATAACGGAGCTTTCTTTGCTAATCAGCATGAGCGAGATACTCTTCTTCATTTCTATCTTACACAAGATAGACGATGGTTATACAAGTATTGGGCTGAAGGCGAAGATAGTTATTGGAATCGAAGATATTATCCTCTGGAATATTACGGAGATAAACCATTGCATAATGACGAGTTAAGAAAGACGTTAGGGCCGCCTAGTGAAAGGCTAGGATTTTTTGATAGATGGAAGCTATTTGACTACATAGTAAAAGATGAGGAGTACAGAACAAAATGGAAAACAGTAATAGACGATTACTACAAGAGATAGAGAAATTCTATGAGCATCTCAAACTGAATCAGCTTACGGAGCATCAGGAAGCCGCTGGTTATGGATCTAAGAGATATACCGCTGATATGTGGACGCTGGATGTCTGTGAAAGGCTTCTTGGTAGAAATGAGAAAGTTGAGTCATATGCAAAAGCTAAACTCGCTCTGGTAGAATCTCTGAATCAAGTCAAAGACGATGCCGATCAGATATGTGTAGGGGAAGTGGGTAGAGGACTAGATATTGTTATAGCTAATCTTTTTAAACAGTGGGAAGTAATTTGCTATGACCATAATCCAATATATGACAAATATTTAGATAAATATTTTAGTAAGGTAAATTTCTATCCTACGAGTACGGTAGCATATCTCGAAAGGATTAAGGAGTTCGTAGAAAAGCGAACAATATTTATTATAGACAATACTCGATGTAGGGATTTCAAGGCTTTAGAAGAAAACGAGAACATAGTACATCTCATATTTTACGGTAAGTTACTATGGTAGGAGGAGAGATGGAGTACCAATTAAATTTAATGAAGGATGAGGATGACGAAAGAGATTTTCAATTTAAAAGTTTGCATAATGTAGGAGAAGAAGTAGAGTTTAGAGTTTCTTTAGAAAAACATAATCAGTTTTTTGAAGGAACTGACATATGCACAATTTGTGGTAAACATCATTATACAGAAGTTCATGACCATCTAGCTTCCGTAGGAGATGGAATCATAGATTGGGCTGGTCATATGAGTCCAGTAAAAAATCAAGGTAGACTTGGTTCATGTGTAGGTTTCGCTGTCGCAGCAATGAAAGAATTTCAGGAGCAAAGAGAACATACAATAGAAGCTCAAGCAGGAAAAACCTATGAGAGAAAAGAAGATCACTATGACTTATCAGAAGCATGGGTATACTGGAATTCTAAGAAGATAGATCCCTGGCCTAACTCAGAAGGAACTAGCATTCGATGTGCAATGAAGGTACTTTATAAAATTGGGATACCTTGTGAAGCTGGTTGGAAATATGACGATAGATTCAAAGGAGAGCCAGAGTCATGGGCGCACTTGATAGCTAAGTGGGGTTTGATAGATTCTTACTGGAGAATATCTACATTAAACGAATTGAAAGTAGCTCTAAGGAATGGGCCAGTAGTAATAGGTATCGGATGTTATGAGGAGATATTCAATCCTTTACATGGAGTAGTTCCTTATCCAGCTAATCCAAATAACTTATTAGGTGGTCATGCTATTTGCGCTGTAGGTTATTCTGATTCAACTCAACTAGTCAAATTTAAAAATAGCTGGAGTTCGAATTGGGGTAGCGGTGGATATGGTTATATCTCTTATGAGTATGTCAATGATTTTATGTGGGATGCGTGGGTAGCAAAAGATATGAACGTGACTAAGAAAATATTAGAAGATAGAGGAGATGACAAATTAGTATGAAGTTCACAACTCCATGTAGAGTAGAAGTAATTGGGAAAATGAAATTCAAGCTCATAGAGCCGCTTGAGTATCACGTAGGTTGTTATCCATCAAAGGAAATAATTATAGTGCCTGTAGGTTTTATAACAGACTTTGCTTCTGTTCCGAGAGTCTTCTGGCCTATTGTTTCTCCGATAGATAACCATGCGAACGCAGCAGTAATTCATGACTTTATGTATCAAACTAACTATGCTCCGAAAAATAGATGTGAGGAAATTTTTTACGAAGCAATGGGTGTTCTGGATGTTCCAGAATGGAAGAGGAATAGTATTTACTGGTCAGTCTATACATTTGGCTGGCCTACCTGGATAAAATATAGATTACAAGATGGAGGAAAATTGTTATGACTATTACAAGAGAATATGTAGCTAAAATGAAGGAAGGGCCAGAAAAAGAATACAACAAACAAGTAATTCAAGGATATAAGAATTGCGATAAATGGGCTGTCAATGCATTGAAGCCATTAGGAGTACTACTAACTAGTCATCCTGGCAACCGTCCATTTTTAAAGGCTTCTGTAGAGACTCATAAGAAGTTGGGTTATTGGTTGACGGTAGTATACGATAACTACCATGATCCGAGAAACAAAGAATGTAATTACAATCAGTTAATGCCTAGAAGGGAAGTATTCGATCAGATCGATACGTTCCTCATTTCACATTACCAGACTTGGGGTGGAGTTTTATATCCCTACTTCTGGTGCCTCAAATTTGGCCTCCAGACAATGACTTCATTTGAATATATCTTTTGCTCAAATGGTGATTGTATCTTGGAGAAGCCAGAAGGATTCAATAGAATCATCGATATGTTAGGAGACAATGATATCATGGGTTGCGGTTGGGAAACCAATGGAGGTAGAGAACTTTTTAATACTACTTCCTGGATCGCTAAGACCTCCGCTGCTCAAGCAATGATGAAACATTTTCAGGATCACTTAATACCTCTAGACAATTACGAGAAGTATGCAGAGCGCATGGGAAATACGGAGTCGAGATTTGCTATAGCTATTAAGGAGTTAGGTTTGAAGTTAAAGAAAGTTCCTCATAATCCTCCGAGTACACAAGTACATAAGCCTGGAGGTACTTGGTATGACATCTTAGGATTCCGACATATACATGGTGAATGGAATCATGCTCATAGATATAAAGGAGAGCCGCCTCCAGCGAAGTATATAGATCCTACCTTTTGGAAGAAGAAAAGAGAACTGGTTGAGAAGTACCATGAAACAAACGATAAAAAATATTTACAGCAATGGTATAAAACCAGATAAAATATTATAAATATAAACGAATAGGAATACTTTGACAGGAGGAAAGAGATGGAAGGAATTAACGCAACTTATAGAGCGGCTAAAGAATTTTCCGTTGAGGATAACTTAACGGATTTACTTACTGTAGGTAAGAGGATCAAAGCCAATTGTCAAGCTGATGGTTTTAAATTTGGTGTTATCTCAACAGTAAGTTATATTCCAAGTGCTGGAATCACTGTTGTTAATTGGAACGGTGAATCGGATTCTTTGACTAGTAATTTATCTACTATATGGTATGAGGCTCATCCTCATATGGAAGACGGTAGGCCAATTGTCAGATCAGATACAAGACCTCTAAATACTTCTACTTACTTTACTATGGATGGTGACGCTCCAGGAAAGATAGGAGGAGGAGATTCTTTGATGTGGGATTTTTCAAATGATGATAACCTTATTCCTAATTTACCAGATGACAACATTCCAGATGGATATAAAGCAAAACAAATGAATGTAACTTTTTCTTGTCCAGTGCATATTAAAGATGGTTGTGTTTACTTCTTTGATGCGCCTTGGGGAAGTTATCTAGAAATGGAAATAGTTGTTCCCACTGGTCATTACTATCCCAATCCAGCAGGAGTGATACCAGCAGCAGCATTAGGATTACCAGGAAGTAAAATGTATGCTCAAGCTACAGAGGATACAGTTTTTCAAAAGTATCTATCTAAGCATTTCGTTTATGGATCATGTCCAATGGGAGATGAGTTAAATGCCGAAGGTGCCGCTGTTGATGCTTTACCTATAGGCTGGAAAATCAGAGGACTTATCGTGACTCCTGATTCAGATAATATAAGTAAGGGATATGCTTCATTAGAAATGTATAGATGTCATACTGCTATACTTCCAGGTCAAGGAGCAATTCACTAATGAGTCAATGGAAAGGTATAACTAGGCAATGGGAAGAAGATACAGGATTTAAGTCAACCTATAGTGGCGAACTGACTAATGATAATTGGCTTCCCAATCTTACTGAATATACAGAAGAAGACGAAAGCGGAAAGGCTAAACAGAAGTATATTTTAATAGATGATATACCAGAAGCCTATAGGGATACTTTTGTCTCATGGGCTGGTGATAAAGTAAAGCAAATAAAAAGGACGATAGAAGAAGATCAAGGCGAAGTGATTACAGATGAAATAGTTAAATGCGTCAAGTCAAGAGTTTGGAAAAGATGGGTTAAGAAAAATCTTTAAGGATAAAAAATGCCAGCAAGTTATGTAACGAGTCAGAGATTTGTAAGTGCGACTGGACAATCTAGTTATTCTCCTACTTACAACTTACAAAATCCTTCTGGAAATAATAGACTAGTAGTAGTTTGTGTTAGCTTAGAAGATGACGGAATAAATCGAGTATCCAGTGTTACCCTTGGTGGTAATTCTCCTAATGGATCTTCGTCAAATCAAGCTGGTACTGGTTATTCTGCTAATGCTTGGTTGGGTTGGTGGTTTGATGGTGATCTGCCAGCGACTTCTGGTAATAAGACAATTGCGGTTACTTGTGATGGAACCATCATTCGTGAGATAATGGTTCATGTCATTGAGTACACTGACGTAACTAATGCCTTAGTAACTACCAGAACGACAGCTAGTACTAGGACTGACGCTGGAAACCTGACTGGTCAATTTTCTACAGTAGACGAAGACGATGAACTAGTAGTTGGAATGTTTACCGCTGGTGGTACAACCTACGGTAGTCCAGTTAACTTGACTCAAAGACAAGCCGCTGCTGCTACCTCATTTTCTGGAGGTATAGGTGATAACCTTAATGTAGATGCTCCAGGGCCATTTAATACAGGCTGGAATAGCTTATCTACAAGAGGATGTTTTATAGCTGCAATTTTTAAGACTGGTTCTCCGTCATCCTCTTCCTCATCCTCGTCTTCAAGTGTTAGTGAGTCATCCTCATCGAGCAGCCTTAGTGGATCGTCATCTTCCTCGTCATCCTCGTCATCGGTATCATCGTCCTCATCCTCGTCATCGAGCAGTGAGTCATCCTCGTCATCGTCATCCTCATCGAGCGAAAGTTCTTCGTCATCCTCATCGAGCGAAAGTTCTTCGTCAAAGAGTTCTTCTTCGTTTAGCGTTATCTGTACTATAGATCCAAGTGACGATTTTACAGGTAATGACGGAGATCCTTTAAATCCGCAAAGGTGGGTACACATATCTGGTATAGTAACTCCTACTATCCAAAATAACAGAGCTAGTTGGTATTCTAATACTACTGGAACAGCAACAGGCATTGAAGAAAATCGTACTGTTTTGGTTTCTGGTGGTCATGTAGATGTTTACTTTGATTATGAAGTAACACAAATGACTAGTTATAATTATTGGTATTGGTGGTTTATCAATGCTGATACTGGAGCCACTTTAGCTACTTTCTACGGAATCCATTTAATGCCTACTTACAATATGGCATATGGAGTAAACGGAAACCTTTCAGGTTTTCAATATATTAATGGAGTAATGGTTTCCGCTGGAAAGCTCCGTATGGAGAAAGATTCTAATGGAATCATTAGAGCGTGGTATGATAGTGGATCTGGTTGGGAATGGAATGGAGATCCAGATGGTATTAAAGTAGCAAGCATAGCTAGTAATATCAATCTCAAAGTCAGAATGGGTATGTATAATAATGATGCTCTAGGCCCATTTGAAGGAGGAATTGATAACTACGTTGCTACCGCTACGGAGATGAGTTGTTATAGTTCAACCTCCAGCAGCAGTTCTAGTTCTTCTACTTCTATTGCTTCTAATTCTTATGTACCTAAGTATTGGGAAGAGCAAGAAGAAGGAAACCAAAGTTATGACTATGCTAGATTAATTGACATTCCAGAAGCAAATCAAGCTGACTTTTATACATGGTTAACTGGAAGTCCAATTTCTCCTTCTGCTAATAGCGATTATGTAAAAAGATATTTAATGATAGATAAGGAATTATCATTGACTCAGATGTACTATAAAGAATGGTATCATTGTCTACATGAAAATTGGATGAACTGGTATAGATGGCATTTAGAAGGAGAGATTCCTCCAGAGCCAAGTACAATTCCTTGGGCTTCGTCATCGAGTTCGTCAGTTAGCTCATCTAGTCAATCATCTTCTTCGGAATCATGGATGTCATTCTCGTCCTCGTCATCGTCATCGTCATCGAGTGAGTCATCGAGCAGTGAGTCAGAATCATCTTCGTCATCGTCATCGAGTTCGTCAGTAAGCGAAAGTTCAAGCTCCTCAAGCGATAGCTCCAGTCCAGCTATAGCTCAAATAGGCTCTACTCATACTGCATTGGCTAAGTCAGTATCATGGGCGACATCTTATACTCAAGCAAGCGGAACTAACAGAGTAATGATTGTTCATGGTGCTTCTTGGAATGCTTCAATTACGGCTGTATCTTTTGGTGGAGTATCTTTAACAAAATTAGGTAATGTAACTTATAATAATTACGATGCAAGTATTTGGTATCTAGTAAATCCGACAGTACAAACAGCCAACATACAAATAACAGCAAGTATGAATTCGTACCAATCGATAGCAGTTACTTCATGGCAAAATGCTAGTCAAGATACGAATCCATTTAGATATTATAATACTGGCTACAGTAATGTAAGCCCAATTCAAGTGACAACAAATTCTGCTTTAACGGATCTCGTCCTTGATAGTTTTGCTCTTGATACAACAGGAGCGAGAACTCCAGGAGGAGGACAAACGGAACTCGCAGATTTTATAGTCGCTACTCAATATCAACACGTAGCTAGTTATGAGCCTGGAGCCTCACCAAATGTTACAATGAGTTGGTCTGGTTCTGGTTTATGGGCTGGAATAGCAGGATCATTAAAGAAGGCATAAATTATGGCAGCAGTATTTCAAAATAGCGCAAGATATACTAGCGGAACTGGACAATCAACATTTTCGCCTACCCATAATCTGCTTACTGGATTGGGTAACGATAGACTAGTCATTGTCTCCGTTAATCTTGAAGATAGCGGCATAGATACTGTATCTAGCGTTACTCTAGGTGGTAATGCGCCTGACGGTAGTCAAACGGTTGTCGCTGGTACTGGTTATTCTGCTACGGCTTGGTTAGGCTGGTGGTTCGATAATAATCTGCCAGTCAGTACAGGTAATACTACCATTGCTGTCACTTTAACTGGATCTGCTACTCGTCAGATCATGGTTCACGTCATGGAGTTCACTGGTGTTCACAATACAGCGGTTGTGAATACAGGAACGGCTTCGTCAACTTCTCCAGGTAGTATTTCTACAAGTGTCACTGTCGATACGGATGACTCGTTAGCTGTTGGAACATTCACGGCTGGTGGTACTACATTTGGCGCTCCGACTGGCTTGACTCAAAGACAAGCTGGAGCGGTTACTTCTTCTTCTGGTGGTGTCGGTAGTAATGAAAATGTCGATGGAAGTAGTATAACTTTAGGATGGCAATCTCTAAGCACAAGGGGAGCCTTTGTTGGTGCGGTTTTCCAGCCAGCTACGGCTTCTTCTTCTTCGTCCTCATCTTCGTCATCTTTATCTTCTTCCTCATCGTCATCGAGCAGTGAGTCAAGCTCATCTATATCGTCTGAGTCATCCTCGTCAGAATCATTTTCATCCTCATCGGAAAGTTCTTCGTCAGTGAGTTCTTCTTCTGCTTCTCAAGGTACAGTAACTTGGGGTCATCAAACAGGCGTAGAGGAAGACTTTGCAGAGACTTGGGATGACTGGCTATGTACTGGATCTTGTATAATTAGCGGATCTGGTGACGATCAAACATTGACTCTGGAATGTCCTTCTGGAATGGCTATATCTCCAGGATGGTTTATCGGAGATGGAGAAATAGTAACGGAGCAAAACAAATATGGTTCTGGTGCTGGCCCAATTCCACTATGTTTTTATCGAACAGCTACAACCAAAGCAGGATTAGAGAATAAAGCCTTCATACCTTATGATGGTGTAAGTTTAACTAGTCTAGGTTGGGTACAGCTAAAAAAATCTGCACAAATACCTACGATAGTAGACGAAGGTGGTAGATTAGGAGATTCAGATTTTCATTCTGTTTCTATTACTGCCAGTCTTCCTCCGTCTGGAAATGATAGAGCATTAATCCTGGCAGTACAATGGGAAGATAGCGACTTAGGTAGTTTCGTACAGAACATAGAATTTGCTGGTACTCAAATGACTCCTGTTAGTGGATTTGATATTCAATCCATTACTGAGAATACAAGAACTAGTCATATATATCTATACGTTCTTTTCGATGACCAGCTACCAGCGCAAGGTGGTGAGTATACAGGTAGCGCACAGATTACAGCCTGGAATGAAGATATACTTCAACCATTTTTATCTGGAGTCGTAGCTACTGGAGTACATCAACACGTACCAATTGCTTTATCTAAAACTTTAGCATATGACTTACCAGTTTCAGCTTCTCCTATCAATACAGTAGATACAACCTTTGACGTAGAGAATGGAAACGCCTCAGATTGGTTAGTTCTCCATCATTTAATTAATAGTGAAGGTCTAACAGATAATGGTGGAGGAACTTACATTGCTCATAGTGATAATCAGCAAGTAGTAGCAAACGTCACCAATGAAGTTGGTAATTTTGGTTTGACTTATAGGACTGTCGGAACGTCAGGTACTTATACCTGGAGCCATACGGTTTCTTCTGGTAATCCAGTCAAACGTTACGGAGTATTAGCTAGTGTATGGGATCTTAACGAGTGTGAGGGAGATACTACAATAGATGATATTACTTTGAGATCCTCTTCTTCGTCTAGTCAATCTTCGTCATCAACATCGTCATCGTCCTCCTCGTTTTCATGTTTCGAAGGATTACTAACTCCGCAAATAGGTAATACCTCTACCACTTCTACTATGCCTACAGGTGCGTTTATGTCAACTGATCTGACATTAACAGGTGGTGTAGGTAATAATAGAAAAGTATTTGCACAAGTTACATTAGAAGTAGATTTAGACAATGAGCCTAATGATTGGCGGCCTAGTAGAGTTGCTTTTGATGGAAAAGCAATGTCTCTATGTGCGAGTGCTTCTGTTGAAACTACAGTTCTTTGTTGGACTGGAGTTTATGAAATGTGGGAAGACGATTTACCAGGAAACGGAACTTACTCCGTTGCTGTTACCGCTTCTGGACAAAGTAGTATAACCGACCAGCCAAGTGCTGATGGTGGTCTATTCATGCAACTTGGTGCGGTGGAGATCTGGAATTTAGCTCAAGAGCCATGTATTATCGCTGATACGAATAGTGGAATATCTGTTAACTCATTAAATGGTAGTATTCCTATACAGAGAGATAAGTCAATACTTCTATCTTTCCTAGGTCTTGGAACAGTAGGAAGTTGTACTCATGGAGCAGGGCAAACGGAGCTTTGGGATGAGGTAGCTCCAGTAGATCCTTCATGGACGCTTAATGCTCCCACAATGGCTCACTGTGCGACCTATGAAGTAAGGACTCCTCCAAGTGCCTCAGATCCTCATATTCATAATTTTAGTTCTACAATAAACAGAGCCGTTTTACTTGAAATAGTTAATGAACCATTTTGTGGTAGCTCATCCTCGTCAAGCTCTAGCAGCAGCGAGTCATCGTCCTCGTCATCCTCGTCAAGCTCGTCCAGCGAGTCATCATCCTCGTCATCTTCGTCAGAGAGTTCTTCTTCGTCCTCATCTTCGTCATCGGAATCATCTTCTTCCTCATCGAGCAGCGAGTCATCGAGTTCTTCCAGCGAGTCATCGAGCAGCAGCCGAAGTTCAAGCTCTGAGTCATCTTCTTCTTTTAGTGTTATCTGTATCATAGATCCTAGTGATGACTTTGAAGCGGAGAATGATGGAGATCCGATTAATCCACAAAGATGGGAAACTCTTGCTGGCCCGACTCCATTTGTTTCTGGAGGAGCATTATGTCATTGCTATCCTTCTGGCTCCTCAGTCCAGATGTACGTAAGGAATAGAACTCTTCTTCCATCTGGAGCCAATCAGCAAATAGATATTACTCTAGACATTGAAATTTTAAATTTTGTTCCTAGTGCTGCTGATAGTTTCTTATATAGTTTTTATGGTGGCTTGTATAGACCTACTCCTCCTGCTACTCAGGCTTATATATGGTATGACATAAGCAATGGTACTACTGCATTTAATCAGATAGGTAGAACAGGTGGTACAGGTGGTAGTAATTTCCTTTCTAACGGAACGGCTGTCAGTGCTGCGAGTTTAAGATGGCAAAAGGACGTAAACGGTACAGTTAGATTATGGTATGACATTGGTAACGGTTGGGAATGGGATGGAGATCCAGATGGTGTAATTCAAACCGTTGTACCTTCTGGTACTAATCTAGTATTTAACATGCTGGCGTTTAAATCTGCCACTGATGCCACTGATGTACGGATAGACAATATAGTAATTACTGCTACGGAGCAAAGTTGTTTTAGCTCATCGTCATCTTCTTCCTCGTCATCGTCATCAGTTTCCTCGTCATCGTCATCGAGCAGCGAGTCATCTTCTTCCTCGTCATCGAGCGAGTCCTCGTCCTCGTCCTCATCGTCAGAGTCATCCTCGTCAAGCTCCAGTTCTCTAAGCTCCAGCAGCAGTAGCTCGTCAGAATCCTCGTCATCCTCATCGAGCAGCGAGTCATCCTCATCGTCATCCTCATCGGAATCTTCAAGCTCATCGAGTTCGTCAGAATCTTCGTCATCCTCATCGTCCTCAGAGTCAAGCTCATCAAGCTCTTCCAGCGAGTCATCCTCGTCAAGCAGCAGTTCTCTAAGCTCCAGCAGCAGTAGCTCGTCAGAAAGTTCTTCGTCCTCGTCCTCGTCACTTAGCTCATCCTCGTCATCGTCATCGGAATCTTCTTCTTCCTCATCGTCATCAGAATCATCGAGCAGCAGCAGTTCCAGCGAGTCATCT
>JAAUXU010125292.1_pt1 | contig 11703 bp, 13 predicted proteins | sample 7278151 | NCBI WGS metagenome assembly JAAUXU01 (sample SAMN14350113, study PRJNA611818) | marine sediment metagenome | isolation source: surface marine sediment (1.8m) | place: French Polynesia: Moorea | collected 2018-08 | reverse complement strand
ACCGCCTTCTTCATCATGTCCGAGGACGACGACCACTTCATCGTTCGGTGCCGCGGCCTGCCCTGGTCCACCACCGTGGAGGAGATCAAGGGCTTCTTCTCCGGGGTGGAGTTCAAGGAGGGCGAGGACTCGGTGCACCTGACGCTGAACCGCGACGGGCGCCCCTCGGGGGAGGCCTACATCGAGCTCACCTCGGAGGAGGACGTGGAGGCCGCCCTAAAGATGGACAAGAAGCACATGGGCAAGAGATACGTGGAGGGTGAGAGGGAGCGCCAGAGCGGCCATCAAAACGACCTTTACTAACCGGCGTCTCGTTTGTTTTCAGTGTTCCGCTCCAAGATGAGCGAGATGAACTGGGTGCTGAAGCGCAACGGCGACGACGACGACGGGTACGGGGGCCCGGGGGGCAACATGGGCGGCGGGGGCGGAGGGGGCGGCAACGGGGAGGACGCCGCCGCAGACAGGGTTGTCAGGCTCAGGGGGCTCCCGTTCGAGTGCACCAAGGACGACATCGTCAAGTTCTTCACGGGTGAGTCGCCAACCCACATTGTGTCATACAAATCTTGTGAAAAGCTAGAAAAGAATATTTTTATGTCCTTGATTGTGATCGGCGTAAAAAAGCCTGCGCTTCTTTTTTTGCCGAGGCAATTTTGCAGTGGACGTTTTGAGTCAGTTTTCATATCCCTTCTCTGGCGCTTTCATGTGCATAGTTTGAAGTTATGATATTGAAATTGCGCTTGAGAAGCGAAGCTGCAAAGTTTTGCGTATATGAGGAAAAGCAGGAATGGTATATCAGGAGGGGGGATTTTGGGCGGGCGGGTTATAGGCCGCGGAATCGCCACCCCCTTCTTTGTGGTTTCTATTTTTTTGGAAGCGGCTCGTGCAACAGTGACTAATAATTACTTTGACATTGATCAAGCAAGTTTTTATTTAAAAATGCCCTGTTGCACGGGCCGCGGGATAAGAGCAAATGTCAAGAAGGCAAAATGAAAATCGTGTCTCTTTCTCTCTCCTCTCTCTCTCTTCCTGGTGGGAAACTTTAGGCTTGGACATAACGAACAATGGGATATTGATGACGACGGACTACCAGGGGAGGAGCTCGGGGGAGGCCTTTGTGCAGTTCGTGAGCAGGGATCACGCTGAGAGGGCCCTTGAGAAGAACAGGGAGAGCATTGGGCACAGGTGGGGAAAAAAAGAGAAAAAGAAGCGTCGGTCGCTCGCGTCCCTAAAAAAAAAAGGATGGTATTCTTGGGCGGCTGGGTAAACCCCCAAAGAGCTGGCCGCTGCGGTGCCGGCGGGAAGAGGGTACCGCTTTTAATAAAACATTTCATATGAGGTATTTGAACGGGAAAATGGAAGAACCAACGTCGGGACGGGAGGATTCGCCTGGGCCGGGGAGAGGGGGAAGGCGGAGGCGGGAGGGATCGGCGCGGTGGTCTGAGAGGGTGGAGGGGGTTGGGAGGACCAAGGAGGGAGGAGAAGAATGGTGGTGTGGGATGGTGGGTGGTTCGGAGGCGGCGGGAGGAGACGATCACCGTCGCTATCTAGCTCTCTAAGACCTCTGGTGGATGGAACAAGAACCTTCTGCCCTCTCTTCATGCCTTCTTTTTACTTAGTCGTCGCAAACTTTGGCCCCATTTATTTTCCGTCTTGTACTTATTTAGCCTGCCTTGTCACTTTCATCTATCACCAGTAACCCATAGGACGGCTCATTCAGAGCAGCTTTCATAGAATGACGGCAATTTAAGTTCATTTCAGCCACAGGACTTTTTGTTCTGATTTTCCTCCCTCACTTTCAAGACCGTTCTTCCCCTTTTTTATTCCTCCCGAAATTCAAAACCTTTTTTCCAAGCGATGAAGTTTTGTTATCATTGCCCTGAAATCTTTCGTAAACTTATATTCTGTCAATTCGAATATAGGTACATCGAGGTCTTCCGATCGAGCATGGCCGAGGCCTCCCGCAGCGCCGCGGCCGGCGGCGGCCCCGGCGGCCCCGGCGGCGGCGGCGGCCCCGGTCCTCGCGATCTCATGAGGGGCGGCGGCCCGGCCAGACCCGACTTCTACGGCGGCGGAGGCGGAGGAGGTTACGGCCGCAGGCCAGGGCCCTACGACAGGGCCGGTCCCGGCGGTGGAGGCGGAGGCCTGGGCAGGGGCTACGGCGCCGGCGGGCCCATGAGGGGACCCTCAGGGGGAAGGAACTTCAAGGGTGAGCGGACGGTGTTTTGTTTTCGGGCTTGTTGCATGTGTTTATACAAATATTATTTTTCGCAGGCTACGACGATGACGGAGGCTATGGCGGAGGATATGGTGGTGGTGGCGGTGGCTACGGAGGCGGCGGCGGATACGGAGGTGGCGGCGGTGGCGGAGGAGGCTACGGAGGCGGGATGGGAGGAGGTGGCTACGGCGGGGGAGGTGGCGGCGGTCCCTCCGGCGGCTTCGGGCGCGGTCCCGCCGGTGGGCAGAGGGGATTCATCGTCCACATGAGGGGACTCCCATTCAGGGTCACAGAGAGCGACATTGCAGAGGTACATATGCGATACGAAAACTATTCTATTCTATGGAACAGCGCAACTCAATTCGCATTTCTTTTACAGTGGTTCAGCTCCGTGGCCGACCCTGTGGACATCATCATCCGCTACAACAACCAGGGCAAGCCGACCGGAGAGGCAGACGTGGCATTCGCCAAGTAAGTGTCGAATCATCCATAATCTTGGTGTTCCTCATTTGAAAGTTTTTCTTCTTCTTTCAATCCCTCAGTGACAGCGACGCCAAACGAGCCATGACCAAGGACCGGCAGAACATGCAGCACCGCTACGTTGAGCTCTTCTACAGGAACGAGGGCGGCGGCGGCGGCATGGGAGGAGGCATGGGCGGCGGCATGGGAGGGGGCGGAGGCATGGGGGGTGGAGGGGGTGGCTACCCCAGCGCCTACGCCGGGCTCCGCGGGCAGTATTAAAGGAAAATGAGAAAAGTGGGAAAGAAGATGGGGAAAAAAGATGCCCGTGTGTGCTGTACAGAAGAAAAAAGAAACGACCGATCGAATAATTGGCAAAGGAAGTGCTTTCCTTCCCCGTGTAATCTCACTCGTTGTTTTCCCACCAAAAAAAGGCAAATGATTTTCTTTTCTTGATCTGTACACACGTGCCACAGTACCGTACCGTACGCAAATATTTTTCTTCTTTACTTTTTCTCCTCCCGTGACTTTTGCGCAAAACATTCACCACCATAACCCTGCTGACACATGAGTTAACCTCCGCTTCAGAAGAGCAAGAGGCTCCTTGATGCTGTTGTTCTTCCCCTGAGCATGAGGTCTCTGAATAAAACACTTTCTTTGGCTAAAAACCACAAAATAATTGTCCGCTATGTAGTGGTTAATTCTCGCACAACCGCGGATAAAGGAGGGGATGGGCCACTGCTCTCCTTTTAGAGGCCGGCAATATTTTTTGGCGAACGGGAGGAGGAGGAGGAAGTGCAGCAACATAATTTTTGGGAAAGGCGGAAGTGGGCTTCTCTGTCCCCACTTTTCCCCGGAGGAGGGAGGAGAGTCGCATTGAGGCCAGCGGGGGCCAGATGGAAGTTGCGGAGGCCGCCGCCGCGGTCGGCGCTACTATGAAGGGGGAATCACAATTTAATTTACAACAAAGGGTTTTTCCGGATTTCTTTCAAGTCGCACGGTCACTGACCGTCGGTCAGTTAAGATAAGTTTCAGACTTTGATATCCCGTACATTTTATTTTCATGTTGTATAATAACATTCTACCTCCCATTTGAGGCAGTTGGTTGTCTGCCATTTCGCAATGTTCAGAGGCCACAAAACGGATGCAGTAAACCCTTGTTGGTGGAATACATGACAAACCCGGGGCTATTTTTACCTCTCTGCGGAGGGGTGAGGGGAAGCGAGGGACGGGGCGAAATAAAGACATTTGCCGACAGTAAACCTTTATGGCCCCGGGCCAGCAGGCCGCCGCCCCCCGCGCCCGCGTCGTTTTTGTACGTATGCACAGTGTGTGTTTTCTGCCCGCCTCTGAAACCACTCTTTTTGGCCATCCAGAAAGAGAAAGGGACGATGGGAGGAGGAGGAGGAGAGGCACAAAAACCATCGCGATACGCTTATATGCCTTTCTTCGGGACGCCCTCCCCCCCCTCGTTGCATGAAAGAAAGGGGAAAGAAGTCGGTGGAAATAGCCTCGCTCCTTCTCTCTGTGTGTAACGCGTATGTACCACTGTACGTACATACAGTAGGAGGAGGAAAAGGGAGGGGGGGGGGACGGCCGATAAAAAAGGAGGCGGAAGAAAGGGGGACCTCTTCCCCTCTTCCCCCTTTCTACACACTGTGTGTAACATCCCTCGCTCCTCTCGCTTGCTGGACCATGAGAGGAAAGCAGCCTGGGATGGAGAGAAAGGAGGAGGGGGGAAGTGAAGAGATGGAGAAGGAAGGGGCTCTTTCAGATACTGCTACGGCCGGGGGCCTCCCTCTCTCAGGACAGCATGCTGCTGTGCTGAGCCTCCACGGGCGGCCTCCTCAGCTGGGGAAGAGGCTGAAAGGAGGCACTGGAAGCTCGTCTCCGGCCGCTACCAGGGGTGGCGGGGGGAATTGCATGGCGAGGAGGAGGAGGAGGAGGGAAAAGAAGAAAACCCTTGCTTGCCTGCCTATACCCGCAAACCCAAGAAGCACCACTGAGCGCCCTTCCCTCTTTCCCTTTCGCAAGCCCTTTTCTCCCTTTCCATCTTCCTTGGAGGCTCTCTCTTCCTCCTCCTTCTCTCTCTCCCCCCTTGGAAGTCCTGGGGGAAGAGGAGCTCTCTCCCTTCTTTGTGGCGGGGGGCGCCACTGGAGGAGGAGGGCTTTTTCGTCTGTAAGCAGTGGAAGAAAGGTCCTCCGTGCACCTCCAAGAAGGCTCCTTCTTCTGCTGGTAGTGTTGGCGGCGCTGGCCCAATGGAGTGTGGAGCTAAAGACCATGGAAGAAGAGAGGAGAGGCCCCACTGCCGTATCGCATGGACGGAGCGGTGAAGGGGGAGGAGGGGGAGGAAGTTTCCCACCACTGGTCGGAGAGGGGGAGTAAGAAGAGGCGCAGTGTCAATAACCAGGAGGTGGAGGGAAGGAGGGAGGAAGAGGTAGTGGGGCCGTGTGCAAAGAGTAGCAAGTAGCAAAGGTCTGGCCAGGTCGGTCTTGTAAATTTGGAGGAGGGGAAGGAGGGAGGGGGGAGCTATACCACCACTAGCCTCCAGCACCTAGCCACTACCACCGCCTACACCGAAGGGAACGAGGGAGGGGGCACAGGAGGACGAAAAGAGGGAGGAGGGGAAAAGGGGGAAGGAAGTGGAAGAAGAAGAGGGGGAAGAGTGTTATTGTGGGGATGAGCCTCGCGGCGGCAAAGGCAGAGGAGGAGGAGGAGGCGGTGGTCGGAGGAAGCCTTTTCCTGCCCAACTACTACCTTCCGAAGGCTGCAGCAGCGGAGCAGAGGGGGAATAAAACTTTGGTGGTGGAGGAGGAGGAGGTATTTGGACAGGGCGAAGAGGGACTGCGGGAAATCTCGATCATCGCATTGGCGGCGGCGGCCGACGATGTCCTCCTCGGCTCAGGGCGGAGGCGCCAACAGCAACAGCAACAACAGCAACAACTCTGCCGCTACCGCCGCGTTTTCAATTGGTGATCGCCTGGTAAGCAACATTCAATTATTTTTTGCCATCCACTTCCTTCAAATTCTTCAAAGTGCATCCTCCTTTCTAATTTTGTTCAGATTTTCTTGAAAAAAATTTGTTTCGTCCACAAAAAGGTAAAGAAAGCTCCCCCTCTGGCCTCCATCGAGAGCCTCCTTAGCTACGAAGCCAAGTCCACTCCCCGGTCGGAGAGCAACGTCCCCGCCGCCACCGCCGCATCCTCCTGCTGCATACACGACATAGACCTGCTCGACCCCGCCAGGCACCTCACTCCGCACAGGGGAATACCTCAAAACCAGGTACGGGCGAAAAATGTCTATAGGCAGTCCCCCAATAAATTTAAAAGACTTTTTCGAAACAGAGGGGTCTGTCCAGCTTCAATCCTAGATATGTTTCCTGAGATGATTTAACAAAGTGGAAGTTCCTTGCCCCGTGTGGTCTACATTTTCCTTTCGGTCTCTTTCAAACGTCCGTCTTTGCATTCCAGGGCACAATGTCTCAGCAATCGGTGGGCCACTCCTCTGCTGCCCTGCCGGCCCCCTCCTCGGCCTCCGTCGGCGGCCCTCCCCTCCCCCTCCCCCCCATGATGTCGTTCGACGACTTCCAGCGCCTCCCCTCGGACAGGCAGTCGGAGGAGATCTTCCGCCTCCTCTCGCTCCTTACGCCCTTCGCCAGCGAGGTCAGCTCCCTCCGCAGCAGCGTGGAGAGCTGCCTCAACAGGCTGGGGGAGGTGGAGATGCTGCAGCGCCACCAGCAGATGGGGCAGGTCAGAAAATGGGATTTTTTTATTTTCTTGAACAGTTGTTGAAGTTGAGAACCCCACTCCAGCTGTGTCCTCTCAAATCTCACCTACACCAGCACATTGTATCATTCAAGTTTGGCTGGTATCACAGCTGGTTTCATCTTGTGCTTAACGAAGCAAAACTATGAAATAACTTTTAAAAGCCAAAAATGTGATTTTTCGCCAGGTTGGCAAGATATTCAAGGGCGTGGCGAACCCTTCTGCCGTCGACAGCGACCTTGGCGTGAGCGGCGGCGAGTCTCCCCTCCACATGCTGCAGGGCGGCGGAGGCGGGCAGGGCACCCCGCTGCTGCGGGACCTCATGACGGACTCGCACCCTCCGGACTCCTTCATCATCGCCAAGTCGAGACAGATGAACAAGAGGGTCACGCTCAACGTGGGAGGGGTCAGACACGAGGTCATGTGGAAGATGCTAGAGTCAATCCCAAGGTCCAGGCTTGGGAGGCTAGCCACGCAGGTAGGAAGCCAACAAAAGTAGTTGCTGCTGCTGTGGTTGCTGTTGTTGTTGCTGTTGTTCTTGTTGATGCAGATTCTACTGTTGTAGCTGTTGATGTTTTTGTTGATGTTGCTGTTGTTGTTTGTTGTTCCTGTTGTTTGCTGCTGTTCCTGTTGTTGCTGCTTCAATTGCAGTTGCTGCTGCTCTTGTTGCTACTGGCTTCTCCTACTGTTGCCGCTGCCACTGGTGCTAAGTTTTTTTTACATACGGTAGATAAGTTATGAATTGTGCTGCACAAGGTGTTAAATATAAATTTAACATTATATTTAAAAGACGATTTTTCTATATTTTCAGGCCACCACTCATGACAAAATATTGGACATTTGCGACGCTTACTCACTGGTGGACAACGAGTACTTCTTCGATCGCCACCCTCGCTCCTTCAATGCCATCCTCAACTTCTACCGCACGGGGAAGCTGCACGTGGTGGACGAGATGTGTGTGATGGCCTTCAGCGATGACCTCGACTTCTGGGGCATTGACGAGGTCTACCTGGAGTCGTGCTGCCAGAACAAGTTCAACACCAGGAAGGAGCACGTGGTGGACGAGATGAAGAAGGAGGCCAGCAACATCAAGAAGGAGGTGGAGGAGGACTTTGGCGACGGGCGGTTCGCCAAGTACCAGAAGTGTCTCTGGGACCTCATCGAGAAGCCCCACACCTCCACCGCGGCCAAGGTTATCTCTGTGATATCCATCACCTTCGTGGTGGTCTCGACGATCGGAATGACTCTCAACACCATACCCTCGGTCCAGGTAAAAGAAAAAAATAAAATTATATCAAGATAGGCGTTTTAAAACACTACTTTTCCCCAGGTGAACGACGGCGAAGGGAACAAGGTTGACAATCCCCGGTTGGCGCTGATAGAGGCCGTGTGCATCTCATGGTTCACCATCGAGTATTTGCTCAGATTCGCAGGTAACAAGGTCGCGAAAAAAGTTCCGATAGAGTGGGAAGGGAACCGACTGGCCTAATGAACTTTGACAAGGAAAAAAGAGGGGAAGGGGAAGTTGGTACCAGAACATGAGAGGGAAGAAAAAGGCTTTCTTCTGCAGAGAACTTTCAAGCGCTCTCTTTTCCCTCTTGCCACCGGGGGAGGGAAAAGTCACACTGCGCCTGGCAGAAAGAGAAAAGAGGTTGTTGAAAAAAGTCCCTCTCTACTTTTTTTTCCAACTCTGCGGGAAAGGAGGAGGAAAGAGGGAGGAGGGGAAAAAAAGAAAGACGAGTGCCGCATAATCCAGACGCACTTCCTCCCTCCTCCACTTCCGTCCTCGAAAGAGAAGAAAAAAGTCTGCCTGCTGTCCCCGTTTTTTTGCCCCTGGTTAAGAGAGGCGGGGAAATTTACCCTTTTGCCTTGAACAGAGGTCCTCGTCTTCCTCAAACTTTTTGTCTGCCGCCGCCGCCATCCTAATTATCTCCCACTTTTCTGTGCACCGAGGCAAAGTCGTATCTCGACGCCTGCGGCAAAAAAAGTAAAACTTAATTAAGATAGCCCATGGGAGGACGAGACGAGTAGGAGAATTCACGCAAAGTACATCAAAGCTACTAAAACCAATTATTGCCACGGTTTTTTTTCTCTTGTCCCAGGTTCCCCGCAAAAGTGGGAGTTCGTGAAGGGCGCCATGAACGTGATCGACGTCCTGGCCATCCTCCCCTACTACGTCTCCCTCTTCCTGGAGGACACTCCAGCCGACGACAAAGACAAGGTCATCGCTGGCGCTCCAGGATCGGAAGCTGCGGCGGCGGCAGCGGCCGCCGCTGCCGGGGTCGAGGAGGAGGAGGAAGGGGGAGCATCCTTCGACGACGTGCGCAGGATCATCCAGGTGTTCAGGATCATGAGGATCATGAGGATCTTCAAGCTGGCGCGCCACTCTACCGGCCTCCAGTCAATTGCCTTCACCCTGAAGAACTCCTACAAGGAGCTCGGGCTGCTCATGCTCTTCTTGGCCATGGGCGTCCTCATCTTCTCCTCCCTGTGCTACTTCGCCGAGAAGGAGGAGGAGGGCACGGCCTTCTCTTCCATCCCGGCCACCTTCTGGTGGGCCATCATCACCATGACCACGGTGGGCTACGGAGACATGTCCCCCACCACCGGCTTCGGCAAGGCCATCGGCACCTGCTGCGCCATCAGCGGCGTGCTCGTCATGGCGCTCCCCATCCCCATCATCGTCAACAACTTTGCCGAGTTCTACAACGAGCAGATCAAGCGGGAGAAGGCCATCAAGAGGAAGGAGGCGCTGGAGGAGGCCAAGAAGGAGGAGGAGGAGGCCAGGCTGGCCGAGGTCGAGGGGCTCGTCGACCTGCTGCAGAAGGAGCCGGGGCCGTTCAAGTCCCCGCCGCTCTCTCCCCCCGACGGCATCACCGTGCGGCAGGCCAACAGCCTCCGCAGCCCACAGGCGGGTACGAAGGGCGCGGAGGCGGCAGGGGGGACTGCCGGGGCGGGCGACGGCAACGGCAACGGAGACAGCGGCAACGGCAACGGCAACGGCAACGGTGCCGGAGGGAGGGACAACAGCCTGAGGAACGACAGCATCAGCGAGAGGCACAGCATCAGATGAGCTCGCCGACAGTGAAGAAATGTCTCATTCTGCCATCACACAAAAAAAGTAATAGTATCGATAGGATACTTTCCTGCATACACAACTCTGCGAGGGAAAAGCAAAAGAAAGGACAATCACATTCTATCCCTCCCAATTATATATTGAAACTCCAATGGCAATCAATCATTCAATCGCCAGAAGAAGAGTGAACTCTTGAGCCTCGCCCTGTGAAAGAAAAGCGGAGGACAAGGTGGACAGTGACAATCAAATCACGAAAAGTTAATGTGAGACTTTGAAACCTATCCCCTTTGCACAGGCACTACGCATATATACCCAAAGGTAGTGAAGAAGAAATTTGCAAGCATGTTTTTCTTCAGTCAGTGATTGAGTTTTTTTTCTTAATTCCACTTCTTAGAAGGAGAACAAACCTATAGAAGAGGCTATTTGTTCCAGCGCCTTCTCCACTCAAAAGAGACTCTATATTGAGACGCCACAGCGTCGAAAACTGTTATACAACTACTCTTTCGTCATTGAACAAGACATCTCCAGTTTTGAAAAGTAGCCAGCCACACACGTATGCCAAGTAGATTTAAAAAAGTTTTAACCGTTCTCTTTTTAAAATGCCGTTTTAGGACTCACAACACTCACGGTGCAAAACCTTTAAAACCTTTTAGACAATCCCCCAGCATATAAAATGATCTCCCTTCCACTCCCCCTGCCGTCACCATTCGGTACTATTCCGCCAAAGACGACAGTTGTTACACGATCAGAAGATAATTTATTCTCCACAGACCCCCCTATTTCCCCTTGTTGAGTTGTTCCTAGCCAAACGCCGCTACACCAAAACCAAGACATTTAAGAGTGTACCGCGTACGTGTAGGTAGAGATTGTCACCATTTTGTGTCGCTCATTCTTGTCCACAAACAAATGAACAGAAATGAACAGAAATGCAATCTTAGCGATCGACAATTCAAGCTACATCATAATTATTTCATGCATAACCAAAAATACTACTTATGTATACATACTGTACTACTACTACTACACACCGGTACGACCTTTGAAAGAGTACGCAATACACAACAACCAAACGAGAGAGAAAATCACGATCGCGCAATAACGTTGTTCCCACTTTAACGGTTCATTTCGCGCAACAAAATATATTAAGGAACTTTCAAAAGCACGATAACACTTGCATTTTATCGATCGTCGAATGGTCACACCCTCCCCCTGGCCCCTCCCCCCCTGGCTCCCCTCAGAGCTCCCGGGTTGGGCTTGAAGCCCCCTGCGAAGAGGTCCCCCAGGCCGCCTCCACCTCCTCCCCGGCCGCCGCGCCCCCGCCCACGGCCCGCAGGTGCCGACGTCTGAAAAAGAAGAAAAAGCATTTTCATTTCGTATTGATTTCTTTACAAAAACTGTCATACTTTCAGCGCCTTGAGCCCCATTGCCATAGGGTTGGCCGCCCCCGCCCCTCCGTCCTCCACCCATCCCCCTGCGGTGGCGCGCTTGCCGGAGACGACAGGGCCGCTGCGGTCGTCGGTGTCGCAAGGCTTGAGAGAGGTCTTCTTCTCGAAATGCCTGAAAAAAAATATTTTCTTTTTTGGGTGAAGAAACGTGATCGGCTAACACATGTAAAGATGGTAGCAAAAGAAGGAGCAATGTTAGCCATACCAGTTACAACAAATACAGCAGCAACAACAGCATGACAAGTATCACCTACAGTATCACCAACAAAAATAATGTGCAAGTAGTGTATATGCAAAATTAAGGTTCTTTTTGTACAGTTCTTTATTCTGACCTGATGTCCACCATGAGCCTCTTCCTCTCCTCCAGCTCCTTCTGCGTGAGCTTCGGCGGCTGGGTGTTGGCCAGGTGGAAGGTGGGGGGCGTCTGAGAGGAAGTAGGGGCGAGGATGTGACCGGCCACCGTCAACATTTTGGTACAAAAATGCCTTAGGACAATTTCCTTAAGAATCGGTGGGCGTTGCCTATCCCAGGTTTGAAAAATATCCTTATTCCCAAGGGCGGACGCGGCGTCAGCCTTTCCCTCCTAGCTCCTCCGTCCTCCTCCGCCGCCGGCAACAGAAATGCATATAAGTAAGAAGTCGATGACGCTTCCCCTCCCTCTTTTTGAAAGTCACTTTCTTGGCAGGGATCCAGGACATTTGAGGATGTGCCGCCGCCGCAAAGGAGGAGAAGGCTCGAGACGTT
>JAAUXU010181759.1_pt1 | contig 11708 bp, 9 predicted proteins | sample 7278151 | NCBI WGS metagenome assembly JAAUXU01 (sample SAMN14350113, study PRJNA611818) | marine sediment metagenome | isolation source: surface marine sediment (1.8m) | place: French Polynesia: Moorea | collected 2018-08 | reverse complement strand
GCCTCGAGTTGAGGCAAGATCAGCCTCGAGTTGAGGCAAGATCAGCCTCGAGTTGAGGCAAGATCAGCCTCGAGTTGAGGCAAGATCAGCCTCGAGTTGAGGCAAGATCAGTCTCGAGTTGAGGCAAGATCAACCTCGTGTTGAGCATGAAGCGCGTAGCCCAGGGGTGGAATACACCCCACAAAGCGTGTCGAGTCCACTAGTAAAAAAAAATGAATTACTTCACACTCTAGGTCAGCAGGTCCAACTTCTTTTGAGTCATTGACGATACAATGATTGTTTTGAATGATGACCAGAGAACAACTGAAGGTACACACTAAAGACCCGGCCCACCCGTCTTGTTGAGGCGTCCCATTTGGAAGTATTCTCCCATGTTGTCATTTTACAGAAAAGGGACAAAAACAACCAAAATGGCAATGTTCCACTTCCTTCAAACAGCCCCCAAACCTCATTTTGAGGCTAATTTCTTTGCATGGACGAAGGTTTGGGATCTCCTCTTTCCATCGGCGCCAGTCTCTCCTGGCCAAGCAGAAGGTGAACTACGGATGCCCAACTGATGGTCGTCACTTCTGCGTCAACCCTTCGCCTTACCAAGACCATGCAAGCCCCTCTGGCCTTGCCTGAAGCTGTCATTTAAAATTGGAGGATCACTTTAAATGGCATAAACTTTGGCATTTGCTCGCAGACTCCTTCTTGATGACGTCAGACAAGTCTTGCTGAGGTGGGAAAAATACATACATGATTCGATCGTTGACGTATTTCAGCACCACAAGGCAAAGTGGATGAATTTGGAATTTTAGCCCTCAAAGGACGGACGAGGGAAGATAAATTTCATCTCTTCTGATGAAAAAGAGGACAAAGTAAGCTGGTGGGAATGAGATAACGCGACGTAAAAGGGAAATTGAGACGTTTCGTGCTTGCTTCGCTAGATGGCAGTAATCTAAACGATGGAAGCTGCCATCAAAATACACTTCGTGTGTTGCGTGTGCTAAACAGACGGACAAAACAAACAGTTGCCGCCTGCCGCTGAGCAGCAAGGGCAGAGTTGGCTGTGATATAACGAGATAAGCCTGACTTCTCTCGACGCTCCCAGGGTGGCAGCTGCTTGCTATGTACTCTTGCACCTTATATGAGCCATTCCTCTTTCTTTTCCACCAACAGAGGCTTTGGACCTTCTCCTGCTCATCCTTGTGCCAGGAAAATTCGGTCAAAAGTCTCCCAAAAAGTCGGAGTTACCAAGAATAAGCTACTATACGACATTTTCTTCATGCCGAATGAACTTGAGGGACGTTTGTCTTTAGCGGCACCTCTATGGGATTCGTAGCACTAAAATCACGTTCTAGAGTGACTTTACATAGCATCACCTGAATTCAGTCTCAACACCGTCACAGTCTTCGCTCCAGTATGAAGCTTCAAGTTTTGAAACTGCACTCTCAATTTCTCTCTCAGTAAAGAACTTTTACCCTCCGCCACGAGAATATAGCTTGCATTCTCACCTACGAACTTCACCTCAATCCCACGCGCAGGATGCGCACATGTAGCAGTGGGAGCAGAGCAGCAGCAGCAGCAGCAGCAGCAGCAGCAGCGACAACAACAACAACAGCAATGAAGAGCAAAGAGTAAAACGTCCGTCCCTGCCTGAGTGCCCCTCCTAGGAGGCCTGCCCGACTCCCGCTGAAGTGAAGGAGGGAAGGAGGGCCCTCCTCTTCCTCCAGCCCAGACATGCACTGCCGGTCGTCGTCGTCGTCGTCGTCGTCGTCGTCGTCGTCGACCTCGTCCTCACACGCACAAGTGCTGCTGAGTGCGTAGAGACGGTGTATGTGTGCGTGCGCGTGTGCGTCCGCTCGGAGGTGCAGCCGCAGCTCACACATATTCAGCCTTAGAAGGGCACCGAGCGAAAAACACATTCTCTGTTCTCACTCGACGCCGACGCCCTGGGCTTGCTACCGCCGTTGCTGCTGTTGCTGTTGCTGCTGCTGCTGCACTTTTTTTTTCACAAGGCTTCAATCGTTTCTCCTTCAGTGGTACTTGTGAGCAACAACTATATCTTATCTCGGTGAACAAAGAGGCGAGCTCACAAGCTGACAACCTACCCCTTCTTTTGGTCCTGTGTCCTCCACCTGCTTCTGCTACTCATGTTAACCTACCCACTGCTCTGCTTCTGAGCTCCGCCAAGTTACTGCATTATCATCATTGCAGAGGTGCGAAGTAATTGGTTGAAGGTAACCCATAACATACACTTGTATACCTAATTGAACGTTTCAGCTTTGTGACTCATGAGGGAAGCAGTATCACTCACGCTATCACAGACATACCCTGTTTATTAGGCTACTTTGAAAATGTCAAGTTTAGTTTGGGTTTTTTTGGAAGGGGTGGTGGTGGAAAATTGAATTAGACACGGTTGTAGCAAGAATAAGGTTTTTTTTTTTTTTTAAAAAAAAAAACCAACAATGTCGTTTCACTATGCACACTACTAACTGTACATACATAGTGAAGTGCACACTTCTTTTTCAGTCACAACTTTTGCCTGCATTGAGCCATAGACGTGGTTCGCCCCCCTATGCAAAACTAAGAAGCTCTTTTAAGACTGAACTGATACACACTTTTGCCCTGGGAGTACTCATTTGCTCAAAATACAGTCAAACTTTTTATGTAGTAAACTCTGCAGTGTTACGTAACTTTGATCCCTCATTGTGGAAAAATGAATGGTCCTAGAGCAGAAATACACATCAGTTCAGTTTTGAAGGATCTGCTTAGCTTCCAGAGAGGGGTGAACCACTCCCGTGGCTTTATCGAGTCAAAAGTTATAGCTGAAAACAGAACTGTGCACTTACTACATGGTGACTCATATAAAATTTATATGAGTTATAAGTTTCCGTAGTAAATAGCGCTCACAAACACTTCTTTTGGAAAAATCAAAATACCCAGTCCGGAAACACATATTTTTCCAGAAAGACCATTTTTAAAGTAGCCTGAACTATGCATATTTGTAGTACTGCATAGACATTTTCACTTCGGTGCGTTGCAAGCCTGGCCACTTTGTGTCTCGCGTATATACCGCAGCATTAAAGTTTGGAGCTAAAGAACTCTCCTTAATATGGGGACTCTACGAAAAGCTATTTTGGCTTCAACTTTGTGACTTTTTATCTCAATGCGACGATTTCCAGTGTGATGAAGATTTTTCTCCTCCCCGAAGAGAAAGAACAGGTGTCGCATCTACGCCAACATTGGACAAAAATACCCTAATAAAGTAGCTTGAAATGATTCGACAGCTCCCCTTATGAGCGTGCAGTTGACATCTCGCAGAATTAAACTGCACAAGTGTATCACGTCTGAGTGCCGTTAAAGATATAAAGGCTGAGTCAGTCGCAAATGACAGATGTCACTCTCTACATGATGATATATTTGCGTTGTCAGGCGCTGGCAGAAACTCAAGGATGGGGGCAGCCTGACCAAACCACGGTATTCATGGTGATCTCAGCTGAGTTAGAACCAAGATCCCAGCAGCTGCAGCTGCGTATCGCACTACAAGAAGGTAAAGTCCCAAAATCGTGGGACTTTCTAACCATTTTTAAGCCATTAGATTGCTAATAAGGACTACGAACATGCTCGAGGTTCATTTAACTGCAAGGGAACTTCACTTAAGTGACGTGAACGTTGTCCTATCAGCTCATTTGTCATAGTACCACAAAGCTGTGGACTACCGTCATTTGGACTGACAGAAAAAGAGTGTTAACATTTAAGAGTAGAGATTGCAAACTTAGCTATGAATACTGGCTCAGAGTTAAAAACAACGGCATGACGTCTGCGCTCTCCGGATCCTCCTCCGACCTCAGCTGCTCTACTGCTCCACCCTCCACCTGCCACCTCCTGATCACGGGAGCAGCAGATATCGGCAAGACCTCGTTGTCCCTGGCGTTGGCGCGCGGGCTGAGCGCCGCCAGATCAGGCTGGGTCTACTTGCCGAAGAGGTTCGAGGGCTGGACCATCACCGCCCACCCGGCCGATTATGGACTCATCGTGGAGGGTGGGGAGCACCATCATCACCACCACCTCAAGAGGAGCGCCGGCGGAGGGGGCGAGGTAGGGAGACTAAGGATACTCTCAACACGCACACAAAAAAGGTGTTTTGACACTGACCTAACCTAAACATTTGTGGTACTAATTCCATTGATACAGCAACTTGAAACATAGCTTTCTTAAAACATCTTCCCCGACACTTGTTTCAGAGTTAGTGATCACTTACGTTTCAGTTTACATCCCATCTTTCTTTAAAAGTCAATCGCTCTGTCTACTCAGTCAAAAAAAGGTTGTTTGAAATGTGTTTCTACACCAGTGCAAACTCACTCTAAGCTACGTGCCTCTGATATGAAGGACTATGTACATTTGTGCTACATCACTATCAAATATTTGTCCCCCCCGCTCCCCCCGTGTGGATGGATGTTGTAAAAATAACCGCCACAAATACAGAGTGGACCAATAGTAACGTGATCTAAATAGCTACTTTCTGGAGCATACGCTCTGCCTACCCACTTTGATGGGTAGGAAGCATGGCAAAAATATGTGTGTCTGACAGACGTATGGAAGGATATCGCGTTTTATATAGATTCTGCACAGCGGGAATGGGTGCAAAGGCTTGAGCGGGGTCATTTACTGATGAAGCTTGACTGAAGCTTCATTTACGAAACAAATTCAGTATATCGGACCCCAATCAAACCCGTTCGGGTCTCCCAAAGTCGAAGGTCATTTTGCAGCATTGCAGCAGACTGTTTGGAAACATTTTTAACAGTTGAAACCCCAGCGCGAAAACAGATGCTGCAGTGTTGATGCCTTTAGAATGCAACAGCTTTGTTAGTTCTGCTCCGATTTACAAAAGCATCCTTGCAAATCAAAGTTTAGCGTCTCCTCCTTCAAACGAGAGAGATGACAGACTGGGACCCCTTGACGGACTCGGTCTTTTCGCTCGTCCGACTACTTTTGGTCCTCCCTGTACGTGCGCGGCGTCTACCTGCACTGCGCCGTACACATCGCTCATGTGACACGCATGAGACGGTGCTGATGGGGCCTTCTTCTCGCATGCGCACCGATCGAGTCGCCTCGACCTCTTGTGGAGCCAGTGCTAAGGTGGACTCCGGTACTCCGCCGAGCACGTCCTGTCTGGGCATGGTGGCGGCTCTGTCCATTCAGACAAGGACACCCTGACGACGTCCATGGTGTCTCGTCACGAGACATCCTTTGAGCCAGAGCAAAAGCATTATTAACGCTTGTTGGAAACAGAAAGCGTGCTGAGACTGTGTTGAACAGAGGGGGGGAAAACATTTCACGCACAAATGTCGTGTTTAGGTGTAAAAAGAAAGAAAAAAAGTCCCATCCTTTTCTTCTTCTCACCATCTCCCCCTTGAGTGTTTAAACCCCAAGACTTACCCAAAGTTCACGACTTTTGGCGAAATTTCACCTGTCTCCTTTGCCTAATTACACAAGAGAGAATGCGAAACGTTTTGCATTTAAACGGGATGTTTTGGACGTGCCAACTTCGCTTACAACAGTGCGTGCATCTATTTTTGCAGCCCCGAATCAGCAGATTCACCCGTTGTTCTCAGTCCTCCTCTCCTGCAAGCAACACCTTTGTCAAGTGGGAATTTTGAGCAAGTTCTTTCTTCTTGTTCACCCAGTCCAAAGAAGAGAAAAAGGACCAAGCAAGAAGATAAAGGGAAATTGCGGTCAGAGCAAGTACAACGCTCACATTCCTCACGCTCTCCTACTGCATCAGCGGGTGCAGCTTACACAACAGTGCTTTCGTAGTTGAAACATGTCCCCCAGACATGGGAATGGTCGACAGTCACGGTGCAGAAGTGGAAGCCTTCGCACTTCCTGCATAGACATTAAATAAGGAGTGTTTTCGGCCGCTTTCATTAACTGTCTTCATTAATTTCCTTTGGTCCCTCGTGTCCCAGCAGCAAACGCTGCAAGAGTCATCGAAACCTGATAAATAATGAACTTTGACGCATGCTACACATGCGAAAAGACGTTTTAGTGGGCAACTCATATAGCTGGGACCCACCAGATTCGGCGACAACAAATATGATAAAACTAGGGGGAAAAAATCAACCAAGAAGTCTCTCCATTCAGCAGACTAAATTCAGTTAAAAAATAGCCGTACTTCTCTTAACTTTTTCAGTTCAGAAGGCGAGTTTTCTCCATAGCAAGAAAGTGCTTCCATCCATGTTCAGTAGTGCACTAGCGCGTCTCTATAGAGTCAATGTTCGCCCCAGACTGCTCATGTCTCAGTCGAGGCTTGCTGGGAAATGACACTGCTGGACCAAAATCTGAAGCTGACTCATTTTACATATTGAGCAGTCGTGGATCCAGAGCAGCAAGATGGCATCTCAAAAGTTGCTGCAACTCGGGATTAGCGACAGGCTTGCAAGGGGAATTCGGCTTATTTACTGACAAGTACAAACGACTATGGTACATCAATCAGATGATCGGTTAACCTGTTACACATGTTCAGCATTCTGGCATCAGCTGCCTTGACATGAAGTTGCAGAGGAAGAACCTGACAATCAAGTACCAAAGTAGACGTTTTTCTGCAAATGAAAAAAAAGCTACCTTTGACTACTAAATGCCTGTGTGAGAAAGTCAGATGTTGCCAAAGAATCCGACGGCACATGAAACGCTACAATGGGATAGGAGTTGTCGACAGCTTTTGGTTCAACAGTGGAGAAGGTGGTGCAAAAAAGATGACTGGTCGAAAATGCTGGACCCTGGATATAGCGATCGCTGCTCACTGAAATGATCAATTCCCCATGTCCCAAAAACATGACCATTCTTCGGGCACAACACAAGTAGAAAGACCAATTCTGAACAGTACTTCTTACAAATCTTCTTCACATGAATTTTTTGTCACCCAATTGCTAGTATCTTTAACCCATTTGTTGCATCCCCATTTGTCCCACGCCTCATGAGCCTTCCACAAACCATACTTTGGCTTCTGTTGCACGTCTAAAATGACCAAAAAACTTGCGTCTACCACGCCACGACAGGTAGAGTTTATTGGGTACCCAATGCCGATGAATGGGTCCTTCACAAATTGTGAATCACAACTCCAACAAGTGCGTAGGATGAGCTTCTTTGTTGATGAAGAAGTCGTGGCCTCCTTTGTCGGGCACGACTTCAGTTCTGGCGTGCAGTACTCAACCCCGGTTTCACGTAGTGTCACCAAACTCTCAAAAAAGGCCTTCCCTGGAAGGAAATGCACCCGCTTGAACGGCCTTTGCAAGCTTCAAATGGGCTTTCTTATACTCATCATCAGGCAAGCGAGGAATCCAACGTGCTGAAATCTTCTGCCAGCCTTCTGAAACCTTCTGCTTCTGTCCTCCTGAATTATTCCTTGGACAGGGTTTAGCCTTAGCCAAGACTTAGAAACCACCTCTTTGACAGTTTTTCGACGGTCATCCTTAAACTGGACCTCACCAAGTCCACCTTGCTGTCGGATATGAATGAAGGGTGTCATGTTCTTCGCTTGCCTCCTTGCCCTATTCTCAGGCACTGATCCACCCAGAACCAATTTGAAGTGATCTTCATGAGCTTCTTTTGGGACGTTGTCAGCTTCAGAGGCAGATTTCAGGGGTCTTGAGGGTTGCACGCAGTTCCATTTTGCTTTTGTTGCTCCGGGCTTCTCTTTGCACACCGACCACGCAATTTCAGTGGAGAGAAATTGAGTGCTGACGTGGCAATCAAATGTTTTGGAATCCATTTCTGTCTGAGTCCAACGTCCAATCTAAAGCAGTTCAAGGTCATATCAAATCATTTAAAAAGACCCAAGCGACTCAGCCGACCCCTCGTACGTAACGACGCCATCTAGTGGCGAGAGATTGGCAAGGATGGTGAGAGATGCGCGGATCGGGCCCAAGTGCCAAGTCCAGTCATCATGCCTTCATTTCCCGCCATGAATTGCTCTCCTGTCAGGTGTTGTTGACTCACTTAAAAGCTGCTTCCCAACGAAATTCTTTGGTTGGCGCCCACCAGCGCATCATGTACGTTGAGATGTCAGCTTCAGCGTTCGCAGAATGACTTTCCACGCACTGCAGGTTCAGATCACTCTGTGGGAAGATTGGGCCCGCAAGAAAAAAGAGCCTGTTCGAGGGGATGACGGCGACGGCGACGACGACGGCGATGACGAATCAGAGCAGCAAAAGGAAAAGGGCAAAAACGACGACAAGGAAGTGCTAGCAGAAAAAGGTATTCAGCACTACAGTGGAAGCCGGCGTCTAGTAGTGAGATCGCGATGGTCGCAGAAATTGTCTGAGGCGATAAGTTCTTCTAAAATGGTGCGTTTAAGGGACGGCCAAAGGAACATTTCTGCAGAAGTACAGGTGTTAAAAGGCAAAATAGCCAAGAGGAATCGCAGATAAATTGTTTGACCACTAGCAATCGGCGTCCGAAGCTGTGCTCGGCTCACTCTTTGGGGCCTAAAATAGTGGGCCCGACTCAAGAACTCTGACGGTCAATTTCGGCAACTGCCAGGTCATATTTTTGGCCCCAGAGCAGCCAGTTCGGCCATGTATGTCTTTCTTCTAAAGCTAATTTTGGAGGGCAAAATAACCTGAATACTGAAACATGGCCCTATATCTGGGCCTACTCAGCACTTGCTTTCATGGGTACTCATTTCATTTGTCCAGTGCGTGGCAACCCTGAGATCAAGCTGTTGGGCACCCTCGTGCATGCTCCACTCAGACAGAAAATAAAACCACGCATTCCACCGGGCAAGATGAGGCAGTAGCGTGGTCAGTCCCATATTGATGCCATAAAAATCAAGTTGTAAAAAATGTTTTGACTGCCCAACATGAGACATTTTCAGAGGAAAACCTCGAAAAAGCACTGGTTTGCTGCAAACACTTTCTTAGCAGAAAATACTAAAAACGGTTTGCCGTAGCCAGATCCAGGCCAAGGTCAGTCCAGGTCTAAATGTCTTTTGCTCCCATATTTTTTTTTTCTAGAATCTGAGCTCAATCCGACATACTTTTACCATATGGAATTGAGAGAATCACAAATTCAGGTTGTTGTGTCCTACTGAAGTGACTGTGCTAAATTTGTGCTTCCATACATTCCTCATTGAACTCTCACATTTAAGCCGTTATTTCAGTGGACGCCACTCAGACCAGGCACGTGCTGTCCACGTCCAACCGCTCAGAGACGCAGGTGCCTCAAACGCCGCCCCAGTCGACGACGTCGCGGCAGCAGACAAAACCTGGCGAAGAGAATCAGCCGCCACCGCCGCCGCCGCCGTGCACGCCTCAGCGGCCAGTGCTGCATCCTCCGCCTCACGTGGTGGTGTTGTGTTTCTCGTGCATCGACCTGAACTCGTTGGTGGAGGCGGAGACCGAGGTGTGGCCCGAGGTGACATCGCGCTATCCCCTCGCACCCGTCATCCTGGTGGCCACCAAGTGCGATCTCAAGGTGTCGGTGAAGAACAAGCAGCTCAGTATTCCCAGCGGGGGCACCATGTCCAAGTAAGGCGCATGGCTTTAACTTTGTATCGTCAGATGAACTTCGAGCCGTGAAAGATGTCGTTGAGGCACTTGTGACGCATCATTTCAGTCCTGGATCGCCGTGCCCGTCGGCCCACACCACCATCCCGGAGTGCTCGCCCACGCCACCGCCCATCAGCCGCAGCTTCTCCTCAGACATCTCCTCGTTACTGGCGGCAAATTCACGTCGATTCCGTCGCGACCTCTCAAACACCTCGTCCTCCTCGTTGTCTTCTTCGGCCGCAACTGGAGAAAGCTCAATAACGACAGCGGCTGTTGATGCGTCTCCGCCTTGCAGCAGTGTCGATGGTCCCACCGCCTCCTCGTTGGTGTCGGCCATGAGCGGGGTCGGGGTCGGCCTGGTGGCGGCGTCGGCAGCGCTGGCAGCCTCTTCATCTATGGTGTCTGAGGGGACAGAGGCCGACGACATAGAGAGAGACGATTCGGAAGACAAGAGGCGCGGGTTCGCCGTCACCACCGACATGGGTGTGGCCATGGCCAGGAGAATAGGAGCAAGGTACTTACCGACAGTAAGGAGCAGAAGTATTGGCAACGTCGTGGGTTCTGGGATTTTGGGGGCTGTCACTAGGGAAAAGGACCCTTCGTTAAAGCTACGAAATGCTTTAGTCAGATGAGACAAAGGGCAAATTTTTCGGAAATTTCGCGTGTGGAGGAGGCAAAATATTTCTAAAAACTTGAATTGCTTAGCGTCAGTTTGGCACCGACGACACCGCTTGGTTGTCTTGCCTTTTGGAAGAAGTGTCTTTATATTCTGCATACACGACAGTTTGATCTCATTGCTGCTACACAGTGGACAACTGAACTAAGTTGCAATGAGAACAAGTGGCTGGGCAGGCCAAAGTAGGTAGACCAGAAAGTCATGTTTCAACATTCACGTGATTTTGCCCTTCCAAAACTGGGAAATTTGCTCAAAGATGGTCAAACTGGCTGCTTCGACACAAAAATGGCAATTGGTGGAATATCCTAATGAGACATGCTGCCACGGCTAAAGATGAACCCCTTCCTCGTAGAGTCATATTTGTAGTGACATAATTACTTCTGCTGACATATTGTGGTATGTCACAATTTGTGGCTTGTGGTTACTAAGTAGTCATAGTTCTTTAGCACCTTCTCCAGAAGAACTTATTTGGAAGATAACAGTTTAACCTCTCGGACTCCTCACCACGGCTACAGAAGCAGCCCGTGAGGAAGGGGGGACCATCAGAGTGTGTAGGATGTATTCAGTGCTAGTGGGAAAGCAATTTTCAAAGTCAGAGTCATCTGTACATCCAACGTGCTCTACTTCTGACTGTAGCAGGTTTCTCTTCTGCTGTGAGGGCATATATGACCTGCCCAAAATTGAATGCACGCCACTTGTTCAATGGCAGACCGCAGATTGCTTCAGACCTGCATTGTTATTCATAGGCCAAAATGTCCCCCCGGATATAGGTATTTCAGTTCACGCATTGAGTAAAATATTGGTCAGAGCAAAAATGTCATTTGTGGATTTTTGTTATTTGAGGAATTGTTCTTTGAGGTTCTACTTTCAAATATGCTAGCAGTGGTACCAGGTATTGGTCGGATCATTGTAAGGATTATGAGGACTGGGCATTGCTTGATGCGCCACTTAGCCCAACAACCACGCAATGACCAAGCACCTTTCTTAAACAAAAGAGTCCAAGTAAGCAGTACAATGCTGGAAAGTGAAGTGTGCATATTTGTAAATGTTCTGGCGCGATCTCGGCAAATGGCGGCAGAAACACGGTCGACAGCGACATCATTGCACATCTGACGTGTCTGGGGCTGGCAAAATTGAAGAGGTTTGGGTTTGTAGAGTAAATGAGACGTTGTGCCAGGATAGGACTTCAAAACAGACTGCAATAACTTCTTTGACGCATTGATGGTTTAACGGCCCCACAATAAAAAATAAAGAAAAATTGATTTTCCTGTAAAAATACACACTGCCTTCTCAAAACTTCAGCGCGCAGTCATCTGGCTACCTCGGGAAAATTAAAATTTTCGATTTTTGGAACCCAGACTGTCACTCTGCTGTCCCCAATTGACTGGTGTGTGTACGCGCGCATGCGCAGTACAAGGGTTAAGTTGTGTTCTCACTGTACAGTACGTTACATGTGTGTTCTACTGTAAAGTTTGATGGATCGTACTATGGTGATAAGG
>JAAUXU010071261.1_pt1 | contig 11708 bp, 10 predicted proteins | sample 7278151 | NCBI WGS metagenome assembly JAAUXU01 (sample SAMN14350113, study PRJNA611818) | marine sediment metagenome | isolation source: surface marine sediment (1.8m) | place: French Polynesia: Moorea | collected 2018-08 | reverse complement strand
GTCAATAGTACACTTATGCTGAAGGACTCACTACTCGAGTCCTGCGTGACTCGTGCGCGCACCACCTGAGTCAATAAGGTCACATGTGCAAGTACAACAGTGTTTGGTTCATCACTCACCGTTCCGGTCAACGGTTGACCTGAGTCAGTTGAGCAAATAACCATTTTCTGCCCAAAAGAACATTTTGAGCGAGGCCCATTTTACTGTGCACAATCTATAGAGCTACATTTACATATGAAGAAGTTGAGAAGATCCGTTTTCAGACGTCAGGAAGCTCCAGCGGAAAAGCTTAGAGGCTTTTCCAGCAGAGGTTAGGGGAAAAAAAATCGAGTCACTTTGTCTTTGACCTCAAACTCTCGAAGAGTTTAAAGAATGCAAGTGAAAACTGCCTTGATAAGAGAGAAATTTGCACAAGGACTGTGAACACTTAGGAAAACAGCGCAATTATTATGGACTGCACGACATATCTAACCCTGCACTGACCTGGAAGTTGTAGATTTCAGCCTCTGTAAGTGACTCGTGCGCCAGGTAGAGATTGCCCAAGGCCGTGAACCTGCAAACGGTGAATCCTCTTTATGTTTGCCTTTGCAATATTACCCAGTGTGTGTGTGCAGCAAAAAGGACGTTGAGTCCACGAATGATTAGATGTGTGTACAAATATAGGAGGATTTTTTTTACACATTTTTGTAGACAAAAATGCCTTAACTCCTGCTGTGGAGCTCGCAGAGCTCTAATTGCTGCACCATTTAAAAGCTATGAATTCCAGGCTTATTAAAGCAGTGAGTAAGGAATAAAAAAAGAGATTTGAGCTGGTGATCAGCATGACCTAAACAACTCTGTGCTCTTTTTAAAACATGGAGCGGGAACCGTCCTCGCCAGGCAGATAGATGTGTGCTTGACCGTTCATTCTAGGGTCTCAGGCCCAAGCTCGTCTACTCTTCCTAGGCCTACAACATTCTCATAGGTCAGGCATAGTGCTGAGGTGTCATTAAGGGACCTTCCACACGAAACTGAGCTGTGCATGACTGAAAATGTTGTAAAAGAAAAAAGGATCGCAGCTGCACCTTTGTCTACTTCAAGATGAACACCAGCTCGAATCGTTTTTATGAGTCGAATTCATTGTTATTTTTTTCATAAACCATTTCAAAGCTTTGAACAATCAAGTCTCTATGCGCTCCACAGCAGAAGCTATCGCATTTTTGAACTTAACCAAGGTGATAAAAATCACCTTGTACATACACCTTACACCAGAGAGAGAAGGCAAGAAGTTCTTTAAGATGATAAAACTTTTCTTACTCTTCCTGACTGTGATAATTTTGGTCGAAGAATGCACAGTGTCTGTTGAAGGCCAAGTCCTCGGCCGCCGCGATGAGGCTGTGCACGAAGGACTTGACTGTCTGCAACATTCCGTCCTGGATGTTCTTGCCGCCGACCTGGAAGTGAGGGACGAGGATTGACAGGTGCAATTCGAGTGTCAAGGTGAAGACGCCGCGCAGGACGAACTGGCTGCTCACCTCTTGGAAGTGGATGGCCACGAACTGCGGCCTGTTCTGTCTGATGTGCTTGATGAGCGCCTCCCGCCAGGTGGGCAGCAACTGGTCGCAGTCCTCGAAGACGGAGCCCACGTTGGCGGTCACCAGCAGGGTGCCTACAGAGGGACAGCAGACGAGTCTGCCGCCGACCTCGTCGTCGGTGTCAGTTGACATCATGGAAGAGAACGAGCTCCTGAGAGGACAGAGAGTGCGAGAGGAGGTGGTGAGAACAAGAGGAAGCTTTTGGGCCTTGATCTCAAAGCCTCTGGAGTTCGGTTCACCCTCACTCACAAGTACTTGAGTGATGATCGCGAACTGACGGTTTGGGGATCTTCCACAGCAGTTACGTAATCATTGGCGAGGCTGCCCTCGGCCGCCTCCTACTTGCCGAGCATTGCGCACAACGTCTTTGTCTTGCATCACTGACTGCTCGCCGTAGAAGCCGCTCAAGATGTCATGCATTGGGGCAGGTCATAGAGGGATTGAGAGCGTCTTAAACGCTTGATTATGGAGAAACACGCCACTTGGACAACGAATTTGGCACTGCGCGCGGGCCAACAACCCGTCCGCAGCTGAGCGGTTTGGCACTTTTTGGCTGGACGCCTCGTGATGGCAGTGCCAACACTCGACTTCGTTCGATAACGCAGTTTTTCAGCCTTTGCCATCAAAATGACTATTTTTGTCTCGACATCTGTATCGCCGTCCCGTACATATGTGCGCGCGTGTGCGAGCGCGTGAAGGAAGCACGCGAACGCGCACTTGTGTAACGTCAGCATATCAAAAGGCTTCAGTGACGTCAATCAGGACACCCCCCTCATAAACGGGCAACACGTTTTTGGCAGGCAGCAGCGCGAATATGACGCAGTTTTACCTGTCTCCCCGCACCAAGACCTGGTGGGGCAGCAAGAACTGGCTGGAGGCGGCGGCGGCGGCGGCGGCGGGAGCAGCAGTGGCGAGAGGAGGCGCAACCATCCTCATTGTCACGGTTGTTTTGCCTTCGCAAATGTGTCTTCAGCGATACAGAATCAATCTCTGACTGAGTGAGCAAAGCAGAAGACGTCAGCGCGCTCGACGAAGACGACGACGACGACGACGACGACGACGACGAACGCGCGCTCAGGGGGAGGAGGGGGGGGGTTACATTGTACATACGTGCATGGCTCGTATGTGAACTCTCTCCTCATATGCTACATGATGTGCATGGGTGCATAACGACAACGAGCGCATGATCGACAGCTTTGGGTACATCCTGTGAGCAGGAAGGATGATCCGCATGGAAACAGCTCTCTGGATACCTCGGATTTCTCCCTCGAGGACGACAACGTCTACAACGGTTCGCCGGTTGCTCTCCTTGCGGACAAAGAGAGCGACTAAGATTTCTTAGCAGCTGGCGCCATCGAGCTCGGGTGCGTGCGTACGCAGAGACCTTCTTGCGTACGAACAGGGTGGGCTGGTGCAATTGGCTGTGACGGATGTTGGGCAACAGCATTGTCGTCCACCCTGTACACATACCAGAATACAGGGTGGGCAAAGGACAAGGTGGAGGACAACATTGGCCAGCTCGGCAGCCCACCCTGTATTGGTGTGCGCACGTGACGGACAAAGTTGACTTACGTCGGTCCACCCTGTATGAAAGACGGCTTTCTAGACTCGTTCTCCAGCAATGGCCACCTTTTGGCTGGAGTTTGCGATCGAGCGACTCGAAACTGAAGCTATTGCAAACATTCTTCCAAACATTGGCAATTGGAAGTTGATTAAAAAGAAAAAAATGACTGTGCTCCACTCGGAGGACCTCTGACTTATTGCAGAGTGGACGAAACTTCTCGAATACTTTCTTTTTTCGCAATGCGAACAGATCTTTTCCTTCAGTTGAAGTTCTTTTGCTCTCCCTCTGGGCCATCATTTGCCAAGCAAAACAAAGTCTGAGATCATTCCTGACTCAACATTACGTGGCAACTCTGGTGGTCTCAACCCACCCACCCACCCCTTGTCTGTGCTCAGTCTTTATGTCAGAGGTTCCTGCCGAAGGCAACGTTTTCAACCCACCGGCAATTGAAACTTGTCGACAGCCAGAAACAGTATGAGAAAGTTTAAAACAATTACCTGCTTGTGTGAAGAGGTGAGGCTTCTGCTGCGTCTCACTCAAAACTGCAGCCAGATCCACCACGTCAGACTTGTGTGAAGCCAGCGGGTGTTTTATAACATTTCAAGTGTGTATCAAAACTCGTACTGGGAACTGAAAGAAGAAACTTTCCTCCACTCGAGATTGAAGGTCCAAATTTTGAGATTCCAATTTTGCTGCCAACCCCCAAATTTGACTCGAAATTGTTGCCTGCCCAGGAAAAATGCTCTCTTTACATGGGAAAAAGAAAAATCCACCAAATATTCTGTCGCTGGTTTCACTACAGCTCCTTTGTCAGTCGTGGATTAGTGACAAGCCCAAAAAATTTTCCTGAAAAGCACAGCCGTTCAAAGCTCCTGCCACATGTGTCCTCGTTTCCCTAGCTGGGGGATGTTTCAACTGCTCTCGCTCTCGTCGTTTTTCTTTCTAAAAATATTAGTTAACCTTATATTATTGGCGTTGCTAAGCAGTGAAGAATCGCTCTGACGTGAGCTCGTGTCTGTCTGCTCAGCACGCACGTTGCTGCCGAGGAGTTAATAAGAACAATTCGTCCTTCATTTTTTCATGACGACGGCATGTGCGGGTAATTCATCTTCCTTCCTCTGCCATCGACAATGCGTAAATCGTTATTGCGGACTTTACCGTTGCCGAGATTTGCAACCGGGGCAAAAATATCACTGATGATACCCTCATGCCCCCATCGATGCACCGATACCTGCTTAAATACCTACCTCCAACGACTGCCACGTGAGCCTGAACAACGCCGACGTCAAGGCGTTGGACGACGGCACGACGACGACGACGACGGGGCAACGGAAGCGAAAAACGCCACTTACGTGTCGGCTGACGGAGGAGATGGCGCGGATCCGGACCAAGTCACTGATATTAGCAGGGTCTTCTTCCAAACTCACTACTGGGGCTTCTGTTGCTGCTGCGCCAGGATGGCATTTTTGTATCTCCTCGTTGCTGCTACAACGATCAACTGCGGAAAGAACCTGTCTTTTTCCCCCTGCTCTCGCAACAGAAAGTAGCAGCAGCAGCAGCAGCAGCAGCAGCAGCAACAGCAACAGCAGCAACAGCAGCCTGAGGCCTACTTATGTAGGCTCCACCTTAATGTTGCTTTCTCTTGGCTTCTCATACGTCTCTCTCTCTCTCTCTCTCTGTGCAAATCTTTCGGGCCAAGAAGATGACGTCAGGAAGATGAAACTTTTTCTTCGTTACGGACTGATGGATTCTGCGTCAGAGTCACCCCGGCCCGCTGGCGTTCATTGCTCTCTCCACGCACACGTTGAGCACAACCGACGAAAAGATGTTCTTCGTGCCCGGGGTCGAGGACTGAGCCGGGCACATTGAAAAGTCCTCATGAAAAAAGGATCGCGCGCAATTCGGTGGAGACGACGACGACCGAGGCAACGACGCCGCTCCAGGACACGCGCGCGCGCGCGCGCGCGCTGCACACGCTAATTACAGTATGTTTTCCATCAGGCAAGCGCTCAGATAGAGAGAGAAGGATGTACAAAAAAAGAGGAATTCGTGGCTTCACTCGGAATCTGCGTACAGTCAATAAATCAATGCTTCGAAGCCATTGGTGCTTGGGAAACGCAGTGGACAAGAACGTCGTTACCGCGTTTGCGGACGTCCACAAAGGACTCGTGGGAGGATTTGACGCATTCAATAAACCCACTTTTTAACGTTGATGAAGCCGTTTTGCAGTCATGTGAGCGGACGAAGAAGCAAAAGCAACGGCAACTAACAAATGTTATTATAAGTCTATAACTATGCTGGTCTAGATTGTCATTCACTGGAGTGACCAGAGTGACCAGAGTCACCAGAGTCACCAGAGTGACCGGATCACACAGTTCCCTGCTCGTTTGAATCGACGTGGCTGGCCTAGCTTCGTCAAGTCGAACGTGCAGTCCTCGAAATGAAGGCACTTGCACGTCCAGATCGCCGGGCACGCGCACCGCGTCACCCACGTGTACTGGGAGAAATGCCGAGCAATGCTGGGAAAACCACGCGGCCGCCGAGACCCTTCTTTGAGTAAGACTTTCCGACAGTAGCACGCGCTAAGCCCCCCGGGACATGCTCTAACTACGATCCGGATTAGTCCCAGCTTAGCCTGAGCTTAGACCACCGTCGTCAAGATCGTCGTCTCGCCTGGGCGACTTGAGGACCGTCGCGTCCGGCAGCGGGTGGATCCCCTGACAGACCCGGACCCTCTCGTGCCACGTCGAGCTCGTTCAGCTTGAGGGAGCTCGCGTCGACCATTTTCAGGCACAGAGTCCTGTGTGTACAATGCCGCTGTGTCTCCTGAATGCAAAGCGGAGTGAATTATTCAACATTTTTCGTTGTCACAGCCTCAGCCTCTCCCAGATGACATCTCGAGCTCCGAAATCCCCGACATGAACAGATCCCAGGAGCCCAAGGCGACACCGAGGTGGTAAAAGGCACTCAAAGAATGGATCGTCGTACTATACGGAATTTGTCAGGCATGTATGCACTATACATACGTCATCGATCCGTAGCCCAAAGCCTTTCATGCATCGTTGGCCCGAATTACTCGGCAGTACGACTTTCCCTACTTTTTGTAGAAAGAAAAGTAAAGAAAAGTGCTCTCCTCGTCTGGGAAAGTTAAAATTTCTTGTGAGAAAATATACTTGCCTGAACTCTCGACTTCTACGTGTTCTTCGGTACGGTAGAACTTTGGTGCTAAAATGTTGTATGCCAAGACTGCAAGCTCAGTTTTGTCTACTAAGGAGCTGCAGGCTTGAAAACTCCCAAGTTAAGTCCAAGCTAGTGCAAGTTGATGACAGCATTAGAAGAATAATCTTTGCAGTCCAGCTCGGGCCAGAAATTATTTTAGTCCGACCGTCAACTACTTCGTCAATGCTCTTGCACCTGCTGTGCTGATGCGTAACAGGTCTTGCTCTTCTGCTGCGACGGTGTCTGCTTGTGTATGAAGCCGATGCAGAAGGCCCTGAGGAGTTATCCCCCAGTGGTCATGACGTCGGCGTGCGCTTTGCTCCAGCATCTGCACAAGTGGCAGATGCTGGAGTTTGTCCGTCGTCAGGTTCGTGCCGTACGGGTTGGTGAGGTCGTTTTTGCCCCGGACATCCTCGCCAATCAGGCGGAACTTCTTGACCAAGGGCGAGCTCTGCAAAACTTCGTACACGCGGCCTTTCAAGCTCTCAGGGGCGAAACACACTCCAGAATACAGTGTAGTAGTATCTATCAGCTTCTGGGTGAGCAAGCATCATGAGTGCTTCTAGAAGGTCTCACCTGAAAGACCCAAAATTCAGTCGTTCCCATTGAAAATACCTACTCTGTTGCCCAGAGGAATCTCTTTGAGAGACTCTACCTTAAAGGAGGATCTCTGTGGAGTCCAACACTCATTCAATGCTGCCGCCAGCGGAAAGTTCTCGTCGCAGTGTCTCGCAACCTCGCAGACTTTGGGTTCGTCCTTGCACTGTACGACGGTGCATCATCTGCAGAGTGCACTGTACGGGGTGACTTCGATCAAATGACCTGGAGCATCCATGGAGGATACCAGCAAACTCCAATTCACCGTGTTTGGTGTCGTCACAAGCACATCTTCAGCACGTGGTAGGACATTGGACACGACTGCAGCTTCGAGGACGCCGTCGCAGATCTCGGTTGCAGAGTCAGAGTCAACCATTCAGGCGCTGGAAGCCAGGGTAGTTTGCACTCCCCTCCCGCCGTACAGGGTGGTGAGGGCCAAATGCAACTTCTGCGGTCTGACCGGAGCTCTCAGAGTTGCATGTAGCGTTCCCCCACCCTGCGCAGGCACCTCTTGCAGGTGCTGTTCAATCGACCGAAATTTTTACTTTGATAAAACAAGCAGCAGCAATAATAGGGCGACCCCCACATCCCTTTGTATCAAGTTATACGACAACCTCAAGGTCTGAGGTTATTTCTGCGTCGTCTTTGGACCTCTCCCTGGCAATTGCTATTTGCTTCATTTCAGCTGATCCCTAAGACCAGGCAAACCTTATATAAAGAGAGGTGTTGTGCAAGACCTTTGACTCAAGAGTGAGAGGTTGAGTGCGAAGGATGCATGAAATCTTGCCTAACATTTAAGGTTGTTGTCAGACAGGATCAATGAGTCTCCATAAAGGATGAGTGTTAGTTTGTGCCACAGAAGGGTAGGTTTCTTTAAAGTTGATGGATCTCACACCTCCCTTGAAGTACTTGTGGTTTGCCTCGTGTCAAAGGTCAGCAGACACCAGGTTTGGGGAGCTTCAAAGACCATTCGCAGAAAAAAAACCCATTCAACTAGAGGTTGTCACATTGTAAGTTGGTACAGAGAGTAGTCTAAGTTATGCTTGAACGACTCTCATGCATGCATTTGTTTTTTTTTTTGCTGGCAAAAATGAATGATGAAGCTGAGCACTTGAATAAGTGAATGATCAGTAAATGTTCATAATAAAGGTTGCCGCCTCAGCAACTGACGGGCCAAAGGCTGCAGGTGCAATTCTTTGTCTGAAGAGAACTTGACTATGAACTGTTGGTACAGCTCAAAGCAACTAAACAATGTACAAAGATGTGCAAACACTTGTCTCGCCCAGATTCTCGATAGTTGAATCGTCTACGTTATCCTTATAAAGGTTGTATAGGAAAAAAGTGAAAAAACACTTGGTCAGAAGCCCTGGCAGGCCTTCACAAGGGCCCCTGCACAAGGCCTGGCGCCGCACCAGTAACACATGTCTGTTGGTTCCCGGACATCGTCAGCATTGGCGGCTCGTCGTCGTTTCTGTTACTTCTGAAGCGACATTGGCGACATCTTTTGGCGAATCGAACTCCGAGATCACCTTCCTCGAGCTGGACGTCGAGAGCGGCGAAATCGTCAGCTTGCCCACCTGGGTAGAAGACAAGGAGCTGGACAAAGTCCAGCAGTCGGAGAGCTGAGCCATGATGATGAGATGCATCACAGAGAAAAAGACTGAGCAAAGTTTGCTTCTCAGAATAGATCGACCATATTCTGTGACGTTGAGACCAAAACTTCCGCCGAATCTGGCCTTTGGTCTCCGGGCCAGCGAAGCACCTCAGAGGTGACCGATGAGACGAGGTCAGATGCATCCGTCAAGGCCACATTTGGCCTTTGTGTCCTTGGCTGGTTTCGTGGCAAGCCCCAGGATGTCTCCTCTGCAATGGAGGGTTCCACGCGCTGAGACCTGAAGATGAGCAACCTGATCCTGATCAAGTCTCTCCGCGAGTTGGGCAAGCTGGGAGTCGTCCGCATCGTCAGCAACAACGCCGCCAACACGCGTCTGGAGCAGCACAAGGGGCACAGCAAAAAGTACTCTGATCGTCTCCCTGTCGGCCAACGACAGCAGGGTCAACGTTGATCCAAGGCATCCCTTGAGCAGCCAGAGCAACTGTGCTTCGTGCCTCAGAGCCCCAGTGACACCAGAGACATAATCACGAGGTTTCAGACTTTAGGTGAGCATTGCTGGACAACCGGGTGGCCCAAATCGCACTTTTCGACCAAATCGCATTTTTATTGCCGAGTCTTTTCAAAATCCTTCAGGATTTCATCGGATGAGGAACTTTTTCCTGACTTTTTTTTTTCAATCTTTATCCCGAAATTGGGCTCGAAAACACCTTCCGAGGTCTCCATACCGTATGAGCCTCCGCTTGTTTTCACTCCATTACATATTATGCGCATCAGAACTGTACATCTGCATATGAAAAGCTTGAACTTATGTATTAACTGTATATGTGGTGCACGAGACTGCGTTTCTCAGTCTTTCTCGGTGAATGACAGTGTTTGTTTTAGCTACCAGTAAACGTACAGACTAATGCTACAGAACTACACTCTACTATGTACACGTACATCCAAAAATATGCATAGTAACCAATACATAGGTATGTAACGTTGGAAGGCACACACAAAAAGGCCTCTCTTGCTCGACGCGGAATAAATAAGATATGTAGCTGACACTCGTTGGATTGATGGACACTCGTTGGACACGCTAGAAACACAATAACTTAGGAATCGGTCAACATTTTTCACGTCTCCTCTGTGTCACAGCACAATGTTACTTCTCTTGCCCTGTGACATCTTGCACGCTTGCACATATTTACTGCAGTTATGCACGTACTCATCTTTTTTTTAGACTTATTTTTAGCATCATTTGCCCAGGTTGAACCTCAGCCTGAAGGGTCTGAACCGCCGGCCAGACCTGGCTCTGCTGTTGCTGCCGCCGTGGTGGTGGTGGTTGTGGTGGTGGCGGTAGTGGAACTTGGTCACTCTGGGCGCGGACGAGTGGTGGCCGTGGTGGATCTCGTTGATTTGCGGGTCGTGCACACCCTTCGGCGCGCCCACGCCCATGATCATGTTCTGGACGTATCTGGCGTCCGAGTCCACGCACTTGGCCTTGCTCTTGGGGCACCTGAACGACTTGAGGCACATGGCGAACTCGCGGTCGCACTCGCACAGCTGGTGGGGGCAGGAGTCGCGGTTGGTGGACTTGGTCTTGCCAGGGACTGTAACGACGGAACAAAAGAGAAGAGGAACATGTGAGTCGTTACGACACTTGTGCATTTCTGACTCGCACGGTACAGGGTGAAGCAGATGTATAAATCGGGATTCTTCCCCCTCCCCCCCCTTCTCATGGTCCAACGAACCATTATTAAAAAAGGATTGCGCTCCTTAACTCAAGTATGACTGTCTCGTGACAAGGGAACTTCCCATTTATCGCCAACACCCTGTAGAATGAATAAACAGGTGCGGTCAAGAAGGCTCTTAACGTCGTGTTCACTTCAGGAAGAGGAACAAAAGCTTATTCTTTACGCTCAGCATGATTTGGATTGCTCACTCTCAAAAGTTATCTTATTCCTTCTGAGAAAAAGTCTCTGTGCAGTCTGCCATCTCCTCAGAGATCAAACGTGGCGCTGCGGGGGGGGCCCCCTGGGGGGGTTGATGATGAGGGGGGTTAGCAGGGGGCTGGTACCCACCTCCCTGTCGTCAACAATGCGCCGGGGCCAGAAAACACGCGTTTCATCGCCATCCAAGTTGTAAGAACAAACATTCTTCCGAGAAGCTCACGGATCAAAAAGAGGGACATTTGCGCGTCCTCACTTGGTCGCACCGTTTTCGACAATGACGACTTAAAAAGTAATTTGTATTAATGACGGCAAATTGGCCGTAATTGTTTCTATTACGATCCAGCTCAGGCGTCCGTCTCATTTTCGTACGTGCGTGCATTTATCAGTACTAATCAAAATCGTTTGTTCCTGGATCATAACGGAAGGAGGGGGATAGGGGGAAAAAAAGGCGTCACCGAACGCTTGGCTGCGTCGTGTAATTCCGCCATTTTTAGCATATATAACATTAAACGCCAGGAAACAAACGCGCGCGTGCGTCTGACAGGGTGCGTCGGAAGTGGCGTCGCCCACGGGGACGGGGTTGAAGCCTGAGATTTGAGGGGGTTGAAAAAGTCAGGAATTGGAGACAAAAACGAAAAGTGAAATTTTGGGGAAGGCTTAAAGTTTCCACCTACAATGCCGAGGTCTACCCATAAGATAAAGGGGTCGTATACTGATACGCGTAGGCAGAAAGCGGACCTCGGAACTTTACATGAATAATATGAGCCACTGAGGCGCCGTTTTCATGGTGAATTTGGCACCTCGATTGCCAAATGCGGGCCCAAGTTTCTTCACAATCCAGGCCAAATTTCTGCTTCCGGAGAGGGTTGTATTCTTTAAATATATGGTGACGAAACTACAAATCTCGGCACTAGCCCTGCCTGTAATGTTGGGTCAATAAACTGATGAAGCGGATTACAGCATCATTCTGTCCAAGCTACTGTGTGTGGCGGGATCGATGACCACTCAATGACCTGACAATGACCACTCTTTTGGCACCTGGACCTTGAAAGGACGAAACTTTTGATCACCCGTCCTGACGCACCCTGTACGCACTTTTTTCCCGTCCTAACGCACCCTGTACGCACTTTTCTCCCGTCCTAACGCACCCTGTACGCACTTTTCTCCCGTCCTGACGCACCCTGTACGCACTTTTCTCCCGTCCT
>JAAUXU010113810.1_pt1 | contig 11709 bp, 11 predicted proteins | sample 7278151 | NCBI WGS metagenome assembly JAAUXU01 (sample SAMN14350113, study PRJNA611818) | marine sediment metagenome | isolation source: surface marine sediment (1.8m) | place: French Polynesia: Moorea | collected 2018-08 | reverse complement strand
TTTGAAGCCTTTTACATGAACCAGTCGCAAATGCTGTCGCTCTAGCTGCTACCATGGTGAGTAGCATTGTACACTGGGTTCGCCAACACCCCGTAGAGGCCAGAAATTAGTCCATGTTGGTGGGGGAGGGAAAATAGGCCAAATGTTGTTGATCTGGCTGCCGTCGCAGATCCTACCGGCGTTCTATTCCGATTTCGCAAGCACCCTGTGGGCGTTCAACTTTCATGCTCCGAAAAATGTCCTTCAAGAAGAGGTTGACGTATCAAGCACAGTGTGTAATGTTGCATGCATCAAGAGTCAACAGTAGCAGCGCTAAGAGTTCTAGTATCCAGCAACTAAACCAGTGTTCCCTTTTATTTGGCGGTTACAGCGAAGAAAAAGCATTTCTGCTCTCCAGGGAGCGCGCATTCGTTCTCCCTTTGCTGCGGAGTAAAGAGAAAATGATTACGGAATCCTATGTGTAGGCATTTGGTTCGACGACAAGCTGAATAACGTGGGCATGGTGGAGCTCACCTTGGCACCAGCGTCCAGCCAGGAGTAGTAGGCTGAAGAGAAGCGGCAGCATCATGGAAATATCACCATCTTCGAGGGCGTGCCAACGCACGACTTGTCGTCGTCTTCTCCCAGACTCATGCAGTATGACGAGAGCGCTCACGACTGCATCGTCAACTTCTTGAGCGTGCCGGTCAAGCGTGAGCGGGTGCGTGGATGCCGGCGTGAGCAGCAGGTGCGCATAGTAGGAGAGGGTCAGGCCTGATTCTGCACCGCAGACAGATAGACAGACACACAGACAGACAGACAAGAAGGAGGAGGAGGAGCCACTGTCTATATACTGTCTATCTAGAAACAGTGCATGCACGCCCACTTCCACATGCCGGCAAGGGTCGTCGTTGTGACAATTCAAAAGTGTCGCGGAAAGTTTGGCTGCTGATCTCTGGTAGTTGTTGACTTTCCAGCGCGAGTTTGGTACGCATTCGCAGTAAACATGCACGAATGCTCTAAATGGCAGCCAAGTCTGGTATGCAAATTTCCACTGGCAAACTGCCCAGTTGGTACGCAGGGAGAAAACCAAAGAGGCTGGACCCATTACTTTGGTCTGGAGGGCTTCATTTTCGGGGTTTTCTCCTCCAGGCATCTTTCACCGGCTCCTCCACTGCTTTTGACCTGCTTGCCGCGCACGTACCGTACATACGTAGGGGAGTCGTAGCGGTAGTCGTTGTTCTTGAACGCCTGCTACATGTTGGCAGCCGGCAGTACGTGGACTAGTGATGGGTCGGGGCTGCCACTCGAGTCGTCTTTGTTTCGCTTTACATCCAGGGATCTGGGCTGGACTCAGGCTCGATTCGAAGTTGGACTCGATATTTGATGTAGTCGTATGGTCATATAGACTCATATTGTCTCCGTTGGAAAAAGTTTCCCATCTGTCAGTGGTTGGAAGCAGTAAAAACAAGTCTGACCACGGAGAAGAGATCGCTGATGTGAGACAAACTTGTGATCAAGATTATACACATCTTGTCGGTAGGAAGGATGAAGAAAGGTTCACAATGCTTAGAGAGCCTTTACACTCATGTTAATAAAGCTGCCAGTTACGTTTAGTTGAATTTGGCAGCTCTTATGACCTGACCGGGGTGGATTCTGGGCCTGATCCCCCTCCTCTCGATCTCTTATCCCTATTCTGGCCAAGCTTTTTGAGCACCTCAGCCATTTTATGATACGAGACATTAATGTATGCTCGGAATACCACTACTAATGGTGATTAAAAATGTCTTTGCTCTTTGCTTTGATACTTGACCTCATTTCCAAGGCACCAAAAATAACTGCAAGGCCAAAAAAGACATCATCTTCAACAAAATAAAAAAAGTCCTTTGTTAATTTCTACTTTCGTTCTTATGCATAGAGTAACATGACTTGTTCTGGTTTTTGTGTCCTCTACTGCATATGTCACTAGTAAGCAAGCTTCAAAAAGTTAGTCAGTTCAGTAGCCCTTCTGTTTGCAATGTAGAGAAGAGTTTTAAATGATGTATGGTTTAATTGCATTCGGTGTCTGGTTGATGTCCAATGGGGTCCGTAATTTTTCTTAGCCATGTACCTAACGAGAAAGTCACCCAATTTGGCATGCTTCTGAGTGTCTTTAAGGGAATGGCAGGTCAACACAGGTGTCCGGTGTGACAGTCACGCACCGTTGGCCGGACCGGACTTGCCCGAGTCGAGTCAAAGAACTCTCCGGGTTTCCCTGACACGGATGAGATTCGGTTTTTGGCGACCCGACAACATCACTAGCGTCAACGCTAGCTTGTCTGCTTGGAAGGGGCGGAGGAGAAGGAGGAATTGGCGAAAACGAAAATTGCCACGTTGCGCATAAACATATTGCAAATACCAGTGTATATCAGAGCTTTTTTTTAGGGGGAGGAGAGGGCAACATTGGGATTACATGCACACAGTGACTGCTGGGCCTAAGGGAAAAAGTGGGCTCGTTGAGTTTTCTTTTTCTCCTCCGAATATGTAGATGTTTGAAAAGACCATTTCTCTTCAAATGATGCTCGCATACAAGAAGATGAAAAACCAGTCGTGCGTTAGCGGTGGTCAAGATCTCATAGATGTTGTATATACTCTCCCAGGCTTCCTGAGCTCCGTCGAGAGGTCAGAGGAACCTTTTTTTAGGCCATCGCTTAGCTGAACCAGTACATAACGATCCACTTTTGGGGTCGTACATAAAAATAGCACCCTGTACAATGGACGATCTCATCTGGCGCTCTGAGGTATGTAGAGGCCTCATTGAGACATGAAGGAGGCGACCGCATTGTCGGTGTCAAGTGTTAATCTCTTCCTTACAATTAATAAATATATGCTCTATATAAAGTGGGCTTATTTTTATTCTTGGACCTATGTTGCACTGGAAAAGGCAACAATTTGATGTTCGTGCAGAGGGTCCACTTTCTGGCATGAGTAATAATAAGTGTGAGGGGTTTGACTGCCATTCTTGTACAGATGTTCCACTGTACAATGTTGGCGTGTTTTCCTGCCCACTTGACGAAGTTGGGCCTCAAATTTAAGTGTTCCACTAGACAAGATTGCATCAGGCACAACTTCCAATGAAAACACACACATACGCTTAGCTACAGCCCAAAAAAACTACTAACAAAAGAGCCTCTTATGACCTCTTTGGGCAAGCGTCAAACAAATTGCTCTTAACTCTATAGAGACAGGTTTGGATATGAAGAATGGAGCGGGAGAAGAAGAAGAAGACGTGATCTGGATGGAATGAGCTCTTCTCCTTCTTCACACACATGCACACGCTGACCCAGGCAACCATAAGAATCGAGTCTGCCAAGCAGTGACCGACTGACATTCACCGTTACAATGGTGGAGAGTAACAGAATGAGTTTCTTCTTCGTCACTCCTGCCTGCCTCGTCCAGACAGGAATTTGGTGAAGGAACGCAGTGGAGGGGTCGAAGTTGTACGCTGGGGATCAAGCCTTTACATGTGGCGATTATCGTGGGGGAATTCCCGGGAAATGCGAGTGCGGCTGCACTCGCCATGACTTTCAGAAAGTTTCGACTTCTTCCCAACACTTCTTTTTCTCTCTCCCGAGTGATTTCTAAAGGTTGCTCCCCTTTTGTACGCATGCATCACTCAGTGGAGCTCAGTAAATAAACTTTGAGAAATCCCTGAGGGAAATCCCGGCACGCTGGGGCAGGAATTTTGTTATCCTGGGATTTCCCTCTGGGATTTCTTAATGATTTTCACTGCGTGTACGCAGGCCGTTTTTTTATTTCAAGGCCTCGACGCTCAGATGCAGGGCCCATTGTATTGCCAGTGTGCTGCAGTTAAAGATCTGGTGTGCAGTTCATACGCACTCACACTGTCGTAGCAGCAAGTTCTGTCACGTGCTCTGCATGCATGTGTGACATCAACTTCTCTACGTACGTGCATATCCTAATGGAACGTGGGACACAACTTTATTGTGACACACACACAAAAAGAGGGGGAAAGATACGACCACAAACGAACCTTCTGTGAGATTAAAAAGAAGTCCCTTCCAACAAAGTTGTTAGCAGCCATGCGTGAATCCTGCCCTACTAATAACAAAACTTACCAACAGGGGTGGGTGGGTAAGGACTATGCAGTGTGTACACCAGAAGCTCAATTTTGTAAGCCTTCCTCGAGTAAAGATTCTGCTCGTTGCCAACATCTTGGCCGCAGGAAAAGTCTCAGTTTGGTGAAGTTGGTCTGAAAGCCAGCCCTGATTTTGCGAAGAAATTAGCTGTTGCTTATCAACTTCACTCTCACTAGCGTTGCCAATCAGTTGAGTCGAAATTTGAAGTGATCTGGAGGTTCTTTGTGAAAATTTGCAAATAACATCCATATTTTTAACTTTGAGTATCCTCTTTGAGGGGGGGGGGGGAAGTTGTGACAAGACTGGTATGTGTCACAATGGGGACAAGGGCACTGGTTGCGTTCAGAGCTCATGACTAAAAAACACCAAGAGAAGAGAGTTCAGCTTAAGTTGTGTTGTACATTTGAGGTCAAACACAGTGCGTAACAAAGATGACACACTTAAAATTTGCAGTTAACTTTTGCTGGGATGCCTTAAGTTCCACGAAAGCTCATATTCATCGGTGCAGTGATCACACAAACCATTTGTTGTCTTTTTGGCCTCATCAATGGCACTCATGCTCTCAGAGGAGTATTTGCTGCACTAGTGCAATTGACTAGTCCAAGCTCGTCCAGGATGACAACAACTGGCTTGTGTGATCCTTGTACTGGTACCCATGAACTTTCATGAAATTTAAAGCGTCTCAGCAAACGCTAACAGCAAGTTTTAAGTGTCTGACCTTTTTTGCGCACTCTATTTTGACCGTGTTCACTTCTCTACTTTTGGTGTACCGCAAAACTTTCAGAATACGTTCTGACGAAACTCGATCAAAAAATTTAGAATTTTTGATCCTTTTGGCAACTCTCATTTCTCACACTCCCGCTTTGGTGAGTTTTTTGCTGCGTGCAGACAACTTTGCGAAATCGAGGTTCGACTGTGTCCTTGCACCTCACTTCCTTCGTACAATGCGAAGTCTGAGGTTTCTTTTTTCAACATAGGCTTATGCATCCTGATGAAATCACACACTCGACTTCGTTACCAGAACAGTCCATTTACAGGGTGGGCAAAAGCACTTCAACCCTCACGAAAAAGTGTTTTAAAGGTGGCAACTCTGAATCTTTTTATCATGGAACGCATCCCGTGGTATGTTACTCTCAACATTCGCAATGCTGCAACACACTTTAACACAGTCATACGTCTTGTCATATCCGAATATCATATGCCTTTTTGTGCCCAACCTTGTGCGTTCTGAGACAAACGTTGCATCAAACTTCAGCGAAGAGTAAGGGATCTACTGTGCGTATCTATTTATAGCACTGAGGTTGTGTGTGCAAGTGCACTTAAATGGAGCCATCGTCAGTCCAACTTTTCCAGTAGTTGGTAATGACACATGCACACAAGAAGTACACACACATAAAAACTACGCACATAAGAACTGCACGCATCAAAACTGCTCACATAGGAACTGCGCACCCATCAGAACTACGCATATATTAGAACTGCGCACACATGAACTACACACATATATGAACTACACTCACATGAACTACATTCACATGAACTACACTCACAGGAACTACACTCACAGGAACTACACTCACAGAAACTACTCTCACAGGAACTACACTCACATGAACTACTCTCACATGAACTACACTCACAGGAACTACACACACAGAAACTACACTCACAGGAACCACACACATATATGAAGTACACACGCATTAGAAGTACCTACATAAATACACACGCGTATGAACTGCGTATGCATTAGAAGTACGCACGCGTATGAACTACATATGCATTAGAAGTACACATATAAGAAGTAAGCACACACACGAACTACACAAGTATAAAAACAACACATATAAGAAGTACTCACACAAAAGAACTACGCTGCGGGAAAACATTCACAGCAACTCTCTGCTTTGTATGCTTCATGGACGAGATGTCGGCATCAACATGTGAACCATGAGATGAGTATGAACACGTAGAAGAGGGCCTGGTTGGTTGCAGGCTTTCCGCTTGGACGAGCGCGGTCGACAGATGATAGGCGTGTGTGACTTTGAAGTCACTTTTTGCTCCTCCTCGTCACCAAGTCCACCACTGGCACCCCCGAAAAGGGGGGAATCAATCAAGTAATGCCTGAGTAAGGCATGTTGCACTGCAATCAGCAACATTTCCAAGATGGCTCACAAAATGCAAGGGGTCCAATTGAACTCAGTACGTGCTTAGACTTCTGAACGATTGCAGTTTAGCCCTGCCACACCGTACAGTTTCTTCTTCTTGTTCTTAGTCTCCTCATTGGTCTGATACTTGTTAGTCTTTTTCTCATTAGTCTTATACTCATTTGTCTTGCTCTTGCTCTTCTTAGTCTCATTGTCATTAGTTTATTCCTATTAGTCTAAGTTCTAGTCTTTGTTTTGCTTATCAGTCTTATACTCTTGGGCTTCTTATTGCTATTCTGATTAGTCTTTAGGCTGCTTAGTCTTATTCTTATTTGTCCTCTTACTGTCATTAGTCTGAGGCTTTTCAGTCTTGTTCTTCTCAATTCTCTTCTTCTTAGTCATCATCTTCTTCACTGTCTTGAGCTTTTTTGCCGTCCCCGTCATCTTCATCTTCTTCCTCCACCCTCTTCATCTTCTGTTCTTCACAGCAGCTCTTCGAAGTCCAATTCCCAAGCTGAAAAGCAACAGAGCTTATTTCATTTTCCTTCAGCACAATCTAATAATATTCCCTGGCGTGCTGTCACGGCAGTGTCGTCCTAATTTCGCTTTCTTCCTTTGTACAACCTCAACAAAGACACCACGGAATGCAGGATCAATTCCGCAAAAAGGCTCCAGGTACGTCTGTGTAGAGTGAAAGAAAATCCCACCACGAGAACAGAAATGTGTCTGTCTTCGTGCTCGTACAGCGTGAGACTTGCACAGTGTGCAAGAAGCAAATCGGAGGGAGGGGGGGGGGAAGAGCTGAAACCAGGCCCAACACGAACCTGAAGCAGAACATGGTGAGAGCCTCAAGTACCATCGAGTGTCAGCCTATTAAAGAAAGGTGGATGAAGTCATTCTAAACTCCAACGAAATAGAAAATTCGACTGCTCACATAAACTGTCGAGTTTGTTCTATCTCCCCACAGAAAAGTTAGGACCTTCAAAGACAAAACAGGGTGTTTATGGAGTGCCTCATTTGGCTGAATGCTTTTTATTCTCTGTAACTGGAAACACAGTGGGAAAGCAACAATGAAGACGTCTTCTTCAAAATGCTGAAAGTGTCAAAGTTTTTATCGTGGAGTCCCTACAAATTGATGACGATCCCCAACACATCATGAACGCGACCTTTTTTTCGTCCAAGGACTAAAGCACGATCATGCCAGATCGAAGGAGGTAGCAGTGGAGAGGATTTGCACCAGCTTCACGACCGAGGTGCACTTAAGGTCATTCCAGAAGGTGCTGGAGCTCGTGTAGCACCTGGTGCAGCTCCAGTGGCGCCTTGCAGGGTATTTTTCAGGTTTGGTGGACTGTGGTCTGAAAGACTGAAGCCACGCTGATGCTGACCTTTAAATTGCTTGCAGGCCACTGCTGTTGGGCCCTTTTCTGGCCTGATACCTAGCTGTCAGACGTCGTAGGCGGGTTTTGGATAATTTTCGTCAGTCCAGGACTGGACAACCATCTCCGGGACGTCTTGGGTATTTCTTGTGGATGAGTTTTAAGTGATCAGCATTCCAGCTGCATCATGGTTGGACGAGGATGGGCGGTGCTTGAGAGCCAATTGATCAAATTTGAAGCCTCTGACAGCGGCTGGCCGTGTCGCTTCACACAGGATTTTTCAGGCCCAAGGCCTTCACTTTGTTCTTTATTGTCTTCTCTTCCACAGCGACGTCCTCGGCATGGAGAGACCTCGATGACTGGGTGAACTAGGTCAACCATGATGTCCTCCCGTCACCGTCATCCTCCAGCCGTCCCTCACCCCCTCCATGCAGTGCGTCAATGTTTGCGAGGAAGTGGTAGCCGACGTCTCGACTGACTTGCATGAAATTCCCCCTCATGTGGGCCTCCCCTATTGTACGGGGGGGGGGGGGGTAACTCCTCCAAGCCCCCTTCATTTCTCTCCTCTGGGCCTACTCCTATCAAGGTTTCTTAACGCACCCACAAAGAAAGAGACGCAAATTGGTCTTGAATGCCTCCGCGAGAAGCCCCCACTTTTCTGACCAAGGGAATAAATGGTTTCTTCTTGTAGTCCTGCTGCTCTCTCTTCATGCGTGTGTGTGTGTGTGTGTGTATATATATATGTAGAGAGAGAGGGAAAGAGTTTTGCGCCTATGCAGTGAGTGTTTGTGCAGCCTAGAAATGGGCGAGGTCGCGCCAGAAGCACGCGAGCAATAAGCATCTGTCTGACCAGAATGGCGGTAATCATAATGATGATGCAACCGGAGAAGGACAGAGACCTAACGTATCGAACGTTGCCTCGACAAAGTCATTTTATACGGACGTGACAAAGCTTGTCCGCCTACATGTCCAGGTTTTTAGGGAAAGCTCCTTCGGAGATCCGCTGGATACCTTCCATCTGGGTGAATTTGTGTCTACAGGACCACCATAGCAAGCGTCAGGGAGAGAAAAAAGAGCCTGCCAGCCTGTGTCATTCCTAGGATGACGATGATTCGTCAGAAGGCCACTGCTACGCAATGTGAGGCCATTGGAGGGAGGCCTTGTCGTGTCGACGACGGCCTTTTGAGACATCTGGCAGGTGCGCATAAAAAGCATATTGCAATTTCTCCGATTGTTTTTTCTCTCTCTGGGGAGATGCACGTGAACAAGAAGTCACAGGTATTGCTCTTGACACCACGCTGGTTGTTCTACTTTACAAGATATGCTATGTTCAACCAGAAATCCATCTGTGTCATGTGTTGTTCGGGATAGAAGCTGAAACAAATTACTTCAGGCTTGAAGAGACAAACCGAGTGGCGAGTAAGTTCTGCTCTAGCGCACGTCTGGCGATCATGATGGCGGAGTCGAACGAGGACCCCACGTGCAATTCAGGGTTCAAGGCACAAAACCCTCGTGACTCCGCAGGGGTCGACGCGGGGAATCCGGTGTCACTGAAGGGCTGGTCAGGACAGATTGATCTATCTGACTTTGGCAGGCAAACGCCGCCTGATAGAAAGCGTGCAGAACGTCTGATAGGTTAGGAGACCGCAAAATTAGCAGTACTGAGTTGAGTTCGATCCAATATGTTTAACATGAGAATCCAGGTGTGCTTTACAAGCCCAGTTTAACTTGAACGTTACCGTCAATACCCCGAAAACCGTCAATTCGCGTATTGACTGCTGAAAATGCATAGTGACTGAGAGTTTAGTAAATTCATATATTGACTAGTCAAAGTGGATATTGACAAACCCCAGGCAATATGCAAAATGGCAGTGGCCATGACTGGCTCTTGAGCTGTCAGTTATGCAGACCCACTTTTGTAGTTGACATCGTACTTGCACTGGCCGGACCTTGACAGTGCAGTTGCACTTGAAGAAAACGTGTCCTCAATCACTGGGTTCAAGCCTGGCCACTTTGTGCCGAGACAGCTATTTTCCACTTGGAACATCAACAATAGATAGAAATGATTCAGCACGTGGCACTATTTGATTACAAGTGTACTTGTCTGGTCTTGGGGCTGGTATGAGGTGTATGCAAATGCTGACCCCCTGCAGAACGTAACGAAGTAACTCCTCTGAATTCATTCCCGCAAGGAGTGTTTAAACATAAGAAAGGGTGCTCTCTACGTATAGTAAAGTATGAGACAACCCCAACTTGTGAACTTTTTAAGAAGAAGAGCTTTTTTTAAGAATAACACTTGAACCTTTCCAAGCAACTCCTATTGACTTCACGTCAGCTGATCGAGGCACATCGCAAGCACTTTTCTTACTCTCAATACCTTAAAGACGTCAATACGCATTATGACTGGTCAATGCATAAATTGATTGACCTCTCAGTCAGCATACATTCTGACTAGTCAATATGAGAAACGAGTACTGACGGTAACATGAATATTCGACCTTAATCAGAGTCTACGCATCATCTTTAGACCCTTGGGCAGCGCCATGCTATGCACTGCTCAGACACGATGAAGGCCTTGACGGAGTTCACATATGGGTGAGAGGTCTGCTGGGCCTTACCTTCCGACACATTCCAGATGCTGAAGTCCATGTCTGACGAAGCCAGTGGTGGTTATCAATTTTGACCTTGAGCCCCACCAGAAAGTTGGTACTAAACCCTCTTCCCATTTCGAACTCACCTACCACTTGTTTCACTTGTCTGCTGATGCTTTTCCGTCCTTGTTGGCCTTCCTAGTGTCACAGACAGTCTTCAAGGACACTTCACTAAGCCTTTTTATTCACTTAAGCATGGAGATGGTCCACTTTTTATTGCCTTTTGGCCTTTTCTGGCTCCATCTTTATCCAAGCCGACCGTATCACAAGGGCAAGCGGAAGGTGCCTCGACACTGTACTCAGCAAGAACAATTGCAATAATTTGGCTAAGACGTCAGACTGGTGTGGGTGGGTGGATGTAGTGCATGACCGAGAACTGGGCTGCTGGCAAGCACCAGCAGATCAAGGCTGCCATCCAGTTCTCAAGTGCCTAGAACTAGCAGTCAGAGAAGGCTTCAGAGCTGGACACCAACAACTTTCCACTGTACTCAAGAGTGTTGTCCCTGACTGTGGACCAGCACTGGCAGGAGGGCCGCCCTCAGACTGCCAAAGCAGCTCATTCACTTTAGGGATTTTGTGTTTCCGCGATAGTGAGGTGAGCTCAAAGGGATTTAGTTCTCTCAAACATTAGATAACGCTCAAACAACTTTGTTCAATATAACGTGCACAGCACAGCAAGTGGGGAGAAAGGACAGTATTTGGATTAGCAAAGCAGAAAGTGATTTTGTTTGCCTTGTTTCGATTTGGTTGACAGATGCGGTTCGATAATTTTCTTCACTCCCCCGTATATTACAAGGATTTATCCGTGTTCGCACTGGACTGTTGAGGACTCCCCAAAGTAATGGATGAATAAGCATGAAATGTCTTTTTTCTATCTGCCTCTAATGCACTTTCGTGTTTAGTGAGCACGTTTGGCCCACCTCTCTCAGTCATAAATGTAATTTTCCTAGAGGAGTTTCATTTAGGAGGACAGAGTTTCATATCCCTACTTAATTTTATCGTCCCCTGTGTTTTAGGCCTTTCTCCCATTGCATAAGATATGATGCCTCAAGGCAGAGGCTCCACAGGCCTCCTCCTCTACCTCAGACATGATAAAGCGCAACAATTAGCATTTTGGCGCACTGCGAAAGCTTTCTCTTCCTTCATCGTCTTTGTACAACGCATTCTTGTTGGTTCAGGGTTTTGTGCGGTTTTTTTTGTTCTTACCTCTGACTTAAGAAAGCGCACTTTTATTCCCTCATAAATTGCGTACTGCCGTTAAAGACCGAGCATAAATTCTCCCAGACAAAGCTGCTGAATCGAGGGAACGACGGTGAAAAAGTGAAGCAAATTAGCACAGATAAATAGCGCTTCCTATATGTCTCCCCTGCTAATTTAACTGAGCTGCTCTCTATGAGGTGAAGGATTAAAGGGGGGG
>JAAUXU010150987.1_pt1 | contig 11711 bp, 11 predicted proteins | sample 7278151 | NCBI WGS metagenome assembly JAAUXU01 (sample SAMN14350113, study PRJNA611818) | marine sediment metagenome | isolation source: surface marine sediment (1.8m) | place: French Polynesia: Moorea | collected 2018-08 | reverse complement strand
GTTATCTGTGAAAGAGAGGACCACCACGACAGCTGACTTTTTGCCTCAAAATCCTCAGAGCGAGCCAGGGCAATGTTCACTTTCTCCCTCCTTTATTTTCTTTGGTACTAGAGAGTAGAGAGTATGCTCGCCTTTGCTGTTGCGGCAAATCGACGGGACAGGCCCATAGAAAAGAGGGAAGAAGAACGCACTTCCTTTATACTCTCGCCCTTTGAACGTGGGATGCAAAGTCCACAGCTGAGTCAGCTGCCACTGAGCCCCAAATGGTGCCAAGCACTGTACTCAGGCCACTGTACACTGTACACCATATGTAGACTGAACAGTGATCACACTGGTCACCAGCAGCAGGTGACTCAGCTGTGGACTTTGCATCCCACGTTCAAAGGGCAAGAGTATAAAGGAAGCGCGTTCTTCTTCCCTCTTTTCTATGGGCCTGTCCCATCGATTCACAGCGACGCCAAAGGGGAGCATACTCTATTGTTCCCCCGCTCCCAGTCATCCTACAACAGCTGCTGTCAGCTGAAAGTGGGACTCCATAACTTACTCGCTCCTTCCTTCCCTAAGCCGCCTTCTTCTTTTCAGCAGATACATTAAGCAACATCAGCAATGCATTAAACAAAGTTTAACCAGATTTCATTGAACTGTGAAGCTTATGCCAGAATTCATCTTTTCTATCTTGGAAAGCGCAAAAATCTTTGTGCTCACCAAGTCTCCATTCAGAAGGTGTCTAAAATGATTCTGTTTCAGCACCAGTGATCTCTGTGTTTCGTCAATACGGTTAAACACCATGTTCAAAAACACAGCATAGTACTGAAGTAAGGTTGTGTTGACAGGTAGCAATTGCTTTCAGCTGAAATGTGAATGTATACTGCTAAACAACATCCGGATGAGCCTTCTAGATAAATAGTAGGATTTCTTTCAGGTTTTTTTTTGTTGGCATTGCCCCCTCCTTTCAGCTGCTTCAAAGGCTTCATTGTAGCTGACCTTCGCTGCCAAAATATTTTGCTTGGCAGTCGAACTGTCACACAGCTGCCTCAATTAGTCACTCAAGATATCATTTATCCATGCAGCAGACTGTGAGGCACTGGTGCAGCCAGCGGTAGCACAAATGGTGCTGCAACACATTTTTGATTGCACTGTCTCCTGCTTCATTTTTGTTGCTTCATTATCACACTGGTTTTTTTTGTTCATTGTTGATTGGTCAATGATATGTTTGGGTCGCCCAAACATTTGCTTTGCCAAATATGTTCCTCCTTGAAAAGTTTGCACCACCACAACTTCATGGGGGTGGGGGGAACAGGAGACCTCCCGGCCCAAAAATTCGACATGTTGCCATGTTACCATTAAGTAAGGAACTGCTCCAAAATTTGCAGAACTTCACAATGCTGAGTTTGGGTCATTAATGGGCCACAACTCTTCAAGATTCGGCTGTACTGTGTAATGTAATCCTTTTTGGAGTGAGCCCAGGGTATGTTGTGTCGTTTGAGGCATTTTGGGGAGACTTTGTGAATGCTTTAAACAGAGAGCTCATTGTTGTGTTGGTGCTAAACTTTTTGCTAACAGAATTCAGCTGAAATATGTATATCATCAACATTTAGCATGGAATCTTTCAATTTTGAACTTCCCTTCGATGAAAGTGATTAGTAGGTAACACGAAGCAGAAAGGGGAAGAAGGCTCCCCTGGCCTATTCTTTGTTTCAGTGACATCCACCCACTGGAGACCAAATCGACAGCTGCCGCTGCTGTTCCTACTGCAACTTCTGTGGTCCTAGCACAGGCGCAGCCGTTGCCAATGGGGAAAAGTGGTAACTAGGTGTTCACACCTCATAAAACAGAATCTTTAAACTTATGATGGACTATGCATGAAAAAAGATGGATTCCGTGGGGAAGTACAAGGTCTACATATTCGCATATTATGAGGCATATGAGTTGTAAGACTGACGGTGATTATGAGCATGAGGGGTGGCAAGTTTGAGGACCATTAGTCCAGAGGTGGGAGGGGCAGACAGGGACACAAACAGAGCATATGCTTGCATGCACATGCAGGCTCACATACATATGCACAGACAGCGCTGCATGGTTTTGTCTCACCTCGCTGGGTGGAAACACAGAATAACTACTACCTAGAAGCGTTGATCCAGGCCAGCCAGTTGTGCTGGGGTCAATAGCAGTGCTCCAAGCAGTCAGAGGGATAACACAGAGACACCCCAGTTAGACAGAGCAGAAAAGTCACAAATTCAAGGATCTGTGACATTGCACAGGATGGGGCTGCACAAACGTGCGATGGCTCTTTGGAAAGCTCTTACAATGCTGTAAACCAGACATTACTGATTACTTTCATAAAAATTGACCGTTTTCCAGATATTTTGCCTTAAATGTTCAATACTTTTTGGGTTAAAAAAGCTCGCCTTTTCTTGATACATATTAAGAGCGTGTGTGTGTGTGTGTACGTGCGTGCGTGTGTGCATGATGAGCACACGGGGCCCTTATGTACGTCAATCAGACACGCACATCATGCTGTATAACTTCTTTTTGTTACCCAGCAAAGTGGGTAGCGTGAAAGTGCAAGTTAGATACACTCGCTTAAAGGCTGCCTTCGGCGGCCTTGTTGTAGTCAGAAGTTGTAGTCATGAAACAAAATTATTATTTTTTACCTTCTGTCAGAGAGTCACAAAATCTCTTTGTACACAACATTGGCCATGTAGCTATCGCATTTTTCTTTGGTCTTGGGCTTGAAGATTGAAAGGCTGTTTTGAAGTCAGGCATTCATTTTGAAGTCAACAGGGGGGAGCTTTGTACTGCTCGTGGTTGGTCCCTCAGCCACCAGTATGAGTCATGACTCACTGATCTGGGCACTTGTCTGACTCGAGCCGCATCTTTCAGCAACCAGTGTGAGTCATTTTTGACGGGAAATTTGAATAAACGTTTCACCACCCACAAGTATACTCAAAAACCCTTTGAAACACATTGAAACTTTGAGCACATCCACATATGAAGTACACACACCTGAATACACTATAGGAACGCAGCATCAATGGCGCAGAGCCATGGAAACTGATGTTGACAACCACGACTTATTATTAGGAAATGAAGGAAGAGGTCGGCATGTATGACTGTCTGCCGTAAATATGCCGTAGGAAATCTGCGGCAGAGTGGTTGGAAGCTGGGGCACTACTGCGACCCAGCAAAACAGGTAGGGTCTGTCTGATAGTACTTTTATATATGTGATGGATTCTTGACCGTATATTGGCTTCCATGCAATCCCATTCAACTGTCAAATGTCTCCATTGCGGAACAGAGTGAATGATACGCATCTCTAAGCATTCCTACCTGTTACAGGATCGTTGTCAATAAGCCCCCAGGCCCCTAACACAGCATCTGGATCTTCCATCAACAGTTTCTTGCAGTCATTGATGAGCATACGGACATGTTCCGCACTGGCCTCATCTGCTGCTGCAACCGCAGCCTCTGGAGCTGCTGCTGCTGAAGACTTGATAGGATGTGTTGCTGGCTCACCACAAACCACGTTCATTAGATCTTCACTTAATGACTGACCTAAAAGCAAGCACTATTGATAAATGGCCATCGCATGGAAGTCTAACCAACACACAAAGTACATACATTGGACTCGTCTGTGCGCTCACCTGTGACAATGTCAATGGTAGCCTGTCTGAAGTCATCTCTGAACTGGTTGAGGTAGTACCTGCTCGCAGAGTTGACTCCATCCTTCATCATTCCGCTAAAATTGCGCTCACCCGTCCTAGTGAAGTCTCCCTTAAGGGCATTAGTGCCAGCATATTGCCTGCTGATTGCATCCCCGTTGTTAGCCCACAGGCTGAAAACAGACTGATTATTCTTAAGATCTAAGGCAATCTGAACAATTCAAGTACCTTTGAAAGTTTGTCTGTGCATCAACTGGGAGTGGCACGTCTGGAGGCACCAACCCCAGCTTGGTAAGTTGGTTCTCTAAGACTGCCCGGGCCACAGCAGTTTGCACCACATTTGTACGATCCAGGCAGTCCATGCAGTTCATTCGAAAAACACCACTCTGACAGCAAACAACACCATGTCGGTCCATCCAGCAGTACCTGCATAGAATGAGTACAATCATTGCTTTTACTGCGCACACACAGTGCGGCAAGAAAGAATAAAACCACTTGTAAATCTTAAATTACAGCTCTTAAAAGTCAGGAATAAAGTTCAAAATGGAAAGGTGTCTCAAATGACTGTGGCTTCATTGTGCCCGAAGTAAGTGAAGGTGGGTGGACTCAATCTGATGAACATAGCCATCTGTCAAATTAGCCACTTCCATAGCCCGTAATGATCTTGACCAGGCTAGATTTTCAAGAATGACAACAGAAAAAACAAAGCGCGCATGCAAGCAGTTGCTCTTTTCTTGAATTCTTCTTCTTGATTCCTTTGCCTTGATTGTAGAACCATGCCACAGGCCTCACCCTTGATCAAGTTTGACAACAGGTATGTCTCTCAACACAGTGTCCATGGATATTTGCAGTGCATCATTGCAGTTAGTGATCCTAAAATGGGGTAAAACTGCCAAGATGAACTAACTACCTTCGATGAGCACAAGAGTGCAACACCAAGAAAAGAAGCAGCTGACATCCAACCATTTCACCAGCACTCAATGCATGTATCCTACGAGAATTTGCACCAATCCAGCAGCATCTGCGACAGAAATTTTAGGGCAAAACTTGGTCAACTGTAGTCACAGACCATGACGAATTTTATCAAGTCAAAGGGACTCAAAAGACAGAAGAAACTACAGACGCCATGTCTTCCGCATTGTCAAAACCAGGACACATTGAATTTGCACATGACCACCACACCTAGAGTGATAGTTGGGAGCAAGTTTGTTTCTGAGATGAAAATAGATTCTACTTGGACAGTCCAAATGAATTCCAGAATTATAGGAGTATCCCATAGATGCTAGAATAAATGTGCTCTGCATGAGACATCAACATTTGCGGCTCTAACTTGACAGAAATCTGCTCTTATTCATAGCGCTCATGTCAAAGTGAAAGTACTCAGGAACAAAAAAGACTGAAAGATAGAGGAAAACAAAAGATTAATTGGCCTTCATGTTTAATCCAATGTAAAATTCTTGGAGTTGACCAGCCAGAAAAGCGCATGACCAAGGGAAGCAAATTTAACACCATTAGTGTTCTCTCGAGCACAATCATCACTGCCTGGTCAGCCACGCTCAACAGCTGAAAGATAAACGCAATAAGAGATAGCACCAGCAGCTTGCTGCAGCAGCAAATGCTTGAATGTGGCACCAGCATGGGGGAACTACCCCCTTGCTTTTTGGGACAGGTCAGTCTGGAGACATGAGTATGTGTGAAATTTTAGAGCACACCCTCAAGCCTATATAAAGTTATGAACAGATGTCTATTTTCAGACCTTTTGAGGAGGTGCAAATAGAAAAAACAAAATCCAGTGGCTCTGGCCTCTGAACCTCCTCTCCCATTTGGTACGTTTGCTGCACCTCAGCTAATTGTTTGTCCACACTGTCACCAGCAACATCTCAGCATTGTTCAACATTTGTCATCATCAGCATGGAAAGGGCTCTGCTGCTGTCTTACTTAAAGAGAGGTGATCATCAATGGCAGCTGAAAAGATGCTTCCCAGCTTGCCTGGAGTTGGTCCTCTTCCTCTTGTCTTTCTGTGGTACACCCAAACTGCCACTCAGAGTGGACAACCCAAGAAAAAGACATGATTTGATGAGCAAGCTATTCGAAGGGCTGCCCAACAATGACCTGGGGCTTCCTCTGCAGAAATCAAGGCCTCCGCAGCTGTTCCTGTCACATCTCAGACCAAATTTTTACAAGGTTGAGGCATGAAAAAAAGCACTTGTGTCGTCCAGGACTACTATCTGAGATGTGGTGTGACACCTTGAATTTGCTTGAAAAGTCCCAACTTGGCTGCCTGAATGGAAGTGTGTTCTTTGGTCTGACAAAAGGAAGTTCAACCTGGATGGCCCAGATCATTTCCACTTCGACTGGCACAATTCAGATTTGCCTGAGAAAATTTTTTTTCCTAACATGCTTCAGGTGGTGGCAGAATAATGGTCTGTGGTGCCTGCAGAAGATGTGGAACAATGCCTCTGCAGATGGTTGGATGAAGAACCTTGGTTGGATGGAGAACCAATAGGGTTGATTGGCAATGAAAGTGTACAAGCATGGAAAGCAGTTCACCTCAATTGAACAGCTGTTCAATTGAAGAGCTATGAGACGCAATCTTAGCTACCTGGGCTTTGTTCCTGACTGCCTTTTGAAGAAGCTCGCTGAATCTATCCCAGACCACATCTTTGAAGTCATAAACCAAAATGGAGCTGCCACTTTTTACTGATTGCACTGTCACCTGCTTAATTTTTTGTTCCTTCATTATCACACTGTTCTTTTAGTTTGTTGTTGCTTGTTGCGTGACACGCTTGCATTGCCAAGACATTTTCTTTGCCAAAATGTGTTCCTCCCTGAAATGTTTGCACCACCAGGACTTCAGTGGAGCAGCAGGAGACCTCCCAGAAAAACATTGGCAATGTTACCATACCTGGATAGTAAAAAACTGCTCCAAAAATTGTGCAAAGTTGCGATGTTGAGTTTGGGTCATTAATGGGCCGCAACTGTTCAAGATTGCGCTGTCTTGTTGCATGATCCCTCTTGGAGCAGACCCAGGGAATGTTATGCTGTTTCGGCACTTTGAGGGAATTAGTGAATGCTTTCAACTGAGAATTCATTGCAGGAGCTAAACTTTTTGCTAGTTTAGTTGGCTAAAATGTAGCTGAAATATGTATGTCATCAATATTTAGCATGGAATCTCTCAATTTTGAACTTTCCTTTGATGAAAGTGATGAATAGGTATTCTGAGCTATGCATAGCAAGGGACACTTCAAAATATTGATATTTACAGCTTTAATCATAAGATTTTGGCTGGTGCTAGACTTCCGGCCGGCACTGTACAACTGGTCCACCTCTTCATCAATCAAAATGAATAACGGTAAAGGTTCCCTCCAATGCTATGATGTTTCCAACAGCCGTAACTTATGCTTCAATATCGATGTCACTGACGGTTCTCCAGCCTGGCCACATGTTACAACCATTTGATTCATATAAGCTTGTTCCACTGTACCTTTTCGCACTGCACTAAATAATTCCAGGCATGCCACCCAGGATTTTTGATTACGTTAAGCTCAGTGATGCTGGGACAAAATATTATTCCACAGCTGCCCTTGAAACTTGTATGTTCTGGGTTGGTCATATGCTGTGTTACCAACGTATAGACAAATCTTTCTCCTAAGGCTGCATGAATACTTGTTATTGTTTTTTTTAAATAAAGTTACAACACATTATTCAACAGCTGCCTTTGAAAGTCGTATGTTCTTTGTTAGTCGTATGCTGTGTCACCAACTCACGGACAAATCTTTTTCCTAAGGTTGCACAAGTACTCATTATTGTTATCATTATCACGATAATTTCCATTGTTGTTTATTTAGTGTAGTATCACAATCTATTATTGCCATAATTCTAGATGATGATTTAGAATCATCTTGAACCCAGAAAATCTCTCAGTCCTGGTCTTCCTGAACCGGAATCAGAAGATATAGTCTTGAGGGCACCGCTCAAAAAAGCAGAGTAATGACTATATAAGTATTGTGAAAGTTGCTGCATTCACAGAAAATAAAGATGCATCTTCAGTTATTGTCCAGAGACGATACCATAAAAAACCTGAGCCCAAACAGAACTCATCATTGTCATAATTATCGCGAGTATAAACCTAGCAAGTGCTCAATTATCACAATAACGAGCATAGGCCATTACTGCGCAGCCTTACTCATCCTCATCCCCAAAGAATTGTTATTTTGTCACTTTCGCCACATTGCCTTTAATCAGTTATTTCCAATGAGCCAACAATAGTAACTCTTGCTCTGATGTTAAGTTCTATCAAGTTTTTTTTCAAGTGGTTATATTCTTTCTCGCAGCTCTGTACTTCTGACTTTTACTCACCTCATAGATTTGATCAGGTCTTGGATGGCATCTACAAGTATGTTGACATTATGAAACTTCATCCCTTTACAAGCCTCATGGAAGTCAAAAGCCACAAAGTTGAGATTCGCATCATCCAGTGCCACTGCCTGTCTTAAGAATGCATCGGCTATCACACTCTCACGGCCCAAGCGCTCCAGCAGACTTATGCAAGTCACCTAGTTGAAGGGCAGAATCACTGGGATAAATGTATGTATTGTATTGTGACACATAAACTGCCCCACAGAAACTGAAAATCCCCAGAAAAATTAGCGGAAAGCAAAGCTTTGAGGTAATGTCTTGTGTTTAAAAGTCCGGCAATACATTCCCTGTTCATTTCCATATCTACAAAGCTCAGCGGGCATATCCACGTCTGAACATGCACCTGTCTGTGCATCTGCATGTCCGTCCATCCCTCCATCTGTCGCTGTCTGTCCTCCTGTGCATCTGTCTATCCACCTGTCACCACATTGGAGGATCTACTAACCAACGTGTTTTTTGCACTCAGAATGGTACTTTCCAGACCCACTGGACTCACTCTTTACCAACTCCTGTTCAGTCGCAACTGTGCTGTGCCATAAATATGTTCGGTGGTGCACCACCCCACCCCCCTCCAAAAAAAAACCCTACTTCTGAGACACCGGCAGGTGGACACAAGTGCTTGAGACTACTTAAGAGTAGTACATGAATAGCCCAGGAATATGCGCAAGGGAACTCAGCAAAAGCAGGGGAGAGTGACGGCTGCAAAAGTCTGGTTTTTCACCCCAACCAGTTTGGCAAGAAACTGACCACATTTTGAACAGGACTCCGGCTCATGTGCCCAAAATTGACCTGAATGGCACTCCTGTAAGACATCAGCGTACATCACACCAGGCCCAACATGGTCTGAGAGCACCTGCATGACGCGATCTAAAGTTGTCAGTGAAGCATGTTACCCTGCCAAAGTACCTGCTATGATGTGCTCATGATATGAATGTCAGGGATTAGATGGTGCATGTAGAATGGGAGTTACAAACTGAGTTGTGTCGAACAGTGTGTGCAGTGCACAGGGTGTGTACGCCAAATTGCTCAATTTAAGCAGCCAAATTCGTTTATCTCGCACATGAGAAGTCCCACAAAAAAATGAATAGAAACAAGAAACAATTGACCACATTGCACATTTTCTCTCTCGTGGCCAAGTCTCTACGTCGATTTTTTAACCCCCCATGCCACGGATGAGGAAGGTTGCCAAGTCCTGATTTTAGAGCTTTTACATCAGGGCATGCGGCCAGTGGCGATCCAGCACCTGTCCAGTGCTTCTCTGTTGACAATCGGTCGTGTCCATGTGCACCAAGATGCAGGCTGAAGACAAGCCCAACCCATGAGACCAGTTCAGACACAGAGCTCATGGCACAAGTGCACCAGATCTTGGACAAGGTAGGCAGCGTGCGATGGCTTGAATGGAGCCAGAAAGCTCTTCAACCACCTTGTGCATGCTGGGAAGACCATGATTTTTTCAGCTGAAAAGATGATGCTTTCAGACAAAAGCCACACTGAGTAGATGACAAAAAAGCAAATAAAGTTAGGACACCAACCATCAGTTTCATTTTAATTGGCACTCACACCTGATGTGTCACTTCAACAAAATCTGCTTTTGCATATGCCTGACTTAAAGTGAGTGATTTGACGTACACACCCTGTGTGTATGTGACGTTCAGTTAGACATGAGCACAGCCCCCCCCCAAAAAAAGGTCCCTTCGTTAGGGGGCTACAGCCTTCACTGTCAACTGCACAGGGATGTTGATACACAGATCCCCCTCTATCTCCTTTTCTTCACCGCTTGCTATAGAAAGTCCTGATGTACAGAAAAGTGGGCCTCATAGGTGGTGCAAAGGGGGTTCAGGTAGTGCCACCCTGAGATTTAGGGGGGCCTGGGGGAGGCAGAATCTACCCACAAAAATTCTGCCCTTTTCACTTAAAAAAAGTGGCTGGGAATGACCAGAAACAGCCAGCACTGGCGTGGGGTCATCTGTGAGTCGCTACAGCTTGAGTGCTCTCGTGTCACTATGGGCACCCAAGACTGCTAACTGATCCTCTCAAAATTATATGTCACTGTCTGGAGAACTACGGAACTGTTAGATTTGTTCCATGCAGAAATGCCACTCAAAAATGACTCCATGCAGCCCATGCACTAAGTGTCCTCTCACTGAAATTACTTATGCCAAGGTCTGTATGTTTCACCACTCAAAAATACACTCAGAAACCTCTTGAAACCCACTGAAACTTGGTGCATATCTCCATACAAGCCACCTTCAAGTGTGGGGTCACATTTGACAACACACATCCTGTTAGGGCAATATTGCAAATAAAAGTTATAAACTCACTTAAGCTCAGTGACTGGAAGGATGCACACAAGTCTCATCGCCTGGAGAGATGCACACGGAACAAAAGTGGGCAAAGATTCGGCTATTGGGACTGTACCAGCACGGCAGGTGTGACCACGCACATGCATAAGACCAGGGGGGACAAGATTTTCCTTACTGCTATGATATGTTGACAGAAGCTACTGTGCTACAGTGCAGCACACAGCGAGCACAGGGACAAGACCAAAACAAATGGCACATGCCAAAGAAATGGTTAAGTATATCAATCTAGAACATTTATCGACAGATTGACAGACCGGCATGGCATATTCAAATTCATTCATTCATTTGTCAGCCTTGGTTGGGGTAAGTCATCCAATTTTTCTTGGAAGTTTTGTGACTTATTATTTTTCACCATGCGCTTGAACATCATGGACCCCAATGATGTCTTCACTGCTGCTCAACTGCAGGAGGAGGTCACCACCATCATCAACCTGGTGATGGCTAGCACCACCCCCGAGGCCTGCGGGGACTACTGTGCCAAAAGACATCTGGTTACCAATAGCAGCATGTAAGTTGGAACATTTGTGTGCATATAAGCTCTCTGTGCAAAGTGCACCGCACCCTATTCCCAGTCTGAACTCAGACTTTGCTGTCTCAATATCCTCCTCTATCACTTTGCTGCGATGATCATCACTCCGAGTAGAGTTACTCCGGGTCATTTTGACTGAGTTACCCTCACATTCACTCATGTACACGTAGCCCGGCACAGTACAATGTTACACGGCGTCGTGACCAGGATCGTCTGTGTAATATTGTACAGCTCATGCCGGGCTATGTGTACATGTGAGAGTGTAACTCAGTCAAAATGACCCAGAGTAACTCTACTCAGAGTAGCAACAATCATCAACTGGATTTTTCCATGCATAGCTGTTTGTAGACTCAGCTGGATCTCCGTGGTGGATGAAGTTCGTCTGATGGATGTTTGTCACCTTTCACCATGCTACGATTGTCATCTTTCACCATGCTACAATTGTCACTCTGAGCTGAGTTGCTTGATCTTGAACTTTTCAGGTGTCGATGTGGAACCCAGAGGACCCTCATCGCTGATGCCAGCAGGGCCAACAGAGTCTTCTGGAGGTGTCGCAGATGTGGTTCTAAAAAGTGTGTTGGGGCCAACTCCTTCCTGGACTGCCACTTGCCCCTACTGCAGGCCCTGATGTTCATGTATTTCTGGTCAAGGAATCACACCATCCAGGAGGCAGCCTTCCAGGCTGGAATCACATCTGCTTCAAGCAAAGTTGAGTGGGGAGTTAGGTGTAGGACTGTG
>JAAUXU010099224.1_pt1 | contig 11711 bp, 13 predicted proteins | sample 7278151 | NCBI WGS metagenome assembly JAAUXU01 (sample SAMN14350113, study PRJNA611818) | marine sediment metagenome | isolation source: surface marine sediment (1.8m) | place: French Polynesia: Moorea | collected 2018-08 | reverse complement strand
GGCTCCTGTCGCGGCCATCGTTGCTTTTGCAGCGGTCAGCTTGGATGCAGTCCTCCTCTTGGTTGGAGCTCCTCCCGCAGCCGTCCTTGCTCTTGCGGCAGGCGGCTTGGATGCAGTCCTCTTCTTGGTTCCAGTCCTCTTCTTGGTTGGGGCTCCTCCCGCAGCCATCGTTGCTCTTGCAGTACTTTGCTTGGATGCAGGCCGCTTGGATCCAGTTCTCTTCTTGGATGGGGCTCCTGTCGCGGCCATCGTTGCTTTTGCAGCGGTCGACTTGGATGCAGTCCTCTTCTTGGTTGAAGCTCGTCCTGCAGCCTGAGTTGCTCTTGTAGAGGGCGGCTTGGATGCAGTCCTCTTCCTTGTTGGGGCTCCTTCCGCAGCCTGAGTTGCTTTTGCTGCGGCCGGCTTGGCTACAATTCTCTTCTTGGTTGCGGAAGTCTTCTTCCCTCCATTCCTCTTCAAGTCGCGAGAAGGACGTCCCCCTGCGGGCTTTGCCGCTTTCTTCCCTATGCTCGGGTTCCTCTTGTTGTTCTTCTTCATCACTGCCATGTTCGTCGTGAGGATTTGATTGATTTTTCGGTAAACTTCCTCCAGATCACGCTGCACGTGCTAGTCAAGTCAGTGGCCCTGTGACGAATCTGCTCTTTCCCACAAATTAAACGCCACTTTGAAGTAATTTTTCAAGGCTCCCTTTTTTTTACTGTGGTTTGCAAGTTGCTTGATTAGAGATGTCTGCTTTCAGGTGGAATCGCACCTGAAGGCCTGCAACAGCGGTTGCACGTTCTTCATGCTGTTGGAAGGCATCATACTCGCGTCCGATGTGAGCCTGGACAGCTCCGCCAAGCGGTGTGACTCTGGTGAGTGGTGATAATGACGTTCTACAGTCAAGCAGTCATCATCTTGTAATGCTTCAGATTGTGAGGACTCCTTTCCGGGTGCGACAATTGCAGACTCATGCAAACAGGGATGTCGCTTTCAGTTGCCTTTCGCTCAGAAAAGGAGAAGCATGGTGAGTGTCGAAAGTTCTGGCTGACAACGAACGAGCTCGTTCTGCTGACCACAGAACTGTCCTGGACGTTACGTGGCTTCATTTTGTTCTCTTCGTCTCCAGGTTTCGACTTTTTCCAACATGATGAGCCCCCCCAAGATCAGTCGTGGAATACCCGTGATGGGTGACAGGTTGATGGGTCCTGGTATGATGATGAGTGACGAAGAGGACAACCTGATGTCCGGCATGATGAATCGCATGAATCGCATGATGCCCGACGTTAACAACATATTTGACCAAATGCGCACTCATATGAATGACATGATGCAGCGCATGCTGAGTCAAGCGGATGATCTAGAGAAAGGAGAACATCCGGAGGGCTCAGGCAAGCTGGTCGTCATCCAGTCAGGGCCGGGCTATCATAGGGAGAAGACCTACAACTTTGGCCCAGACGGAGTCAATGTCGAGACCAAAAGCGGAGGCGACAGCAACGACAGCAATAACTATGGCGGTCTCCTGAAGAACTCCGACATGAGTAAGTTATATGACACTTTACTATCTTGTGTGCAATTGCAAATCAGGAGCTTCTACGCCTGCTTTTTCCAGTGTCTCACAGAAACGCCTTGGAGAAGTTCTTCAAGCCGTCGGAGGACGTAGAGTTATTCCCAAAGAAGGAGCAAGACGTCGTTCAGGGTGACTCTGCCTCAGTCCCTGGATTCGACTTCGTCGAGGGTCCCCGATTGCCCGAGGAAGGGCTGAAAACCGGCTCGCATCATTACCGGAGCAAGGAGGCCATGTGTGCCCATGGCAACTCACAACTGTGAGAGAAGTCATTGTTGCCTGAGAAATGACATCAAACAAGACAGATCTCATTCCTTGCAGTAAGTGGTCTGATTGGGTTTCGTGTCTACACATGAGGATGGGCCTGCCCCGCTGGCTGACCGCCGCCACCATCAGCCTCGGCATCGTATTCATCATCTGGCTCTGCCTAGTCATCCCCAGCAACCCGCCAAAGCAGAGAGTCAAGGTCAAGATGACCAAGGTACAGCTGCTAGTTTATCAGTTCCTCCGGAACGCACATGAGTAAATCGGGGTACTTCTAGGCCATGGAGGCTGCCGGGAACTTGGACAAGTTGATTCAGAAAGAAGTTGCTTTCGCCACCACCTGCAAGCTGGACCTTCCTCCTGCATACGACGACATTGCCCACCTTCACGTCGCGGTCCCAGTTAACACCGAAGTCAAGGAGAAGGAGGAGAGCAATGCTTGAATTATCCAAAGATGGAAAGTTTTATCTAGTGCACCACTGCATAGAATACCCTTAACGTCTGCATATAGTGTGGGACAGCAGTAACTGGAATTGACTTCCATAAGCATTCTTTTTTGTCTCAGGGCTCTTAGATGAAATTCACTTGTTGACTACAGAAGTCCCTTACTGACTCTTTATGCCAAAATGACCCTTTTGAGGCACTGTGGGGGGATCTTTTTGCTTGTGTCGAAGAAGATCTATATGCTTAATCAAGTCCCCATGGACTACAGCGGCAGTGCATGCAGCCTTGTAACGAAAATGTGCACCCCCTTGGACTTATCTCATAGAAAGAGCTGATCAAGAGAGTTCAGGCCTGTATGCACTCCCCTTCTGTAGTTTGACTACCACGATTCACAAATTTTTGGTGACCTCGTCAAAGCCATGTGGGCTACCTTCGGCAAGATGAACACGACCTTACCTGCTGAACTTTGATTGGGATAGTCATGGGAGTGTCTGAAATGCTACAATTGTACGCTTGTAAGGAGTCGTTGGCATGAATGAAGGTCAGAAGGGTTCATGGGTGCTTTTCTTCACTTCCATAGCCTTCTAATCCCGCAGAGACCGTTACATAACAGTTATCTCATTCCAGGTTCCAGTGTTGTTGATGTCGTAACTGTCTACAACTCATACATGCAGCTATTGGAAATTTAAAAAAAAGGCTTTTGTGGCCTGCCCAAATTCTACTCACTTTTTTCGCAAAGCGACCTTTTGGGGCAAGAACGGCCATACTTTTACCGTGAAGGCGGAGCTTTTGTTTCTGACCAAGAAGGTTCTCCACAGCCTGGACAAAGTCACCGTAGATAACAGGGACAGTGCATACAGCCTTACAAATGATGCTCACTCACTTGGACAAAGAGGTGAAATAAGAGGTATTGTGTGTGACACATGCACTTGTGACACTTACTTATTGTGAAACTTGACATTTCTGTTGACCTTGTCAAGGGCGTGTGACCACGCTGGGCAAGAACTACGTGAGCTCCCCTGCCAACCTCTTTTATTGGGAGAATATCTTAGAAACTTAAGAGCTACTTAACCCCAAGTATGTTAGAGCACAATGCCGTAAAGTCAGATGGACCCGTGGACACTTTTTGTTACCATGACCGCAGCTTTAACCTCCCTTTAAGTCCCCCAGAGACGGGTAGATCCGAGGAAGTGCATGCCAGGATTCCAGTGTTGTTGGTGTCTCACTGTCTACAATTCGTTGTTCTTGCTGTCACGCACTGTATACGGATTTTTGCTATCCATTCTCTTTATTGTGATATTATAGAGTGAAAATTTGTTTGGCAAAAGAGCCTTCTCTATATTTTTGACCTTTGGGATCAGTACATTTATCAGAACCCACAGTTCTATTCGGATTCTTTGCAATAAACATTGCTTTAGAAGCGTTTTGTCATCTTCATGCTGCTCACAGGGTGTTCGTGGCGCAGGTGAAACTTGAACGTGAAGAAGTTTTTGTTTGACCAGCTTTACCATGAATAATGCAACATTGGTTCAGTTAAATGTTCTTTCTGCTCATGGTGACCTGGAAGGCCTGGGAGGGTGATTGACGCTGAAGACTAGTTTTCAAGACTCTTCAGCATCCTTCAGTAAACTATCAGTGTGACTTCTGGCTACATCAATGAGTAACAGCTATGATACACTGAACAAAAGCACGTAATGATTCTCGCCACAGACTCTTGGACTGCAGTGTCCTTAAGTGCGCATGGGTACAACAAGTTGTGGTACACAACTTGTATTATTGTATTGTATATTACAACATGTATTAGTAGAAGAGTTGAACCGCGTAAAGTCTTTTAAGATAACACATGTAAAGCATTGACAGCTGCGGCCGCGATAACCGGGTCGCTATCAGACGCTGTCACGTCAGTTTTCCTCAGAGGAGCTGTGCCTTCAGTCCACTGCTCCTGCATGGATTCGTCCAGGTAGCAAACAAAACGAACATCTAGGGATTGCAACAGCAGCTGCAGCTTGAGCACAGGTTGTCCTCATTGTATACTCACGGCTAGAACGGCACGCAACATGAATTAGTGAGATCCATCATCATAAAGATTTTGAATAATATCAGCTGCACTGATATCATATCATGGATTGATACAGGTGGTCCAACGAAGAGTGGAGCTATGATTGAGCGTTTCGTTTTGCCTTTGCTCAACCGCTGTTACCCTCCACGAATATGTCCCCCACTTAAGCCTTAGTGACGGCGACAGGACGGGCGGAAAGCTGGTGAGTAGCCCGAAAGCGCGGCTGTCGTGATCTTCTGCGACGAGGATAGAAAGCTCTGATGGATCATGCACACACTGTGTTAAGCCACCCAACACATGGACGATGCAGCAGTACCTGTTAGGTAGATACTGGCAAAGAACTCACAAAATCCATGCTGGCCACATGCCAAGTCACGGCTTTACCAAGCACGTGTTACCCTAGACTTAATGTCGTGAGCATGTATGACAAAGGCAAAAAAGCTGTTTTCGTCGGTGGTCTTTGTAGAGTTGAGGTCCAAGTACAGCTGTGTTTAGTGAAGCCTGATGCTGGCAAGAGTGAAGTGACGACACTCTCACCATGTATCAAATTCCAGAAATCAGTCTCAACAACATGGATGCGATCATCTTCATCCTGTTTTTGGTGCTCTCGGTGGTGTCGATGGCATTCCACTACCTGGCCAAGAACACGGATCAACGGCGCCAGTCCATATCCAACGCCAACTTCTTGACATTCCAACGCAGCTTCTTCGCCGTCTACTTCCTGGCGCTGCTCGGCGATTGGCTCCAAGGGCCCTATGTGTACAAGCTGTACGACTACTATGGCTTCAAAGAGTTCCAGATCGCCGTGCTTTACGTCGCGGGCTTCGCCTCCAGTGTAGTCTTTGGCACGGCCACCGGACCGCTGGCAGACATGATCGGGCGAAGGAAGATGGCTACGGCTTTCTGCGTCACCTATATCCTGTGCTGTGTGACCAAGCTCAGTGGTAGTTATTGGATCTTGATGATTGGTCGCTTGTTGGGAGGCATCAGCACAAGTATGCTCTTCTCCACCTTTGAGGCCTGGTATGTGTACGAGCACACTGAGCGTCACGGCTTCCCCAACGAGTGGATGGGCGCAACCTTCTCCATCACCACCTTCTGGAATGGGATGCTGGCCATCTTGTCTGGGGTGGTAGCCAATTTCGCAGCCGAGGGACTCGGCTTCGGCCCCGTCGCGCCGTTCGTGGTGGCGTGTTTTCCCCTGACTCTCTGTGGCGTCATCGTGATAAACGTCTGGGACGAAAACTACGGCAACCGCAAGCCCAAGTTCATGTCGAATTGTCTCGACGGACTGAAAGTGATTTTTTCTGACCAGTCTGTGCTGCTGCTCGGAGGAGTGCAAAGTATGGTGGAGTCATGCATGTATATATTCGTGTTTCTGTGGACTCCGGTACTGATGCCATGGGACCCGCCGCTGGGAATGGTCTTCGCCTGCTTCATGCTGGCAATCATGATTGGCTCGTCCATCTACACACTGCTGCAGTCTCGAGGCTTCCGTCCGGAAAATGTACTCAAGATATGTCTGGTGATCATATCCGCCTCAATGGCCGGGTGCTCCTATGCTGCGAGCCCCGATATCTCGGACACAAAGCTGGTGATCATTTACGCCTCCTTTTTTGCTCTGGAAGTAGCCATCGGAATATACTTCCCGGCAATGTCGTTCGCCAAGTCTCAAGTCATTCCCGAGTCCCATCGGGCTAACGTCATGAACTGGTTCCGCGTGCCCATGAACGTAATCACGTGCAGCACCTTGCTTTGTCTGCACATCGAGTGGGTGGCCGCTGACAAGAGGATCGTCTTCGCGGTCTGCTTGGCCATGGCGATTTCCGGAGTGCTGATGGCCTCCCATCTGGAGGCCGCCAATCAAAAACGGCGGGAGAACAATAAGGACTTCTCGGAGGAGCAGCAGAGCTTCATGTACGCTGAAGAGGAGACGTGATAGGAGACGCTGCGCCATTTGGTATTTGACCATTGTTTCATGGAAAGTGTTGTTATTTAACAATTTTAAGTGAGTATTGACTTTGTTTTTTGAATGTTCAACCAGGACCTCTGTCCTGTTGAAGTCTTTTTCTTGCTGTACCACAAACTTTATGGAAACAGTCCTTAGGTATTATACAGCATAAAAGACACCATAAGGGTTTTTATTCGACCTATCCCCCCTTCGGCTAGAGCAGGAAAATTTAAAAACACTAATAACGATCTCCGAAGCTCGAAGCTTGAGGCCGGATTGCACAGCCGGTCGTCAGCCTAACACATTTCGCATCAGTCACTTCTCCGAATCGAGTTTGTCTCCCCGATTATGGCCCCAGATGGGGGTAAACACTTTTTCACACCTGTATAAACATCGTTTGACACCAACTTAACCCAAATATGCCCATAGTCTATATATAGATGTGGCATTAAGACAAGGTAATGCCATGTCTGCTCCAGTTGCAGGCTGGTCTCTATGAGTCCAATAATGCAAGATTGAACCTGACTGTCTACAAGTCCTGATAAGCATGATTAAACTGAAAGGCAGCTGTTCATCTTCATCTGACTTGAACAATGGCGCCCACCAGAAAAACAGGAGCAAAGTAAGACATTGATACAGCATTGAGATGTTTCTGTCACTGAAACTGAGGGTGTTTGTTATGGTTGCTCTGAAGTTAAAATAGCAAAAATAGTTATTGCCTAGGCATCATGACATGAGAGTTGAATACTCTACAAATCTTACCATCTAAATATTGATTGTGGGCACAAGCCTGCACAAAAAGTGGAAGACCAGCAGCTACTGGTGACAGGAGGGAAACATCCAAGACTACATTGGAACTGCTCGATGATATTGAGGAGGGGGAGCTGGACATCCAGAACATTTTCATTGAACCACCTTATGTCAACTTGAACTCTGATGAGGACAGAGGTGACGAAGATGGAGGAGGACTTGTCAATAATCTCAGTGCAAGACAACTTCAAGCTCCTGCCCAAGCTGTCCTGTCCAATGGGTTGGTGCTGGGAGAAGAAGATGAGGAGGAGGAGGAGGATGGTGAAGAAAATTTCCAGAGAAACACGAAGCATCGCTCAATTTCCCAGAAGGATTCCATCCCCTATAATTGGACTGAAGATCATATCTGCCTGAGAAAGTCACCAGAACCATCTGCTCCACTGCCAGCACATGGCGCCTCACTGTCTGGACTCTCCGAAATGAGAAAGTTTGCCCTTTTCTTTGGTGCTTTGTATGAACACCTGAGACTGGAAATCATTAGATATGGCAGTCAATTTGCCCCAGGATTCCAGCTCTCCATTGGTCAGATGAAGCAAGTCTTGGGGATCCATCTTCTGTCAGGGTGCCAACCAGTACCAAAACGGCATCATTACTGGATGACACCAGAGGATGTACATCACCCATTTGTGGCCAGCCCCATGCCACGAAACAGATTTGAGGAAATCTGGCACTTCTTTCAATGTGCCAATAATGATGTCCTGGACTCTACAGACAAGATGGCCAAGCTTCGTCCTGTGATGGACATACTCAATGGCAAGTTTGATGAAGCCATGGTAGAATATTTTGGGAGACATGGCTGCAAGCAGGCAATCAGGAGCAAGCTCATTCGCTTTGGTTTCAAGGCTTGGTGTTTGAATAGTTCTGATGGCTATCTCATGGAATTTGATATATATCAAGGTGCTGCCAAAGGCAAAGATAATGAGTTGCTCAACAAGAAGTATGGTAAGGGGGAAGCTATTCTTCTGCGCATGCTTGATAGCCTTCCACAATCCATCAAATCTCTCCCCATGAACTTCTTCATCGACAATTACTTCACCAGTTTACCCCTTGTGGCTACACTTGGAGAAAGAGGATACTCCTGCACTGGGACGCTACAGGACAACCGTATCCCAAAGTATATATATATATATATATATCCCGAGGCTATATATAGATGCTCCATAACTTATATGTTATAAGTTATATATAAACTATATATCACATCAAAGAAATAAAACCAGATGTGGAATTAGCATGAATTTCTGACTCCAAAACACATCATTCCTTGCAAAACAAAAATTTGGGCATATTCGGTGTACCGATCGGTATTTCCAGATATTCTAGACATCTAAACATTGCCCATTAATTTAATTTGATTCTGAAAACCAATCTTAAGTTAACCTGATTGTTGAAGCCAGTCTTTGGGAGAGCCCTCCCCTTCTCCTGCCTGCTGGAAGCTTCTGGAAGCTTTTCCCTTTCTCCTGCCTGCTCTCCTTCTTCTGCCTTCCCCCTTACTACGCAGTAGTTGCATTGCACAGTTCTAGCAATAAACTCATTCCACAAAACATGCGTCTACAAAGTGTTCTGCTACGTAGAAATTGGCATGGATTTGTTCATTTGGGTTAACTGCATCTCGTCAACTACTGAAGTGGCACTTATTTGCATCCTATAATGAAAACAACAATAGGGCCTTCCCTGTCCCTGTTCCCTCTTCCTGTGGGCAGGCCCACAGGAATGCTTTTTGCACAAAAGTGGATTGATTACTGACCTCCTAAAATGGTGGGGGGGTCAAACTTAAATTATCACTAATATTTAAAACACATAATTAAATATCTAGTGTGATTCAGATCATCCAACCCTGGGCCTGGCTTTACAAGCCATAACAGGGCACAATTACCTCAATTATCATCATAATATAGCAGGTGAAATCTCCAAGCAAATCTGTCGATTCTGCCGGGAAGAACATGAGGAGTTTATTCACCTCGCATGCGAGTGCCCTGCACTTGCCAGGGTATGCCTGAATACCATTTGGGGGCACCAGCTTAATAGACAATCTCTTGACCTCATTGGCAGGGCCATGGAAAGGAGGGCAGAACAAGTTAAGTTCACTGGGGGACTCGCCACACCAGGCATAAGTGTATATTAAGCACTTAGATGTTTGCCACAAACTGGGGCAGGAAAAGATCCAGCCCAGGGTTACTCCTCTCTCTCATTGGGATATCCATTCCCCTCAAGAGACCCCTTCAACAAACAAACAAATCTAGTGTGATTCTTTACATCTGTGTCCACTTGACTACTGAACTGTTGGAGACCAACAAACAAGGCAATCGTCTGGATTCATTCATCCTATGATTGGCAAGGAGGCAGCAGGAGGACTACATAGGCCACGGAGGTCAATGACAGAAATCCTGTTAGGACCAAACAATGTTCACGGACCTATCCCAATACACCAGAGGGATGGAGAAGCAGAACCAATGGCAGCAGTAGTGCCGCAGCAGTGGACAACAGGTAAAGCCAGAGGCAAGGAACCAGCAGGGGCAAGTGACGGCCACAGCCACAAGCAGGAGTGCTCGGCATGGGCCAGAGCCAAGACAAAGCACATCAACCTCACAGGTGCCAAGGGTAGAGGACACAGTACCGACGAGAGCACCAGTGACAAAGTGACGAGTGGTTACGGCATGAAACCTGGCACAGATGTCCGAGGGACTGACCTGGTTAAGACCTGACATACACCATACAGGCAGATGCCAGGGTGATGCACCAACCCTGACAGTAAGTGACCTGATGGATTGGGACATAGAAGAAGGCATCATCAACAGGGCATTTGTACCTGAGGTCCTAATGATGGAGGAAATAGACCTGAACAACAGAAGAGAGCTGTCAGCAAGGGTGCAAGAACTGTTTGACCACCTGAGGTGAGAGGACCTGGACGCCATGAGGCACTCACTGAAGGCAGATGCACTTGACAAACTGCTACTGTGTGACTAACAGCAACTCAGAGAATATGTGGGGATTGTGGGACCAAGTATGGGGCACGACCTAGTGGCAGAGTGCCATCAAGGCCTGGGACAGAACCTAGCCATCTTGAACCAGATAATGGAGTTGAACATGAGTGACCTGAATGAGTGGGGCGCATGGCTGCAGGCTAGAGCCACAAGGAGACCAATGGGCAGTGGCATGCAGAAGGTCCAAGATGCAATCAAAGCCCTAGTCAGAGGCATTGTGGACAACAGCAGCTACAGGGACGAGGAAAGCAGGCAATGACTAGTCACAGAAGCATCGCCATCTTCCCTGACATGGTGAGGTTGCTGGCATCGGCTGAGAAAGGCATGAGTGCAGCCAAGGAGCAAGAGGAGCCCAAGATCAAGGTAGTGGCTGTAGATGACACACCAAGGATGAACAGGGGTCCGACAATGAGGACTACGGAGACCAGTGGGACATCGTGAGAGAGGACCCAAGCTGACGAGGACAGAGATTAAGAAGATAATGAGGACTACAGTGGGCCGACATTTGTGCATCCTGTGGAAGAACAGAGGGATCATGCCAATACCAGTAATGAAACTGGAAAGGTCAATGAGAATCATCTACATTCTGATGAGGTCAGTGTCAGAAAAGAAGACCAGGGCTAAGCAGACAAAGGCAAAGGCCAAGGAGGCGGCAGACAAGGCACAGAGTTGAGTGACGAACTGTCAGTAGAGGCCTGTTGATGAGGACGAGGACCAGTCCCCAAAGGGATGACCTCAAAAGGACCAAGAAGAGGAGGGTGAAGAAGTGTCTGAACCCTGATGATGACGATGAAGAAAAAGAAATGGATGATGGGGAGAAGCGGCATGAAGAACAGGATGCTTCTCACATCGGAGAAGGAAGAAAGAGAAAGTTATTACCGTTTTTGAAAGCATTTGACTTGTCAACAAGAGTCAAGGGCCAATTGGAGTCGATAAAAGCGACCATGATCAGAGCACGGACAGAAGCCGAGCTAATGACCAGTTGGAAAGAGGCACGACGCAAGGCTACAGGACTGGATCAGTACAAAGAGCTGGTTGAATCACCGAAGCAACAGAAGTACCACCACACAGAGAGAGAAGTGAAGCATGCCACGAAACTTCCCTCTCAATGTCAACTGAGTTAGCCTTAAGTAGTTAATATTGTTAGCTCTAGAGCCCAAATGCTATATGAATTGTAATGTCTCATCAGTCTTAGGTCATTATAGATTGTCTCCAGTAGACTGATACAGATGCAGCTTGTACAGCAGTAGGAGGCTGGCCTGGTTGACTAGAAAGAAGGGCTCCTGCCTATTTTAGTGGAGCAGCAGCACTGACCGTGAAAGCACTGACCACTGACAGTGGAAGAAGGGCAGCCGTGTCTGGGCAGCTGACCAGAGGAAGTCAGCTGTGAGAATAGCTGACCATGCGGCAATCAGCTGTAGGAACAGCCAACCATGTGGCGGTCAGCTGAAGGGATCCTCACATTATGCGCCAAACACCTTGAGCTGGCTTGCTTCCGCACAGGGTGCTGCAGTTGCACTGGTCACTAGCAGCTTGCCTGGCAAGGGCGGAATTACACGTACGGGCTAGCGTGGCTGGCCGGCTATTTTTTCAGCCTGCCAGGCCAAATTGAAGACAGGCCAAAAAATGATGAGCATATACACAGACAGGCTC
>JAAUXU010122694.1_pt1 | contig 11713 bp, 5 predicted proteins | sample 7278151 | NCBI WGS metagenome assembly JAAUXU01 (sample SAMN14350113, study PRJNA611818) | marine sediment metagenome | isolation source: surface marine sediment (1.8m) | place: French Polynesia: Moorea | collected 2018-08 | reverse complement strand
GCAACACGACAAGGGGAGGGTTAAGGGCCGCTTCTGGTGTCACCCCCCCTCCCCCCCTTTGGAGAAAGAAAAGTAGGCCCCCCTCCCGCCCCCGCCAATAACGCAGCCTGAATTCACCCGGTGTGACAGCCTCAGCAGTGGCAACTTGAAAATTTTCGCGCGTAAGCCGTGATTGCTGCTGCCACGACCGGACCGGCGAACCAACGAGGGACCTCTTCACGCTCTTGCACACTGCGCCGCCAGCGCTCGCCTTGAACACCTCCCACTTGTGATTCGCCGTTTTATATTGCTTTGGTTAGAGTAAATAAGGTGCGCAGTTTTGCAACGACTTTTCTCTGACAGTCCTCAGTCAAGTCTGCTGTTGCAAATGTGAGCGAGCACCCTGGTGAGGGTGGCGTGGAAGTCAAGCTCGTGGGTGTTGCTGACGAAGAACAACAAGTGCTGTTTTCAGTGAATCTGCGCTCCTTCTGCCTTCACATCACAGGTAAAAGAAAAAAAAAAGGATCAATCTTGATGACACTCTGAACTAAGGCAACAAATACAACGCCCTGACGTACACACACGGTGCACATGTGAGTACTCCCGGACATGAAGAGTGCAAAATCTAAGCAGGATTTGAATACAATGCAGCAAAATTTAGCCCTTGCCTTCCACTGAAACGGATTTGGCCGGGAAAAAGTGTGCGGATTTTGCAGTTTTCTGGTGGCAGGAGCTGTGATGATGACTGTTCCATTCCATCTAAGTGCCCTAACATTGACTTTTAAACCGAGACAAAATAGAGTAACTTTGGTGGAATTGCCTTCACATTCCTTCGCTTTCAGCTCGTGCCATGTACCGCGTGGACGAGTACAACTCGTGGTGCTGTGGAAAGTTACACCCACTAGACAGACAGACAGACAGATGCTTGTACTTGCCCACGAACATACTGCAAGTGTAGGCGACGGCCAATAAGTCCTGCGACATCTCATACATTCGACAAGACGCCATGAAGATGTTCGACAGTGACATGACTCACTCATGATGCATCACGCATGTCAATTGGCGCCGCAACATGATGGCCCCGAAGTCCTTCTTGTTGATGATGGGGTTGGGATTGTGCTGGATTCCTGTCAGGCACAGAAGTCCGCGAGTCCTGAGCTGCAAATCTGGCTGATGGATTGAGTAGACGTCGATGTGAAGAAGCATCGCAAAATTGAACCTAGTGAACATGTGGCAGAAGTCATTGGCGACCCCGGGCGGGCGCGTCTGGCAGTAACTACTGGCTCCCCTCCCTCCTCAGCGTGACATGTAGTGTGACATCCATGAGGGAGCAGGACTAATCTGCTTGAAAGGGCGCCTGCTGCTTGCTCTTCTACAATGAAAAGGTGAAAGTAGCTTTTAAGGCCTGGGATGTACTGAAAGTACATTTAACTTTCCACAGCCAACTCTTTGTACTCAGCGAGTTGTCATAGTTGACTCGTGGCGTTGCTGCCAACGTCAGCAGGTTGCCATATAGGTCAGAGGTGCGGCAGACACGTAGCAAGTCTTTATCTCGACATTCCAAATACAAGGATCGACTTATCGCATACAGCGCAAGTCACAGGATTCACGGTTGGAAGCGCCACAAAGAACATTATGGGGGCTGGGCCTTCTTTTCTCTCTTTGCCTGCTTGTGCGGTCTCGGGAGGAATTTTACCGTCGGTTTTTCTCAGAGGGCGACGCCCAAACCGTGAATTAACCGTTACATCGCCCGTGAAAATCTCACAATAGCAGTTACGAATTCTCCGGGCCAAATCGCCAGATTTTTCCCCTCCAGTTCAAAGATCGTGGCAGTGGCTGCCGATCCAGGGCAGGCATTTTTTCCCAACGATATTGGCGCGGCCGATCTTGTTACCGCTCCGGCGAACAGAGCTGGAATAGCAGTGATGAGTTATTACGCTGGACAAATTGATACTTTCATAATCAGTGACGCAATAGAGAGGGGGCCTGGGTGCCAAAGGCAGGTGGACATGACTGAGGGAGGCTGGAACTCGCCACCCATGAAACTATGGCACTCCAGAGCAGGCGCGCACACGGTCAAAGTAGTTGTGTGATTCATGATTACGCGAAAAAAAAAATAGTTGACATTGAACTCACCTCCAACACATATACACAATCCACGGTAGTACAACACAGGCATCTGCTATGGTGGCTAATTGCTGCATGCGCACGCACGCGCGCACGCACTATATTTGGCTTGATCTATGTATGTACTTTTTTTTTTTTTACTTAGGTGACGACGACAGCGTTCACAATGACGTACGAGGTGGGATGAACCGACGACCTCTCTTTGTTGGTCTCGATCAAGTGGTGTGATATGAGGAAAGTCCGCAGAGCCAGATAGAAGAAAGTTGGCTTCTTTTTCGTCCGAGAGAAAAATGCCTGTCGGAAGAGCAGGCATGAAGGCGTTCGCCGTCCTTGTCTTCGTCCTTGTCCTCGGGGCCGGACGTGCGGCCGAGGACAAAGACCGCTGTCCGAGGCCAGATGAGATCGCGCCCTGTCAGTGCAGGACCAGAGGACCCACCATTCAAGTCAAGTAAGAGGCGCTCTTGTCTTCAGTACAGCAAGTTGACAGTGGACTATAATGACATGACAAGCTGATCGTTTCTTGGAGTTAGGGTAATCAATAGTCTCATTATACTGCATAATTGAGGCAACAGTAGGCAATGATTTAGCCAAGCTTTTACATACCTTGTGCTGTGACAGTCCTATAATTTTACACAATTAGGCCAACACTCATATAACTTGACATAACGTTGATTAAACCAACAGTCATATAACTTGACATAATTAACTTATCAGTCATGAAATGTTGGGCAATAAGCTAACAGATAGCTTGTTATACAGCTAACGGCCATGCATATGTCACTTGAGTTACAGTGTAATAAGGTTGACAGTGTAACCATAGCAACACTCATGTCATAATTCAGCTGGCACACATATTAGAAGCCAGCTTATGATGATCAAGACCACCTTTAGATGACAGTTGTAACAGTCATATTTCAACAAATGATAGCTGCAGGCCCATATGGACATTCTTCGTTGCTGTCCTGTACGCACTGACGAGAGTGATGGTATCTGGAGAATCGCATCCAAAGTACCTGAAGTGGGGCCTGAAGTTTTGGGGGCCCTACCATTGAGGCTGACAGGAGATCGCCAACATTGTCAACAGCTCAAAAACATATATTCCAATGTTGATACGGCGCAAAATTTAAGTGTTTCACTGCACAGGACCACCAATGTACTGTGAATGAACTCATGTAGAAAGTATAAAATCCCCTACGCCGAGCACACGTGACCTTTGTGGCACTTTTTTCCGCCAATGATTGGCTGAAATTAATTTGGTTTCCCTGTGCTGGTTAAGCGAGTCATGGCAGCGTAGTGAAAATTATTATCCGCCATTGCTCTCCAACTGATACACAAGTGGAGGTAGCAGCAAGCAGGCAAGCCTAACATAATGCTTTTCGCCACGATTTGGACATTCAATGTCACATTTATACGCTAAGGTTCATAAATCAAGCTGCAATGCGATACAAAGAGGGAGGAGGTGAGTGAGATGTAAAAAAAAGACTTTAGTAAAGTCTTTTTTTTTTAACACCATTGGAAAGAGGTATCCTTGCGACACAATTTCCAGGTTGGCTTGGCCTTAATGAGAGCTCGATTTTTCTTGATAGCGATCAACGTGGTCAATGACTCTGTTAGTGGAAAGAAAAAGTTTTTAGTTGCTCCATGCAAGAAGCTCTGGTGAGAAACTTTCACAGTGTGTTGGACCTGAAGAAGTCTTGTCATAATCTCTGTTTCGCCACCGCATTCCACGGGCTGGAGGACATTGGAAGAACTTGCCTTTCACGGGACAGTTAAGCTCTATAAAGCGTGGTTATGCGTGTGACTCCTGCACAGATTTCATTACAACTTGTGAGTTCTACGTACATAAGAAGTCTTTTTTTTCTGTTTTTAGATGCAGCAACAGTATGATCGGCCGCATCACCGACGCTATGATGAGCCTCCGCAGGCTCGTGCCGTCGGTGGACGTCCTCATCTTGGAGGACAATCACATTCCCCACTTGCCGTCCAGAGCCCTGGGGTCTGTCCCGGTTAACCGACTGTTCCTCGAAGGCAACAGACTCGCATCTGTCGATCGCAATGCCTTTGCTGGCGTCGAGGACCATCTTACCGAGATCTACATTAAGGAACCCTCGCTGTCAGTGTTGCCAGAGGATTCCATGGACTTCTTGTACAGACTCACTGTGCTAAGCGTGGAAAATAGCCGGATATCGGAGCTGCCCCGACTGGCAGGACTACGAAGGCTGAAACTACTGCGCGTGGACGGCAGCCACGTGCGGTCTCTATCCTCGGGGGCGCTGTCGGACCTCCCAGCGCTAAAGTACTTGCACTTGGCTCAGTCCAGACTAGAGAGATTGGATATTGGAGTGCTGGAAGAATTGACACAGTTGGTGCTGGCCAACTTCACCGGCAACGAACTGTCTTGGATCCACCCGCGCGCATTTCGCTACATGGAGCAGATGCAAGAGGTGTCGCTGAGAGGAAACAAGTTGCGCGACGCCGCCATGGTGGGCAGGGCCATGCGTGTCGTCAAAACCCTGAGGAGACTTGATCTCAGTCACAACGAAATTGACGAGCTCAGGCAGGGCAGTTTCATCGACGTCATCAGCCTGGAGGAGCTGGACATGAGCCACAACAAGTTGACGCGGCTGCAGCGGACCTCGCTGCATCGGCTGCCCAGACTCAGGGCCGTGGACCTGAGCCACAACGCTATTTCTGCATTCCACAGCGACGCCTTCAAAGAGACCCCTCTGGTGGAGACGCTGCACCTTTCCCACAATGCCCTGATGAGAGTGGCTGACGTCAGTTTCCTCATGGATGCGCTGCCAAAGCTGGCCTTGCTGGACCTGAGCAACAACGACATCACGGGAATTCCGTTTGGAGCTCTGAGAGGCTATCCAGGACTGAGACGGCTTCTGCTCGGCCAAAATCAGATCAGTGAGATATCCCGACGGGCCCTCGCTGACTTGCCCTCGTTGACAGAGCTGGACTTGAGCGGCAACAAGTTGATAGCTGACGCCCTGGAGGGACCCATCTTCGACTTGACTCACCTCAAGAGCTTAAATCTGTCGCACAATAAGTTGAGCCGCTTGGATGCGCACATCCTCTCCAGCTTGACCGACCTCCGCTACCTCGACGTCAGTTACAACTCCATCGCGGCCATGGAAGAAGATGCCTTAAGACAGACCACGCGCCTGACTGCCCTTAACATCTCCAACAACAACATCAGAGAACTTAAGGCGCGGGTCTTCTCCGGGCTCACTAACCTGCAGTTGCTGGACGCCAGCTACAATGAGCTGGTGACACTGCCGGACCTCCTGCTGCGTGACCAATCGCGCCTCCAGACTGTCTCTTTCGCCCACAATCAGATCCAGCAGCTGTCTGTGCGCCTCCTTCCTGAGAGAAGCGACATCCAAGAGCTGGACTTCACGGGCAACTTTGTGCGGGACTTCCCCGAGAGGCTGGTGAGTCGTCTGCCCGGGTTAAGAAGGCTCAGCTTCAGGAAGAACTCAATCAGGGCCCTTGAGCGATTGAGTTTCCGCGGATTGAGGAAGCTGGAGTCTCTGGACCTTCACGACAACCGCATCCAGACGGTGGAGGAAGATGCATTTAGGTACTTCAATTTTTTTTTAAAAAAAAAAAAATTAAAAAAATAAGACAATACTGGCAATAAAATTTTGCATCCAATTATTTCCTTGCTACGTGCTGCAGAGACCTGACATCCCTGAAGTCCCTGGATCTGAGCCTGAACGTCATCGGCAGCGTGGGGGACAGCTTGGAACCGTTGGTATCTCTCATGAAGCTCAACCTCAGCGACAACTACTTGACGTCGCTACCTCGAAATGCCTTCCACGCACTGCACCGGTAGGGTGTGAAAGGATTAAGGCATGTTCGAAACATTCTAGCGATTTTTCGCGCAGTCTCTCCACCCTGGACGTCAGCAACAACACTATCGTGGACGTGGGCAGCGCCTTCGTGGACATGCCCGAGCTGAAGTACCTGGACCTCAGTCACAATCACTTACCCGTGGTCAAAGAGGGCGCTTTTAAAGCACTACCTGAGCTCATCTCGCTTCACCTTGATCACAACTCCGTGACTGAAATCCAAGCAGGAGCCTTTCAGGTGTGTGAGCACGAGTACATTGAAGGACCACGCGTGATCCGACTTTGTCTGCAGGACCTTCAGAGCTTGGAGAAACTTGCGCTGGGCCGAAATGGCGTGTCAAAGATTGAGCGCAGTTCGTTCGTGTCCCTGCCAAGCTTGAGCGAGTTGTGGTTGGACGACAACTTGATCACCGAGTTGGAAGACCGCGCATTCGTCGACCTCTACTCACTCAAGGAGCTGCACCTGGAGCACAACTTGATCGAGGAGATCAACGAGAGAGCCTTCGTTCGCGTGCCGTCTCTCAGGTAGGCCTGTCCGGGTGGTCACTGAACGTCGTCAAGGTCCCTGAGTAGAGCAAGAGGTCGTCCAAAGTCATTATCCTTTCGTCTCTGCATTGACAGACTGTCCTGGCGGCCTCATCTTTCTCTCCAACGAGAGTTCCGCCCATTTGTCAGGCTTTTTTCCGCTCATTTCCCCCCCTCGGACGTCACGGATAAATGTGACAAGGCGATGTCTTCCATTCCATGACACATTTTCTAGATCTCGAGAGCTGTTTCAGTGTCTTCCATGTTGTACATGGAAAAGACAGAGGAAAAAAGACAGTGTGACTGTGCCAATTTTTTTGCCCCCAAAGAAACAGCCGCGTAGAAAGTGAAGTGTGGACGGGTTCGCGCTAAAAAGAAAACAGACTCATAAATCTTTGCACCACTGATAACGGCAAATTATGCAGATCTTTAAGTTCGCACAACAAGAATTTCTGGCTTGAGCCAAAAGCAGCCGCTGGGATGGAGAAGAGTACTTTTCTAGGCTGACTCTTTTGTTTGCCTTCACTTTAATGACCGATTCATCAGCCTCATGATTTGGCCTCGAAGAAGTCGTTGCATTCATTGCACTGATGATACATTTCACAGCTCGTATCACGCTGTTGCCGAGCACCCAAGATAAGGAGTTGAACGGCTGGCAACAGCAGCGTTTTGGGATCACGAAGGACAAGAAAAAGCGCTTTCCACACGTCACCTACAAATGGACAGATTTGCCCCGGCCTCCGGGCACGCATGCCTGAGTGAGGACGCATGCAACCTCTCTCCCTGGAGGCCGCTGTCTGTAGGTGATTCACCTAAGATTCCGACCTCGAGAGACCGCAGGAGCAGACAAAGAGGCACTGCGTGGTCCTTCGCAGGTCGAGCTCGACGTCGATCAAGTAGAGTCAGCTGAAGTCTTCCCCAAGTACAACCATAACGATGACAGCGAATCAACACTGTCAGGCTCTTCAGGGTGTTTGTGAGCTCGTAATGCTGAACTCGTAAGAAGTTGCGCTGTCAAACATTTCGCGTCAATTTAGAGCACTTTCGCTGAATTGAGACCTTTTTTTTTTGAGCCACCAAAATAACACGAACTGAAGATGGTGGCCAAAAACCCACAGATAAGTCAAAAATTTCAGTGCCACCGCTCCAGTTTTTCATTCTGTGATCATTTTGCAGGAAAATCAGAGTGCAACTGATTCTCCTTCTTGTCTTGCAACCTCCATTTCAGGCATTTAGCAGTTAGGTGAATGTTGACTTGTTTTTTTTGTTTGTTTCTCGCCTTCTGTCCCAAGCAAAAACCGTTGTATATTTTATAGGTGGATAGGTTTATAGCCGATATAGTTTTCTACCCGTAGAAGTAACGCTTTAGTCAGTTGATTCATTGTCCATCCAAATAATGCGCACTCTGTAGTCTCTGGCTCTGCCTCTGGCCCGCACAGGCCAGACTTTTAGGTGAATCGCGTATTTTTCTCCAACATCAGCAACACCTCGGGCTGAGCAAGTTTAAGGGTGCGTTTGCACGAGCAGACACCATCTGCTCAGTCGTTGCTCCACAAATGTTTCTTCACGTCCTAGCAGAAAGTCAAGTTTTCAGTGGGTGGCCGAGCCTTAAGATAAGACTCTCTCTCTCTCTCTCTCTGATACATCCCCCAGGGTCTCATTTGTTCATACTATCACATAAGCCTTTTTTTTCTCCCCCTGTTTGTACTCTTGTTAAATATAACCCCTGCATCTTCTCCGGACATTTGGCGGAGGTCCAAGAATGTCGAGATCTCAAAGTACATCGATCACCTGCTCGTCTCCGTTATTGGGCGACCTTTCGGTCATGTCTCATCGAAGGGGTGACGATCGCGAGCGAGAAGCTGGGGAACTCCAGAGCTCTGGTGTGTCTCGACAGGAGCTTGTGTGTGTGTGCAAAGGCCTTCCTCGAGAAACTTGCAGGCTGATGCTGTGGGTCCCGATACAGATCAGGATAGACACAGCCAGCGATGGCGACGCGTGATGCATGCGTGGTCTTGGAGGAGAGATCGATTTGGAAACAAACTCGAGCTTGGCAAAATGCCTCGGGCCAGCTCGACCTAGTCCAAATGCTGTAATCCCCCCTCCCTCCATACATGTATTCAGAGTAATCTGCCCATGGCAATCCTTTCCGTAGGAATCTTCTGCACCAGCATCTACCTACTTTTCCCGCTGTTCAGTGTTGTGCGCCAAGCAAAAGACATCATTCATGCATGACCCTAAGCTGGGACTTTCGGGTCCTCTATTCGATCAGGTCAGATTTCACAATAAGCACACATATCGGTCATTATAACCGCAGACATCGGCACAGATTGGCAAAAAGTTTCAAGCGAAGGGATTTTTTTTTGCATCGCCCCACAATTTTCTATGCATATTTTGCCACAACTTAAGGGCATAATTGATGCGTTGTACATAACAGAAATGCCCACCCCTTTGTGTAAGTCCAGTGTGCGCTCGTCCATGAAGCTCCTCGCTCAACCCATTGGGATCAAACTTGGCATGATGGTCGCTCCGGGGGCTCCAGAAACGGGTTCTTGGTGGAAGTCAAGTAGCGAAACTTGCTCTTCGGGTCAAGTGATTCCCGAAACCACCAAACCACCCCGGGATTTTTGGTCACCAGCACGTGGTTTGGATTTTTTTTTCTGCGTTTTCCATACATGTCTTCTCTACTTTGCCTTGTCGATGAGGCGAAAAACCAGACCTGGAGATCCAGGTCTGCTTGCCAAGGAAACCGAATGCGGTTTCGGCAGGCGGTGGAATCTAACTGTCAATCGGTCATGATCACTGAAGGAAGGAATTAAACTGGATTTTTGCTCCCCCCGCCGAAAAAATTTTTTTTAATTCAACCCTTTTTCATTTCTTTAAAAAAAAACCCAGTGGTGTCCAACGTTTACTCCCGGTACTTTTTGGCCTTGCACATGTGTGTGTGTGTTAAAGGGATTGCTTCAGACACCACTCCCGTGTTCAACTCGATCCTTTCCCCCTCTCCTAGAATGTCAGCTTGCTCGACCAAGCGCGACAATTTGCCTCTGTCTGGGCACTTAGGGTCATTTTGCACGCCAGTTACATTCCTCACACCACGTTCAGGGCCTGCACAGTGCGTGTCAATGACTTGAACCAGTTGACATGACTTAGAACAGAGTTAGATGAGAGTCTGGAAGTGTCAGCTTGGAATATTCCCAGGTTCGGTTAAAAGTACTCTGTGTTGTGATGCGAGCATATTTTCGAGACTGTGGGATGGGATACAAAACCCGATTCAGGCGCCGGAAAGTCTGTTGCCAGGGCAGAAGAAAAACTTTTCCGGTCTTATTTAAGCTTCGCCGCTCTCTCCTCACATGTATGCACGCAAACATACGCACAAGTACAGGCTGGGCCGGGCTGGCACACAGGCAGGCAGGCCGGGCGGCCAGCACAAGAAGCATTATTGACTCTTCAGGCAGAACAACTGCTCGGTTGTCACGTGGAATGAGACGAGCACGGACGATTGGACATGGATGTGGCTCCTGCGGTTATGCATGAGGCAAATGTATTGAAAAGTCTCTTGGTCGCAGGTATCTCAACATGAGCTTCAATCTGGTGAAGTCGTTGCCTCGGTCCGGCTTCGACGGCGTCGAGACCCTGGAGACCATCGACCTCAGTTTCAATGACCTCAGGGAGGTGGACGAGAGGGCGTTTGACAGCCTCAGATGGCTGGCTGACTTGAGGGTGAGGAGAGGAATGCAACAGAGCTCGTAGCTGAAATACTTCCTTGACAGTGAAAAGAATAATTGAGTTTGCATTCTCGGAAGTTTTTGGCACAAAGCTTTTTCCTCCCTCCGATTTTAACCTAACATGTCACTGCAGCTGAATGACAACAACATCTGCCTGATCCGCTCGACGGCGTTCGGCCGATCGCCGTCGCTCTCGTCCTTGAGGTTGAGCAACAACCGACTGACGACCATCAGGGAGGACGCCTTTGGAGAGGAGGCCAAACAGAGGATAAGAAGTCTACAAATAGCAGGTATGAACGCGCGCGTTTGACGCAGATCACCAACGTCTACCTGCAGTTGATAAAAGTTCGCTCACTCTCACTAGGAGTACAAACAAATGTTTAATGTCATTCAACCCTCATGGCTGCTGATTCATTTGTCACTCACGCCGCGGTAACCAAAACCATTGATTTTGTCGTAGCAAGAGAGAAACCCCCAAAGTATCATATGGCGCACTTATACAGGAAAAAACTCTATGCATACAGTGTTATTTAACACTGATGAATTCAACTTCACCGGTTGTGGCAGTGAGTATCACAGACAGCAGGAGCAGAGGAAGGTTTCTTTCACCCTCAGGTACTATGTTCTATTGACGGTACTTGATGCTTTGATCACGATTCGAACTCGACTGGGATTCGTAGGAAGGAAGTTTGATTCGAGTTAACTCTGTTCAAAGGACTCGATTGTACAAGAAGACAGAAGATTTAGCACTTTTTTGAGGGGCTTCATTGCATTCTAGCATGAAAAAGCCATATCAAAAGTATCTGGACGAGTGAGACCTTTTTTTGAATAGCTTTAAGCCGCGACGCCACATGTGATCATGATTCAGATCAGAAGGCCGCACGTGACTCATTTCCGAATTCGCCCCCCCAAAAAATTGGCCTCCGACTCTCCAAGAAAAGCCCGAGTCGTTCCCGGTCGGTCCGAGTCAGGTGCAGAGACTCTTGACCTCCACGGCACGACGTCCGCCAGCATCATGGCCCCCACCCACGCGCTCACTTCCTGCGCCCACGAGGTGACGGACGAGCTGCTGTCGCTCATTCCCCGGTTGGTCAAGATCATTACATCAACCCCTTGGGCAGAGAGCCAGAAAGAGCACAAGAATTTGGCTGGGAGAGCCAGAGATGTATCGATCACGTCAGCATTGAGTGATGCTGCTGACTTCATCATCCCCTTAGCACACACAATTTTACTCGTCATGACCTCGATTCCCCCCTTCCTAACAGTAACTTGATAGCTTTGTTGCAACCCAATGTTAATGCTGAGAGGAGAAAAAAAGCCGAGCTAAGTATTTAAGCGAGGAGAATGATTAACAATACTAACAATGAGGGGGGGGGGGGGGGGGGGGCGGCGTTGTAGCCATTTGGCGCCGGGCCGGCGCCGCCCACAATTGCCGGTTGTTTTGGGGGGGGTCAAAAATATTGTTAAAAAATTTTTTTTTTTTTTTTGGGTTGG
>JAAUXU010166502.1_pt1 | contig 11714 bp, 15 predicted proteins | sample 7278151 | NCBI WGS metagenome assembly JAAUXU01 (sample SAMN14350113, study PRJNA611818) | marine sediment metagenome | isolation source: surface marine sediment (1.8m) | place: French Polynesia: Moorea | collected 2018-08 | reverse complement strand
TTAGTGGCAGCTGATTCAGCTGTGGACTTTGCATTCCACATTCAAAGGGCGAGCATATAAAGGAAGTGCGTTCTTCTTCCCTCTTTTCTATGGGCCTGTCCCGTCGATTCCCCACGACAGCAAAGGGGAGCATACTCTCTATTGATCAGTGGCCAGTGGCCTGAGTACAGTGCTTGGCACCAATTGGGGCTTAGTGGCAGCTGATTCAGCTGTGGACTTTGCGTTCCACATTTGATCGACGTAAGCGCGTTCTTCTTCTCTCTTTTCTCTGGCACACACCCACCCACCTACACAAACTACACAGGCAGAAGGAAGAAGCAAGCGGTGCAGAAAAGGAGAAACAAAACTCAACTACACGCAGTCTATACACTCAGTTTCCCATCACTGAAATTGCTTATGCCAAGGTCTGTATTTGTCAGCCAAGTAGCAAAGAATCTGCGTGCCACATATTTGAGAGAGATGTCGGAAATGCTTCACGGTGCTGAGCTGCAATGAGACACACTCGGCTATCCCAACTTGCGTGCTGTCACCCGTGACCTATGCAGCCCCAAGCCCAAACAAACTTTGAACAAGAACTTTGTTGATGTGATCTCCATGAAAAAAGTCAGCCAGTGGAAAAAAGGCAATTGCTAATATGCTTGTGCTTCGCAGTATGTAACATTTCTAACATACCGCACTATGTCGTTATTTCACTAAAGCATGACTTCACACGCAACATTCTGTGAAAGACGTTATAATGTACGGCAATTATAACGTGACATTTTCTGGTCAATGTTTTTTGTCACCTTTGTCTCATTTCTGTTTGTAGTTGGTTGTGCCATTACGAGAAGTGAGGTCTTTTGTTATGATTTTGCATTATTTTCAAAGGGCTTGAACAATCTTCCAATTTCAGATCTGAGCAAATCCTTGTCTGAGGATGATGACGAAGGTCTAGGAGACATCTCCAGTGAGGCCTCCAGCCCGCAGCCTCAGGTTGAAGGCAGCAGCAGTAACAACAACAACAAAAAACTGAAAGAAGAGCAGCAACCCTGTCCAAGTCAGGAGGAGCATGAGAAGAGACACATCCCTTCGACACCAGCTGATGAGAGAATGCCATCCAGGATCACCTTGTCGGTCCAGACCACGCTGTGAGAAGATGGGAACGCAAGTAACAAAAGAAAAGAAATATTGTGTGTAAGAAGAGCATCCTGGGTGGGCAAGCAAGGCCTTCACTTCCCGGTGATATCAACTTAGCTGTGTGCGCAACACACTGAACAAGTAAAAGGTCAATATTGCACCACGTTTTTAGTTAAGTCCCAAAAGTGGACTTATCATATAACTGCATTTCTGTTTTGAAGAATGAACAAAGTGTGTAAGATTGTGAAACCATGTGGCCATAATATGTGCTAGTAACTGAGTCGTTGCAACAAATGGCACTTGACACTGTCTGGTGTAGTACTATGATGTGATGTTGGACCTCTGTATTGAGTAACTAAAAGATAAGATTTTTAACCAGTTATTAAACTCTAGGCTAGAGAGAGGATTCTTTGTTTTCTTTATTAACGATCATTTGTATTTCAGCGGTCAGTCTCTCTACGCTTTGTAAGACACTGGTCAAGTATAACACAATAATGCCGATATGATAATAAATAGACAGAAATTAGTTAAATAAATATATATATATATATACGAAAACGCCTTCTTCATTAGCCAGATCCAATTTTTGAGCGCATTCTCGGCGTGAGCAATCGGGGTTGACGCCGATTTTTGATCAAACAGCTTTTTTGGGGGGGGGAGAGGGGGAAATGGCACTCGCAAAATGTGCGTCAACAGTCTTGGTTCAGCTTCTCGAACTTCTGCTGATATTTATCTTCTTTATCATCATCAATATTATCATTATTATTATTACTGATTTTTGCTTCATTTCTTATCATTTTCATCTTCCACAAGCTCTTTTGCACTCTGTCACTCTTTTTGGGCATCGAAGACCCTTGAACCTGAGGCCCTGTCTGTATATTTTGTGTTTGCGTATGCGTATTGAGTGAGTCAAGAAGTGTCGGAGGCCCTCTTCATTCCCTCACGAGCTGTTTACCCCTTCCACTTTTGGCTGGGACACCCGGTTTCACCTACCCTTATCACCCCTCTCCCTTCTATGTTATCCCCATCTATAGGCCTTTTATGTGACTCACACTGTAAGTTGTGTTTTGCTCCACGAGACACGAAAACATTGGAGATCTCGAGCTTGAGCACTGAATTGTTCAGTTTTTCGCCTGACACTGAGGCCCGTCAAAAGGCCAATTGCAGGCGGTGATGCCGCTATCGTAGCCCAGGACCACGGGGCAGGGGAAGACGTGCAGGGTGAAGCGCTCGATCCACTTGTCCCAGTAGCACTCATAGAATTTGTCACAGTCGCTCGGATGACGGAACAGTCCGGGACGCTCGCAAACCTCGGAGCCCAGGGTCTCGTTGAAGTTGCGGTAGCCGCCGGGGCCGAACTTTGCAAACCTGCTGAGGACCGCGGGCTGGACTGGACGAGCGGTGACTGCAGTCACCGAAGAAGGGGACAGAGAGTTCCGTGGAGGTTGGCCTCCAGCTGGCCGAACGAGGCCGTTCGGGCGGCCGCCTCGACCCAACTGATTCTTGTCAATTCGTCCTGGTCTTCCACGAGGGCTGTTAGTTCCTGGCATGCCACTGCTAGCATTGGAGCCCGGAGGAGCACGCAGTCCGGGACTTTCATTGTAGGCACCATTCCCACTCGGTCTTATTTCTCCATTGTAGCCTCCGCGACCACTTGGTCTTGGTCGTCCACCACTGCCATTAGATCCTGGTACCCCACTGTAGCCTCCGCGACCACCTGGACCTGGCCTACCACGGAAATCGCCCTTGCCGCCGGGTCGTGGTCTACCCTGAGTTTCTGAACCTTCATTGTAGTTATTGCTTCCACTTGGTCCTGGTCGTCCCCCACTGCCCGAGGATTCAGGTCCGCCAATATAACCTCCATAACCACTTGGACCAGGCCTGCCTCTATAGTCACCACTGCCAGCGGAATCTGGTCCTCCATGCGGTCCTGCACTTCCATTGGGTACTGCTCGTCCGTTGTAAGCTTCATTACCATTTGGACCCGGCCTTCTACTACTTCCCCCGGGTCCCGGTCTGTCATTGTAAATACCACTGCCATTCGATTCTGGTCGTCTGCCATAGTCGCTGGGTCCAGGTCGTCTGTCGTAATTACCATCGCCTATAGAGCCTATTTGGCTTCCACGGTAGCTATCTTCCTTGTTGTGTCTACCATTGCTATTGTGCTGTCCAGGTCTTCTTTCATTATTCGACTTGGAACTTAAACTGACAAAGCCTGGATTACCAGCACCACCATGAGGAATGCCACGACCGAAGCCACTTCCATGTTGAGGCCTTGTATCGGGTGAACCACTAGATTGAGGTGCAAGGCCATTTCCAGGGACCCCTGGCCTGTTATTATGTCCTCGTGGCACACCTGAAAATCTGCCGCCACTAGTCTGCGGCCTTCCCCGATTATTTTTGCTTCGAAAGTGTCCAGGAAAGCTTTCCCTGGCATCATCAGGGACAGAGTGGGGACCATTAGATAGGGTGGCTGAGCTAAAGCCACTGGGAATCACTGATGCCACTGTTTTGGGGGGCTGGGGTACATAGGGTCCCTGATGGGGACGAGGCCTTGGAGCAGCAGCAGGTTGGGGAGTTGTAAAGGCAGGAATGTAGGGGGCCACAGTGGTCGAGACAAAGTCATACACAGCCGAAGTAACTGAAGAAAGGAATCCTTTATAAGGCTCCTGAGTCTGGTCTGTGTAATCAGGTTTATATGGAGGCTGCGGTTGCTGAGCTTTAGGCTGTCTTGGTTCCTGGTAGGTTTGTTGCTGCCTTGTTGGACCATCATTGTAAGAAGGCTTAAAACCATACTGAATCTTTGAGGGAATCACCTCAGTCCTGTAGTTCGGTTCCTGGTAATCTGGCTTTCTGCTTGGAGGGTCAGGAACATAAGGAGGCTTGAAACCACCGAACTCCGGCTCTGGAGATTTAAAGTTGTTCTTGTAATTTGCAGTTCCTCCTCCTGGTCCACTACCACCACCTCCTCCAAAGCCAGGACGACTCGTAGGTTTTCTCTCGGGCAGTTGCAGCGGATTGCTTGGGACTTGATAGGAGTATCCTCCACCTGGAGCACTTGGCTGGTGGGCTGGAACTGTTGATTGGTAGCTTGGTCGCCTGGTGCTTGAGGGATAAGTAGGTTGACGAGTGGTTGTTTGGTAGCTTGGTCGTCTGGTGCTGGAGGTAAAAGTAGGTTCACGTATGGTTGGTTGGTAGCTTGGTCGTCTGGTGCTGGAGGTAAAAGTAGGTTCACGTGTGGTTGGTTGGTAGCTTGGTTGTCTGGTGCTTGAGGGATAAGTAGGTTCACGTGTGGTTGGTTGGTAGCTTGGTCGTCTGGTGCTGGAGGGATAAGTAGGTTCACGTGTGGTTGGTTGGTAGCTTGGTCGTCTGGTGCTGGAGGGATAAGTAGGTTGACGAGTGGTTGATTGATATCTTAGCCTTGCAGTAGTTGGTTGCTTATAGACAGGACTAGGAGGAGTGGGTTGATAGGAAGGCTGATAACTGGGTGACGGGTAAGGTGTCCTTGAAGTTGTTGACGTGTATGAAGAGGGTTGAGAAGTCGTAGGTGAGGAATAGGTAGGCCTACTTGGCGGTCTTGCTGTCTGGTAACTGGGTGCTCTGTTGCTATCTCTCTCTGGCAACTCCAGAGGGTTGTCAGGGACTGGGTAGTTGTACCCCGATTGGAGAGAATCTGGTCTACTCTCTGGTTGTTCCTCAGCCTCCTGCTGGAAAACTGGCTCGTATCTGGCTGGTGCGTAGGTTGGACTTGGTGTAGTCGGAGAATAATTCGGCCTCCTGGTCGTTGTGGGATACGACGCTGGTTGAACAGAGGTGATAGCGTAAGATGGTCTTTTCGTCGTCGAAGCATAGGCAGGCCGTGCAGGGGAATATGTTGGAGTGGGTCTGTAACTTGGAGAAGGTGTTGTCGGTGGTGCGTATGTTGAAGGAGAATAGGGAGTTGTATTGGGAGTGGTTGGCTGAGGCCTGTACGCTGAGGAAGGCCGATTTCCCCCTCTGTATTGAGCAGACAATTGTCCATGCTCTCCAGGATTGGACACAGCAATGCCCTGTATCCCTGGCAATTCTGGAGAATTGTTTGGTGCTGGATAATCATATCCAGCCTGCTGGTAGTTGTTGCTATTAGGCTGGCCAGTCTGGTGTCTGGATGGGCTGTAAAAGGTTTGTTTGCCCGGAGAGCTGGAGGGATATGACAAATCATAAGCAGCTGTAGTTGAGACGGTGGTTGGATTGTAGCCTGGAGTAGAAGTAGGATTGTAAGTTGGAGTGGTCGACTGGTAGGTGGGAGAAATTGGGTAAGAAGTGCTTGAGGGGGAGTAGGAGGACCCCACATTGTCGCTGTTGTGTGCCTTCGGCCTCCTTGGCTCCTGCCGACGGCCACCACGGCCCCTATCAACACCGATCTGTATTCCTGCACCGGTGTTTCTGCCCCGACCATTGACAGTCAGAACGCCAGATTCACAGTTTTCACAACTGTTAGAAACGATTTCTCCGACGAAGGCACTGTTGCCTCTGCCCCGATGCACCGAAGGGCTGCTTGTGGTCTGATAGGGCGTGGTGGGTGTGTAAGGCGTCGTCTGTACTCGCTGTCTGGGCGTGTAGGGCCTCTCTGTGGGCTGTCTGGCCGGCACCTTTGATTTGAATGAGCCGCTGGGACCAGCGAAAGCGGGCTTCTTAATCCCAAGAGGCCTTACATTTTCCCTGGAATGAAGACAAAAATCACGTCATCGCCCTTGTACGAACGTACAGCATGAGGCGAAATCCCCTGTACGCATTCATTTACTCTTATTCTTCAAAAAGTGTCACTGTAATGCCGCCTCAGCCTGTACATGCAAGTATGCATCAGCGCATCAAGTGGCATTGAGAGAAAAGAATATTTCCATATCCAGGAGTGCTGGAACGTTCTGACTTAAAAATGAAGGTACCTCTAAAAGAGCCTATTCTTAATTTGAATTATTCCAGCGAATGCACTGTTTTCGAGGTGATTGATTTTAAAGGGTACGCCAATGAGACGCCTAATGTGACTGAAAGGCGCATGTAAATGATTACGCACCTTCTGTCGAATCCTCCGAATGACTTCTGCTGCCTGGTACTGGGTATCCTGGAACCCCCACAGGCGGGCACCAGCCAAGGCCAGTTGCATATAAGATACTCCTCGTCGAAGGCGAGGCTGAAGGGACAACGGAACTCGTAGTGGGTGAAGGAGCCATCGCCGATGTGGTCGATGCAGGCAAAGAACCACCTGCAGTTCTCGGGGTCGACGAAGAAGCCCTCGTCCGAGCACGAGTAGGGCTGCTTTGGCACCGGCCTGATCTCGGAGGAACCATCGCAGGGCGTCGCTTGCGCGGGCCACACGCACACCTCCCAACGGTCGTCGAACACCAGACCCACGGGGCATGAGTACTCGAAGATCGTGTAGTCGTTCTCGTACTGGTTGAACTTGACGCAGCGGTAGAACCTTCGAACATGCGGAGGGTGTTTATGACATATGTAACTACATTTTTCGGAACTGTACGTGTACGTATGTGGATGTGCTTAGATGTAGTACTATTCATCAGGATATTTCGAAAAGGTCCTTTTGGGAAAAATTATTTTCCAGCCTAAGTTCTTGACCTTTAGCCTACATATTTAGATGGTAATAAAACTATTTTTTTTCTAAAGCTTTGATTACTATCTGCACTTTTGACTCAAAGTTTTTTAACGTATTACATGTAGTAAGTGTAGCGGACACTTCTTCTTGAAGCCATAACTTTTGGATGAATGGAGCTCAAAAATGTCTTATCTCTCTATGGAAGTCGAAAAGCTCTCCAAAACTAAACTTTGCTCTAATACCACTTTTCCGTTCACAATTCAATCAAACATGTATGTAGAAAACTCTGCTGCAGTGTATAACTTGATCCCATATAGCAGAAAAATGAGTCATCCTAGACAGAAGTACATATTAGTTTAGTTTTAGTGGAACTTCTTAACTTTTCATTGAGGATAAATAACTTTTGTCAAAAGGTATGACTGAAAAAAGAAGTGATCACTACACTTTTTGTTTGTTTGTTTGTTTGTAATGGACTTTGTCCAGGCCATTAATGGGAAAGAACAAACGGGAGGAAACCGGTACACTTATTGCACACAGAATGGTAGGAAACTTTGAGTTAAAACTGCAGATAGTAAATGGACCTTAAGAAAAAGTGGTTTTAGAAAAATCTGTGAATTAAAGTAGCACATAGTGAGACTATTTTTTTAAAAAAATTATTGCACTTGCACCATCTATAGCAGTTTCTAATGCCAATTTTCCACACTGAAAAGCTAAAATTGACATTTTCGAACTAGCCTACTGTGGATGGATGCGTCTTTACATGGTTGTCACTATGTGTTTACCTCGTGCAATCCTGGGGATGCCTGTAGTAGCCCTGTCTGGTGCACTCCAAGACGGTTTCCGAGTTCTTTCTGACACTGGTGATCCTCCCCTCCTGGTCTACGATGCGCACGATCCTGAAGGGCGAGATGCTTAGTCCACTCGACACGGCAATGGGCGAGAAGGTCTGGGCGTCGGCGTAGAGGTCCTCCTCCAAGGAATGAACGACCTGCGAGAAGTTCGGTCAAGGGTTATTTTTGTATGCAATAAGTCAGGATGTGACTCAATTTGGGGTTTCATTGACTTAAATGCAGAAATGAGACCTCGTCTAGTAGAAACAGACTCAAGCTCATCAAAAACAAGACGGGCAAGGAGCTGAGACTCCAGAAAATATGGAGGATCTTGCTGACGTCGATCAGTAGAGCATCTTGCCCCCTTGACTTTTGCTAGATTTGGCTCACACACCACTGACGCAGGGGAAGTTGGTGCTCTTGAAGCTGTTGGAGTTATTCTGGAGCTGGCTTTTCGGGAATTTGACTATTTATGTCTGGTTTAGAGGGTTGATCATTTGTTCTCGCCGTACGTGTCTCTTCTGGCAGGACATTGAGCGTACACACTCGAAAGCATTCAAAATCCGATAGGATTATCAATTTTTTGCCTAGAGTACGTGCACAACGCGCTGGTGGAAGTCCAAAAGGAGTCAAGTAAAGTTCTTCTAGGGGCTTTCCTCGACACTACAGTACATGTTCTCGCCAACAGTGCAACGGGGTGTCCCTACTCTTTGCTGCTCGTACATCGCCACCATGCACGCTTTTCTCACCAGCTGCCTGGGCTTCCTGTCCAGGGCTGTGACGGTCTTGTGCAAGACCTTGATGAGAGAGTTCTTGCCCTTCCCGCAGACGTCGTCGGCGTCGTCAGCATCGACGCTGAAGAGCCCGACGCCGCCCAGATTGCGCAGGATTGCGTATTTGGCCTAAGTTTCGGACAGCAAATTTGACAATTGTTAAGCCTTGCACAAGAGAATTTTTCATAAAGTTCGACCTTAATCTTGAGGCTGGTGTCGTCGTCAAAGGCCACCCAGTTCTTGTCGCTGAAGGCATAGGGACCGGTCTTGTCCTCCTCGCGTTCGAGAGTCCAATTTCCCTTCTTCAAGGCCTTGCAAACCTAGAGTACCCAAGCATGAGTGAGTGACACGACATAGAAAAATAGATAATGTAATAATTATCATTGTTGTAGCATCATCCTCATTTCTACCAATAGCTTTTCAATTCCGATCCAGCTGAGAAATAAATTTTGTCGTACAAACGGCGGCGCTGATCATATTTGTATTCCATAAGAAATCCGATTTGTTTGTCAAAAAATGGAGTTTATTTAGTGATCCAACCAGTTTTTACAATACAAAACCGGGGGGGGGATAGAAGGGGGGAGATTAGAGGTTGAAAACATAAACTTATTTCATCTTTGATGCCTTTAGTGATCCCTGAAAGTTTCATCACGATCGGTTCTGTGGTTTCTGAGATCTGGGTGGTGACGGACAACAGGTAGACAGACCGAAGCTCCATGATTATTAAATTGCTCAATGAAGTGGCCAATGCCCAGCGTGTGAAAGTGCAGCGGATACCTTACCTGCTGATACGTGATTGTGCTAAATCCGTTGGCTGCGGAGCCGGGGAGCGTTTTGTCCTCGTCCTGAAGTATGAAGGAGTTGCCAAAGGCGCTGCCGGTCAAGATCACTTTGGTGTCGCTGGCGCCCAAGCTGATGACTACATCCAGAAGAGAATCCTGCAGGATCAATCCATGAGCTTTGTAATGCCTATGTGCATGACGCAAAGTATCATTGTTGTTGCTCTCCTTGAAGCTTGAAAAGTGAAAAATAAGTTTGACAATTTTAAAAACATGAAACAATATTGCGTAAATGAAATCATTGATGCACTTCAACTCTAGCCAGGTGGCAGGATTTGACGGTCAATGACACTTCTAGTGCATCACTCCTGAATATGGCGTTACTTATAGGCTTGCAAGCTAAGGCCAAAAAAGTTTCTCTGAAACGTAGCAGAGTTTTGCTTATTAACCGAAGTAGATGACAGTACTAACAAAGCAATGAAAAAGAATTTATTTTCCAATACTGATCAAGTATGCTATAGGTAGGGAATTTTTGTGCAATGAGAAACGTTCTCAAGAACAATATGGACAGCACAGTGACAGACGTCCATTGACTGGAACGTTCAGTTATTCAATGTAAGATTCATTTTGGGCTACTACTCAGTCAGCCCGACCAGCCAAGGCGATCATGACTACGTCAAACCACGTAAAGGATTTCTTTCTTAGCATGCAGCCGCTGAAGTCACCTAACCGTTGCTTTTTTCACTCTGAGGGAGTTTGAGAGATCAAGACCAGTACCTATGGCCAAATAAATGCCTGTGTCATTGACGCTTTCGGTCGTCTCGAAGGTTACGGACCTGGTCTGCCTCAGGTCTTTGAAGGAAATCTGGCACCATTTGTTCATTATTATTATTATTCACTGACCGCGTTCTCAATATCCGAGACTCCCATGAGTCTGCTGTGATGAAAGGTGGCGTTGTTCACCCCCAGACTCAGGTTGTGCGAGGGCAGGACGTAAAAGTCCACGAACCTGACAATAAAGACGTTGTTGCCTTTGCCACAGAAATCCTACTTCATCAGTCATGCTTTCTCACTTGTTGAGCATCTTAAAATCGTATCCCTTGACAAGGGACTCGGGCACCGGAGACAGCCTGAGGAAGACTTGGAACTTAGGATCCTGCTCTTCCTCCTGGTCCAGGACGAGATCCACCAGATCCACCAGCTTGTCCAGAGTCTCCTCGTCATCAACCAGAGGTTTCTCAGTGGTCGTGGTAAACCGATCTTGAGGTAGCAAAATATTTTTTGAGGGCTTCGTGGTCACCAGGGACTTTAAAGTGCTTAAAGAAGCTCAGGGTAAGAAAAAAGTTAAGCTGGAGGACCTAAGGTTCTGCTGCAGGTAGAAGAAGCTTTAAGATACTGTACATATTACAGTCAATTACCTTAGAAGTGCATCACAATCTTTCACTATGCATCTGGAGGTCAAACAACTGACTTTTTGCCAACATGATGAAGAATTTCAATGATGAACTGGTGGTTGGTTCAAGTTGGCAATCGGACCTTTTTCGAGTGGAGAAGGGATTTTGGAAGGATATTTGGGAAATTTTTTGGAATTAGGAAATTCTTACTTGTGAGCAAGTCTAATCTGTACCACTTCTTTTACCGTATTTTATCACTCTTTTGAACTTGAGTCTAGTCGAACTCATAGAAATCGTACTAAGTTCTGAAGGTGTCAACAACTAAATGTGCAACCTTATCCTCTGTGATCTGCTTATATCCGAAATGCTCTCGTAAAAGTTAGTGAAGGGTGCAAACTGGTGAGTAGGCAAGCAGCTGGTGGTGGTGTGTGTCTTTTAGTATGTACCTCGGTGTTAGTTTGGTGTTCGACTACTAAACAGCAACTAGATCTAAATAGCTTCTGTAGCGCAGCCCAAATGAAAATTAGACAGACCTTTTTCTATGTACAAATGAGCCTTTTTTGGTCTTTGCGTCTCTATTGCAATGATTTACACAGCTTTTCTACAAAAATTGGCCTTACCTCTGAACTTTCTTGCCGGCCTACGGACCTTTTTGACTACGGACACTCTCTTTCTGAATCTGACGACTTTCTTGCGGGTGCTGTCGTCGTTTTTATCTGTGTGTGATTGGCGTATTTTTTGTTTCTGTGTAGTGGTTATGATCTCGTGATCCCATCAAGGACTTGCAGGGTTGCCACAGAGAGAAGAACATTCAACTTTTCCTTGAGGAAATTCAAGTTTTGTGTCTATTCGTAAAACTGCCTCCATTCAAGCTCACTGTGATCACCCGCTTGTGCGTACTTGTGGACTTTTTAGGTCATCTTTCTCACCTTCTTCTTCCTCTTCCTCCTCTTGATCTTCTTCGTCCCCTTCTTCATTGGTGCTGCTGGGGGTGGTCATGGGAGTGGTGTCCTCCAGCGAGAAGGAGGACGACGTTGTGCTGCAACGCATGGGGAACGTAGATGTCATGACAATGTGACACCCATTGTAGTTGATCATGCTTTAAATACATGTTTTCATACAAAGATATGTGAGTGCCGCAGGTGAGACAGACAAGAGGAAGAAAGTCCAAGCGTTGGCTTAAGATATAGATAGATAGATAGATAGATAGATAGATAGATAGATAGATAGAT
>JAAUXU010114080.1_pt1 | contig 11715 bp, 13 predicted proteins | sample 7278151 | NCBI WGS metagenome assembly JAAUXU01 (sample SAMN14350113, study PRJNA611818) | marine sediment metagenome | isolation source: surface marine sediment (1.8m) | place: French Polynesia: Moorea | collected 2018-08 | reverse complement strand
GTGAAACTCCGATACAGTCAGCCAAAGTTTTACTTCAAGAGAGCTTTTGATGCAGTCATTGGACTCCCTCCAAAATTCACTGTACTGTCTTCAACCACCATTATTAGCACCTACTTTTTTAGGATATCAGAACTTTCAACGTTTTGGCGGAAAGTCTTGCTGGAGCAGCAGGAAAGTCAACAGTCACATGAGGACTTTGAGCAAGGAAGCCATCCAACACTGGAGGTGAAGGCACGTCAAGGTGCGCCAAAAGTGTCTGCAGAGAGAGACACGCATTGCGACAGTGCAGATTTGTACTTGCAGATTACTGGAGACGGCAGGTCTTGGACCACGAGTCTCACCACCTCCGGCATCAGGCAGCGACTGAGGAGCGACCCAAGAGAGAGCAGCAGCTGAAGAAAGAGGAGCTTTGGAAGGAAGCGCTGGAATTGGACAACACGCACAGGTTCTACTATTGCCTTCCCATCACCCACGTGCCCCCCCTACGCTCAAGCTTCACAGGTCCAGTAATGTGTTCGGTCATCCCTCCTTGACTCGCAAGACCGACGTGGAAATCTTGTGCGAGTCCATCTACGACCGGGGAGAGAAATATGACGGCGGAACCGCGGCAATCTTGTTCCGCCACTTGGCAGCCGTGAGACTTTTCAGCAAATAAAGTCAAGACGCAACGTTTAATATGTCAGCTTCCGCAGATTTTCAACCAGGCCAACACTGTGGCTACCCTGATCAAGGCTCGCAAATATGGCTTGATCCATTTTGAAGGCGAGATCCCAACTGTGAGCACACAACTCGTAGATCGTTCTAAATGAAGCAGCAATCTTTAATGTTATCATAAATATTTCAGAACTCTGAGGACAACGTCATAATTCTCCGAAAGCCGATCTCCGAAGTCAGCAAGGCCTTTGACGCTATGAGGCAGAGGCACCTCTCAAGAGAAGACGACGATGAATAAACTAAATTCCCGAGTCTAACCATTATTCGAGTAACAATAGACCGTGTCTGTTTAAGCCTATGAACTTTGCCGGCTCCTCTTAAGTTTAGACTACAACTTTGGAGAGTTCAGCACGATCGAGATGAAGTTTTCCGCAGTGCGTAGATCGAGCAGTGGAAAAACTCCTTTGCGGTGTTGTACAGTTATGAAGAGGACTCTCTGCTCGTACCGTCGGTTTTCCTATCACAACGAGGCCAATAAGGATCTTGTTCTTTATTATTGCTTGATCATTATATGCTTTACGTGTCCTTTAAACCCACGTGGGCGTCAGGGTGCCCAAGCTATGCTCATTTCTTGCTTGACATTTCAATGACGAGTGTTTTTCCACATGGCTTCAGTGATCTCTACCAGGGGATGACTGAATCATCCAACGCCAACAGATCCAACTCATAAGACGTTGCTGCTGTCAAGTACCTGGACTTCAGTCGCTGCCTTCACCATGCCAAAAGCGCAGCCCCGCTACCATTGCACAAAACCTCGAGGTTGTTCTTGTCGAATGCATCATTGCGAAGGCAAATTCGCACGTGTATCTGCGTACGTACACTCAAGGCTTAATGAGTCTGGCAGCTCCGTCGGCATACGAAATTTGTGGACTTTCTTCCGTCAAACCACCGGTTCCGCGGCCGGGGTCTGCCGAGCGAGAGCACGCATCGGCATGTGCAAGGCAAAGAAGCTCAACGACTTACGAGCCAGAATGAATTTGCGGCCACTGCAGCAGCTACAGCTCAACGGTGCTTCTCTCCTTGGTGAAGACATTCATTATATCCTACGTGGGATGTTGTCGTGCTGTCTTGGCTGGTACCGTCTGTGCCGCAAGTGAAGACGCCAGACCTTGCAGCGGCGCGCGCTCTACTTTTTTTTGGCACACACTGCGAGTACACGTAATACTACTACTACTACTGTGACGCAGCATTTCTTTTTTCTTTATCTGAGAGTACTGTATTGTGTGCCATTTCTTCCACAAAAATCTTCTTTCTCCGCCACCTCCAAGTCGGGCTGCGCGAGTCGCCCCCCGTCCTCCCGGCCCAGCCTTCGGAGCAGGCCTCCCGGTGTACGTCGTCCAAGTCGTCCGTGCGTGTGTACTTCACGTCGCATGTGCTGCAACTTGCGTACTGCAGTTAACACGCATCGGCGTGCGCGAATCTCTTCTCCAGTCAGTCGCTGGCCGGAGCTCGTGGAGACAGGACGTGAGTGCGCGCCAGCAACGCTTGGAAGAGATTAATTCGTGAGTGCTGCTGACCACTGAGTTATTCCGAGGCAGCCGTTTGTGTTTCACTCTGAGGGACCGGTGAAAATTGCCTGTAATTGTGGTGATGGATGAAATCTTGTGCCTCCTCAACATGGGGGACATGTGAATATAATTGTGTGCGTACTGAAGCACGTCAGTCCGCCAAGTTACAAGATAATAAGCAACTGCCAAAAAGAAGGTGAGTACTGGGTCATGACTTGGCGAAATCCCTCCATCCAGACAGCCCGAGGTACAAATTCTATGCGTTACTCAAGGTGTCGATGGCAGACGGAGAAGAAGACGAAAAAAAAACAGTCCTTATCATTGATCAACAAAATGTACCACGTAGGCGAGCGCTGCTAAGTACCGAAGTTCCACTTCTTGCCAGTGCCACAACGTAATCGTCTGAGTGTATTCGGTGCCATCAGGTAAACAGTGAGAGCAGATTGTGCACATGAGGAGTGATGCAAATTTTTTTTGCCACGCGTCGTCGTCGTGCCACGAAGTTAATGTCGATCGGGGCCAATATGCTCACATATTGACTCATTTTGGATCTATCCGCCTCTTATTCCGAAAAGGTCACGCGTGCCTTTTGGTCCGTGCGTCCCACACAACATATGCATTATGATTCGCGAATTCACGCGCGCCCAGTGCAGAGCTGTTTTGACACGTCAGTTCTGGCACCCGAAATAAAAAAAAACCTATGGGGGGGGGGGAGAGGTTGAGGAAGATGAGAAGCATTGTTCTTGATGAATGTACTCCACAATAGCGTGTGAGTGCGTGACAAAGTGCACGTGCAAAGAAAGAGCGAGAGGCTGACGTAGTCCGCACCGTACGTGACTCCTGACCCCGGGCGTTGGGTTGTGCGCGCGGCAAACGCAAAAATTGCTTGCCAATTAGTCGTACGTCACCCAGAATTCGCCAAGATCTAGACTACTCGCACACACGTACGACCTCCTTTCTTCTTTGTCTCTGGTGTGACACTTTTTCGACCTTTTGTTCGCTGAATCTGTCGTTTCTTGGTGGGTGATGTGTTGGTAGCATGACACCAACCAGGGGATGGCGAGGGGGGAGGAACTTTGGGAAATTTTGCACGCCATTGCTGCCACTGATACTTCACGCCCACTAAAGACAGTACAAATTTGTATTGGTCGCTTATTGCCCCAGCGGTTTCCTCTTCTGTGCCTCCGGGCGCGTCTGTCACATGCGTAGAGCAAAAAAAAAAAGAATCAGTTAAGAAACTTTCAACACTTCAACTTTTAACGAGACCAACTCTTGTCCTTTTGCAATAAAGTGAACGCAAAACGAGCGCAATCGTTGCAGATCTCAGCCATTTTTTTTGTTTTTGCCACTGGACGTAGACTTCCAACGTCTTGAATAAAAAAATGTATCTTTGTTTCTCGTGACAGAAATACAGTTAACTTTTGATCATGTGCAGATAGGTAAATGGAGCGTCCATTGTGCATTCCGGTAGAGATTTCGTGGGCCTCGATCTATCAAGACCCTCGGCAAAGCTAAAGAAAAGAGCACCATTTTTTGCCCTTTTGCCTGCCATTTATCAAGACATTTTCCCCCTTTGTGTCCCCCGTGACCCACCCCCTCAGGAGGCCAACGGACATCAATGGACGAGGCCGAGGAGGCCGAGGAGGCCTCGCCCGCGCAGGCACTTGTGTGGTCCGATTACGAGTTAATTAGACTGACACGCACGCGGGGCCACGGACAACAAATCCTTTTAATTAAACCGCGCACGCGGGCAGGCACGTCTTGGTGGGCTGTCAAGTCCCGGAAATGGCCCTGCTTCGTCCCCACGTACGTGCGTGTCTGTGTGTGTGTGTGTAGCGGTTGCAATTTTCCTGCCTTCTGGTCAGGTATGGAGTGACAACACCTGATCAAAGCGTTTGCCTGCTCCTGCAGTCCCGGTTGGAGTCCTGGATTCTCGATTGCCAGGGGGGGAAGCATTCAAGCATGAACATTGCGCTCACAGATCAATGCTAGTTTTAAATATAATAAATGAGTATCAATATGTTACAGTTGCTTGGTGTTAGTCCAGCCCGCGGAGCAACTGCCAATAAACACTTTCCACTCAGTCATGTGTGTGCCAGGAGCCGCAGTCAGTTGAGGGACAACAGTTTTGGCATCGCCTCGGGATGTTCCTCATGTTATAAAAAGCCATCAACTTGGCTTCACCAAGACTCAAAAAAAATATGAAAAAAACCATATTTGCGATCAAGGCAGTGATCTCAGAACAGCAAAACTTCAAGTTAGTCATCGAACCAGATCTTTTACCCGATGGTGGTAAAGACCCACAGGCGATGCCAAGAAGTGTTGGCCCTCAACTAACTGCGGCTCCTGGCACACACATGACTGAGTGGAAAGTGTTTACTTGCAGTAGTTACTCCTTAGGTCAAGCAACCTAACATTTTGATACTGATTTGTATTATTTAGAACCCGCCTATTGTTCATGCCTGAATGCCACTTGTATTATGCAACAGCGCCCGTCCGACGGCATCAATCCTGTTGTGAAATCACGTGTAGCCTTTGTGGCTTCACCAGGACAGATGTACGTACGTACCCTGCTGTGCCAGCGGACGCACAGTGTGTGTATAGAGTGCGCAAAGCCAGAATTAAAGTGGTGATTTTTTTTCTTAAAATGATAATGGATACTTTTTCACTGCTTGAAAAGAGCGGAGATCTTTGTGTAGGTGCACACCTTCGATCTGTAGCAGGCCTTCTCGAGACCGCTTTGTGCGGAAGAGTCATGGCAGATGGCACAGGTTCTATTGTCTTGTGTATAGTCAAAACTAGGCTCACCCCTTTAGATGTTTCAATGCTTGCCACTTGGCTGCACAATGAGAAAAATAGCACGATTCGACCTCAATCTCAGGACACTCACAAAAACTTTTATATATAGTGATTTTTTTGACGAAGTCGGAAAAAAACTTGGTCAGGAGAGAAAATGTTACATGATGAAGTGGAGACCCATAAAACCGAGAACCGGGCATGCTTGTATGAGTGTTACGACCACTCATCCCATGGGGTTGGTGAGTGCTACTATTGTCCATAAAACGGTTGGTGGCCTGTGAAGATTGGTTGAACATTGCATTGGAGTGGATGCCTGTTCTAATTGGCGCTCTGGGGATAACATCTTGGTGATCACCTGTTGCATCAACCCTTTCTTTGCCCGTCACTGCTGGCTGCACCCATGATGAAGTGAGGAAGAAAGTGAGCCTCAACGGAGATGATCCTCAGGACGAAGGGGGGGGGGGGCGAAAGTGGGTGCAAAAGATGAAACAGAAACCTGTAGGTGGTTGAGTTGGAACGGAAGATGCAACGATGCAATACTGACGTCATCGCCATTGGAGATTCCAGGCTATGAACAATATCCCCACAGAAGGGTGACCTCATCCAGAACGCCATTAACCCATGCCCTACGTGTCCTCTGTAATGCATGTGACCACCCAGAACATTGGGTTATCAAAATGCACAGGGTGGGGTGAAGCTGCATGAAGGGGTTGACGTGCGGCGGGAACTTGGTGGTGGTGGAGATCGGACACCAGGCCGAGGGGGGGGGCAAAAAATAAAGCAGAGAGACTAAACCTGAAGTTTCTCGCCTGTCACCATGAGAGAGTCTTTCGATAAACAGATTGCTTGTCGAATCCGCATTATGGTCCGAAGAAGCCAAACTTCTTTCTCTGCAAGAGTTCTTGATAAGCTGCACACTGAACTTGATCTGGCGCCAAGCCTCGTTGGCGAGTTGCAGAAAGTGAGAAGAAAGTTACTGCACGCCCAGAGTCCCTTGTGATTTTAAGTGATCTGTTAGACATCACCAGGCAGGGAAGAGCAGAGCAGAGTAAAGCAGAGCAGAGTAAAGCAGAGCAGAGTAAAGCAGAGCAGAGCAGAGTAAAGCAGAGCAGAGCAGAGCAGAGTAAAGCAGAGCAGAGAAGAGTAAAGCAGAGCAGAGCAAAGCAGAGCAGAGCAGAGTAAAGCAGAGCAGAGCAGAGTAAAGCAGAGCAAAGCAGTGCAGAGCAGACCACACCACACCACACCACACCACACCACCACACCAGAGCAGCTCCTCCGGACCGATAAAATTTGAGCACTGCAATTTGAGTCCCTGCGACAGCACTACTTAGTGCTCACCGAACAGCACCGTCCTTGTGTGAAGCATCACACTTGGGCAGTTTTAGCACTCTGTTCTACTCTATGTCTAGTGGAGTCTTTTCTTTTGGAAGGGGGGGGGGAAATGATGCTTTTGACATTTGGCACTGTCGGGTTGCTTTTTTTCTGGCCATGCCTTTCAAGCAAATTGCACACACGCGCGCGCGCGCACGCACGCACGAGCGTCGCTGCCACATCTTGAAATATTATTATTCTCCTGCGGATAATTGATATTTGCATACCTGGAGCGTGCGCGTGCGCCTGTCTCTGCCCGGGAGCGCGCGCGTGCGTGCGTGTACAGCAACGGCAGCAAAGCACACTGGCGTGAACGCATCCTGATCCTATCTTGCGTTGAGTAACTAACATGATGCAATAGCCCTATTATTGATGCGACTTTTCTTATACCTGCGACGGACGCGTCGTACATACCGACGTCCGCATCGCGGCTTCCGACAACAGTGAAGCGTCCAGAAATGAGAGGTCCGACTTTTTGGAAGCTTCGAGATAATGAAACGTGCCAGGGCAGAGATAGATCAGTTCGCTGCCATTTTTTGACTGCCATCGTCCATTTTCATTCTTATAAGGAGCCACAGACACACGACCGCTCAATCAACAGTCCCAACTCTGTTGAGATATGACCAAATGCCCTTGTGTGTGTGTGTGACCAGTAGCTTCGAATGAATAAGAGAAAGAATAGGCCTTCAGCGGGGCCTACAGAGCGGATTCATACTACGAATATTCACACTCTCACTCGGAATCTTTTTGGGCTTGCCATTTTTACAGTACAGGTCTTGCTGTGAATGGGTTGCACAGCTGACACAAGAGACGTAGACACTTTATTTCCCCCGCAGAACCAGAGCATTGTGAGCCTTTTTTTCCACACAGAGCTGGAAAAAAGACATCCTAGTGTTGACAAAAGTCTCCTATTCTGGGGTGGAGGGAGGCTTGTTGCCAAGAAGCAAAACTACGTAACGCATCTTGGACTGAGAAGAGACGGGCCAAAATCTGCGGAAGGTTAGCAACCCTGACCCGATGGGACAGACAAGTCGATGAATGTTTGGGACGTGTCCTTTACATTGACTGGAAATCACTCTTTGTTGTGCTTGAGCCGCTTGTGTTTATGAGCTGGCAAGCTGTGTTCCTCCGGGGCAGAAGAACAAAAAAAATATGAGAAGAAAGCGGCGACAGATTTGAGGTCCCGACCTTGTCACGACCCTTAGTACGCGAAAATTTATCGCGCGGGAGATAAATTCAGAGAGAGACAGGAGAAAAATAAATGCGTCTAAAAACAACGACCTCACTTTTCTTTCTTGCTCTCTGCACGTGCCTGTCTCATTTGATTCCTTCTGTACACATCTCGTGGATTGCAGCAGCCGGCGGGGATGCTGTGCACGCTGAACAACTTCTGCTACGCGCTCAGCAGCCAGCATATGGGCCATTTTGGCCACGACAGAGCGTATAATTAGAATATTTAGAGGCTATCGTGTGTAATTTTCATCGAGCTCCAGAAGCCACATTTTATTAAGAACTGTGTCTAATTGCCAGGCTGCCTCTTCTCCACCACCCTGCAGTACTTCAGGGGTTGACGCGACGTGCAGTACTCGTCCGTGCCCCATCTGTCTGGTGGAGGAGGCAAGACACTCATTTGCTGTGACTGCATCACTCAAGTCGGACTGAGAACCGTGATCTCCTCCGCTGGAACTGCCAGATTTTTCTTCTTCACTCTTTTCAGTCGTGCTATTTCTCAGCTCTGTTGCTTTGGTGCCTTCTTTATGCGCCATAACGGATTTTCTTGCCATTCATTGGCTTCCCAAACCAGGCATCTGCTAATAGCTACTTTTTCACACACAGAGAGGTCCATGCCCGCCTGTCTGACTGCGTGAGCATCTTATGGAGCTATGAATTATCATTTGTGCGTTATGGGCCAACAACGACAACACTAACTCATCGCAAGGGGTGCAATTTTCGTATTTTCCCATACCTTGCGCCGAGGAGGAAAGAGAGAAAGAAAGAAGGAAAGAAAGAAAGAAACGAACTTGCCAGGAAGGAAATAAAGGAGGCTTCTCGGCGGCTCGCAAAGGGCCTCATCATCAAGCCCATTCTTCTTTTATCTTTCTATTGCGTGCGAGACTACTAAAGTTTCATGATGACAAATTCGATTCTTTCTCAGTCTCCTTTCCCGTCATTCTCAAACTGGGCTATTTTTCATCTGTTTCTCTCAGCCTCCAACTGCTGCAGCTCTGTGTGTGTGTGTGTGTGTGTGTGTGTGTGTGTGAGTGTGTTGCCAAAGACATAATAAAGAGTGGTCTCTCTTTCTCTCTGGTGGGCGAAAATACCCTTGCAGTTTTTTGGCAGCTCAGTGGGAAAAAAGAAACGAGGAAATGTGGTAATATAACTTCTTCCCGAAGCAGCCCTTATTGTTGCGGTGAGGGGGGTATTTAGGCTCAGCTTACTGTTCATTGCTGGAAGAAGAAACCTTAGTTGTTGCATCGCAAATTTTGATGATACCTGCAATCATGAGCTGTAAAGCATCAGAGGTGAGGCTGCTTTGGCAGCACCAAGTGTTAACCGCAGCAATCCGCCGGGAAAGCATCCTCTTATTGGCTTGGCTATAAGAGGACAGCGTGATTGCCTCGTGTGTGTGTACTTGGGATGATTGTTTTCAATCTCTCCTCTATAGCAGCATCGAGTAGAAACTCAGATTAGTGGTTTTTCTTCTTCTCACAGGCCAAAGAAACGACAGAAGTTGCTCCAAGGCCGCAATCAATTCCTTAATAATCCTAGCAACTTTATATAGACTTTTCTTTTCGGCTCGTTTGACGATCAATGAACTGCAACAAGTTTTTACGCTGCCTCTTGAGGACCGTCTTGAAATAGGACCACCGCACTTCGTGGTCGTGGTCATCATCGGCGGCTTCTTCTCCATCGTCGTCGTCGTCGCCGTCGTCGTCGTGACTGAGTCTTTTCCCATGGGGGAGCCTCACTTGAGCAACACATGTTGTTGCCTCGCTTAATTCTTTTCTTCCAATCGATCGTGGGAAGAAAATCGCCTCAAGTGCGCTGCGGTTCTCTCCGTTGACATACAAGTATCTATATATATATATAATAAAGAGCGAGCGAGCGAGCGAGCGAGAGAAAACTGCCACGGCCCGTTAGTCGGGCCGTTTTTTATTTTTCTTTGTAATCTTCGGTTCATATACAGGCTGACTCATAGTGTTTTCTTACTCTTTGGTAGCCTCGTTGGGTCAGGACCTGCTTGAGTGCCCGGACGGTGTCAAGGTCCGGGGGCTGTTAATTATCTATTTTCTCCCATCCTTTATTGCCCGTGTAATTAGTGCACTCTGAGAATGAGATCAGGATTAACTTTTTTAATTTCTTTTTCTATCGTATGAGACGGCTGAGTTGGCTTCTTACCGTCTGTCCGTGTGTCTGTCTGTCTGTCTGTCTTCAGTCGTTGTACTTAAAAGTGCGAGAGACGGTTTCGAATCCATCCTGACACGAAAATTTGAAGCAATTAACATCAGTTGTCTGAAAAAATGAGTCAGCTGCTGCATTAAGGCTAGCTCAAAAGAGTGCATAAACGATGCACTGACTTTGTCGTGATTTCGCTGTCCGAAATAGCATCCTTTGCACCGCCAACAACATTAAGGCTCAGAGTGTAAAAGGTAACTCTTTTAAGACACTTTTAGAGAAATCTCCCCCCCCCCAAAAAAAAAAAATTGTTGACATGAAGCGTCTGGAAATGATTCATCAGATCCTTTGGCTGCCTCAGCCTAGCAAAGTCACTTGTGATCCGTAACGGTACACAAACAAGGGCTTCTTCCCTACTGTAACACCCGAGGAGCAACCATCATATTGTATTCTCACCTACCGGGTGTAACAAGATTCTTGGGGTGCTCCTTGAACTTTGACAAGATCAATCTCGAGTATGGGAAGAGACAGAGAGAAAGACTTCTTTAGCATTTTGGCCACAGGTTCCGTTTCGCCTCCAGTGGCGACGCCAATTCAAAGGCGAGAGCTGTCGCATGGCCGTGAGAGAACCCGACTTCCTGCGACACCCTGTGCGTACCGAGGCAGTGCATACGGGGCAGTAGACGATTTGTGCTGCACAGTGAGAACCCGATTTCCTCCGTCCCTCCCTCCCCCCCCCTCCCCCGGGTCCCACCCACCACTGGTTCCTCCGGCCTCTCCACGAACCCGAGAACGCCCCGACCGATGCTCCGGTCACAGCCACACCGTTGATCTGGCGGAGATGGATGTCTCGCCGTTCACACTGTACAACTTCTGACATGCATTGGCTTTGGGAAGCTGCTGGTGCTTCTCCTTTGGTGGCGCTGTCGAGCCTCGCCCCTCCCTCTATTCAGGCGGCGGCGTCAGGAGAAAATGAAAAAGAGTTTTTTTCTGTTATCTGACAGCAGATTTTTACTATTTTTTTAATCTACCTTCAAGGATAGACTGGGCCAACTGTTCTCTCTAGGTGGAAATTCTGCCTTAAAAATAATTATTACTGGAATTGGCGACCCCGTTATTGCTTTGTTTGATTGGTTTTTAAGGCCTAATTGCATTTTCTCCTTTCTTTTTAGGTTAAGGTACTGGTTCCATCAGAGATTTGAACGCTAGGCCCAGGCCTGGCAGGCCCAACCTTACCACAATGAAAGTGGCGGCAGCGGCGGCGGCAGCAGCAGCAGGGAAAACACACCCCTGCGAGAAGAACAACAACGAATTCATCAAACAGCAGGATGAGGACGACGGCGATCAGGGTTTCATTGTTCATCAGGGTCGCAGGATCGCAAAAAAGAAGAAGAGGAAGTGCGTGAAATGTAAGTAATGCACTTTCGCATTGGCGCCTCCTGAGAGGCCCCCAGACCAAGCACGTGGCGAGCAGGATGACGTGATGCAATGGACGACGTCTTGTGAGGAACGATTTCACCCAGACGTTCTTCTCTAACATCTTAACTGCAGCCAATGAAAATTCAACCTATTTTTTCCCCCTTTTTTTACCGTCGTCCCCCCTGCTCAGTTCATCATGCCTGAGGGAAGAGTAGTAGTTTCTAGTGCAGTGGCTACTACAAGTAATTTCAATGCACAACATTCGCCTTTTTTGTTCCCTGTGAGGCCCACAAGAAAGCAACTGACGCAAAAGGGCCATTATTTGCATACCTCACACGCGCTCAGCGCTCGAGTGCGCACCAGCCACTGCTGTCGTGGACGCTACAGCGAGTCCCTCCGAGCTACATGGACGGGGTCCACATGTCCAATGGGCTCGGCTCACACAACGAGGACGTTTGTCGTTATGTCTCCATTACAGTGACCTGTCCAAAGCCACCAAGGAAGTACC
>JAAUXU010099850.1_pt1 | contig 11715 bp, 9 predicted proteins | sample 7278151 | NCBI WGS metagenome assembly JAAUXU01 (sample SAMN14350113, study PRJNA611818) | marine sediment metagenome | isolation source: surface marine sediment (1.8m) | place: French Polynesia: Moorea | collected 2018-08 | reverse complement strand
GTAGTAGAGCCTCCATCAAGCGTCCTGGCTCAGATCTAAGTCTCAAGTTGACAGGGCTGCCAACACGATTTTCTGGCAAACCTTTGCGCCCACTTGTTGAGGCTGGAGACCTCAGCCCGCAGCAAAGACTCGAATGGAAGCAGTGATGACTTTGGTCTGAACCAAGTCTTGCACAATGATGGGGGAATTCACCTACGGCTTCGCACATAGAGCTGTACAGTCAAGTCTTTGTCACTCGCTCGAACACCGAGCAGTTCTATTGCTGAATCTAACATTTAAAATTGGCTGATGCCAACGAACTGAATGGAACCTCTTCCCCGTTCGGAGTAGTAAGACTTATGCCAAAAGTGGCACGGTTTGGCTCAAAAACGTGCTCAAAAAAGTCATCTTTTGTCCCTTTTTTTTGACGAAAGTGGTGATAATGAAATTTTCATTCGTTTGTGCAGTTGAGAAGTCGAGTAAGAGGATGTGTCGATCTTGAGGTTCTGTTCGGTCGACCACCACTTGATGCACACACAGAGCTTCGTGCATACAGGGCTTGACACACACCAACTGCATGCGTATTGAGCGTATTGATATCAAATGGCTTGCAAGACATTAAACCTTGAAGAATATCACTTCTTATGCTCCCACATGATTTGTCGTCTACTCTCGCTCTTTCTCTCTTCCAGGCAGCGGCGTTCACCAGTTCACGTTCCGCGTGAAGTTCTACTCCAGCGACCCCTGCAACCTGCGCGAGGAGATCACGCGCTATCAGTTCTTCCTGCAGCTCAAGCAGGACGTTCTGAAAGGAGTCCTTCCGTGCCCGTACAGAGACGCCGTCGAGCTGGCAGCTCTGGCGCTGCAGTGTGAGCCATAAATGTCAACTCTTCCATCACTGACAACGAAAAATAGCTTGAAAATGCGCTTTTTCACTGTGCAAAGACGCTTTTTTGTACGTACAAAAGCCTTTTCTGTTGTAGAGAGAGAAAGCTCGCACAGTAGTAGGCCTTTAGGCCCATCTTTTCACTGGCTTTTCCTAGCCAAACGCCCAAATCTCATTCCTGTATAGGCAGACCTCTTTATTCTCGGACTAATCCGTAAGATCCATATATTAGTTAAATACAGATTGGTAGCTATCTTATGTACGGCATCGATACGGAGCCTTCCATGCAGGCCCTACAATGCTGCCAGCTTGTCAAATTGCTTTGCCTGGAAGACCTCTTCCAGGGACAAATCTGTCACAGCCTGCCTGTACACATCCTTTTTAGCTTTTATTATAGAAAAATTGCTCTCCTCGTGGCTAGTTCCTGGGAATACTGTGGCCAAGCCTCCACAGAACTTTTGCAGGGTAATGAAGCGACCCTTCAGAACTCTCCAACCTTCATGTACTGTCATGCTGTTGCTGTTGTTGTAGGAGGTCAGACATTCTTGGAGTGCAACTTCTTCATTATAGGCAGCAACAAGGTCCTGATGCTCCTGTTCAATCATGTCAATCTGACTCGCACTCCAACTTGCTGACAGCTGCTCTTGATTGTTTCTAACAATGCCACAGAACTCAAAGTGTTCCATGACTGCAAGCTCATGAGGAAGGATGAGTGGCAACTTCTCAGCACCCTTATTCCTGGAGTCTTGTGCAGCGACTATTTCACTGATGCCTGCCACAGCATTGATATAGAGGCTGGCCGCATCCTTGACCAAGGAGTCAACTTCTGCCTCAGAAATACCTTTAAGCTTGCTCATAACGAAAGATCCTTGGTTCATCAGAAGATGCTTGGCAGCAAAGCATTGGCAATCTGAAAACAGCCACTCTGTGCCCATAAGCAGGCTTCTCTCTACCTCCGGGAGAGGACCTTTGCTTTCCACCACTCTTAAGTACAACTCTTGTAGAGAAGCAAGGTGGAAATGCTGCTCAGACACTGTGACGGCATGATCTTGTATCTGCTTGAACATGATTGTTGCTTGCCGAGAGAAGCTGGAAATTACAACAATCTGTTCCCACCACTTTGGCAGGGATGACCAAGGAGGCTTCTCGACCTTGATTTATTCATCCACCTCCACCTTTTTGGCTTTGAACCAGGAGCTGACACGATCCATTGAGTCCCATCGTGTGTCAGCAACCTTTGGAGCTTTTGATTTCATGTCAGCAATCAAGTGTTGCTGTCGTCGCAGGTATGAAATCAAAGTGGTGAGCTGTCCATAGAATTGCCAAACTTGGTGTAAGCATGCTGCAGAACAAGGTCCAGTTGGTGGGCACCACACCAGATCCAGGCTTGGTCACATTTTCAAATCTAGTTGCAACTCCAGACACTGGGCCAGTCATCTTCTTTTCTCCATCTGTTGAGATCCCAATGATGATATCACGCCAAGATGGACATAATACATCCAAAGCCTTAGCAACAGTGTCAAAACACAACTCAACTTTACTAGTGTGGTGTTCATGCAGAGGAATTGCTAGTAAGTGGGCATTGACGGTCTTGTGTTGATTGAAGTGTAGGCGAATTCGAATGTCAAGATACAATGTCTCCATGTGAGTTGACATGTCCAGGGCAACTGAAAACGTCCATGCCTTTTCAAGCAGCTCATGCAACTTTTGTAAGTTGATTGCACAGGCAAAGCAAGCATACTTTCCAGTAGTGTAGTCATTGCATGTGCCAATGGCAGCAAGACCAGTGCATTCTTTGGTGGATTGTAATGCTGCAGCTGCCTGATGGAATGAGCACCCAGCTTTCAGATAATCAATGGTAAGATGGAACTGCACTGGGTTCTTGATGATGATGCAGAAGTGGTCATATCTGGCTCCCTCCTGTAGCTCTGTAGACTCATCAGCATTGCTTTTGAAGGATGCCCTCATCCTCTCAAGTGTTTCACCTTCAGTATCCTCTGGATCCCATAGTAACATATCATTTATCACCTTTACAACTGAAGCATTAATGGTAAACTGTTTGGTGACTTGCTGGCCTTGGAAGTAGCCATGAAGTGTCCCCTTATTGGCTGGGACTGCTCAAAGAAGACCTTCTTTATGTCGTCAGTTGCAGCCTGATACTCTGCCCAATGTTCATGATGCTGCTTGTAATTGCCAGTCCGGAATGGTCTGGTACAATACTTGACATTTCTTGTGCAGGCACGTTGGGCAACCTTGGCTTCACAGCCAAAGTAGACACAGAAGAGGCACTCCACAGAAAGAACCTCAGAGCCATTGGTCGCACTCCTCTGAGTCACTCTGATTGCATACAGTATTGAAGTGCATGCGCCAGCTGAAATGGTGTACATTGTTTTTTTGGGACCCATATTGACTATCTTCTTAACAATGCTTGGCCAGAGTCTGGGGCTGTCACCTGTGCCTGTCTGCAGAGCTGTCGCCAGTGCCTTTTTTGAATGATTCCAACACATCAAAAAGAACAGTCAAAGAGGCAGATACAGACAAAGAAAAATTAGGTACGGATCTATACGGAGTTTTGGCCCCTGAGTCCGAAAATCAAGAGGCCTGTGTATATGGCATCGTGGGTGAAGGTTACCGAGTTACTTACATAATCAGCGTCTCTTTCGACGCGCAAGGAAAGACAGGGCCTTGTTAGGCCCAACCAGCCGGCCTTTTTGCGCCGGGCGCAAAAATGTACACAGCACGTTTTAACGTCCACGCTACGAATTGCAGCCGAAGTCGGCAACCACGACGATTTAGTGCACACCGCCGAGTTCGTCTCCGAGTTCCGCTTCGTCCCCTGCCAGACCGAGGCCTTGGAGTTGGACATCCTGAGGCACCACAGGATCCTCAGGTGAGCCCGACCAATGCAGCGAAAAGAAGCCAAAATGCCATCAATCTTGACGCTTCATTGTACTCATAGGGGCCAGAGCGCGGCTGAGGCGGAGTTGGCCTACCTGAACCGGGCCAGGGTGCTGGAGCTGTACGGGGTCGACATGCACATGGTCATGGTGAGGAGAAACACGTCAACAGTCAGTGGTGGATCGAGAAATGTCACTCATCCCTCTCCACCGAGGAGAGGCCTGACTCAGCAGGGTCTTTTTCTGTGCGAAAATTGCCTTTCTTTTTTACCGCAAAATGAGATTCCGCAGAGATCTTTCCTCTCCCAACTGCCATAAAGGGTTGGCCCTATATGCCGTCTGTGGGCATTTTTCAGGCCTATTAGAAAACTGGGTATCTGGCCCGATGTGCCTTATGCGCGCCTCCGAGTAGCACAAAGACACGCGCAGGCAAAATTCATTCTGGGCCTGAGTTGACTTCTTACCTAATGCAATGCGGTCGTCAGGCCGAAGCCGCCCATCATGCCCGACAGCGTGAGCACAAACACTTTAGACAACGACGCGACCAAGGACTGTTTGGTGCGGGAAAAACGAGGGGGTCATCCGATTGAATTGTATCCCACTGGGCAGGTTTGCCACATCTCTAAGTTGTGAATGACCACTTCAAGTATGAGGGAAAAAGAGTATCACATCATGCCAGAGACTCCTGATATGGACCCATCAGCAGGCCAGGGTTGCCAGGCCTCAAAAGGCCTGCGGTTTGTCGGGTAGTGGATGCGACGCAAAAAAACCAGGGATGCATAGAAAAAACAATGCATCGCGTCATACCATCAACTGAGACGGACCGATCAGAGCAGGGTTGCCACATCACTGGGACTTTGGTGCTTGGAAACCCCCGTGTTCAGACAGAGCCCCCTGAAGAATATCCTGTGTCCGTGGCAACCCTGTAAGTGCCTTGGCATCCAGTACCAAATCTAAGAATTGCTTTGTCTTACGTAGCTTCAATGCTGTGGACCTGTCCTTTTTCTTCTACTCCAAGATCTTCGAATGACTTCTTTCAGTATCATTTTCCTCTTTTTTTTTCAAGTTTTTCAGCCAGAAGTTTATCGCACCTTCTATAATTGGTTTAGGCCTTAGAGCAAAAGACAAAAGTTTTCTTTTTGAAAACTCCGGGGAAAAATGCAATGTCTGAAGAAAATCCGTCAGTTATAGACGTCGAATGAGGACAGACAAAAGGAACTTCAGGTTACTGCGTAACTCGATTTGTGCCAAGGAGCTCGAGAGTAAAGGGTTAATTCTTGCAAGTAACGACAAACATCTGGTACAGGGGTCAGCCGTTCTGGTCCTAATCCGCTTACAGCCCTGGTCCTGATTTTGGGACCAAATTTTGACGAACGTCACTTGCTGGAAACTCTGAGCTCTTTTTTGGCTTGCAACTAAGAGAGGAATCCAGCCGAACCCATGCCAGATTTGGCACTCCTGGCACATATTTCGAATTGCATGGTTGTCAAAGCCAGTGCTTTTGACTCCCCTCGGTCATAAGGATCTGTCAGTGACCATCACCAAACCCTGGGGTCCCGAGGTGATAACCGGAGGTCACTGTACTCAATACAGCTGTGTAGTACGCTTCTTATGATGAGTATTAGTACGAAGGAGGCACAGTGCAAAACACTCCGATCCATAGGTGTTGGTGAAAGAGAGTTGGTACAGTGTGACTCGACTGAGGCCCAGTTCACTCTTACCCAAGTGCTCGTGCCTCGAAACGAAGGCTTACACGCCGTGGTAGACGTGTTCCAATCAGAGGATGGTCGTCCTGGCCTCTGATCAAGGCCCACAGATTCTTTTCAAAGGCCAGAAACGCCTCTTTAGAAGAAAAGACACCCAACACTACAAAGAATACTCACTATCTCTGGCCAGCGAAAGGCCTGATGGGCCTAATCAAGTAGGCATATTTCCACTTTTTCCCTTTGCTTGATGCTAGGGAACCACATTCGGATGGTTCGCGGACAGTCACAGCGCTTTTTACCACACTGAACTGTGTGATGACAGTAGAAGCTGAATCGGAACACGAGGTCAGCACTCTCAACGCTGTCTTGTCTCGACCCCGCTGCTTGTCTCGACCCCGACAAGCAACTTTTTTGTGTGTCTTTCTGCCGCTGTCTCTGTTGGTGCACAGAAGCATCAAAGGTGGGCGAGAAGCGAGCCTTAAGTGTTATTTTGGCGGATTTTTCAGGGATTTGACTTGTTTTCCTGTTCCAGGGCAAGGACAACTCTGAGTACTCGCTGGGGTTGACCCCCACGGGCATCCTGGTCTATGAGGGCAAGCAGAAGATCGGGTTGTTCCTCTGGTGAGCAAAAGAGAAAGCGACTTTAACAAGGCTTTGCCTCTGGTTGAAGACATCTCAAAATTGTCGCTGTCCTAGGCCGAAGATCATCAAGCTGGACTTCAAGCGGCGGAAGTTGACCTTGGTCGTGGTGGAGGAGGACGAGGTGGAGAGCAGCGAGCAAGAGCACACGTTTGTTTTCCGGTAATGCGTGTTGGCGGCCTGGGAAATCATGGTTGCGTGACTTTTCACTGGCACAACCGGAGAGGCATAGGAGATGTTGCCAAATTTGAGCCAGCCCTCATTTCTCTGGCACTGATGTCCGCCAGTCTCTTCCTCACACTCACCGCAGACTATGAGGACTTCTGAGGTGTCATTGGCTTCCCCAGTGGCGTTGGTCTTGCTCACTAAGTCCTTCATTTCGGGAAATGATGCACAGTTAAAAACAAAAACTGTGAGAGACCAAATCTTCTCTCTTCTCCTGGGGTTTTCGGGTTCTTCTCAGCTCTTTTTTCATCACCATTTTGCCTTTGTGGCAACTCTGTTCATCAACTTTTGCCAATGACTTTCCAAGTTTCCTCCTCCAGCACCTGCGCCAACTGAACAAGGCACTTTCACCGCACGCCAGAGAAGCCCAAGAGTCTGTGGACACCGTGACCAGAAGGAATTGCCGGAATCAAATAAATGATGGTTCAAAGTTGCAACATCTCTGGGATAATGGCATATAATGGGATAATTACAGCACATACAGTGTCATTTCTCAGACGCACCTGGACTTTGCGCACGTCCTCAATGTAATCAAAGCAGGACTTGACTGATCAAAGCTGACCATTTTTCTCCTTTGCACCCGACCAAGGCCAAGTCGGGGTTCTTCTTGGAGCCGGACAAGGTGCCCGCCGAATGCACGTTGATGCCTCTTCACTGTTTCAGCCTGCCAAATGAGAGGAGTTGCAAGCACCTGTGGAAGTGCGCCGTGGAGCACCACACCTTCTTCCGCCTGCGCAGCCCGCCCGCCAAGGTGAACAGGAACAGGCAGAGCTTCTTCAGGATGGGCTCCAGGTTCAGATACAGGTGAGAAAGGCTTGCATGAGACCAAACGAGTGTTTAAAAAGTAACAGTTGGACGATTCAGACACAAATACTTAGTCAGTTCTTACACTTTTCGAAGGAGTAATTTTGTGTTTGACCTTGCAGGCACATTTTTCAATTAATTCAGTTGCGTTAAAAGCCATAGTAAGTGCTTTTTCAAGTCAAAAATTTGATTATGAACACTGGGGGAAAAAAGGAAACTGGGAGGAATTTTGAAAATTTTTCACGCAACAACTGCATGAATTGAAATGCCGTAAATTCTATTGAACACATTTCATCATGAGTTCATTTGCATCTGCTGTACATCAGGTGTGGATGGAGATAGGCCTTGAGTCTTGAGTAGGCCTTTTCCAAGTTGTCATTCACTATGATGGTGTCCACGTTGCCATTCTTGTAGGAGCAGAACTCCATCTCTTTGGCAACCACGGCCACTCGCTTTAAAAAACAGATGTATGTGACTATTTTGTAAAATCTGTACGTGTATTCACATAATAGGCTGGACCAAAATTCAATCTATTTTGTGCCATGCTTGTAGCCAGACTCCCATTGAATCTATTTCAGTTAAATAGAATGAAGAATTCGTTTTAGGTCCCCTCTCTGCTTTCAAACCGATAAAAATGCGCTCAAAATACTTTTTAAAATAAATTTATATTAGGCTAGGTCAGAAAAGGGTCAACTTTGGAAATTCACTGATGGCGTCTGGGGTTTGTTACATGGGGTCAAAAGATGAAGATGCAGTCAAATACTTTAGAAAAAAAATTGTGTTTACCTATGTCCAACTTGATTTGAAATTTATGTAGTAAGCTACCGTAGTAAATTTGCAGTGAAAGTAAATTTCAACTCTGGTGGCTGTCAGAAGCTGCCAAACTGGGTGAAAATTGCTGACCAAAATGCTGACATGCTCCAGTTTGCCAGAAAAATATTTTACAACAAGTCCTGAAGAAAAACAGTTACAACTTATTTCACAGTATTATACAACTTTAAATGCATTTGGGCATAGCCAATTTTAATAAGTGCGTACTCTCCAAACTTTGGATCCTTAAAATGTACAGCGTCTTTAAGTGCACTAGCACAGCTGCTCCTAAAAAGCCGTTGTGGGCCAAAGCTTTTTAAAATAAAACCTTTTCATTTTTGTTTGACTTCAAAGTCTTCAAATAACGTCTCCTAACAACTTTCACTTGTCCACGTAAAATCCCAACTCTTGACATTATTGTACAGGGAATAATACATTTTACACTTGGGGGAAATTTCAGGACTGTTTAGCCAAGAAAACTGTACTCGTGTGAGAGTTTAGTGTAAGCGTGAGACCTGCAGCATTTTTCTCGTAGTTCTCGAGAACTTGTGAAGTGAATTTTGTGTTAAATTAAAAATTGCTCGGCCTTGACGTGCATAAGATCTTCCTTGTCTTCACTCAGGTTTTTCCCTGCTGTCGACCTTGTGTTCGTTGTCCTCGGGCTTTTGCCCTCGGACAATAAAGTTAGGGCCTCCGACAAGTTGAATCACCTCTGTCAAAACTCGCAAAATATAGTGCTGCAAGATGGATAAATAGTAAATAGTTATTAGGTCACGAAGTCAAACTCAGGGATTAGACTGAACACATTTTAGGTTTCTTACTAAAGCGAAAATGGATGACGTAGGCAAATGGTTTTAAAAATATCGACCCTCTTCTCCCATAAAAGTTTCCTCGTTCTCCAGTCCTACACAACTGCATTGACAAAAAAAGCTTTAGTGGTAAAAGAAAACAGGACAACAAAGGACCCCCCCCCAAAAAAATAGTTCTTCATTCTACTTGAGCAGAATACTTTTAAAGGGTCTCTTGCAACAAATGTTGCACACAGGAGACATTCAAAGAAAGGATCTAGCCTATTATATAGATATATATATATATGGCTAGGTCAAAAAATGAAAATTCTGGAATTTAACTGAGGGCATCTTAGGTTTGTTACCTAATGCCAAATGGTCAAGATGTAGTCTAATGGTTTTCCCTCCAATTTTTTTTTCATTCCATTTGAATAGAAGGTCTTCAAGTGGATTCTGGCAACAAATCTAGGACGCCACAAGAGATTAAAAAAAATGACCTAGCCTAATACATATGCGTATATATACAGAACATTTAGTAAGTTAGGTACGCACTTTCTTGATGGACTCCTCAGACTCAGTATTTCTCTCCCTGAGCTTCTGCTCCAACTCTGCGAGGGAGGAAGGAGTGACAAAGATGACTGTGGCATCCACATTGTTCTCCCTCAACATCTTGACTCCCTGCATATCAATGTCCAGCAGGCAGTTCTTGCCTGGCAAAGGGTCATTGTCAGACGTCATCCTGAAAGACGAAGCTCATGCGATGCCTGACCTTTCTCCACCACGTCCTTGACGGCCTTCTTGGAAGTGCCATACAAGTTGCCGGCCAACTCGGCGTACTTGACGAAGTCGCCGTTCTCCCGCATCTTGGTCATCTCCTCCACAGTCGAGAAGTGATAGTCCTTGCCATTCACCTCGCCGGGTCTGGGCTCCTGTGTTTGATTTAACATACGTACATGAAATGTCAACAAAGTTCTTCAAAATTTAATCATTCAGAGTTGGGTTGTTTACATTCATTTTTCCTTGAGTAGAGCTGATTCTCCGTGCAGTCATGGGGTCCATAAAACTGAAAGTTTTGGTTCTATCAAGAATATTGTTAGATTGAGAGCTGTATAAGGCAAATGAGCTGGCAGTTTTAGCCCAACTTCATCATAGTCTCGATCAGGGCCACCTTCTCCTCGGTGATCAGAGTCATTCTCGGTGAAGGCACTGGAGGCAAAAGCTGGATCAAGGAGCATTTTGTCTGTTGTGCCAAACAGACATAGTGGTCAGACACGTCCTCTTGTTGGCCGTCCTCAGCCTGCAGCTGCTCAACAACCTCTTCTGAGGTCAGACACGTCCTCTTGTTGGCCGTCCTCAGCCTACAGCTGCTCAAACAGGTCAGACACCTCCACTTGGTTGGCCATCTCAGGAATCGTGCAATTCTTTAGCTGTCTAATGAGGTTTCGCGAGGTTCAAAGCTTGCTTTCAACTCCCAATTCGTATGGCGCAATGGAAAAGGGTCCGGAAAATTGTGGGTCATACGGTATTGGTATAAAACTTAGTTATAACTACTTGCTTCGGTCATTTGTGACCAGCTCCAACGCCACAAAATGTCTATTGAGGACCATTGATTAATTCAGGTACATTCTATAGAGTAAATCTGTTGATTGAAAAAAACTGTCATCATCGTACACTTAAGGTTCATTCGCTGTAATTGTGTCTAATTTTCTGGGAAAGTAATTGCAATGAGATTTTTTTCGAATAGAAGTTAATCAATTTGGGTTCACATAATTTTCCTACAACTCGTCCAAGTGTGCTTAAAAAATTAGTTATTACAATGGAGCGTTGAAAACCTACCCTGGACGTGTGAGACACAGAGAATGCAAAGTTTGCCTGGAAATCTGTGGTCAGCTTCTTCATAAGGATTGATTTGCCTGACCCTGGAGGTCCACAAAACACCATCAAGCTCATCTTCACAGCTTTTTCTCCGCCAAAAGAGATCTCTAATCTTCTCCACTTAATGCACCGATGAAGAGCAAGATCAATCACCGTGTTCGTGTATTCAACGAATCACTTTTCCCATAATCTATCGGTCATACTTTGGACATATCGATTGTTACAGGGAGGCAGAAATCTGGGCGAGCACTTTCGCAGGTCACCCTGTAGGCCGTTCCGCGTCATGAGAAAGTCGCGCACCCTGTTAGAGCAGCCAGGCCCTCCTGCCCCGGACTGGCCCGGCGGCCAGCGTCAGCTGACTGCACAAGAACAGGCTGACCCATAGACGGGATGCAGTTGGCCACTGGAAGCAGGGCTTGACCACCCGGACTAGAGGCTTGCATAACCTCTGCATACAGCTGATGCTGCGCATGCATGAGAATCGACATATGTTAAGACTGATGTTGGCAAATCTGTTTCAGCGGCAAAACCGAGTTCCAAACGGCGGTCCTGACCCGTGAGACCCCGAGAAGAGAGGTGAAATTCCAGCGAACCCCGAGCCAAAGATTCGCGAGCAGGAAGAACTCGATCCTGCTGTCCAGAGCGACCAAGGCGGCAGCGGAGGTGGCGGCAGTCACAGCTGCCCCCACCGGCAACGCTAAGGAGGTCGGGGAGGAGGACGAGGACTTCTCCTCACTCGTCACCCACTTGGGCGGCGTCCGCGGGGTCGGGGGGCTCATCAAGCCCCCCTGCGGGCCCTCCATGAGTGTGGCAGCTGTAGCTGCTGATACTCCGGGTAAGGACGGAGGAATAGACACTAAAACACTTGGCAGCGTGTATGGTGTTACTACATATATATTAGTCTAGGTCGAACAGGGGTCAACTTTGGAAATTCACTGACGGCATCTGGGGTTTGTTACACGGGGTCAAAAGATGAAGATTCGGTCAAATGCTTTGGAAAAAACATCGTGTTTACCTCTGCCCAACTTGATTTGAGATTTATGTACTAGGCTACAGTAGTAAATTTGCGGTGAAAGTAGACTTCAGCTCTGGTGGCTGTCAGAAGC
>JAAUXU010078154.1_pt1 | contig 11716 bp, 7 predicted proteins | sample 7278151 | NCBI WGS metagenome assembly JAAUXU01 (sample SAMN14350113, study PRJNA611818) | marine sediment metagenome | isolation source: surface marine sediment (1.8m) | place: French Polynesia: Moorea | collected 2018-08 | reverse complement strand
GGAAGCTCTGAAGTACACACACCCTAGCCCTCAAGTACACACACAGGAAGCTCTGAAGTACACACACCCTAGCCCTCAAGTACACACACAGGAAGCTCTGAAGTACACACATCCTACCTCTGAACTACACACACAGGAAGCTCTGAAGTACACACACCCTAGCCCTCAAGTACACACACAGGAAACTATGAACTACACAGACGAAGCTTTGAGCTACACACATGAAGCTCTGAAGCACACACACCCTAGCCCCCAATTACACACACAGGAAGCTCTGAGCTACACACATGAAGCTCTGAGCTACACACATGAAGCTCTGAGCTACACACATGAAGCTCTGAAGCACACACACCCTAGCCCCCAATTACACACACAGGAAGCTCGGAGCTACACACACAAGGCTTTGAACTGCACACACGAGGCTCTGTACTACACGTACGGAGCTCTGTGTTGGACGTTAGCTCTGAAGTACACACCTCAAGCTCCGTGAGCTGAGGGTGTACGGAACACACACCCAAGACCTGAGCTCTGTTTTAGACAATAGCTCTGAACTACATAGACAAAGCTCGGTTTTCCACGCACACCCACTCTAATATTGCTGTCATTGCTGCAGTCTTAGATGTGCACGGACTGATAAGGGATGAATGCTCTTTTACGGTCTTCCCTCGTCATTATTACTGCACTTTTTTCTGGTCATATCTGCTCGGTGTAGCAAAAAAAGACCGGGCAAAATATTGTGGTGTATTTTACAACTATTGCTCCGTTGCGAGCACGCCCATCAGGTATGGCCATGGGTGAAACGATCGACTCCGCACACGCAAAAAGTTGGATCCCAAACACCGTTTGCGCGTATTAGAAAACTGTGGACAATTTAGGTCTCTAATGCTAAGTCTAACTCATCAGTTCCGCGCTGGTGACAGACGTTGACTTCAAAAACGTTTTAGACCAATCACAGCACTTGGCGGAGAGTTATGGTGGCGGTGTGCGCTTAGGGCACGCTCACCCTGACCACAAACGTGGCGGCCGCGTCCACCTGGACGCCGGGGGGGGACGCCAGAAGAGGCGAGACAGGGAGGAGCTCCTCCGTCCGTCCGGGCAACCGCGCCCTTTGATCGGCGGCGGCGGCGGCGGCGGCAGCCGCAGGCCCTGCTGAACCCCTTCTTGGTGCTGGCCACCCACCTTCAGCAGAGCAAATAGTGGGGGGCAGCTTTGACAGCGCAATCAAATGCTACAATTCAAGTTGTCAATCACTGAAAAGCACTTGATGTCAGGTAGAGAAACATTCTAAATATCGGCTGCGATTCCTCAAATTGCTTCTCTCTCTCTAGTGTGCGCGTGCGTGCGTGCGTGGGCGCCCTCTCCGGTGCGTGCGTGCGTGCATTCTCTCTCTGTCGTGCGCGCGAGCGTGCGTGTTTTCGCCCTCTTTTTGGTCGAGCCCCGATGATTGATACCCGTGAAACGAAGGCCAAGGGCGTGAATCTGACGGCGTAAGAGAAAAAAGTCACGAAATCTGCGACGTGGGGAAAAGATGAGATCGTGTTAAGTCTCTCCTCACATTGGGCACTTGCTGCCACTCCATGGCGTTGTAGTCGTGGTGCGCTGAGACAGTCAGGGTCTCGTCGTGCTGGGTGAGTCAGCCTTGGAAGGGGGGGGGGCACTGGACTTGTCCAGGGAAAGGTTCCTGTAGCGTCTATGGAGACAATTCTTTCCTTCACCTTCAGCTATGTGTCAGCAGTCTAGAATTTATCTTCTAATTTCCTGCCTCTTGACAAGTGAGTACAGGTGTGTGCGTGTGTGCAGTTACGAAGGTTCTTCGGCGAAACCCTGAATATTGGCGAAACCCTGTATAACTCTTGCTTTTTAGGTGTGTACGCATGAAAAGATGTGAGATTTCATGTGGTCCACAGGATATGCGTAGGTATAAAGATTTCTATTATCCACTCTGCAAGTTGGCATGTGAGGTGCAAAAGTGTAGCTACAAAGACGTTAACAATTCACTCTACTTTAGGTATCCATATAAAGTTTGGAGGCCACCAGCATTAAGATTCTGTCGATGTCCGTCGACAAAAAACAATGACCCTTGTTGTGGCTTCTGCAGCGATTTCACCCTGTGGAGTGATTTTTACTCTACTACAAATATCCTAACATATCTTCTGGACGAGGTGCTTGTGTCTGGCCAAGAATGCCCACATAATTTCAAGTGCTCAAGATGCCTCCGAAGGGTTGTTTCGAGCATTCTGAGGATTCTCTACCAAAAACTATTGCACTGCCCATGGAGGAGGCAGAAGAGTGATCAGTTGTGTCAGGCCGAGGCCCAAGAATGCGATCTGATTTATTGTGGGCCATGTGAGAGACGTCTTATGAGTGCGCCGTCAATATTTCGTCACTGTCTCCTGGATGACGTTGGGAATTTATCAACACTTCCACCAGTTTTATTCCCTTTGCTTTCAGCACTCGACTCGTACATATGAAGCACACACACGTATGTGCGTAAGTGTGAACAAACAGCTTTGCCCTTCCCTACTTTTTTTCCAGGCTAATGTTAGACTTCCTTCTTGCTGTTTACACCGTCAATTGGCCCTGTTCGCCTTGTCTCACGCACGCCTGAAACATATGCGCACCAGGGGGGGGGGGGGGTAGGAGAGTCCAGGCTCTTATGGTATTTCTGGCCAAATGTCTGTCTCAAGACCAAAGATACACTACGAACCAGAAAGACGTCGACGCCCCCCCCTGGGTCGGACTTGTTTCACGTACCGCACCGAAGCTGACCATGGCAGTGCCGCACATGGCTGGACAGCTGAGATTCAGGCTCTCGAAGATCCCAAATATGTGGATTTTTCGAGCCCGCCAGGGGCAATTTTTTTTCTTCTCGGCAATCGCCATTTTCCATTGTGCACGTTAAGAATGTAGCTGGCACATATTTCGCCCTAAACTACTGCAGTGTCGGACTGCGAAGGGGCTGAGTGAGGCAGCTTGATTAAAAGACGTTACAGTAAATTCTCCATTTAACGGCGTCTTGACTCACATCCAGATTTTCTCTACAGAACAAAAAATGAGGGTGAAAAGCAGCAAAATCATCGCCAAATCGAGGCGTTACTGTGCAACTGATTTGGCTTTGATTGCAGCGTGAAAACACACGTGGAGAAAGTAAACCCGGCGAGAGCAATCAAAATCAATCACCTGCAAATGATAGCTCTGAATGTAAGAGAGTCAATCAAAAAGGCCAAGAAAATGGAGAGAGGAATAATGCAGCTTTGGAGCTTCACACAAGCTCTGAGCTACACAAAGAAGCTCATAGCTGCGTGCAAAAACGTATGGCCACACATAAGCTTATTCCTATATAAAGAAGCTTATAACCATGCGCAGAAACTAATAATTACGTTGAGAAGCTTAGAAGAGCAGCAGAACTTTAAAAATATACATTAACTTCGAAGTACACACACTCCAAAAAACATACAGAAGCTCTGAACTTTATAAAGAAGCTCTGAGCCACACACAAGCTCTGAAGTGTACAAAGAAGTTTGTACCTACATACAGAAGGTTAGTACTATATGCTGAAGCTCCGATGTAGTAATTTCTGTGTAGCTCATGACTACACACAAGCTCCGATGTACAGAAGCTCTGAAGTACGCACAGAAGCTCTGAAGTACGCACAGAAGCTCTGAGCTACGCACAGAAGCTCTCCATTGCGCGCAAACCGTGTCTGTACTACACATCCTTCCGTGCTACACACAGATGCTCTAAGCTGCACTCAAAGGCTTCTCGCTCAGCCAGGATGTGTGTGAACTATGCACGCGCACACATTGGAAAAGGCAATGAGCACACGCAGACTGAGATGAATCAAGAACGAAATTTCCACTCTACTGAGCAGCATTGTGTTAAAACCTCTTTTATAATAAGTCTAATGCACGTACAGTTTCCATTTCAAGCAGGAGAAGCTTTCGAAAGAACTCAGACCTAAATGTTTCGTCCTTCTCGTTCCTCGTGTCCACAGATAATAAGGGGTTGGAACCTGACAAGGGGCATAATTAGTTTCCGAAAGGTGAGATGGCTTGTCTGTCAGCGCCAGGTGAGTGAGGAACATCCTCTGGCTGAGGATGAGCCAGGAGAACCCGTTTTCCACAGAGTCACCCTGTGCCACTTTGTATGCAGCTCTGGTGCCGCTGTTTTTCTGTCTCTCCCTGTGTGTGAGGCCTCTGTTATAATGGATCTCTTTTGACTGATGGCCTTGCCAATATCGTAGTCATCGGCGAAGAGCGATCGGTGCCGGACTAAAAGAAGGAGCCTGATTATACCTAAAAGCCACAGGTGACGACAGGGGGGGGGGGCAGGAAGAGATATCCCCTGAATAGAGACTTTGGGCTTCTCCGTCATGTTTTCTAGGCCTGGCCTGATCTGAGTCGTCATCCTTGGTAGCGACTTCCAAAGCAGCATTTTTCGTGGCTCTCGTTGCGTGGGTCGATGATGTATTGCAACTAAGCCCGTGCGATGTTACGAAAACATTGATATCGATATCCGCCCACCATTTTTCAAACACAACCACTCGGTATTGTTCGATATTTCTATAAAGAATTATCCTCGTGACCATTGCATTGAGGCCTCGGTGCAGAATCTGTCAAAGTCAGTCTGGCTACTGGACTGGACCATATGGGACACAGTGGACACCCTTAACCGGGGCCAGAGAAGGATGCAGAAGACAATCGATATCGTCCCGATATGTTGAAATCGCTGTTCCGGAAGTGACTCGATATCGATGCCGACACGAGCAGCCTCTTCAGGGAGTGCAACTTGGGTTGCCACTTTCCGGGGGAGGACGATCTGTTCCACCACGTCTGCATCGCCGGAGTTTCTCTGTCTGTGCCACTCATTTGGTGCCTCTCTTTGTTCCCCTCCAGAGCTGCAGCCAGCGTGATTATCTGCAGATTAGGATCTGCCATCAGCGTGTCATTTCGCGTATATTCAAATGTCAGCGCCTCCCCCCTTATTTCAAAGTGATGACGGGAGGGTGTCGAGGACTCGCAAGGGGCTTCGTCGGGTGACGCCGGGATGGTCGACATCGTCACCGCCGCCGCCACCTCCACGTGAGAAAGGAGGAAGATTGAGAGGAGATTAGAATGCACGAGACTCCGCCAGACAAACGTGTGCAGTGCCCGGAGGACCTCAAACACGCCCAGGGACGACAAAGAACGACGTGTCTGACACGCTTTGCCTGACATTTTTTTCCCTTCTCGGTCCTCATGTCCGTGCATGATAATTACGTATGCCAATGTGTATTAGCACACTTACTATTACTTTTTTTTTGGCAGATACCGTTGAAAATCTCGCAATTAAAACTGAGGAGAGACGATCTGACTAATTACGGTCTCGCTCCCTGCAACACAAGATATTCCGCCCGCGTCGGAGGCTGCGAGGAATGGATGTGTCAAAAAAAATGAGATTTTCATCTGCGTGTGTGCGCGTGCGTGCGTGCGTGCGTGCGCGCGCGCGTGTGAGTGAGTGAGAGAGATCAGAAGCCAAATATGTATGCCAGTTAATTTCCTCCCCCCTCCAGTTTTTGCTGCGCGCGGGCTGAGACTTTTTTTAGGGGGGGACGCCCACGTCAGCCTCGTTATTCATCGGGTTGTCACTTCTCACGTTCATGACGACAGATAAACGCAAATGACGCCGACACACAGAAATTATTACACATGGATGAGGACCTGGAACAGTTTTCTACGCTTCATGGTTTTGTCTCGCTTCCACAGGGTGAGTCAATTTGCCAGAGAGGAGACGAGAAGTGACCTCGTTTTGTTCCACAGGGTGACTCACTTTGGGAGGGAGTAGCTCTGATCTTCTTCCACGCGGTGAGTCAAAAGAGGAGAAAACAGCAAGAAAGACCAAGGTTGGATCTGGTCCTGTTTGATTCTTTCGTAGTGCGCACCAAAAGTAGCGCATGAGGACTTGATACGCGTCACTGTTGCGAAGTCGTTCAGATAAATATGGATTTTTTTACATTTTCATCCAGAACAATGTCAGAGGGGGGGGGAAGTCGTACATATGAAGTTGATCCATTAGTCCTTGGCCCTCCTCAAGAAGTATAGCAGTCCTGGCCCCTCCTGAGGTTGTGGAAGCAGTCCTTGGGCCTTCTCAAGAAGTGTAGCAGTCCTTGGCCCTCCTGAGGTTGTGGATGCAGTCCTTGGCCCTCCTGAGGTTGTGGATGCAGTCCTTGGCCCTCCTCAAGAAGTGTAGCAGTCCTTGGTCCTCCTCAAGAAGTGTAACAGTCCTTGGCCCTCCTGAGGTTGTCCGTCCATGTGACACAGTTCATGTGCTACTCTGGGTACACACTGGGGACTTCCTGCTGGTTTCCTACATCAGTCAACTTTTGGTATTCTATGAGGGTCATTCAGGCAATGACGAGCACAAACTCTAAGAAAGAACTATCACAGCTAATAGAGAACCTTTCTGGAGAAACGCCAAGTTACAGACGCAAAAGAAGGTTTTTCTCTACTCCATTCTAAGATCTTTTTCTAAGATGATTCATTTGTTATTGCATGATCAGTAGGCTTGTCAATTTCGGAAGAACAACATTGGCAACTATGCCCAAAAGTGCGAGGACCAATTATGCATAACGACAGTCATTTTTGCACATTTTCATGCTTTTATCACAAAACATCATCATTCCCCTGAATAAGCAAACTATGTCTGAGATAGATGAGACTCGTTCAGATGCATCCTTAGGTCCGATCATAGAGCCTCTAGCAATGTGGACCAGCACCTGAGGTGGGAAGGAGCGTCTCAATCAGCTGGTAAAGTTGTATTTAGATGTCTGCAAGTCTCTCTCAGCGCAGAAACATGAGCAAAAACATGAAATCCACGAATAAAGACCCTTTATGCTCTAAAACCTTTTTTACCTGAATTCGACAACTCTAATGATCAGGCTTTTTGTCCGTGATCGGGCTGTCAGGGGTGTCGAGGGCATTCTAACATGTTCAATCGGTGATGGACTTTTTCTTTGATGGACTTGGATGTAAACGTGTGCTAAATCAGCACAAGGCCCAGAACATGTGTTATTTGCTGATGCTGGGCAAGGTCAATAATTTCTTAATCTCTTTGTGCGTGCTACATTTGTTGCAGCCATTCCAGTCAAAAGAAATGAAGAAATGATCATTCCTTCATGGACTTAGAGGGCTGTTCTTATACTGTGCATAATACCAAAACTTATCTCCAGAGCTTTGTTTTGCTCCGTTTAAAGACGTTTTCACTATTCGGCATTGGGTAGTCAAATTTTCTTTCTCTAACCTAACAACGTATACTTACGTATTTATGCCGAAATGATTTATTAAGTAGAAAGTTTAAGCCTTCGCTGCAAGGTCTTTGTTGTCACACTTGACAAAACTCCACATATTTGATGCATGTTGTACTTCTTCATGAACAAATGCACTTCAGAGAACTGAGGCAAAGTGCTTTTCCAAGCACCCTGTACAGAGTGGAGGCAACATCACGTTCTGTGTGAACTACATGTGCTTCGCCACGGCCCACAGGTACAGCTGAGACCAGGAGCTCAGCCTCAGCTTCTGCGAGTCCTCCCAGCTGCCAGATCAGACCTGTTTAGGGCCGGGAACATCAAAGTTGGCTCATTTTGACCATGTTTGGGCAGGAGACTCTTTTGGGGATATTTCTACTGACCCCCTCATGGTAGCGTTGGGTCAATCTCTTGAAAATGCCCATTCTTGACACAGACCATATCGGTGACCAGGTTTCTGGCAACACTTTTCTTCTTGTTGCCAGTCCTAGGTGTATCCCTGCAGTGCATTGCTGCACTGCCCCGTCCCTGCCTCATCCATCATTCCCCTTTCCTTCCTTGATTCTTTTTTGTATCCACGTTGTCCATGTGATAGTTGATGTGTGTCTGCCAGTCAAATTAGATCCAACGGTCGGAACCTCCTCCCCTAATCCTGAAGTATATGGAGTCTCAATGTAGTTGTCAAGATTAGTAGTCTTTTCATGCTGCCATCATCATTATGGCAAAGCATGGCAAAAAAAACATGAAGGGAGGAATAAAAATATGTGAGAGGCCATCACGCTTCTGCAGATCGAATCAGAGACAGTGACAAATAAACGTCCGCCTAAAAGACGACGAGAGAGATTAGATGAGATCCACTTAATAAAGAAAGAAAAGAAAAGGAAAAAAGAGTTATTTCATAAAATATGGCGAAAAGGCTGGGCTGCTGCAAGCTGTTTGGAAAAAGGGAGGCTGCAAAAACAAATGTCAGCCAACAACTAGTGACGAAGGATTTGTCTCGCCGAGTCAGTAGCAGGTAAACTTTACTTGCTGCATTTATATAGTACCTCCACCTGGCGGGGGTAATTAATGCGCACTCTATCATGATTCATTGCCTCCTTCTCTGCGTGCTTGCGTGCGCGCGCGTGCGCGTGCGTGTGTGAGTGGAAGAACAAGAGGAGGCAAAAAAAAAAGCACCCGGAGAAGAAGTAGCAGCGATATGATTAATGCGCCGGCTTCAAATTGCGCCATTGTCCCCGCTGTGGCCATGTTTTATGGTGATAAATGTGCAAGAGTAATTGTTTCTTTTCTCTCTGAGCGTTAGACAATTTTCTCCACTTTCAAAGTAGACGAAAACCTCGCCAAAATATTGCCAATTAAGAGCAAACAGCGAGTGTCCTAGTACGATAAATCTCCCCGGAGGAGTTCATTAATTGCGCAGGATAATTATAATTGGCTCTTTATATCTGAGGGAGTCATTAGGAGGGGACGAGGATCTCCTTCTCCTTTTTTTTGAGGCAGAAGAATTAACGTGTGGGAAAGAGCAGAGGTGGAGAGGCAGAGATGCCATCTCGTGTGTACATATATTTCACTGTTGCCACTGTTGTTGCTCCACCCTGATTATAATGAGCTTGATCGCAGACAACTATTTATTGCTTCCTCTCTCGTTTATATCTTGCAGTGAGCACTCACAAGCTCACACAGAACTGCACACAGGCTTGGCAGATATTACACAAACAGAAGTGTTGACTTTTAGGCCTTGCAAAGTCTCGTATTCTGCATCAAGGTCTCAGACGAGTTCGGGGAGTCTCATTAGCTCTTCTCAAGTACACACACAGCTGGAGAGACAGAGAGAGACGACACAAAAAGTCAGGGCTAAAAAAAAAAAAAATCAAAATTCTGCCTGCTACCTTTTGTATGTCACACCCATGCAGTCACAGTTACATCAATCCGTCACCATCCCTCGCATCAAGTTGACAGACAAGCACGCAGAGAGAGACAATTACTGCTGCAACGCGGGCAGCTGAGCCGTGATAAAGGGGCTGAACGCACTGCAAAAGGAGGTGCTTGAACGGAGAAGTCTGCAAACACCTCGGCTTTTTGTTGCTGTTCACACGCGACTGTGGGGTTAAGTGATTAATTGAAGGCGTGCTTAACCATGAAATTAACGGGCTTGCATGTGCGTGCAACTGCTGCAGCTGGAACTCGCCCCCAGCCGACACCCGTTGGAGCCACCCGGACACTGCCAATGATCAACCGGGGGAACGAACTAGTGAAACTACTGGTTGAACCGAAAGACCAAGAGCAGGTCCACCATTTGCAAAATCAACTGGTTCAAGGGATAAGCAGTGGAGGTCCCACATCAGCTGACCAGTCAGCTGTCGGAGAAGCCGAGTCGTTGCTCTTGCCTGCAAAGGGGATGACGACAAAGGGACATAACATGGTTGACAAATCAGCAGTGTTGCCAACTGGACTTGTACTTCATCAATGGCTCTTTTCTGGAGCAGCTTGGCTTTGAATGATTGCCCAAGCCAGGTAGTCAGCCTCATTTGCGGAGTAGAGGTCAGTCCTGAGGAGACTTGACTCTCCCTCTTGTTCCAGGACTGACTCCGCCTGAGCTCAGCTGCCGAGGCAGCTGACGCGGAGCCCAGGCCACCGGTTAACCAGCATTCCAAGCTGGTTGACTGTGCCCTCGTGGGAGGCTCCGCCTGTGCTTATCATGATCCTCCTGCCCAAAATATCATCTTTGTGCCTCCCTCCTGTCTGTCACTCCCCTTGTCTTTCCCTTTCTCTCTCTGCCAGTGATAGACACATCCGACAACTCGTGTGTGTTTGTGTGACCCCTCCTCTTTCAGGAGCAAACACACATGGAGGCAGAGACGGCGAAGGAAAAGACGCATGCAGAAAGAAAAAAAAGGGGAGGGAGGGAGGCCGACATAACTTTTTAGCACTACTAGGCCACCCGCGAATAAACTGTCACATACACACTCTTTTTTTTTTGGCGTGCACGAAGGGGAATATTATTATGGATGGCATACAAAATATCGGTCGGGCTCCCTTCCCTTTTTGTTGTGGCTGTTCACTCATGCAAATTTAATGTGTCATGATAACCGCACTATCCACTTTATGCGCGGGATTATATTGTCATTGTGGTCTAGGGGAAAAAAAAGTAAACGCATCTCGCTCACATAAAGGAGTGTGCCAAAGGGGGGAGTCAGAACTGAGGCTGGGTGCGAAGTTTGTGCTAAATTTTGCAAAGTTAAGCGTGACCTTTAAGACTTGGAGCGTCTCTCATCTTGCCCTTAAAGAGAGAGAAGGGGCTGCTTGCTCAATGACCTCAAATGAGAGATCAGAAAGTGTCAGCTCAGCCTCCGGAGCAGCTGTGGGTGAGGATGTGTCCAATTGTAGAGCTCTCTGGCAACATCTTTGCATGTCTCAGACGATTCTTCAGCCTCTGCAGATTCTCTGTATGACTCCACAGTGTTTGCGTCTTGTTTGAGGCAGCAGACCAACTTGAAGAATGATTCGTATAAGGCAACCAGCCCCAAGTCCAAAAAGTACCACCTCAACGAGAAGGTTTAGTACTTGAACAATCTAATAGACGGTCCTTTTCAGAGTTTGGCCAGACGAGCACCGGTTCAGTTTTAAACCGTATACCACAATGTACGTCATGAATGGTCACTTCCTTTTTCCAAGCCCCTGCATTGACACCCCTCTGGAACGCCAGCCGCAGTTCATCTACGCCGCACAAGTTAGCATGCGACCATCGTCAATATCAGGTTAGCATTTGCCTGTGTTCGTGAGTATGGCGCAATTAAGCATTCCACAAAAATTCGTGCCTCTGTCAGGGCTGCCAAGTAGGGGGAAAAGACGTCATGGATTGGCCAGAAATAGTTCCCAGATCATTGTGTACCACATGACCAGAAAGACCGTTAGGTTGGAGTTTTCATTTTCGCTTCCCCACACACCTTGTATCATTTGCGCATGTCGGAAAAAGGAATTTTAGCATATTACTTTTTGCTCCATTTTCTGGCATTTGTTAAACCTGCACCGGTTTGGCAGCAGTGAACTTTTCTCGCTGTGCAGAACATTCGATCGCCACACGTGAGTCTTACGTAAAAATATGGGACAAAGAACCGCACACTGATATATACTGGAGGTTATCGACTCATTTTTCAACGTGTTTCCCTTTGACACCTCCTCACCGGCCCGAGCGTTAACGTATGCTCCACAAACAAATCTCGTGAGTAGAGGAAACCATTACCTTGTACAGGGTGTCCTGGAGACGTTGCAAATCTCCAAGCTGTAGCTGCACCGCATGGATTTCGTCCACTCTTCTTTCTCACAGGATCTACAGATTCTTGGGGCTTTCGACTGCCTCACTCAGCATACATATTCAAATGACTTGTAGAGTTGGTGCGGACAACCAATTGTAGGAGGGCATTCACAAAACTT
>JAAUXU010092087.1_pt1 | contig 11720 bp, 9 predicted proteins | sample 7278151 | NCBI WGS metagenome assembly JAAUXU01 (sample SAMN14350113, study PRJNA611818) | marine sediment metagenome | isolation source: surface marine sediment (1.8m) | place: French Polynesia: Moorea | collected 2018-08 | reverse complement strand
TTTTCCTTCTCTGACAGTTGGGGATTGATGGAAGGAAATGGAGGTATGATTTGTCGAATGTTGTCAATGTCTTTTTTCATGACAGGCCTCAACATATCTCCACCAAAACTGCATCGCTCTTCCCTGTAGTGCTTTTGAAGGATTGCATTAGGTGTGACCCCATCAATGAGCAGGTGTGCTATGTCTTGCTTAAGTGGCTGCTGAAGATGTTGGAACCGCACTTCTAATTCATGATTGTGCTTGAGGCATCCTCTTAAGATCACTTTTTCCTGTTTTTGTTGGAGACTTGGTACAAATACACGAGTTTTAACAATCTTGAAGTTAGCAGTGCATCCTGTTCTTTTTTGGAGGTTTTCTTCTTTGCATGGCTTCACGTGGTGGCTTTGACGTACACATCCATAGTATGTTGTTTTGGTGTGCTTATTTGTATTGATCACAACAAAAGTGGTGTTCAAGTACTGTGCATCAAGATAAGTCTTGGCCTCTTCCTTGCTGTCGAAGACTTTCAGGATGTAGACATGCTCATGGTCTTCTTTGCACTGACAACTGTTCGAATTTGTGGGGTGACAGAGGTTGCCTTTGCATGAAAATGTTTCAAGGCATTTAGTGCAGAAGATCACTGGAGTCATTGTGACCTCCGGACAGCTCTCGTTGCTCGGTCCACCCTCAGGACACCCAGACGGCTCTCATTGCTCGGTCCAGCCATCGTAACATTCGGACCTGGATGGCTCTCGTTGCTCGGTCCAGCCATCGGGACACCTGGACAGCCTTTGTTGCTCGGTCCAGCCATCATTGCTCGTTGATGGGTCCTGCCATCGGGACCGCCAACTCTTTGTTGCAAAACCTCAAAGAGTGGTCAAATTTGCGATCCTTCATGTCACTAAAAGCTACATTTGCAGGAGAGGTTGCATTGTCACTAAGCCTTAAGAAATCTACGGCATCTCTCCATTTGTGGGGCAGATAGGTTCTATACAGAGGGTGCTCGTTCTTCTGCTGCTGCTGTCGCTGCTTTTGCCAAGTGTCTGTTGCTCATAGAAATGCTGATCAGCAGCATTTCGCCGTACAAAAGAGGCTGCTGGCATCAGCTGTTGTATGCCAGCAAGAAACACTAAAAGAGCATAACATAGACACATCAAAAATCAAGATTATTTCAGGAAGTGCATAGAAAAAAGGAATACTTTTATTATGAGAAATGTTGCTTTATACAAATATTTGCAGTCCCTGAATGATTCTTGATTGGTGGATTGCATTTCCTCGCTTTTTCCCTCTTTTCCCTATATTGTCATCTTTGAATAGCTTTTTTGCCTAAAAGTGACATATTTCTTGAAAATAAGATGAATAAAATCTGCATAATACTTACAGCCCATGGCGCAGCATATGGTGACCATAATGATCTTGACTGGAATGCACTTCTCTCTCGAATCTTGACTGCGAAGCACTCTTGCTCAAACATCGACTGCTCCTCTCTTGCTGGCGTACAACAGTTCACTCTAGTGAACAAGTGGCAGCTACAAAGATGCTGCTGATCAGCATTATATAGCTTTTCTATGCTGTTGCTCATTGTTTGACCACAATCATGCTCTGCTCTTGCCCCGGCCTGCAAGCCAGCCAGCCAGGAGCATAGGACTATTTTCTGCTGAACTATAGAAGGTGGAGCTCCCCTCACTAGTGATTCACGGTACTACTGATAGGCCTGATGATTGTTTTGGCTGACCCAAAGGCCATCCATAGCTTTTGCATATCAAAAAGATTTCACCTCCCCTGAACCACTTAGTCTTGAAATATCCTTAAAAACTGCTTCTGCCCATCAAAAAAGGATGCAATGTAGATACGTTGAAACTGGCAAAAAGCTAATTGGGTCATGTTAAGGACAGCTGCTACTAGTATTTCTGTAACTTCCGGGCGCACATAAATGAAAACTGCATTTATGAAGTGTAAAATTTAAGAGCACTTCTGAAGGTCGCGCAGAGGAGACAACTTCGGTCACTTCTTTGAAGGGACGTTTTCATCCTGAACTCCGCCGTTGATGACAAAGTGTCTGACGCAGCTTCTCCCATGCTCATGCTCGTTTAGTCACCCCCAGTGAACTCCCGTACCTTTGTAATATAATGAATGACTATTTTGCTTTTGCGCCCTGTGAAGTGCAAGATCGATTGACCGTATTCTATTACTATCATTAGGTCTCTGCATAGCAGCGTCAGACGGACGCAGAGGCATAAAATAATTCATGGCATGCGACACCAAGCACATAAATATTGTTTATCCCTGCACAATCTGCTCGATTGTTTCTTGGTGCATTCATTGCCGATAGTGTACTGTAAATAGAAGTAAGTAAAGGAAGTTGATCGATTTTTCCTTGCATTTGTACTTTTCTTGTAACAGAAAAACTAAGATTATAAAGAAGACCATGCCAATGTTGTCCTCCAAGACTCAGGTTGTGCACGTGAAGCTATCCGCTGTACACGACATTGCAGTGTATTGTGGGATTAGAAAAATTTATTACTGTAATTAGTCAAAGCAGGGCGCCTGCCGTCCATCCTTTGTAAGTCACATGAAAGCAAATACAAGCAAGGACAAATAGATGGGGTGATAAATACATCTGGCGTGCAAGAAGTAGCGCTGTATCGACGTGTCCTACTTTGAATGCTTCTAAGTTGACGTCGATGACAAATGCACTGAGACATCAAGATTAACTTCAGCAGCACGTAGAATCATTTTATTTACTCAAAGGAAGTTTGTTTCTCTCTCAAAATATAAGTACATTATTTTAAAGGGTGTCTGAAGCTGATATGGGCGGGTTTTGCTAGATTCTGTTAAAAGCAATTGTCGAATGGGCCAGAGACATTGATCTCGGCCGAAAGTTTCAAACAACTCAAGAATCAAATAACTGAGAACTCCAGCTGTTGTAGCTACTCATAAACCTGGTGCATGACTTAAGCCTGTAACTTTTGAGCAAATCTAATCAAAGATGGATCTTTTACGATATGGCAAAAATGCTGAGAGCGTCTTTTTGCGGAACAGTGGAAGGCAAAGGGGGGGGGGACAAATAGAGCTGAGAACACTGGTATGCCACGGATGAAGAAGGTGCATTGACATGGTGGTGCCCGACCTTGAGCTGTTCATCCATGGAAGGATGATGGAGAGGCTGACCAAGCCCCGGAGGAGGACACCCCTCAGGCACCCACACTCTGGCAGGTGACAGGCTCACAGTCATGCGGTAACTACCCAAGAAGTTGACCGTGATTTTAGTTGCCACAGGTAGCGTAGCTTTAAACATACCAAAGACTTTTGGGGCTTCTGACAAATCCCTTTTACGACATATAGCTCGTATTAAGTGCAGAGCGAATTACATCATTTGCTGACATTTGGTCAGAGCGTAGGGGACGCTGCAAGTGGTTCTGACGATGGCCTCCGACCCGTCTTTATGCGGGATGTGCCACTTTAATAAGTCTCACCCCCTGCAAACGCAGACCTTGATTTCACCCTCGCGCTCTGCTCATTGTTGCGCACTTGGCAGTTCTCTGCTTGTCTTCTCCTGCCTTTCACACCGCGCGCAAGCGAACTGGCCAAGAAATTGTGTGCGTCGGCTACGGAAGGACTGACATAAGCAGTTCAAGTGTTGCTTGCTTCTGATCACGGAGGACACAACGATGGGGATGGGGATGTCTGGTGGCTGTTCTTGGATGCTGCTGATCGCAGTAACAGCGTGGAGAAGTATTCGTGAAACAGGTATTCGATTTAGTCATAAATTTTAAGCTGGGGGAGCGAAGCAAAAACACACCCAGAACAGGTGCAATGGAAAAAAGCCCGTGAGGTAAAAAATTATGACTCTGGTGAGTTGGGTTTTCAAAGCCATTTTTGCCTCTTTGTTGGAAAAAATTTGTCCAAACTTCACCAAAATGTCCGGGGGGACAGAATGGTTCTCCATGGAGTAGGTTTAACATTTAAGTATACCACCTGCCACTTGACTTTCACTTGACCTTAAACATGATTGCTGCTTGAGGGGCCTGGAGGATTGTACCAGAACCTACAGCGCTTAAATACCACACAATTTGCCTAAGTTTCTGGGGTAAACAGAGCCCATTTCCTGCAGATGGGTTCTCTTCCCCTCCCCATAATCATTCCTTGAGTTACAAATTTCCCGAATTCACAAAACTTTTCCTCCTTATGCACGAACCATTGCCAATAATGAATTTTCGTCGTCTGCCTGTCTGTTCAAAGGGTCAGCATCATATTGCCCTGAGGGTGCTGAAATTCCCACTGGCTACACCCAGGGTTCTTCTGCAACGAAGCACTACAAGCTGGTGACGGACGCTTTTCCCCACTTCTTCGATGCACAGGCTGCTTGTGCTGCAGATAAAGCGCAGCTGGCAGAATTTGCCAGTCAGGCTGACTGGGATGATGTTCGGGGTGAGAACAGTCGTGTGGCTTTTTGGTGTGCATCTTCATCACGCTTTCAGGACTTTATCTTTTATCTGCTAGGTCTGATCACATGGGAATATTCACATGTCTGGGTAGGCCTTTGGAATCCCGATGCAGTGTCTTGCGATGCCACTGCTAGCTGCGATGGGCTGCTGAAGTGGTGGAGCACTGATGCCTCCTTCACCATTGGTGGCGCTATTACCACTAATCAACCCGTGGTTACAGTCTCATCGGAAGCACCCCGATGCATGCGAATGTACCTACACAATGCTGACATAGGATCTTCTTCGTGCGACGGCTCTGGGGAGACTGGGTACTTGTGCCAGTACGATTGCAACAATGGTACGTGCAATACGCATACGTAAGCGAGGACATTACAGTCCTTTCGAGAAGTAATTTTCATGAGCTGGACATCGCCTCATACAGTGTATTGAAATGCGTTGAGGTGGAATTGGCTGAGGAGCCCGTAAATGAGGTACTTGGCCACAACGTTGCATACCGGGGTTCAATGTCAAGGCTGTCCATTTTGGTGCTAAAGTATTCAAAAGGAAGCCAACGGGAGAGGGGGGGAGGCATGCCGAAGATAACTTCTTTGCTGCAGTCACTGCAAGCATGGATGAATCTGGACGTCAAGAGTCGCTACTGCGCTGGTCAAATAGCGTGTGGCACTTATGTTTAAAAGAAGCGAAGAAACCTTGTTTCAAAAAAGGTTTTCCTTGAAGTTATTACGTACGAAGAACGCTGTTCTACATATTTATTTAATTAATCCATGCTATGGTGCAAAAACTGCCTCTTCATCTCTCGCTCTAAAGCACTATGACTTTATGTACTCTGTCTGTAGCTTTATGTACACCTTTAGTTGGTACAAGGTGAATACAGGGTGGTCCAGCAAATTTTAGATCGCACTTTCATGGCTTATATCTCTGCTCCTAGTTATTGAATCGTTTTGAACTTGGCTCCACTGAAAAGAGCCGCCTTTTTAGCTTTGATGTGTAAGACATTGCTGTAGCTCAAGAAATGTTGTCACAAGAGGCAAAGTGCCTGAGAGTGTCAGACATTCTTCACGTAGAAATTGCTCCAGAGACTGTTGCTGAGGTGATTGACGTGTCCTTGGCGACCGTCTACAATATCAGGACCGCCATGAAGATGTCAGATGGGGTCGCCAGGAAGACTGGAAGTGGAGGAGGAAACAAGAAAGGGAATGAGGCCTTTTTGGAGGATGTCAAGGACAGGGTCAAGGAGGACTTGACAGTGTTCATGAGGAGGCTCTCTGTCGAGTTCAACATCAGCCAGTCTACCATCAGCAGGGCTATCCATGAGGATTTTGGGCCTTAACAGCTATGCCCAAAGCCAGAGGCACCTCCTCACTGAGGCCATGAAGACCAAGAGGCTCAAGAGGTGCAAGAAGGCTGTGAACTTCTTCAAGGGGAACCACGACATTGTGAAAACTTACTCCAACAAGAAAATCTTCACTGTGGATGCCGTTCTCAACCAGCATAATGACCGATTCCTGGCAGAAACAAAAGAAAAGGTCCTGGGCATCTTCCGGATCAAGCATCCACAACAGGTGACAGTCCTCAGAGTCATTGCATCCGACAGCCAGAAGATGGATCCCCACTTTTATAAGCGGAAAGAGAAAATTGGCACAGATGTCTGCTACAAGGTGCTCAGGTATGCAGTGTTGCCTTGGCTGGAGAGAGCCTTTCTGCGGGGTAACTGCTGCTTCACCCTAGCAATGGTTTTGAGCCTAGCCCAAGCCCTACACCTCGAAGGCACTTTTTCCAGCCCGACCAGGTTCGAGAATTTCGCTCAGGTCCGGGGGCCAGCTATATCCCTTCACCATCAGCACTGGTCCAAGTACCAATTCCAGCCAGGAAGGCACCCACGGTTCAGCGGAGAGATGCACCAAATCCAGCATCTAGAAATTGCTGGAGAAAGTGGGATTCCAGGCCCGCTGCAAGGAGTGCTTGAAGGAGTACAGCATCAAGCAAGGAAACACCTCAACCACCTGGAGGCATGCAGTGAAGAGCCACAAGTCCAGACTGAAGGAAGTGCAAGAGCAGCAAACAGCACAGCAACCTTCAATAGTAGAGGTGCTGACCAGGACTGCAGAAGTCTACAAGCAAGGGTCTTCCAGGACGAAGGCCATTGACAGTAAGCTGACTGACCTGATTGTCAAGGATCTGCAGCCATTGTCTGTTGTGGAAGATGAGAGTTTCATCGCTTTTTCCCAGGAGCTGAACAAGAGATACCAGGTCTCTTTGACCTCTTTGTGGCCAACAGCCTCACTTCCTCCAGACATACTTCTTTGGAGATCATGCAGCTGAGGCCATCATGCCAGCATACCTGATACTCTGCTAGAAGTGGTTCTGCAGCTCACTGAATTTTTACACAACAAAAACATTTCAAGACAGCCATGCAGCAGCTCAGTAGCCCAGAAATGATGCTCATTATCAGGGATGACAAGACACCATGTGGTGAGCACACGGGTGGTTCAATGCCCCTACTACCAATGAAGTTGCAGCAATAGTGTCAGGCGCATTGATGCTCAGGGGGATGTGCCTGTCATAGCACACGTCAAGATTGAGGGAGAATTCCTTAGGCACAATCAAAAAAAGCCACAGGAAGAGCAGTGCATTCGCCAGTGAGATGCCCGAGCAGTTCAGTGGCATGTTACTAATGCAGGACAGCTGGTGGTCCTCCCAGCCTCCTTCACTGGCAACCCACGCTACATGCATCAAAGCATTAAAGTGTCATTTTTCCATTTCATACGTGTTTTCCTCCACATTTCACCATATCTCTCCTGATTCCCTCCTTCCCCACCCACAGCATACACAGTTGTGACTTCTCCTACCCAGCAAAGTGGGTACTCTTCACTGTGTCATCTCACGTGTGTACAAGAGCTCTGTCTCTGTTTGTGTAGGCCTGCATCGGTATGTCTGGGAATACAGTTACAGTTCCTCATCTATGTGGTGAATACAAAGGTATGGAGGAAGTGGCCTACATTGATTACAGTTTTGTCAGAAACAAATGTACTAAGCAAAGTCAGTTTGGTAAAATTTGCCACTTCTCCCACCCAGCGAAGCGGGTAGAATCCGCTAGTGACATTGAAAGCTATAACAAGCCTTCCTAATGAACACAGGGATTGTCCCAGGCATCAGAAATCATCTGGTGCTATGCTCATGATCCTCTGGTGCTATGCTCATGGTGCTTGATCATGAATGCCTTGCACATGATCAACACAAGCTATGCCAACGATCTCATTCCAGATCGTCAAATCATGGGGGTTTAAGTTTGGACTTGAAGCTGCTCAGACACCTTTAGGCCAAAACGACTCACTTGTTAGCAACGGAAGACCAGTCGTCTGAGCCTTCCAGCCGGCGCGCCGTCCAGGTGGAAACGCCAAGCAAAGCATGTTTTTCAAGTGGATCTGGGGCTCTGGAAGTCAACGAATAGTTGAGGTTGCTCTTTGAACCTCTGTTAGGAATTCACCTTGGCTCAAACAACGCAAGATTATGCAGCATTGAACTCGCTGGGCTATGATGTCGTGGGACAATTTAGTAAAAACGTGCCAAGATGCTTTTCTGGAGACACACTTTTGTGTTCACTGTCTGTTTTAAAATCTCACATGTCAAGCATGGTGGCGGGAAATGCAAACTGGTCAAAATTCATGACACATGCTGTACATAGCGTCTCTAGATAGGCTTGAACCGACACTGAAGTTACGAACCATTCTTTGCAGCTGCATCAGATGCTGAAACAAAATGTCCTGATGGTTCGACTCCTCCCACCGGCTATCATAAGGTGTGTACATACTGCACTGCAGTCCACGTACAAGACTATGCAAATGAAATAACATGACATCATAGGCTCGAAAATAAGAAATCGCAGTTTTTTTCTGAAACTGGTGTCAGCAGACAGAGCTGCGTAGTGTTTCTATGTTCCTTCCTTGACAGGCAAGGGGCTCAGGCAAGTTCTACAACATGAAGTCATATTCTGGCAGTCCGATGGCTCAGAGTGAAGCATTGAGTGATTGTACGGCCGACAGTGACGGTGGTGGCAAGTCAAGTCTCATGAGGATCACCACAGACGAGGAGTACCAAACTGTTGTGGCAATGGAATGTAAGTCACCTTTTGCTGTCGCACTGTCTGCATGCGAGCAAGTGCACAAAGGACTGGTCATGAACGGACCGTGACCAAGTCTGGTAAGACATGACTTGAGTGGAAGGAGAAAACTGAGATGACTTTTAATGCTGCCGTGACAAGAAAAGAACGCTCTTGACTGTTGCCGCCGATAGGGGGATACCTTGAGCGTGTGCGAACACACCCACCCACCCACCCAGAATAAAAACGTCACTCGTATGAACTTTTGAGAACTGAATTTAAAAACTCATGCATAACAGTGGTTTTAAGATGACGGCACTACTAGCTCACTGTCAGCACAACTTTCCGAAACAGACATGTATCAACTTCACCGTTAAAAAACTTCTAGTGGCAAAAAGTGATGAGCAATTATTGGTGTCAGACACTAAAGTTCCCATGGGGTCCACATCGAATTGTTCTCTCAGACCAGGAATCGGTGCAGAAATCAGCTCAAGTTGATGCCAAGAGTGACAAACAGCAGTGAATTAGCAGTCAAAGGTTATGACTGTCAATGGCAGAACTTAACTCATCCAAAGCCTCCTCACGACCCACTGCAATCCACAATTTGACGTAGAAGCACGGTATTTTTGTGACTGCTACTATGTGTGGAAGATTTCTCGTTTTCTTGTTGTTTTTTCTTTTTTAGAACACAAGAATAGAGTTTTGAGTCTCCAATGGTTGGCAGAAGAGAAGCAATCTTCTGCGAGGCAGAAGAAGAAATGGTACCAAACTCTCGAGATAAACAGCTTTATGAGTGAACATGAGGCACAACGAGGGCGAAACACGAGTCGAGCTGCCACCTGTTCATGAGTAACATCTCTCGACTTCTGGTAGCACTTTCTAAAAGTTGCCAAATTTGAAACTGCTCATCTCCTGCCAAATTCAAACCATGAGAAGCAGACAATTTTCTTTTGCATGGCACAGGTTTTTTTCCTCAACCACGAATGAAACAGTCGTACCTCAACTTGGGCAGCAGCAGATGAGGATGCAACAAGTGCAGATTTGACTGGATTCTTTAGATGGAGAACTGCGAAGACAGCAAACAAGTGCCTGGACAGGTCAAAGAATCAACTTTTAAAGATGTCCAATTTAGTAGCCCCAAGTGGGACTTCAGAGCTACCTTTTTTGGAGGAATTAGACTCTGACGATGGCGACAGGCGACACTGGGACATAAACAATACGGTTCGGCGTCAATGACCCGGAGGAGTCTCGACCCCGACACGGGCAATGTTGACTTCCTCTGGTTCTTTGAGCAAAGTGCTCCTTCAGTGCGAGTTGAGTCAGAGACCCTGAGCGCCACGAAAGTTTCTTCGACTGAACTTTGCTTCATTTCGGGCAGTAACTGTGGAGCTTCAGGTCAAGTTCTGTAGGTAGCTAATTCGTAGGCCTCCGGTACAACGGAGTCGAAGACGTCAGATTGAAGACGTTCCTCAGTCTAATGATAAGTTTGCTGCTCGTGAAATTGATGTCCTACATGAACGATGTTTGATCTAGAGCTTGAGACTCTCGACCTTGACAAGTGCTTATTTGATCTTCTGCTTTGACTCTCTAATCTAGTCACCCTCTCTCTCGGGACAGGGGAAAATTGCAAAAAAACTTCTTTGGCGAAACCAGCAACACTTTATCTGCCCCCAACTGATGAGAAAATTGTCCCTTCCAGAACAAAACTCTGATCAATTTGTCGGCGGTTGCTTCGGCCTTACTTTTGGGTGGAATGACGGAAGCCATCACTAGAGATGGTGCCTTATGCATGGATGCCTGCCACGCATACTGTACAATCTCACAATTCCATCAAGGACAAAAGTAAAAATTGGTGGAGCAGCAAAAGTCATCATGCCTGCTTTCATTAAGCTTGTATACGCTACTAGCAGACATATCCGGTTTTACTCGGTGGAAGGTGGATTTCCAGACATGTCCACGAGCTCCGTGACGTCCAAGTCAAGTTGGGGGTAAGGACTCCCACATGACCATTGCTGCAGTGGCAAAAATAAAAAAAAATTCGATGTAGAAAACCAGAAAGATGCCGACATCAAAAAGAAATCATAAAATAAAGTAAAGTTTAGCATCCCTCAAATGGGGGAAGCAGATGAGGTCAGATCTGGACTCAGAGGTTGCGCAATCGAGATTGGGGGTTTGCGTTCGTGAGCGGTTTTCTAACTTCTATAGGCAACCTCGAACAATGTCCAAGGACGTCGACTGAACGAATGTAGATTAACGTTAACAATGTAAGTCATGCTTACAATGTGACGAACGTGCACATGGACTGCATGGAGAAGATGGACTGCATGAAGGATCTGGAGAGTGCAAAATGCATGAACTCATATTTCTCGCTTTAGTGTCATAGAAACCCCAGCAGTGCCGTGTACCTCAGCTAGTGATGGATAATGAGTACTCAAATTCTTCTTGCAGCTTTATATAGAACATTCTTCTGGATTGGCCTGACCAAATCTGGAGAAGACGTTTGCAGTACTATAGATGAGTGCACTGGTGTTATACAGTGGGTGGATGGTGATTCCTTTGGTGGTGGCTCATTTTTCTCTGACACACAGGTTTGACTGATGCAGCAGGTGAACTAAGCAGAATCTGTTGACTTTTTCATTTACATTTTGAAAGTACTTAGAAGTACATTTCGGGGGCTGGTGAGACAAGTGACGTGACCGTTCCGAATTTTAGCTCCCGCTCGGGAGTGAAAGGAGCTATCGTTTAGACAAACATTAGTCGTATACTATGATATGCCAACATGGTTCCATGACAGTATGGGAACCCTGGAGACAAAATATGAACGTGAGAGAAGGAAGGAATAGAGTGGACCTTATAAGCAGGCCATGCACTGCATATCTTGACAAGTGGGGCACAATGGTAATCAAGATTGGAGGCACATAGATTATGTTTGAAGCCGTCGCCGATAAACTGTTAAGGTAGAAAGGCTTCACTGCGTAAAATTTCACCACACCAAATCTATGCAACTATGAAATATTTTAAAACCGTCCTGGGGGGGGCGCCGGCGGGGGGGTGGGGGCCCCCGGACGGTTTGAAAATATGTCATAGGTGCATAGATTTGGTGTGGTGAAATTTTACGCAGTGAAGCCTTTCTACCTTAACAGTTTATCGGCGACGGCTTCAAACATAATCTATGTGCCTCCAATCTTGATTAC
>JAAUXU010158095.1_pt1 | contig 11725 bp, 12 predicted proteins | sample 7278151 | NCBI WGS metagenome assembly JAAUXU01 (sample SAMN14350113, study PRJNA611818) | marine sediment metagenome | isolation source: surface marine sediment (1.8m) | place: French Polynesia: Moorea | collected 2018-08 | reverse complement strand
TTTCTTCCTTCCACAGGTGTCTGGATCTGCTATAGAATTGCAGATGACAGTTTTTCCACGTCTGGTCTGAGTGGCAATATCTCAAGATGACGGGCCTTGCTTTGGGAGCTACATGACCCCGTCACATTCAAAGCTTGTCAAAGGTTTAGTCAGTCCCCATGATGTCCTACTGTGTCGTTACCCCTGGCTTTGGAAAAATTTCCTGCACTGTCTGGAGGTTTCTGCGCAGGTTCCAGACATCTCACCGCACCACCTTGAAGAGAGCAAGATTTCTTTAAAATGTAACTCCAAACTTCAGCCGAATTTCAGTGCACCAATCTATGAGGCCCTTTCTAAGGCCCCAAAAGCAAATTATGGGCTGGTCGTTTTTTGTGCAGTACTGTACTTGGGCATCCTTGGTGCTCAGGGACATCAGGGGCTTCCAAACTGTGATATGCGGGCTGCTCGCGATGCGCGAGAGGATCTTTGGTGACATACTGAAGTGAGGTGATATTTTGGGCTCCTGCGACAATTCTGGTCTTGGAGAACACACTTCTGTGTACTTTTTATAATTCACTGGACTAATATTCATGGCGGGGCAGGAGGCATGTTGACGAAGTGGGACGCCAATAGGAAAATTGGGGGACCCCTGGCCTAGATGGAAGCACCTTGCACTGTCGGTGCACTGATCTCTGCTTCACCCAAACTAGTTGGTTGGGGGCACGAAGTCCCCTTAGTCCGGAAATCCCTGTTGTTCGGAAATGCTCAAGACCAGAGCCACGGTCACTCTGGGTGAATCTGGGAGCCATAAGACGTACGTGAGCAGTAGCAATGCTAGCAAGAATAGGAAAGGAGGACTTGTTCATGAAACAAGTGCAAACATGGGGGAAGCCGCTCTTTTCACTTTTATCCAAAGTTGAAAAGTAATGACAAAGAGGGTTTTTTGTTTGAGCCGGATCTGGATGTGGCCGAATCTGACCCGAGTGGAATCCTAGAAATGGAATCTCAGACTAGATGGAGTCCTCGATCGAGCCGCATCCTCTCGGGCTCAGCCTTGATTCGATTCAGCAGCCCTGAAATCCTGGTTATAATATAAGTGGAGTTATTCCTCATATGTTGTCTCGACTTCATGCTGCATGTGTAAGGTTACTTGATGCGAGCGAAGGCGAAGTGCGTTCACCGGACGACTCGAGAGCCTAAGATGGAACAGGCTCCTGAGAGTCCGGCTCAAAGAGCGCGTCGGTCGTGCTCACGGTTTCGGGCCGATTCCGATTCCATCCCGGCACATCGATCTCATGCAACTGTGGCAAAAACTTTTCTGTCTTTCACCTGACTTTCTGGAGCCGTCATCCCTGGGAAGGCGATGCCCGTCGACGTCTTCAACACCAGCCCCGGGCTGAGCTTTCCATCTCTGAAAAATACATACACATTTCACTCGACGTCCACAGTGATAATAGTTCATCAACAACAATAGATCCTCGACTATTTCCTGAAGTTGACCGAACCTCTCGATGTGCACAGTTTGGTGGCTTTTCACACATTCCGTGGGTCAGCGTGACGTCTTCCAACCAAGAGATTATCCAACAATGTTGGCCCGGTGTCCCCTGCAGCAAATACGACTGACAGGGAAAAGCCTCAAGTCTGGACTTGCCAGATCTGTCTGGAGGATTCATCCCCAAAACTTGCCAAATCACTACTTTCAGTTCGTGACCATCATGCTGATGAAGCGCAGAAATGCTTAGCATTTTTCTCGTCTCACCTGCTTCAGCGTGATCAGCTTGGATTATGTGTGTCAGACAGTCAAGTCAGGACCTGCTCGAAGGTCTAACTTCCCACTTCACTGAGTGGAATTCAACGTACAAACGGCGTTTCCGCAAAGAAAATCTTTAAGACTTTACTGACACACTTAAAATTGTTACTCGTCTGTCCGAGTGGGAATGAGACAGGAAGAAGAGGATTTGCTTACTACGCTGGTTCGCCCAGGGTCAGTTTCTTATAAGCAACGTCTGCCCCAGTCACTGGTGTGATCTGAATCGTCTCGACTGCTTCGTGTACGTTTAGTATCACTTGTACAACGTTCTAAATGCCAAATGTACCGATCAAAACTAGGCCTACCGTGCGAGCCAAAAGATGTCAATTCATGTTTTCTGTCGAGAAATGATGCTTCTGTCATAAGAGATGGAACAGGCTTCCAAGAGAAAGTCGGGCCTTGAGGTCATCGAGCTGACATATAGGCAGTCGTCGGACTTTCGGTCTCGCGTTTCTTCCTCAAGTCTCAACCAGACCATGGGCATACGTCAACTTTCGTCCCGCACACGACGTTTAGGCAGTGAGAAAGCAGGGCAAAGTGTGCGCGACGAGCGACTGTGAATGCGCTGGGAAGGGTCGTAAAATCTCATCCAAGCCATACCTGATGCTGCCCGCGTCGTCGTTGGAAGAGACCTCCACGCTGGTTGTCTCTTCGTCCTCCTCCAGGCTGGTCGCTCTCTTCTTGCCGTTGCTGTGGTGGGTGAATACGGACTGGATGTTGAGGCGCTTCATCCAGTCGCGCAGGGTGCGGGCAGGGATGTTGAACTTCATCGAGGAGCGGTTGATCGATTGGCCATCCATGATCTCCTTGAGAGCCTGAAAGAAGAGAAGACAGTTGTTTGGCCTCCTCTAGGCTGGCTCTAAAGGCCAAAAATGTTCGCTCACCTGCTGTAAGGTCTCCTCGGTGTACTGCTTGTAGCGCCTGACTGGAGTGGACGCCAGCAGCCCGCAGCCAATGGATTGGGACGTCAAGACCATGTTGTTGATCATTGCCTGACTGTCTCCATTCTTGGACGTTTCTTTGGTGTTTTTGGAAGCCAACTCGGTAAGAAAGTCAGGAAGAGGCAGCTTGGGAGGATCGTTCTTGAACTGGAAAGGCACCTGGAGTGGAAAAAAATTATTATCGTGTCCATAGGCAAGTATTAACAGACATTAATGACCTATTACCTGCGGCATGAGCACTGGAATGTCTGAAAAGGTCTTTTTGGCCTCTGGCGCCTTGTTGATCGTTGTCTCTTTCGATTTCTTTGTCTTCTTCAACTTTGAGGGGCTTGTGGCACCCCTAAACGGGGTCTGCTCGGACAAGAAGTAGGCGTTGGACACCCCAAACAGAGGAGTCTTGGAATTGGTGTCATTTGTTTGAGCTACATCAGTCTAAGCAGCAGGATAAAAACATGAGACATTTGAGAAATCGAGCCAGGACGCGGTGGGTTTACCTTCTTTGCTTCCATGGCTGACGCTTTCCTCTTCCTCTTGCTGACGGCAACCTTGGGCTTCCCCAACAACTTGGCGCCCAGAATGGAATCCAGCGAGCTGCTTGCGGAGGTCGGGGGCTTGCCCTTCAAGACACTGCAAAAAAGAGCCCGTGAGCATTATCCATGGAAAAAAATGCAATCTTCGCGAAAAAATAAATGATTCCTCCCTCAAAGAAACTGACATGAATTAGTGAAATTCTGTTGGGTCTGCAAAGTTCCAGAACAGCTTGAAAGATACCACAACCGCAACTTCCATCCTTTTAGGCCATTTTAACCAACTGTGAATGAAGCATTTATCCATAAGCAACGTTGAAAGCCAATAGGACAACAATACTTTCTGTACGTGCTTAGTTAACATTGTTTTTCGCCTGAAATTTACTAGCAAATTACTCCATTCCTCGGTAAACAATCACTTTGAGGTTGATTCCATGTAAAATGGTATGGTAATCTTTTCTTCGATTAGGGAATAACTGAAGCGCGATGCAAGAAAGGTAACGGTCTGTACTTTTATGTAAATTTATTAAATTTATTTTTGAATCATTCTGTGCAAAAAAAAAGGTCAACGTTGACCAGGCCCTTACCTGCCACTGTCTTCCCTGGGATCTATTTCTACTTCTTCCTCCTCTTCAACGTCTCCAACAGTGTTATCGGGTTCTTTTTGAATAGGACTCTCGACGGGCTGCTCTTGTTCCTCGCAGTCCCAAAGACCCTTGATCCTGAGGACTCTGGCTGCCTCAATCAGGCGAGAAAAGTCCCCCTGGATAGATACAGCGTGAGGATGCGGGACGTAGAATGACCCTCCCTCCCTAACACTGAGGAATGAATTAACCTTACCTGCTCCACCGCCACCTCCCCGGCGTACATAAAGTCGACCAGCATCCTGAGCTCAGTGAACCTGATCTGGGACAGGACCAGAGTGGGGTGATCCGAAGGATTTGAACGCAGGAGATCCTCCAGGTACCTGAACAAGAAAAGGGACGGTACAACTTTAACCAGTCCTCCCCTGTTGTCACGTATGACTCTCCCCTACCCACTGCCGGCGCACAGCAGCACCCTGTGACACTTGAGCAACTTTCGATCCGAGGAGGCCAAGGTCACGTCCACGAACTGTTCGGAGTGGCGTAACCTGTGAAACACGCTCGAGATGTTGCTGGGGTGGTTGTTCCACTTCAGGCAGTATTGTTGCTGTTCCTGGACCAGAGATGACGACGCCATCTTGACCCAGAATCCTTGAAATAAGAAAAAGAACACACGAATCTTGTAAATGTCACTGGGTTTTTTTGTTTGGCTACTCCACTCCTTTCATAAGAATAACAAAACGCACAACTTACTTAGGTAGAAAATTCACGGTTCTCTTACAAAAAAGGGAGTCCCTTTGTCTCTATTTAGGGCAACACACAACTCTTCCTTTCCAATCTGATCGAATGCAACTTAAATTACACACAATACTTTAGGGGAATCTTTCCAACCTTTGAACACCTGACAATGAGAAAGCTGAGGCACAGGTGGGGGAAAGGAGAAGAGAGGAGCTTTAGCATAAATGAGGATCTTCTGTAGTAGCGACTATATCAACACATCCATTCATATCTGCAAGTAAAGGGATGGAAAAGATACCCCTTTCCACACAGCTCCCCTCACAGGCAGCTTTCACGCTCCCCATTCCCAGCACAGGTTGTGTACGTGAGTGTGGGCTTTGTGCGCGCCCGTGCGTGTGTGTGTGTGTGCGCGTGCGTGCCTGCGTGCGTGCATTTTTACCTGTAGTTAAAGTTACGCAGGTTTTTTCTTCTGCTTCGACAAGGCACCGTGTGAGAGGGGAAACGGGAGAAAGCAAAGCAATATTTCCCCTCACAGGTGTTTTCTGCTACATCAGACTTTCCTCTGCTGTACATCTTTTCCACACAGTATTCTTGTTGCATCGACTACAAATTAAATACCGGGTGGGGCAGAGAAAAGTCCTCTTGGAGAAGCATCCACCGGGTGCACCACCAATTTCGATCAGCTGACCATGCAACATGAAAAAGGTGTGCGGCACCCCCATCCAACAGACTTGGAGAAACTTAATCATAGCAACATTTTTAATTTGAAGTGACTGCAGCAAAAACTGCTGCATTCATTCCTTAACGCACGATTTCCGGAATATTTCCCAGCTTATTTACTGTCTAGTGGGAAATATTCTTGCACTATATTTCCCTCACTACTACATCCCCGTTCCCAGTGGGAAATATTATGAATCACCACTCTTAAACTCGCCCATGGTGAGGGGATGCTCCATCCTGAATCCAATTCTGCTGACTCTCATTCAACTGACTCACGTTCAGCTGACCCAAGTCGGTAAATATTTCACCTCTTTCAACTATTTTGAAAGCATCAAGAAAGCGGGGAAACATTCCACAATTGTATGTTAAATTATAAATTAACGACGCATAATATGTACCATAATTGACCCTCCTTGCACTTGACAGCACTCGGGTCATTTTATATCCCTTGGGCTATGGCCTCAGGATATAAAATGACCCTTGTGTGACCCGAGTTGGACCCCTGTCCAACTCGGGTCCATATTGTACTACAATATGCATCGTCCATTTATAGTTATGGCCTTATCCGCCCTCTGCTGCAATTACTGCCTCTTAGTGACGCCGAAAGCTATGACCGGCCTTCCTAGAGAACGCAGGGTTTAGGTTGTCTCTGGCATAAGGAGCTGCAGTAGGAATGTCTTGTGCACACTGAGCACGAGCTATCGCCACTAGATGGTGCACTGGCCGAAGTCAACAAATGCTTTAAAGACTTGCCACTCTCTGAATCTCCGGATGGGGACTCACCCTGGCGCAAGCGGTGCAGTATTTGGCAAATACGAACTCACCGGACCAGTTACAGAGTGGGCAAAAGCTACCCTACAGCTGTTCCATATCGGAAGAAGTGTGCTGTGACAAGGTATGGCCAAATCTAGTACAGAATGGAGGCAAATGTGTCCAAGAATATGAGGAAATATGAGACTAAATATGCAGAAGTTACCTTTTTTCTGGATTGCCATACACTCATGCACACAAATAGCCCTGTTCAAAAATTCAAAGCACAAGTAAGGCCAGACAGCTAGAATTTGCTGATAACTTCGAGTAGAAGGAGTGTAAATGCCACAAAACGTGGTTTGCCATAGTACAAGCCAGTTGTCATGATTTTCTGCCAGGTTGAGCGCATCCATTGTTCTCAGGGACTCCTGTTCTTCCAAGCCAACGCTTTGCTCATGATGTAAATGAGTCAAGTCGAGTCGAACCTCACTGGAGTCAGATAAAAGGTCAAATACGCGTTGCCCGTGAATGAGGGTCATTTATGCCTCAAAAGTCTATTTTCCAAGTTGGGACATCTCTGGTAATGGCGACCCTCATCAGGGTTGGCACTTGACTGAGATTTCTTCGTCATGTACCGAAACGTACCTCACAATCAATATTAAAAGCAAATCCGGCCAGCATCAAAGTCACAGTCAAAACCTCGGTAATAGTGCACCTAAACCCACTGGAAAGCATTCGCTATGTAATGAGATGGCGACCATCATCAGGGGTGCCACACCTCAGCGCGAACCACAGACTTAGTGCAGGGAAAAGCTTGCTTATAAACTTTTTAATGCTTAGCTAACTCGTGTGTGAGTCAGAGGAGATTCCCTTGAAGAAGCTTATGCGGGAGGGGCCAGAACACTAAGTGATACCTTCATCTAAAACTGTTTCACGTTGTAAAAAGTACATCATAGCATAGCGCAGAATTTTATGCCACTGCCAGGGTTCCCACAGGAGCTCCTTGAGTCATTCACACACGCTTTTCTGATGTTCGTGTCCACCCAGCCCTAGGCCACATGACAACAGCTGTATCCTGGGCGACACCTCAGAAGTGTCATTTTGGTCATTCTTTTTGACTCACGGTGCGCCATAACAGAGCGGCAGCAGTCCCATCATGCAAGCAAGCGATTTTCCCCTCATTGAGACCGAGCTTAGTTTTCTTATAATATTACGTATGAGGTTTAACTGCCCAATCTGTGTCCACCATGTGGGTCAAAAAAAGGGGCGGCATAACATAATCCTACCCGTCACCCAACATTCTTCTGCAACTCCTGAGCGTAACTGACTGCTTAAAGTGTACCTACTGTGTGAGGCAAACAAAAAGGAAGCATAACAGTCCTGTCCGTCACCTCCTCCCTCACCCACCACTTTTTTGCGCCTCTCAGTGTAACCAGCCCGGCCTGTGGAAGTCCGTGCACAGTTTTGGGAGTTAAGAAATCAGCACAAAGATTGTGAAAACGCTTTCGAACGTTGTTTTGGCCTCAAATCATTTATGCAAGTCTATCACAGGTTGGGAAGCAAGAACGGGAGGAGGAGAAATATGATCCTGCGAACAGAAGGAGAGGGGAATTTCGGCTTCTAACGAGTGCAAAAAATTGATCCAGCGAAAAAAAAAAAGAAAGAAAACACGAGTGATAATTTTCTCGAGTTTCGAACCAAAAAAAAATCGAGGCTGCGTCTTGGACACAACTTGAGCTAAATATAAGTCTGTTAGGGCTCGTCCGCACTACCAGAATCTGTTTAAGTGTCGCTCAGCTGCTCTCATTGGTCGCCTCTTCTTAACTGGCAGAAAATATTTGCAACTTAGGTGGTGAAAAGTGTGCCAAAAATGGGGAAGTGTAAATACAGCGTCGGAAAGGTAGTAACTTAATATCATTTGCCGGTTACGGTTGCAGTTTGAGTGAGCAAAAAAAAGCCCACATGTCAAAAAGGAGATGTGAGGGGGTCAGAGGGACAAAGGAAAAGTCTTTTTTTTCACTCACACGTCGGTGAGACATGCGATGGTTAAATCACTACAGTAGTAACAATCATATTATTAGAAGTTTTGGGGCCAACAATTTTCATCCCCACCCCTGGCCTTTAAGGACTCGTCCATATGAGTCAGGACAATAATCCTCCCACCCACCCCTACACCCAAAACCCTTTACAGATGGGTTGCTGCTTTTTGCTCATTGTCACTTAACTTTTTCTCCCTCAACACAGACACGTTGAACTTCTTTAAGGATTACAGGATTTTCCCCTACCTGGTACGCGCGCACACAGATCTTGTCGATGCAGAATAACTTTGTCTCAGTCAAAACTTGTGAATTTGTGGCAGAATTCATTGATTTCTTACCGATTTTCGTCAGTTGAGTCTCGCCTCGGTTTACGAAGTCGTCGCTGTTGAGTTTAAGAATCCCCTTTTCCCTCGCTCTTTCTTTCCCCTACTTGCAAACTGTTGAATGTTGACTCGGGAGAGAAGAGCAGCAAGGGGAGCCGAGGCCAGGAGAATTGGCGAGAAAAGCGCCAAATTTTCGTCGAAAGAGGCCAGTTCCGGGCGCCCAATCACATTCTCCTGGCGGCGGAGACGTCCTCCGTCCGCATCCTGGCGGCCGTGGAGGAGTTCTCCTGGCCGGACGTGAACAGTGGCGGCCAAGTGTGGACTGTCTTCACCCTTCGACTGTGACGAATTCCAAGGTTGAAAGTGCAGTTCCTGCGCGGGTCGCCCAAGTTGGCTTCCCCCACCTAGGCTTTGCTCCCTCGCTCACGCAGGGGCTGAAGCTTAGTCGCTCGGGATGTCGAATGATTCGTGTTGGGAATTTGGGGGCTGCAACCACTACGTGGTGAAACTAACCCAACCTAAGGATCACCTTTATGCCTTACCTGTGGTCATGGTGAAGCTATAACGTAACAGAATGAGCCAGCAGGGCTCATCGGAGTGGCTGAGATTCTTTTCGTTGTTGTTGTGGACACCTTCCTGAAAAAAGTTTTGATTTATGTAGTAAACCCTGGAATCCTCACTCAAGCTGAGTTTAATGCAACTTAGGAGAGTATTTTTTTCAATTACTCCCCCCAGCACAATCGCTTGCTCCCCTCAAGCCTTAAAGGCTTGGTCTCGGAGTCTCCACGCTTGTACTGAACGATGCATAACAACCCATATGATCCGAGCTCTTCGTCCAAGCCTTAAAAGACATTGAGTCATTGAGCAGTCAGCTTTTCGACCTGTCCGAGCTCCCTCCGAGCCCGGGCCGGCTCGCCCGCTCCTTGGCCGCCCATCCCTAAGCATAGGAGGGAGTTTAGGTTGGGACTGGGGACTATGCTAACACAGGAGAGCTCTACTAGAAGCCTGTAGCCGGCAGACCCCCTTTTTCTCCGCGACCTAAGGCGGGTGGAGGGGAAATGTTACAAGGGAAAAGGGAGGGGATCAGAAGAGAGCAAGCATAGGTGGCGAACAGGAGTTCCCAGAAAAGAGCCCCTCTTTGGGAGACTTTTTTTTCGTTTACCTTCTCTGAGATATTCAGTATCAAATGTCAGTTCTCACTTATTCAGCACCTAAAGGCGAAGTCTTGCATATTCAGCATGGCTCGGATGCATACCAGCAACTCAATGTAGGCTGTGGACCAAGAACTCATTAGGCTGGCGAAGTCAAGGGGGATGGGGGTAAGAAGCAGGGTCGTTGGTCGATGGAAAAACCCTTCATTGCTTGCCACTCACACTTCCTCAGGTCCTCAAAGTGTGACTTTTCTTGTCCTCCTCCACCCTAAGGGTCAATATAAATGTCTTGCTGTGTCTGCAGTAGCAGCTCTGTGCGCTTCTGCTCTCCCCGTCGCACACACACACACGCGCGCGCGCGCACGCACGCACACGAAATTCCCCTCTTATCGCTACGCTGTCCGAGGCGCGACCTAAGCTGTGCTGCTGGGTGCGGAGCCCGCATTAGAGGCTTCCCCCTCTCTCTCCGGGCTAGTCTAGTAGCAGTTTTGCTCCCCCTCCTCTCTTTTGCCCTCCTGCACGCAGTTTATATAGGTGTGGGAAGCCGCGGTCGCCACCACCGGGTTGCTAAACTCGGAGGGGGGGGGGGGAAAGAAACATGGGGATCAATATCGTTGTACGGGCGACTCAAGTTAACGACTATGATGAAATCAGTGATAATTCTGGAAGTAACCATGCCTTTGCTGCTGATTAAATATTAAAGTTTTCTCGAATAGACGGCATGTTTATATGGCTGTCGGTTAAATTAGAGATAACGCTGAAATTAAGGATTATCCTGAAATTATTAACAGTATCTTTGATGAACAAAGAGCCCGTAGCTTAACGACATTTCTGAAATGAATGATGCACTCATTGTCAAGCACCGATGATTTCCAAAGTGACGATGATGTTGTCAAAGTGTGAATTGATGAATTCGGATGCATCATACATTGCTTTCCCGCCACTCTGAGGGTCAAACAATGGGCAACAGTGATGATGATCGAGCCAAAATGCCAACTATTCACAGTGGATGTCTGAAAGTCTTGCAAACTTTTGAGGTGAGGTATTTAGCTACAAACATATATTTGAATCACTGTATTAATCAGTCACATTGAGCATCTCCAGTTCACCACGGCATGGCTGTTGCTCCTGCTCCTGTTGTTCTTGCTTCACTTCTCTTCCTTGCTCTTGGTCGTGAGGTTCATGCTGGCAGTCATGATGTGCACCAGCGACGTATGCACCACCACCATCAGGTACTGCCAACCCAAAGACACCACCGATTCCAGCGTATTGCGATGGAACCTGTATCCTTGTCCTTGAGAACATAGACCAGCTTGGGCAGGTCGTCACCATTATCCATGTCAAAGTCATTTAGGAGGACGCACAGTTTCTCATGATTTTCTGGCATGTCTTGGTAATGTCACTGCGCAGAAACCTGTGCACGTGGAAGAGAAGACATGAAGAAACTAGGGATGTCAGCGGGCCGGGCCAGCAGTTCGACAATGCCAGTTCCCCCATGGCCCTCAAACTATCAGCCCGCGCCACCTCTAAGTAGAGACCAGTCAAATCTTACATTCCGTGTCAAGAGTGTCGCTCTTTATACTAAGTTTGTCTTCTTATGTTACTGTCATTGCCAATTTTTTGATCATTTGACCCTCACATCCATCGTCTCTTGTGTATTAAATCTGGCTCTTGTGTTTTAAATAAGACCCTCGACAAATTTGCATATAAAGTAAACTTATAAAGCTAACAATTTGCCTGCCTATCGCAAATAACGCCGCGATTTCGCAGAGTTGCCCGGAAATGTGGACACGCCAAGGATCTGGCTGACCATCACTCTTCTTCTCTGCTATGATTTTCGCCACATCATTCGACCAGGTGCGATAGCAGCGACTTCAAACAATTGTTTTTTTACTGTTTGTGGTTTGAATTTTCTTTCGGAAAAGCTCGTGGCATCTTCATGAAGGTAGATTCTTTGCCTCCCGAGCGCTGTCGTGACGAGTGCGTGATCGTCGAAGACAACGCCAACAATAAGGATTTGGACAAGTCGAAAGGAGTCATCACCAGTACAGTCTTGGCAACTGTGCTCAACAACATGCGACTTTCATTACATATAATCCAGGCTGGGCTTCCTCCCCTCCATGGACTTGTCCGTCAACTGGCGGCTTTGGGACCAAGACCAGG
>JAAUXU010076832.1_pt1 | contig 11727 bp, 9 predicted proteins | sample 7278151 | NCBI WGS metagenome assembly JAAUXU01 (sample SAMN14350113, study PRJNA611818) | marine sediment metagenome | isolation source: surface marine sediment (1.8m) | place: French Polynesia: Moorea | collected 2018-08 | reverse complement strand
CCTCCCCCGCTCACTGCAACAAGGTGTCACTGAAGGAGTCAATCCAGACAGCCACAATCCTCGTGCTGGTGAACACGGGGCTCAACATTGACACAGAACCAATTTTTTTTGGAAGACCGAATGGAGAGCTTCATTGGATCGCAGGCTCCTTGTAGTCTGCGGCACATGTTCTTTCCGAAAAGTCAGAACTTTAAGATCTTGAGGCAGTCCGACATGTTGATGATGCTCAACGCATCTCCAGCTATATGGCATGTGTGGGTAGAGGACAAGCCTGTGCGATTTATTGCGTCGATATCGCGATATTCGCGAAATATCGAATACCTACCCCAGTATTTTGGCGATATCATGCAGTAACCACCAACCAGCTGCCCACTGACCCCCCCTGTAAACCCAATGCCAAGTATCTTTAAAACGTCAGCAGTCATCTCGACTAAATATCCATGAATTGAGCATTCTGCACTTCGACCTGTATCATATTTCGCGACATTTCATTAATTTGGGATATCGCATAGTCGTAGTGGATGACGTAAAAATGAAAAATGCGGCTCCTTAAGTTCTCAGACATACGCAGAGGAGAAGCTTGTTATCAAGCAGATGTAGAAGGATCAGAATGTGCACAAAAAGTGAATTAAATTCGACATCAATCGATTGGAATTTGGCATGTCTGAAACCACACCAAGCCCCTCGCCCTCACCACCTGGGTGGCGGTGCAGAGGTCCTCGCCCAAAAGCTGAACTGACGGACAAGCACACAGATGTGCATAGTGGTTGAGTGCTTCATATTTGACTAGGGCTTACGCGATCCTCACGTTGGGTAGGAAAACATATAAAGCAGTTTGTGTGCGTGTGTGACACCTGTACATTCAGCCCTGGCGTGCTCAACACGCCCTCCGTGTTCATCCCGCGCTCGACGCTCAACACTTACTCAGCATCCATCCCGCGCTCGACGCTCGACACGCACTCCCTGTCCATCCCGCACTCGGCGCTCAAAACTTACTCCGCGCTCAAATCAACCGCTCAAAATCTAAACACCGGCAATGAGCAGCGCAGATCAGCCGCTCAGAAGCTGGAACTCATCCGTGAAAATTAGCCGCCAAAATCGGCCGCGCAACTGCTGGAATTCTGCCGCGGGCAGACGCACACACCTAGACAGACACGCACACGAACATGGGGCCCTCGCACGTGCTATTTCGCTGCATGAGGCCAAGCGAGCAAGCAAATCTCATGTTAGCCACTGAATCCCAGGAACCACGCAAAGAACCACACCTTGTTCGCGTCCATTCTTCATTTTGAGTGTCACCAGCGTCACAACGACGTACCAATGCTGCGTCATCTACAGTCCTGGCCGTAAGTAAATGTGTCGAGCATGGCGAGACCTGAAACACTGTACTGAAACGTGTTGGAGTGAAAATTTGATGTGGAACACGTAGCTGTGATACTGGGACACAATGTTGAGTACACAGGTCAATGTTGAGGCTGCCCATTTTGGTGCAAAACTGCTCAAAAGGAAGCCACCAGGAGAGGGAGCCATGCCAAACAGAAGAGAAATTTGGCTTTTTCGTGGGTCAAACATGGATGAAACTGTCTGAAATTTTCATGGAAGAATCCGGACCCCCGGGCCCACCATTTCCACCGGGATTCACTCCCCAGGTCCTCCGGCGCCATGAGCAAGCATGCTAAAACCCCGTGTCCGTTTCAGGTCTCGTCATGCTCGACGCATTTACTTACCATAAGGACTGCACAACACTCATGATCTTCAAGGGAGGTGGGCTCGTCCATTCTTCATAGCACTTTTGAAGCATTCTGTTTCTTGGTTTGAAGTATTTCAGTGACTGCTCACCTTATGAAGTGCTCTTATGGAGCCTTTCCTCCCGGTGAAGGGGGGTGTCTTAACAATGTTCAGGGTCCTGGGCCACGACCTAATTCCCTCCGGGTGCTTGACGCATTTTCCTGCCCCAAAAATGTCCAGTGAGGGCAGGATTGCGGGTAGAAGGACAGAAGAAGCCCTGATTTTAGCCACCTGTTCCCTATTAAGGTGCAAAATCGCCCCTTTTATGCCAGACAGGCGAGCTTGACAGACCTGAGGGGACGTATAACAGCACAACGATGGGTGGGGGATAAGGGTAAGGCTGGACTGGAGAGCTGAAGAGCTCACGAAAGTGCAGTAAAAGTTGTGGGACGTCCTGAAGAGCAGCAGTAAAGCAAAATATAAATGCCCTTTCCAAGTCCTCGAAGGCCAACAGTAAACTAACATCAGGAATGTTAAAAATATAACTGACCTGTTTATTAGGTGTCGGAAGAAAGTGACACCTAGAATATGATATGGAATGCAAATGCAATATGGCTCCTACTGATTTCCATTCAATGTAAAACATTAGGCATCAAATAAACTGGCTACACATACCTACTGCGAATGTGTTATAGGTTGGTTTATACAGGGACCTCTATCAGTCAAAGCGGTAAAACTTCATACAGGCTGCCTGAGCGAGCTCTAGACCAGTGCTATGACTCCCCCAACACCTTGGCCGCCAGGAGGCAGCCTCAAATGGTTAGGTGAGGTCAGTTCTGTTGGGGAGCAACTTGACTACTGCCATCATATTACAATGGAGCTGTGTCTGTCTGTCTTAGACTTAACCTTCCCAAAGAAATAATAACATGGCAGATGAAAATTGTGCAGCTTCTACCGTGCATGGAGCACAGTGTGGGGGACATCTGGGGCGGGGCCTGGAGGGAGGGGCACTTTTGCCACTCAGCTGAGCGGATACGATGATCTGCTGATGGAACAGACCCTAAAGATGGTGGACTTACCCATCCGAACAAAATGGTTGACTCTGAAGACGTCCTCCAAGGGGATTGTCATCTACAGGGTCAACACATCTGTCACGGCAGTGTCAAGGTCCCTTTCAAGGGATCCTCAATGACCACATGATCCCCTTGATGTCCCTTCCAGGAGATCCTCAATGACACTTTCATCAGCTGGAACCAGGAAAATCTGAAAAACGAAAAAAACATCAAATTTCTCTTCTTGTAGACCCGTGATTGCGCCACCCTGTAGCTCATTTGAATGTTGTGTCTTTGCTCCAAAATCAATGCAATTTTGAAGCGTCTTCGCTTGAGATGACTGCTGAAATTTTAATATGTCAAGAGGTGGTAGGTAAATGTGGGAAGTCACAGGCGAGACCGTGATGTTTAAATGCTAATAGCGCACATTAAATGTCATCCTCTTGAGACGCACAGAAAAGCGAAGGTGCACATTATGGTCTGTGGCTTCCAAAATGGCGGGACAATGGACGATCGGACCAACGGTTGCTGAAAGTGCTTAAAGATCCACGACCAAAAAAATACACTGTAGCCTATATTGGATGGTGGCAGCAGATGAAGGATAATTTGGATTTCTACTGTAACACTGATTGTAGAGCAACGACAGAGAGACCCTCCTTCGGCCGCGGACAGGCATATATACAAGTCCATACGGCCGTCTATATAAGATAGATTAGAGTGGATTAGATATACCAAGCTTGACCGATTCTTTTGATCGCTTTCTGCGTGCTATATTTGCTGCCAGACCCCACTTGAACCCATTCTGGTTAAGTGGAGAGAAAAACTAATCAGCGTTTTGGTCCCACCTCTGCTATCAAAGTTCAAAATCCACAGTACATAAGGATTTTAGGTCAACATTTCAAAGTCGAACTGCTTATGCACTTTCCAGTTATTTAACTGCTTGACTGAAGTCAAATAAAATTCGAAAGAAAGCTTGTATTTGTTTGCCCTGTGGCCTTCCAAATCTGAACACTCTGTTATGAACTGAGCTTACGTATCAAAACTTCATTGTGAAGTTAAAAAATATTTTTTTAAAGCCACTTGATGGCACCATTTGGGATTAAAGAATGACCCAAAGATGCACTCGGCAAAATTCAATGATTTTCATTTATTGGCGTAGCGTACTGTAAATAGCCCAATAATTAGACTTGCCTGACTATTTTTCAGCTCCTACTCAAGGGTACTGGATACTTGGATGATGTTTGACTGCAGCGGAAAATCAACCCAGGGATCCAAAAGCCCGACTAACCGAATTCTGCTGCCTGCTACATAAAGGAGATCGTGTACATAAAGAATCTCAACACCCTGGACAGAGATTTGGCCAGGACTCATGGTGGACAACTCGTCGGAGGCATTCGCCATCCACCCAGGCATCTTCGTGTCAAGCTGGTTCAGGGGCAAGATGTGGAGTTGCTGAGACTAAGAGAGTTGCTCAAAGAGCTTCTGGATTGCTCAAGAGGAGACATCAGGGACGTTCTGGGGGAAGGATTTGATCTCAGATGTAAAATCATTCAGCCTTAGTTTGATTTGATCCACGCTATGACACTCAGCATGATTGAGACAAACATACTGAGGACATCATTGCCAACGATATGGATCTTTGTACAAGAGAATTGGACAGACTTTGTGTAATTGCCCAACCTTACAAATATCACTCTCTTTTTTTACTCACTGTACAGAAAACATTAGCTTGTCACACACAAAGTCTGGCAAATTGCGCCACAGTTAGTAATAAGAAAGTAGAAGTGAAGTGTTTATGAGGCATTGTTGTATGTCTGGTACTGCGTAGTGGAAAGCATAAAAAGGCCCCTTTTATCAAAGATAAACTGAAAATATCTCCTACAGAGTGGAGCGAATGTGAGCCATGACTTCTTTGCCAGGACCTGCACAAGCACAGCCAGGCTTGTTCATAAGTGAGCATTCACACCCTGTGTACAAATGAGTTTCAACCTCTTTAACTGTGAACTCCAGGGGGGGGGGGAGAGACAATTGGGTCACCTTTGATTCACCCTAAAAAAAGCCTATGGTGATTGAACACGCAATAAATGGGCATGTCAATGTCGATCCAGCTTGTATCTTTTGTAACTGGACCCCCCAAATACAGTTTGTTTGCGCAAGTGTGGAGCATCCTTGGCACAATTCGGTCTGTTTGAGCTATTGACTCCAATTGTGTTTGAGCATGTTTATAGGAACCAGGGCAACACTCATAAATTATTGAGCTTTTGTGGGCAGCTGTTCTTCATTTTCCCAACAAACACTCTGTCCACTGTACTCTGGACTTGGGACAAGAAGTAGCAAATGCGTCGTTGTCTCCTTCTCAGAGACTCTCTTTTCACTGCGTAAACAGTGTGAGGCGCAAAGAAGAAGAGAGAACATTTGTGGATTGCACGCAATTTTACTTTTTTCCCCAATATCTGCCAGAACGGCCTGCCAAGGGTCGCTTGACGTCAACGTGAGCGTATGAGGCCGAAAAACCGCACTGCTACAGCCCGCTGCATTGGGGTGGGAAGGGCCTAAATACCTCACTTAAGCCTTTTTCTCTTCTCATGACTCGTCAGCGCAGCCTGAGATGGCGCAATCTTCCCCAACTTAAGTGATCCTGACACATGAGCAAATATTAACGTCCATCCAGCTGAACACAGCCAGAAGCATTTTTCGCCTACTTTTTTCTACGGGACGTGTGAGCCAGAAAAGTGTCACGCGCGGGCGAACTTTGAGCCACAACTTTTCTTTCCCACGTCTGCGGATTCACATATTATAGACACGCGTGGCCAAACACGAACAAGAAAAGCGTCTGTGGCCCACTTATGAGTCCGTCGGCCACGTGTACAATGTACCTGCCAGTTATGCAGGGGACGAGGAGAAGAAGTGCTCAAAGTGCGGCGTCGTCCTCGCACTTGTCCGAGCGAGTGCGGGCTCGACTTATGTACTATGACATCTCGCCCAGACAATTGTACAGTAGCGTCGGGGGAGTGGGTGGGCAAGCGTGATGATGCCACCCTGGGCCTGTGGGCCTTGGGCCCTTTTTGGCCGCAGACAAGACGAGCGGGATCACTGATAGGCCTCCTTGGCGGCCTACCGAAAGCTGCGGCCAAGGCCTATCTGACAGGCCGACGAAAGCTTTGAAAGGACATATGGCAAGGAGAAAAGGTCGAGTATGCTCTAAGGGCGGAACAACACCGAAACAGTCCGCAAGCCTATTATTTTCAGTTATTTTATACTCTGTTAGCACAATGTGTATAAACCTCCGATTTGGCGGGTCCAAAACTCGTCACTAGCTGACGTTGTTGCTGTCGCACTGTCTGGCAGAGTAGACATGCTCGTACCTTGTGAAACCTTGATACACACACACACACACACACACACATACCTCAGAGGGATACTCAGGAAAGGCTTTCTAATTTCTAATTTCTGTCCGACCTCAGTCGCGTCTCCTCCAGCGCTGCCTTCCGGCAGCCTCGAACCCTTAAGCGAGGCCAAGATGGGAATCTTCGTATCAAAAAAGAAGTAAGTGGAACGTCCGAACGACCTGGCTGGGGTCAGTTTCAGAGGCAGCCTCTGAGTAACGGGGGGGGGGGGGGCACAGGTAGGCCTTTCATGGGCCTAAGTGACGTCATATCAGCATTCCGGTGGCAGGCGGAATTTGCCTGAAATTATAGCGTTAGGCAACATTGCCGTGCGTATCCGCATGCAAGACAGGCCGACTTGAGGCCTGAGCTGTGGCCCAGGAAGAGTGAATGAGAGAGCAAAGTTTCGTAACAGCACAACCCAAAAAGTTTCTTTGGCTCGTATCCCAAAGCAGGCAGCATCTTCGAGAGTGCGTGCGTGCGTGCGTGCGTGTGTGAGAGCGAGCCAATTCTTGATTAGCAGTGCCCTTGTCACGTGATCAGCGAGGATGGTTTTTTTTTCTCTCTTAGATGTCTCTCATACTTCACTTCTCGGATCAGTTGCAGTGCAACTGATGTTGCACCAGTTGCACTGCAACATTGATGCGTCAGGGCAGCTTAATCTTGTGCATCGGCGTGCGACAGGACTGCTGAGCGTGCTTGACAAGACGCTTCTGTCCAAGGACAGGCGGGAGTTCAGGCGCCAAGCAGAAGTCACAAGATGCCCAAAAATCGATGGTGTCGACTCAAGATGTAGCACAATCTTCTGTCTGTCCGTTGGGCTGGGAGACACTTAAAAATGGGTTTCGCCACGCTCATCAAAATGTGACAAATGTTAATTTGGCCCCGAATGAAGGCGAAACATTTTCTGTCGCTTCATCTGTCAAAGCAGAGGAGGCGGACGAGCAGGAGAAGGCGGGAATCGTCATCAATATGAGGCCGGGAATTCCCACTTTTCCATTCATTCTCTCTCTCTATTGATGCATGAGGGCAACTTCTGACTGAGAAAAAGCTGCTTCTTGCTGTGACGAAGCGACGGCCAGTGATTTCCCAGTGATCGAGTGATTGATGGGCCAATGCCCACTGGAGCCAGGGACGAGACTTCCGCTTTCTCTGCGTATGAGCTTAAAAGGTTTGGCAAAAGAAAGATTGCAAAAAAAAGGCCGAAAAAAAATGGAGGTTAGGACAGACGAATTGAGTGCATTTGTGGCCAGACAACAGCAATGACATTCCTGGCATTGAACCCCCGCACAATTGGCTGCTTCTCCCTGATTTTATCGCCAGATTTTTGACTTGCGAGTCTAAGCGCGCCTTAAATGCTGTCTCACCAGCATCGTCTTGTCCTCCCCCTGCCTCGGCTAAGAAGCATTTTTTTGTGTGTCAGCGCAGCAAAGGCACAGCACAGCACTCAGATGGATGGACGGGCGTACAGGTTGTCTCAGTCCGGCCGCAACTTCGGTTCCTGGGACTGTTATTCACTTGTCACATGTTGTGGATCACTGGAAAATTGTGACCGAACACTTTAAAGCTTGGCACAACCCATTTTTCCCTCGTCAATGGGTGGCCCAATGTCTTCTATGTACATGGTGGAGAATTTGGACATCTTTATCTATTTTACCCTGTCCTGTCATGATTGCCAACTGCAGGCTTCTTGTTGGAAACATTTCAGCCAGAGTTGCCACGTCCTAATCTGCAACTTGATGCGAGATCGACAAAAACTTACTTTTAAACAATCTGATGAAAGAACGAAAGTTGCAACATGACTGAGACAACTTGAACAAGAGAGAAGAGAGGCAGTGTTTTTCTTTCCAGGCTTCTTGTCCGACGTCCGGGCGAACAAGTCTTATTGCCTTTGACCACCTTAGAAAGTTTCCTCAAAGCCACAGTAATAAAAGTTTGTGTGCATGTTTTGGAAAAAAAAATTTCTGCACGTTAGCGCCCAGAAGTGAATGAACTGAGGGTTGGTTTGGCTTCAGCCGGAAGGATTTGATTTGTCTGATAGTTTCCTCAGCCCCTGGCGGATCCTCCCGGATTTTTGAGCGATCACCGGGCTGAAAGCCAGGAATTTTCTGCCTCTTGGCCCGCTGGAAATTTTTCATTTTTTCATCTTTCCGTCCCGACTTTCACAACTCTTCTCCTTCCTGGCCTTGGAAGTCAAGGTTATCTCCGAGCAGCTTTCCCGTCGTCCTCCTCGGCTGGACACAAAGGTGCACAGAGATTCTGTGCTCGAAACACTTGGTCATGTCAAAAAGAGCACTCAAAGCATGTCCTCCAGTCATGGAGGGCGAAGCCAAGAGATTTACCAGGGATTGCTGAATGTCGACCTGCGCCGACGAAGACGTGTGGACCGCTCGTCACAGGTTTTTGTCCGCCTCCATTAGCCCAGGCTGCGGCGTCAGAGGCCGGACGGTGAAAATTGGGGGAAAAAGGGGCCTGACTTTGTCGCCTGCCTTATAACGAATCGACATTTTCTTGCCGTCATCCGTCTTCTCGGCAGACGTCCTCCCGAGGGCTGACGCGTGATAGGCCGAGCTGATACTGGACAAGTCCACCATGTCGTCAGTGTGTCATAAGTGCTTAGATGACAGAAGTTCCAGGTCTTTTTATTTTCTTTTTTTGGCTGGCTAAGGACAAAAAAAAGGGGAAATCTTCTTAACCGCAAGACGAATGAAGTAGCAGGCAAAAAAGAGGAAAAAAGACTTGTTTCTTCTATTGCCCACGGAGAGACAGCTTGAGGGTTACGCAAGGGGGAAAAAGGGGTGGTCGTTGTTCGATCCTCTGCAAATGTCTCTCGACCATTTGTGGAAGGTGGGGTAAAAGCAAAAACAACAACATTTCCACGAGCTTTTGTTCTTCATCTTGCTTTCAGGCCTGAGCCTGAGCCTGAGCCTGAGCAGTCACCAGAGGCTCCGGCTCCGGAGGAGGTTCCACAGGAGCAGAAGCCCAAGAAGAAGAAGAAGGCTGCGCATGTCAAGTACTGCGAGGAGGGATTCGCAAAGTTACAGGACTCCGACGAGTGCAGCTCCTTGCTCAAGAAGTTCCTCACCAAGGAAGTCCTCGACCAGCTGAAGAGCAAAAAGACCCCGACGTTCAAGTCCACGCTCAAGGACGTCATCCAGTCGGGTAATCCAGCAGACAGCTTGGCATAGATCACAAACGTCACAATGTGCACGTGGGCACACAAATTGTTGTCAATGATCGTGTCTGTGCAGCATGAGAACTTTAGAGGAGTGCTGAGAAAGTTCCATAGAGAAGATTTCTCTTCGCAGGTGTAGAAAATGTGGACTCTGGCATCGGCGTGTACGCTCCCGACTCCCAGGCTTACGTGGTCTTCGCCGACCTCTTCGACCCCATCATCGAGGACTACCACGGGGGGTTCGGAAAAGATGCAAGACATCCTCCCAGTGACTTCGGAGACGCTGGAGAATTCGGAGATCTGGATCCCGATGGGAAATATATCGTCTCCACCAGGATAAGGTTGGTGGCGCGGACGACGTCGACGACGAAGGCCTCCATGCATCCCCTGTCGCTCTCACATAATTTTCTTTCCAGATGTGGGCGCTCTCTGTCCGAGTTCCCCTTCAATCCAAACATGTCCGAGGCCAACTACCAGGACCTGGAGAAGAAGGTCCAGGCTGCGCTCGAGGAGAAACTGACTGATGACCTCGCTGGCCAGTACCTCCCACTCACGGGCATGGACGCCGAGACGCAGCAACAGCTGATCGACGACCACTACCTCTTCAAGGAGGGCGACCGCTTCCTGCAGGCAGCCAAGGCATGCGAGCACTGGCCGACCGGTCGGGGCATCTTCTTCAACGAGGAGAAGACCTTCTTGGTTTGGGTCGGCGAGGAGGACCACTTGAGGATCATCTCTATGCAGCCAGGTGGAAATGTTGGTGACGTCTACGGCAGGCTGATCAACGCGGTTCAAGCCTTGTCTGAAGCGTTTGAATTCGCCCACGATGAGCGCCTCGGTTTCTTGACCTTCTGCCCGACCAACTTGGGCACGACCATCAGAGCAAGCGTGCACATCAAGCTGCCGAAGCTGGCGGCCGGAGGGCAGGAAGCGCTGCAAGAGGTGGCAGACAAGTACCAACTGCAGGTGGGTCGTGACACTGGGCCTGAGATCAGCTTGAGCTTAAATTCGATGGATTCTGCAATGAATGCATGGCTTTGGGGGCTCTCAGCGCCAGTAACGACAAAGTTGGCCTTGGTCGGTCAGCCCTACTGGGACCACGCCCTATATACGTAACTTTATACGAATATAAACAAAGAATCTTCCGCTGAATGAAGGGAAAAAAGAGGCGATCATCATTGCCAAATTGACTTGTCTTCTCGTCCCTCAGGTCCGAGGATCTTCTGGAGAGCATTCCGAGGCTGCTGACGGCCTCTACGACGTCTCGAACCGAGAGCGAATGGGTCTGACCGAGTTCGAGGCAGTGCAGAAGATGTTCAGCGGCGTTCAGGAACTCATCAAGATGGAGGAGGAGAACGGCGTCGTGGAAGAGGAGCTGAAGGAGGCCGAGGAGGCAGCAGAAGACTTGACAGAGGCCGCAGAAGGGAATGGAGAATGATAATAATAGAATGTGGAGGATGTACAGTACAAAACACACTGCAGCAAACTTTTTGACGGCAAAGTTATTTCTGATGGGTTGTTACAAGAGCAAAAAAAAAAAACCGACAAAAGTCACCAACTCGGCAAGACCTGGGTGAATGCGCGAATCTGCCCGCCATTTTCTTCTTCTGTGATAGGCCTTTCCTTGGTAGGAAGGTGTGCACCCGACTCTACATGTCCTAGCATGGCAGCTATTCTATGTATTATGTTTAACTGTATAAAATAATCTTCGTATGTTGCATTTCATTGAGGACGTGTGAAATATATAGAATTTTGTCTCATTCTAGCACACCTTCGCCTGTGACTCGGTTATTGTTGATATCAGGCTTCTCATGCGACTCAGTCAGGGAGGTCAAAATGAGCTCCTCCTTTTTGTGTAGCAAAAAAGTGACGAAATGACAGATTTTGAGAGTTCTCCTCCGCCTCTTGTGTCTCCCAGAAGCACCCACAATCTCTGTGCCCTCGCGCGCTCTCGCGTGTTCGCTCTCCCATCCTTTTACCCCATGCCAAAAAGTTGTGCTCCAGCCAAGTTCTTTTTCACGTGAGGCCGACATGTGCAGACATCTGGGAAAGTGTTCGCTTTCTCGCTCGCCCTCGCATGTGGGGGACTCCATCTTGAGAGCTGGGGCGCGAGAGAGCGAGCGTGTGTTGCTGCAGTCTTGTCTCCAAGTGACCTGCGCACGTACTGACAGACATCTGCAAAAAGAAACGGTTGCACGGGGAAAAAGTCATTGTCATGACTTGCTCCAACCCAACATGAGGCTGTCCTCACTAGGGCCTGATCTGATTAGGGCCTGATCTGACTAGAGTCTGATCTGACTAGGGCCTGATCTGACTAGGGTCTGATCTGACTAGGGTCTCTGACCTGACTAGAGTCTGATCTGACTAGGGCCTGATCTGACTAGGG
>JAAUXU010041335.1_pt1 | contig 11729 bp, 11 predicted proteins | sample 7278151 | NCBI WGS metagenome assembly JAAUXU01 (sample SAMN14350113, study PRJNA611818) | marine sediment metagenome | isolation source: surface marine sediment (1.8m) | place: French Polynesia: Moorea | collected 2018-08 | reverse complement strand
GCAGCCTTGACATTGACCCTGTGTACTCAACATTGTGTCCCAGCATCACATCTACGTGTTCCACATCAAAATTCCACCTCAACATGCTTCAGAACAGTGTTTCAGGTCTCGTCATGCTTGACGCATTTACTTACGGCAAGGACTGTATAGCTGTACTGTACATGCAATGTAAAAAAACAATAATGGACTATGCGTAACAAAAACAAGCGCTGCACACGTACATGTAAACTACATGTACCAGTACATGCACCGAGTCACAGTCATCACTAAAGTCCAGCTGTGAGCGGTACATTCCTGTAAAGGACAGAAATGTCCATTTGGGGTGATAGAAAATTAACCATAGAGCGATCTTAAAACACTTTAATCCCCCATCTCTTAAGGCAATATCCGTTGGATGACTCCCAATGCCTTAACAATTCTAACTCTACATGCAGGAAAAAAACATTTTAATCGGGCGAAGCTGAGATCGCTCGTCACCTCAGGGGCGACCTTCTTTTCCTTGTTTATTTGGTGGAGGAAATTTGGGTCCAATGAGTTATTTCCTAGTATCACTAGTAATTCGACCTGAATAAGTTAGAACAGCATGACTGTATTGGAAATAAAATCGGCAGATTAACTTATGTCCTGGAAATGTGGATGGGGACACTTTTTTGGCTGTAGAGGGGTGGGGGTTATGACTGTAACTGGTGTCCACTGTAGAGTACTTGTAGCCATACCTGTGCAATCATATCTCCTGAGGTCTTTGTCGTATCGTCCGTTGAAGAGGCACGTTGCGGTAACGGATGAGGAGCCGGGGACCGAGTCGTCGTCCAAGTACACCATCTCGCTGCCCGCCTCCTTGCAGCGGTAGCTTTAAAGAAGATGTTGTTTTCTCACCCAAACAATGCATAAGACTGCATATGTAGCTTCATTACGAGACTGTGCCGGCGATCTCATCCCATTCGTGGCGGAAAAGCGACACATCGTGGTAAGGCTCTGGACACTCGGTGACCGTGCACGTGTGGGCGAAAATATCGGGTTCATACTGTCCGTTCGACATGCACGTAATTGTGAGCGTCGAGTAGGTGTGGCCCAGCTCGCCCGAGTCGAAGTGCTCGAAGCTAACGACGTCACGCCCTTCCGTGCAAGAGTAGCTGAGAAATAGACAAGTCTATCCATGCACTGGGAAGGGAGTATGGTGTTCACATTGTAATATCTTTTTAGTATCTCACTCGACCGTCTCCGTGACCTGGGGATCCCGTCCCAGCAGCCAGTTGTGCACCATGTCTTGGCTGTTGTAGAAGGGGATCTTGCACTCGGGAGTGCACTCGTAGAGGTCCATGTCCAAGCTCCACTCAGTCGTGTCCAGGCAAGTGACTGCTAGCGAGTCATGCAGGTCGGAGATGTCCCCTACCTGTACGGCGTCGCGAGTGGTGATTTTGGCACCGGAGACATCGCAGGTATACCTGTGATGCAGTGATTGCAGCATCAGGATGAATCATTCTTTCGTGTCTGGGCACTCACGTGATTGTTGTACCTTCCACTCGACTGTTCAAGTCCCAATCACTGGTCATGCCGAGCCCATCCTTAGGGCTAGGGCAGTGCGGCGAAGCGCCACAAGTGGGAAGTGGATCTGGGAGCGAGAAATCCAAAGCGTCTGAGCACTCCACGTCAATGGTACCACTGGTAGGATCGTCCTGTTGGTGACTTCCAATTGTGGATAAGGGATCCACTTCTCTATGTTCTTCTTCTAATGCTTACGATAAACTTGTTCCAAGATCCGCCGGTCTGACACTCTAGCCTGAGTGTTTTGCCAGGGCAGAAAGGCAGGTCCTGAAGTGCTGCGGGTCCAAGCAAGTGCACGGCGTTAATTGATGGCACCCCGCACGTCTGCTGTCCGGACTCGAAGTCGGGGGATTCTGCGAGTGTACGTGAATAGACAAGGCTTCAACTTTCTTTGACATTCAACAACATCGTTCACGCTCACCCTGAGGCACTTTACTGATGGGCAGCATGCAAAGGGTATCCTTGAGGTCACTGGAGCAGTCAACGTCACCGAGCAGGGGTTCCCCGCCGGTGAACTGTGCGGCGAAGCAGTTTGACACTCCGGTTGAGATAACGTCAAGGCTGTTAAGTGTTGCCAGGGTGAGAACCCGGGGGGAATCACCTCCACTGGCACCTGGACGCCATTGTAGTTGGCCAAGAGCCTGGCAGGACGCATCGTCAACACAGGGAGCAGGGGCTGCGCTGAATTCCAGACCGGTCCAGATGTCAGCTAAGTCGTGGACGCTGTGTATACAGTGTTTCGAGCGGAGAAAATCCTACATGCATTGTTCGTTACCCGACCCAGCTTCAGCTTCAATCATAGCCAAGTCGGCTGAAAGAAGTGATGAGGTGACGAAGAAAGGAAGCTTTCCTCCAAGAGCATCACAAGCTACCTTGGCCTGGTCAGCAGTCAACGGGCCAAGGGACGATACGCAGGTGCCGAGGGATGTGCATGGTATGGGCGGCTGACCTGAAGTGACGGTTTTTAACTTTTTAGGACTTGGGCATGTGGACCACGAGGGCACTTACTGCAGGGCACGTCTTTCTTGCAGACAAACTTCGGCCTCTTCTCGGCGATTGAGCTGTCTGAGGCAACACAGCTCTCCCCACTGTCAACCGCGACAAGATCCATGATCTCCGGATCCATAAAGTTGCACGGTTTGGCCGGATCGTATCCTCCTGCCGCCAACCCGCTGGGATCCGAAGCGATGGTGACTGGAGAAGCGCCCACTATGCTGGACATGCCGCATGCTGGATAGAGGAGAAGAATTTGCATATCTACGGCATGTACATGAGTACAGATGTACTCGTGCCTCCTGCACTGACTTGCAGCTTCTATGAGGGCGTCAAGTTCTTCCTGAGTCTCTATGATCCCAAAGCGGAGTCCCATTTTGACGCACTCGGCTTCCATGGCGTTGTCCTCCACCGTGGGATCGTTCTGGAAGGGGTAGAGCGAGGCGTGCGAGATGTATAGACACGAGTTGCTGCCGACAACCTCCACCGAGGTAAAGCCAGAAAAACCCAGACCTGCGAAACACAGTCGTCCGCGTTTGACATGCAAGTGCATTTTTATTAAAAGTTATTGACTGATTTAGTCTGGTGAGCTGAGATTTTGTCATGAAATGTCCAAATGCTCTTTTGTGCTCCGGGTGGCCTATGATGATGGTTTTAGACTTGATTTCGAACATCTTTGGATAAGATTAAGCAAAGATTGCTTTTCGCCCCGTTCGTTCTTGATATACACTGTACTGTACTTTATATACTGGCAATCTTGATTTGGAGGAAAAAAGTGGCGGCAGCTTCAGAACAAATTACAGTGCGTCACGAAGAAATTAATGAAATGACTCCTGTTCAGAAGGCTTTGCTGCATCTCTTTTCTTAAAGTCATTCTTGGTGACAGTGATCTGCTAGGGCACAATTAGGCTGGTAAGAGCAGTTCAGGTGCTTCAGTGCATAAGCACACTTTATATGAATGAAGTCCACTCTCATTGAAAAAGGCTTTTTCCAGATGTTTATTTAGGGAAGGTGGGTCATTTTGGCACAACCAACCTGGCACTTTCAGTTGGCATGCATTCACTTTACAATACACATAGGAGCCCATGGCTTTTTCCTCAGAGTGCAACTTTTTCACAACTCTCAGGACAAACAGCACAGTGCAGTGCATATGAAGAATAAATAGGGAAAAAGGCTGTGTTTGCACAATGTTACCCAAAAAAGTTTCAAATCATGTCTAAAACCATCGTAGGTCAATCAATCCATCACATAAAACTGCCTCGACTGACAAAATGTCAGCTCACTTAACTGAATCAGTCATGAAACATCTTTACATAATGCGTTTGCATATCAAAGGCAAACGCACTGTTGGTGAACGTACACACCTGCGACACTAACAAGATGACCTCTTACCTGAATGAATGAAAGTTAACAGAATTATGAGCACTGGCAAGGCCGACATGGTTGAGGCCTTGAAAGCCGTCCTACTACTGGTCGGTGACGAAGGCTTTTCTGAACTTTGAGAAAACTTCGGCTTTCTTAGAGGTTTCCAAGACTCCTCGCCACTTGTTTCCAAGCGACGGAGGCCTCGAGGTCCTATCATTAGCATACGAAAGCCCTGTTTAGAGTTTCTCGACTTTCATTGCCACTGCTAGTAAGACAGCAAAAAGGATTCAGTTGTAAGTAAATAAATCCCGTTCAATTGCAAGCGTCATCTTGTATTCTCATTCCAAACTTAGATAAATAACGTACAGGATCATACCGTAAAGCCAGTACTTGAGGGTCATAGACTCTGTTTCATAAAAGCTCCTGAAGTTTTGGACGCAGGAGACACACAACATTCCTAGGACCGGTGTGCACTGGCATTTACAGCAGATAGTCATGATACGTTCGAGCATATAGGACTATAGGTGTCATCAAGAACGTATTCGAGGACAGCGTTGAATAGAAAGGCCGTCCTTTAAAAGAAAGTTGATCTCCATTAAACATTTCTATTTCCCTTCTACATACGCAGAGCTGCTCAAGAATTCTTCCACATTGTGGTTTTGTGTAATTTATACAGTGAAGTATTTAGGTACAAGAACAACAAGAACATTCCTTCCTTGGTTACTTATGCTGCTTAGTTGCTTTTTGAAGGGTGCACTTTGGGCAAGGGTTGTATATTTCAAACAAAAGGGTGCCACAAGTACAGACATCATGCAGTACACGGACTACTCCATCTGTATGGCACGCGGGTCGTGCAACTGGAGAATGTTCAAGGATCTCTTGCATTACCGCATGTGTACAGTGAAGTACAACTGGACTTCAGTCGTCTCCCTTCTTTTGAACCTGGCAAACTCCTTTTCTGTAGTCATGATACGTCACGTCCCTCTTTTTCTTCCTCCACCTGAAGCACAGGAAGGAGACCCCCTCCTCCGTGAAGCATGCCTCTCTGCAGTGAGGCCTGTCCTGGTCCGGCGAGGACGACGTAACCAGACAGTTATTTTCGTCCGTCCCTTCAGCAACGTCGTGGCTTCCAGCATTTCGACCATTGAAGACTGTTACGTCTCTTTGAGATGGTTCCATATTCTTGGTGCGATGAGTGGTGGCCACGACATTTTCGCTGCCAACCTCGGAGTTGCTGAAGTAACCTTGGCTGTTATTGCAGCTTTCAACTTGGCAGATGACTGGAGTGTTGGTTGACGATCCAGTGTTGGTTAACGAACCAGTGTTGGTCAGATCTCCGTCACTGTTGCTTATGCTCATGCTCTTCAAAATCCACTTCGAATTGGCTAGGGCTCCCATTGCGAGGGTCTGAGTTCTGATTTGGTCAAGGTCTGCCAATCCATCAGCACTTTCCCCGTCCTCAGAGAAATGATCTTCCTTTCTGCAGTTGTCACTTTTGGCATCGTCAATCTCCTGCTGGAAGTCCTCCGTGTCCCAGGAGCTGACGTCACTGCTTTTGTCGCTCTTTCTTGCTCTGTTGAATTTCTTGACATCTGACGGTAAATTCATGGTGGCCCAATCAAATCGAGCATCTTGATAAGAGAACCCTTGCTTCTCAAACAGAGAGTGAAACAAGTCCTTCAAATACTCATAATCCGGATCTTCGGCAAAGTCCAGCTTCCTCACGTACTCGATGTACATCCTGAACTGGTCGGGAAGGCCCTTGCACAGCATCTGTGCAGACAGTCTCTCCTTGATGGTGCGAATCTTTCTGTACTTTTCTCTGATGTCTGAGCTCTGCAGTCCTTGCCAAGGCAGTCTGCCCTTGGCCAGGTAAATGAGAACGTATCCCACACTCTCCAGGTCGTCTCGCCTGCTCTGCAGTTTGCCAAGATGACTGTGGATGCTCATGTAGCGGGCCGTGCCTGTCATCGTCCTGACGTTCCTGTAGGGCAAGTGCTCGCCAGTCAAAGGGTCTATGTAGAAGGTAGCTAGACCGAAGTCGACTAGGTGGATCACGTTGGATTCTCTGCCGCGACCTAACAGGAAATTTTCAGGCTTAACATCTCTGTATACAATCCCTCGGCTGTGCACACTCTCCAGGCGGTCGAGCAGTTGAAATGCCATCATGACAACTGTCTTCAGACTGAACCGTTTGTCCAGCAGCTCAAAGAGGTCTTCCAGACTGGCCCCCAGCAGCTCCATCACGAGACAGTCAGCACGGCCGCAGCGACCGAAGAAATGGAGTCTCGGCAGGCCATTGATCTTGTGGCCGAAGGGAAACCCCCGATACACCTCCCGCAACATCTCGAATTCATGGCGCAAGCGTACCTTAGAACTTTAAATGTAGAGGGGTTAGAGAGAGAGAGAGAGAGAGAGAGAGAAGTATAATATTAACGTACAGAGTCTTACGGCAGAGATAGATCACTAGTTGACTGGGGTGGGGCACTCATTGTACGTACAACATGCAATTGCATGTAATTGCAACATGCAAGTTACAGCATAAAAACAAAGTATGCAAAGTTGACTTTTCTGGTCATACAATAAACGACCAAAGCAATGACTTATAATCTCTCTCAATCTCTCTTTCTGGCACTTTCCTCACTCCCTTCATATTTGCAATTCTCTCAATCTTAACGGCCACTTTTTGCCCCGTTGCCGTGTTTACCCCCATCTGCACTACACCAAAGTTCCCGGCTCCGATCTTTCTCCCAATGATCCTGAAGTTTGATCCAGTGATCACACCATCGCGACTCAGACGGTCACGCACGTTGCTCTGGCCTGCCATTTGTATCACTCCTTAATCACTTTACTTAGGGTAATTGTTCTCTTCATGGTCTGGACTGACGTATGCCAGGAGATGGCACAAACCTGACTGGGCTAATGCTTCTGAGTGATCTGCTCAGTGAGAGAGTGACTGAAGCCATACTAAACCTTCCTATGAGGTGAAAGCTAAAAGCTAGGCTTGAATGCGCCTTCAGCGGAAAAGAAATGCCTTCCAATGCCAGCAGTACTTCCTAATACCAGTGAGACACGAGGCCAGACACGTGGAATGAAGAATCTGCACGTTGAGGCAAACGTGCTCGCCAAAGCCGTCCACATTTATGTGGGCCCACAGACGTAAGCCTAACAGTGGCAATGGAATGACTCACCCTAGCACTGTAGACTGCGTCTTTGTGTAGCTTTAAGAGTCTCTCTTTGGGATTTTCCCTGATCTCAACCTCTGCTAGTGACACGAACAGTCACTGCTGACAAAGAAAAGCTCGAAGACTTCGCCCAAAGCAACAACACAGGTAAGTTGAGAAAACAGCGTCGTTCATATGACCAACTGAATTTATCCTATGGATGCTGCACTTCCAGTCCAAGAGGAAAAGCAAGTTTGGCATGTGCAGGTTCCTCCTGAACTCCTCCATGAGAACCAACAACTGCATCCAGATGGATGTAAGTGACCTCATCTCCACAAGTCAGGTCGACATCACTGCTGGGATCAAGTCCATCCTGAAATTCGGGCTAACCTGTGCAGTCATTTTTCTCACGGCCCATGGAAGCGAGACAAAAATACTTTGCAACTGCTTTGGCACCATGACTTGGCGTGGACTTTGAAGCCATGAAACGAAGATCTGTTATGTATCTGTAACTCTGTAACGGAAGGTAAAGCGGTGCTGATGCTATTCAGCTGATGGTGAAGCAACACACGAGCGATGGGGGCTCAATCTGGGTGGGGTGGGGTGTCAATCTGGTAAACCAACTTGACTTCTCAGGGATGGATCGAGTCCAGACTAGTACTCGATATACTCGTACTCGAAAGACTCGCGAGTCTGGAATGAATGAATTAAGTCTAGATTCGTACTCGAAATACTCGTACTCGACGTACCAGACTCGTACTCGACTTGTACTTGACCTCTCACACTCATACTCGACTCGTACTCGAAAAAAATGGACTCGATCCACCCCTAATTTGATTCCACACCACGTACACGTGTGACAACAACTGACTATAATTTGGTTCAAAAGGGTTGTCCCCTAAATCCAGCAGGTCTTAATGGTAGGCTCAATGGAGCAATCAATGAATAAACAACGCTTGAAAGGAAAAAAAAGTCCTTTGCATTTCTATGTCTGAAGTTTTCACATGCCGACTTACTATTTTGTGTAAACAGGTAACAGAAGCTGCATTTGTTTAATTTAAACTTCCCCCTAATAATGGAAAAGTTTGGCTCATGCGTAGCCAGCCCCATGATGATGAGGTCAGCGTTGGCACTGCAGAGACTACAGAGATCATGTTTCGTATTAGTATAAGTACTGCTCGCCAAGAACGAATGTGTTCCATAATGTTGTGCTCACCTTTCTTTCACTAGTATATAGAAAAGTTCTGACCTGGCCAATTTTGCGCAACAAAAACATTTTTCACCATTTCTAACCCAAAGTGAACATTTTCAAGGTGAAAACGTCTTTTGAAAAATGATCAACATCAGTGATTACTGATAATAGCAGTCTAAGCTCAACAACTTAAAGTCGTATAATTAATGTGTGGCAGGTGGCCACTCTTGCTCACAGGTGTGTCAAATGATATCTGGTTTCAAACACCTGTTTAAAACTTTAAGCCAATACTAATGTATCCTTCAGTGCGACTGGTCCACTGGCCGCACAACTGCATTACTTGTCTTTTCACTCAAAAACACGTAGCAAAAAGTGGTTGTATGAAACTGGACACAACTAGTCACACCTGTTCTCTTTACTGCCCTGGTGGTCTCACCACATAAGATACGGCCTGGGCTAGACTAGAATGATGTGGGACACCTTGCCCTTTCAAGTGAACATGGCAACAGTATGGACGCGACTTTTGCAGCCAGCAACGGACTGTGAGTGAAACACTTTTGCAGCGTTGTGTCTGGCTGCATCTGAACTTCCTGTGCCACTCATCACAGAGCAAAAATTTGCAAAAATTCTCGCATAAAGAAAAGACCAGCCTTTGATTTTGGGTGCTCCAAGGAACAAGCACCGAGGACACCTTTATTTCTAACTACTCCTAACGAGCAAACGAGATGAAAGAAGCAACATCAAGTACACGATTGCAGCAGGAAATCCACGCCTGATGTGTGTGTGTGGTTTTTTCCTCCTCCGGGATAACATTGGAAGTTAGGATGATTCACCGAGGGCCTTTGTCCATATATGACGGCGTGGCATCGGAAAAATTGCAAAAAACGAAGACTTCAAAATTGAAATCGACAAGCTTTTGCTCCTTCACTTTAAGGGACGTGAGAGTGTAGTTCTATTGAAGATGCTCTTTTCGTAAAGTAAGAAGGAACTTGACTCTGTGAGTGAGAAGTCTAAAGGCAAGACTGTATTTTTCCGACATTACTAGATTGATTTGGTCTGCCTTTCCTGCTCACGCTGGCAGTTCAATGACCGGGCCGGACGGAACGCCGCTGCCCTCCCCGCCACGGCCGCTGCCGCCAGCGCCTCAAGCGACGACCGCCGCCGGGGCCGCCATGTCGGCTGACGCTGAGACTTCCACGGGTGTGTGAGACCCAAAGTGCTGCCACGAGGTTACCCAACTTGGCCAGTTGTTCGGCATCAAGCTGAGCTTCTGATGAAGACTTTGACTTGAAACTAGTCACTAAATCTGAGTAGGTGCGGACAAAAAAAACAAGAGGGACTTTGCCGTCCAGTTAGCTGAATCAATGAACTTCTTAGAGGTCAAATTCTCAAGATCAGCATCTCGTCTTCGGATTTTTGGGTAGGGTTACACTTAGGTTGTTATCCTCGGGTGACGTCGGATTAGTTGCTCGAAATGTTGAGCTGCATGAGCTCGTTCTTTCAAATCTCTCTGTAACCACATAGACCATGGATTTGAGCATTTTGGCGTTGTTGCTAGAACTCCTGAGTCTTCCTCCACAGCAACTCAAGAGGAATTATTACTATATTTAGGGAGGGTTTTTTGGAAAAGGATCTTTAGCCTTTGACGAGCTAACTATAGTTTGAAGCAATTGTTTAAAAGCAAAAACGTTTATATTTTTTCTTGTCGTTTGCCTACTAGTCAACTAATCTTTCTTTGGCAACCCTGCCTCCTTCCCGTACTTTCCACGTGCAGGCGCGGCAGTGCGGCTCGTCTGCCCTGGCCGACTAACATTCAGCTCTGCTCTGCCTTTCCTCACTGCCAGCCCCAGCACGCTTGGCTTGACTCTCCTCCTCTGCTCCTCCTTCTGCTCCTCCACGGTTCGATTCTACTACTACTTGTCCCTTGGCGACCAGGGTGGGAAGAGCAAGAGAGGAGCTTCTTCTCGCACTCCTCAGCGGCCGCATCCAGGACGCCCCCATCGATCCCAAGGAAGCAGGTCAGTCAGTCCCAACGACCTCAATTTTTTTTTCTACACGGCCTCCAACAAGGACGGCCTCATTCTTCTCACGAAGGGAAGAAAAAACTCCCCGAGGTCGTTTCAGTGGAAGATTCGCCCTTTTTTTTTCCCTACTTCCACTATCTCCCTCTTGATCAGGAAATTGCGAGACCTCTTTCTCCCACCCTTGTTTGCCGAGGAAGTCTGCGACCAAGTCCGAGTCCACGGTCTGGGGCGTCTTCTTCCGACGTTCTTTTTTTCCCGTTACCTTATCGCACGTTGCGGCGGCCGCTGCTGCAGTCGCCGCCGCCGCCGCCGCTTCTTCGTCTTCTTGCCCCAGCTGGTGCGGCAGCCGCGCCTCTTCCTCCTGCTCCTCCCCCCCCTTCCTCTGATCCTCCCTCTGCCTCCCCCCCCTCGCACGAGAAAGAATTGCTGTGCGATTCCTGCACCGTACAAAAGCTACGTAGTACGGTGGAGATCTCGTCCTTCCTTCCGTCCTTGGTGGTGCTCGTGCGTTGCGACATCGCCGCCAGGCGGATCCTGCTGGACGACTCCTCGTGCTAATGCGAGCCTCAGGAATGCGGGATTTTCGCACCTCATTAAAGTGTGGTGGGGTTTTTTTGCCACGCAAAAGTTTTTAGATCTAGATAACACTTTTCAATGACTTGTAGCATTAATGATAGCTATTTTGTAAAAATGTCACTAGGTCAGAGTGAGGAGGCGGCGAAATACAGCCCGCAGCAATGTAGACTTCGCATTATAGTCAAACCTTGAAGTTTGATGCTGCTTGGTCAGCACCAAGCAAATAGGACTCCTAGGTTTGATCAGAAGCAAGGTGACTTTTAGATTTAACTTATATGCGTCACTTTTGGAACGACTGCATAGCAGGAGAAGGTTGATGGACTTGACTGTGACCAAAGTGCTGATGTTGGCGGAGGTGCTCAAAACCTGCCAGCAAGTTGAGCAAAAACTAACGGAGACTCCCAACGTAGATGGCTCCGAGCGCCCTGCAGAGTTCTCAGCACCGTCGAGATCAGTAAGAGTTCCGACCAGATGCTGGGAAAACTCATGGCAAACATTAAAAATGAAGTGGAACTTCAAGCACGCCAGATTTTGCAAAGGATGTTTTTGCAGCTCCAGCAAGAGGAGGGAGGGTGGCGCTGGCCACCAGTTCTGGTGCAACCCCCTCCCGAGAAAGCCCCCCCTCTTTTTCTTTGACCCAGTTTTCTCCCTTCCCTCAGATGAGCTGGTCTCGACTAGTGAAAGTAATACTGTACATATAGTACGTAGTACTACCCGTAGTAGTAGTAGTAGTAGCAGCAGCAGCAGCAGCAGCAGCAGCAGCAGAAGACAAGTAGAAAAGCGGTAGAGGCATTTCAATTTATACATCCCCTTGTAGCCATCACAGTAGATGATTGTGATGTGCGTGGGTATTTTGCATGGTCGTTGATG
>JAAUXU010022786.1_pt1 | contig 11730 bp, 14 predicted proteins | sample 7278151 | NCBI WGS metagenome assembly JAAUXU01 (sample SAMN14350113, study PRJNA611818) | marine sediment metagenome | isolation source: surface marine sediment (1.8m) | place: French Polynesia: Moorea | collected 2018-08 | reverse complement strand
GGAAAAAAGATGTGTATCTCTCCTCTTCCTCCAGGTGGAATTTCGTGGTCACCCTGGTGCCCCTGTGGGTGGCGCCAAACCTCATCACCATGGTGGGTCTGGTCATCAACGTGGTCACCTCAGTTATCCTCATGTGGATGTGCCCCACGGCGACGGAGCCTGTACGATTTTTGAATGATATTCTCTTTCAGAAAGCAAAAATAAATAAATGTGCTTCTTTTATTCTTGCACAGGCTCCTGCGTGGCCCACATTCGCCTGCGCCCTTGGCCTGTTCGCGTACCAGACGCTGGACGCCATCGACGGCAAGCAGGCCCGCCGCACCGGCTCGCAGAGCCCGCTGGGGGAGCTTTTCGACCACGGCTGCGACAGCCTCAGCACCGTCTTCGTCACCATGGCCACCGCCTGCGCCGTGTCCCTCGGCCACAACCCGGGATTCCTCCTGCTGCAGTGCCTCAGCGCACCCATACTCTTTTACTGCGCGCACTGGCAGGCATACGTCACAGGTGAGCGCAACACCCGTGTTTTAAAAAACGCAATTATGGACTTGACTCATTTCGCTTCTCCCAGGGACGATGCGCTTCGGCCGTATCGACGTGACCGAGGCTCAGATGACCGTCATCACCGTCATGATGCTCACCGTGGCTCTGGGGCCGTCCTTCTGGGATATTGAGGTAGGACTAGTGCTGTCTGTTGGATTGGAACCCGCCGCTCAAAACCAACGTTCTTACATTATTCGCAAGATTTGTTTCGAAGATGGTCAAGGTGATTTATTTTTCGTTATGATCCCAAACTCGTCATAGTTCCTCGGCCTGGACCTCCGCTCCGGCCCCACCATCTTCGGCGGCGTCATTTGTTGTTGGTCGATCCTCCAGACCCTGCAGATTATCTCCAACGGAGGAGCCGGGAGGAACGGGTCCACCGTCGCCGTGAGTCACCTTACCCTTCTCCTTTGGTGTCCTGGTGTAGCCTCCTTCTTGCCTGTGCTCCTCTTCCTGGCGACGTCTTCTTGCATGCATCTTAGTACATTTTAGCCATGGGCCCTTCCCTTCCTTCCCTATATTTTCGAGCATGAAAATCTACAGTACTTGTGGTATTTGTATTTACGGTAATTCTTCCTGTACGTTGGTTCGGGGGATTTTTATGCATCCCTGGCGAATTTGGTGGCGGTGTCTTGCTCCATTTCTTCTCGGCGCTGAGGTCATTCCGGTGTCGGTCCTGACATAGCATATATATCTGATACAACTGCGCTATCCCCTACAACTTCCCCTTTTCCGTTCTCCCTTCCGTCTACTATTTTCTTTCTTTTCCTCCTGGAATTTCCCTTGCAGCTCTGCCGTCTGCCCTTCAGCGGCGCCTCTGCCCTAAAGCCCTCGGTGAAGCTCCGCGACGCCGCCTTCTCCTGCGGGGCAGTCCTGGGCGTCTTCCAGGCAACCAACTTCCTGCACAGCTGCTTCAGGAACCCTGGCGGCTGCGGCAAGAACGGGAGCACCGTTGCCGTAAGACCGAGGAGACAAGGCCCTCCTCCATCTAATATACTCTTCCGTCTGTCTGTGTCTTTGCATGTCTTCTTTGCCCTTTAGTTCTGTCTGTACAAAACAGCTTCATACAAAACAATGGTCTTGTTAGATTTCTCGAAAACTTGTCGCCTGTTTGTTAATTCAGGGCACGAGCGTGATAACCCCAGTGCTCCCCATCATGATGGTGATCGTGCCGGGCGTCGTCATCGCCTCCAACTCCTCGGAGAACGTCTTCGAGGAGAACCCCATCCTCTTCATCGTCACCTGGGGGATCATGGCGGCAAAGGTCACCAACAAGCTCATAGTGAGTTTCCCGGAATGTGAACATTGGCTGTCCAGTGTTTACACTCGTTACTTTTAACAGGTTGCCCACATGTCCAAGAGCGAGCTGAGCAACAACGACATCGTGCTGGTGGTCCCTGCCGCCTTCTTCGTTCGGTCCTACTGCCACCTGGGCGGGATCATCTCGGAGAAGCAGCTCCTCGTCCTCTCGGCCGCGTTCGTCACAGTGGACCTCGTCCTGTACTGTCGAGCGGTGAGAGCTTTGTCCGGGACCAATGATCCCTTGAGCAATGTCAGAACTACTTTTCTCTGTTCTTCCAGGTGTGCTTGGAGATTTGTGACCACCTGAAGGTGGACCTGTTCCGGATCAAGCCAAAGTCCCCCTCGGAGACGGCCTCGACGGCATCCTCCTCCTCCGCCTCCGGCAGCGGGGGCGGAAAGCCGTCGCGAAAGAACAGCAAGTGAAGCGGAGCGGGCCCCTCTGCTCCGTCTACGATATGTGTTTCAGGAAAAAAAGGTGGAGAGGAAAGAAAAAGTAAGCGAACCCCGTGATTGAAGAAGAAGAAAAAGCGCTGATTGTTGAACCGTAGTATCGAGCCGGCTTGTAAAGAAAAAGAAAAAAGTGATCAGAGAGGAGAGAGAAGGAAAAGTAACCATATCTCCCATGGATACAATTCCCGAGCTCTCGATATGTGTTTCGGCAAGCGGTGCATCTTGAGTGTGTAGTAGTATCCCTGGATAGCAACTAGTAGTAGGCGCGCAAGCCGTAGGGACCGATACCCTCCGGCGGCGCGCTACCTCTCTACAGTACTCCGTTATGTACTTGGGTTCCTCTCTGTCTCGTCCTCCTCATTTCCTCATTGTCGATTCAAGTTATACGTATGCCGGTACGTCGCCGCCGCGACTTTTCACTGACTACGCAACACGGAACGTGATGGCGCATAAAGAAAAGAAGGGAAAAGAGAACAAAACATTTAGTGCATCACAGTACTGCAAAACGCACACCACCTCTACCTTGTACTGCAAGCTCGACCGACGACTTCCCTCCTCCCTTCTTCACCCAAATGGTTTTTTCCCTTCAAGAGAATATCGGAATCTTTATTGGTTTTCAATGAAAAATAAAAAGAATTTATATACCACACGAAATATTATTTTTTTATCAGTTGCATTCCTTCGTGCCCGCCGCTTCCGACACCCTTCCTTTCGGTCCCTTGTACGACGCCACCCTCTTGAAGAACTTACAGTGGTCCAGCAGCCACCGGACCTCCTCGTCCGACCCCAGCAGGCCTGGCGCTGCTTCAGACATGGCTTCCAGGCAGTCAAAGTGTCCCCGCAGCGCCGCCGTTCGGCCCAGGTCCTGCTCCTGCCAGATGAGAGTCCGCTCCAGGGCCGACCTTAGTCCTGCGCCGTTGCCGTAGGTTTTCAGGAGTCGTTCGAGGAGGAGCGTCAAGGCCTGCGAATGGCCGCCTTTCACCACCTGCATCACAGAAATAGAAATATTATGGTTTGTTATGATTCTATCCTATTTTCTTGACGCAATTCTCACATCGAAAAGCACGACGGCCTCTCCATCGATGGCTCTGTCTCCCTCACTTGAAGGCGGGGATACCGCCGCCCCAGCCCTGAGCAAGACTTCCAGACACCCGTTATGTCCCCTTGCTGACGCCCAGTGCACCAGGGTCCGGCCCCTCTCGTCCTTGAAGCCGTCCAGGAGCCGGGCCAGGCTCACTTCCTCGGGAAGATGCCTCTCCTCTTGACGAAGGATGTATTCCAGCAGGTCTGCTCTCTTATGGCTCACGCAGAGCTGAAGCAACCTGTCCAAGGAAAACTTTTTTCATTTCATAAGAATTCTTGACGATCCCTCTTTTTCATACCATGGTTTTCTCAATGAGGCACTGACGGCAGCAACTGTGGAGTTTTCGCCCTTTGTGAAATCGCCTTCGATACAGTCCAGCACCAGCTCACAGCACTCCCTGCTGCTGTTCGCCACCGCCATTTCCACCACCTCCTGGTTCACTACTTTTTTCAGGGCTGAGTCGTCGTCCTCGCAGATGCTACCCAGGACAATTCGAAGAATTTCCAGCTGGTTCTCTTCCAGCGTCTGCCTTATCAGACTCTTGAACCCTGAGATATTTTCCGCGTTTTGGCCAATAAGGCCTTTCGAGCCGTCCTTCCTCTTCTCCAGCAGGTGATCCAGGAGGAGCTTCAGCACTTCGGCCGAGTTGACTTTGAGGGCGGTGAGGACGACCTGAAAGTCAATTTCTCCCTTGCTGTTGCTGAGGCAACCCGCGGTCTCCCAAGGGGCGCTGTGGCTCTCGTGGTAGTCCAGCAGGATGGTGCACACCGTCGCGCTCTGGCGGTACACCGCATATTGCAATAGACTGAGAAGAAGAGGATAATGCAGTTTTACTGAACTAGAAGTTGTTTGAGCTGCAGTTGCTCTTGTTTTCTAGAGTTGCTGCTGCTATTCTTACTGGGAACGGAGCTGTTGCTGCTGCTGTTGCTTTTTTTTGTCGGAAATGAAGTTGCTGCTGCTTTGCCAGTGTTGTTGCTACTTGATACAAAGTAGCTACCCCTTTATTTGTGGTGCGCTGCTCTACGTACGGTACGTAATGCAGCTCGCTTCGTACCTCGTTGACAGCCCAAGGAGCACCTCGCGCCGGGAGTCAACCTTGCTGGAGGACCTGGTCACCCCCGTCCAATCCTGCACGAACTTGGCCTTGGGCACAGAGAGGTAGTCGATGATGATCCTGCAGCACGGCAGGTCCCTCCTGCCCAGGGCCATATGCAGCGGAGTCAGGCCCGAGCGAGCGGTGGGAAACTCGACATCGACGTCTTCCTCGCACGGTTTCAGGAAGCTCAAGAGGTACACCAGGTTCTCCAGTCTCCCGTGCTTGGCAGCGTAGTGGAAAGGGGTCATCCTTGAAAACAAATTTTAAAGATAGTTTTGTTGACAGAAAATCCCGAGAAAAAAAAATTTTTTTATACCCTGCTCCGTCAGTGTCTTTTGCCATGTCCATCACCCTCTGCCGGATCTGGCTTTTGAAGGAGGCTGGATCGAGGTTGCTCTGAGCGCAGTCGGTGTACGGGTACCGGGACCTCCACAGTATGGACTCCACGCTCCTCTCGTTGGTCCTCATGCAGGCCAGGTGCAACAGGTTGGCGCCCCTGCGCCTGCGCTCGTCCGCCCCGTCCAACGGCGCGCTGCCGGCAGAGTTGCGCGGGTGCGTCACCAGGATCCTGGCGCACCTTGCGCCGCCGCTGCCGCCGCGCCTCAGGGCCAGGTCGAGCGGCGTCAGGCCGTTGGCGTCCTCTGCGTCGATGTCCCGCCGCCGCTGGACGGCCTCTGCCAGTGGAGCTAGACAGGAGGCGCGGCCAGATGCAGCGGCCACGTGAAGGGGGGTTCGACCAGCGGGATCGTCAACGCGAGGGCTTCGTAGGAAAGAAATATTTTTTCTACATTTTTTTTCTTGCATGCTGCAAGTATTGTGATGTTGATGCATGTCTGTAATAGCGACTGCAGTTGACCCTGTTGATTCCATTGAGGCTGCTTTTGCTACTATTGCTAATGATTTTGTAAGTAATTTCCTTTGTTTTCTACCATTGTGTCTATTGCGTTTGTTGCTGCTGGTTTTGTTGAAATCGTTTCGTAGGTGAGTTTGTTCTTGCTTCTTCTTTAGGCGCGGAGCTTCTACTGTACAGTATTGTTAAATTGCTGTTGTTCCTTCTGCTGATGCTGCTTTTGCTCCTGTGCTATTGCTTCTATATTTATGCTGCTTCTGTTGTTGCTTTAGCTGCTACTGCTACCGTAGCTGTAATTGTTGTAACTACTTCTGTTTAGCTGCTGCTGCTTTTGTTGTTGTTGCTACTGCTGATTTAGCTCTGTTGCTGCTGTTGCTCGTGTTGTTGCTATTAATGTTGCTTAGCTGCTGTTGCTGTTACTGTTGCTATTTCAGCTGCTGTTGCTGCTGCTACTACTACTGTTTTTGCTAACGTTGCGGCTGTTGCTGTTACTACTGCTGTTGCTGCACCTGTCTTTGATATTGCTAATGGCACACGCATTGCAAGATATTACTTTACTGGATCCTACCTCGCTGCGTGCATGAGTAGAACCCTCACGCACCGCTCATGCCCTTTCCTGCAAGCGATATGCAGCGGGAAGTCCCCCTCGGAGTCTGGCCTGTTGACAGCCTCTTTCTTGTCCCCGGAGGAGGCCGCCGTGAGGATGTTGCCCAACTCCACCCCGTCGCCGAACTCGACCAGGGAGCAGACCAAGCTGCGATGGAGGATGCCGCCGCGGCGAAAGGTTAGCAGGTGGGTCAGCTTGAACACGTTGGCGTAGTCGCTCAGGACTTGCAACAGGCAGCAAAGGAGGAAGCTGAAACGGTAAATGAAGAAAAATACTCCAGTGGCGAAGGGGTGGTACACACATTTGCTATTTCCCTACCTGACCATGAGCATGACGTTGAGGTAGGGAACGAGAACCAGCAGGAGGATGTCCGACGGACTTTCACTATCGCCACAGATCCTCACCAGCGGTTGCCAGCAGGACTTCGAGCAGAGGCTAACCCAGGTATGACAGAGGTGCAGCGTGCCGTTGATGCCATCCTCTATGCTTCGGACCAAGATGCCGGTGGCATTGTTGTCCGCTTCATTGTCGAGGTCCCAGTAGCAGTGTTCAATTTTCGAAGCATTCGTCCTGCTATCTTGGAAGCAGAATGTGATGGGCGGGTTTCCGGCCATGTTAGGAGGCATCTCCTGCACGATCAGCACCGTTGCCTGCAGCCACAGCCCCAGGCACAGGGTGGACGAGAGACCGGACACGGCCAGGAGGTTTGACCTGTGGTTGCCCACCACGCAGGGGGAAAGGACGGAGGTGAAGACGGCGTTCCATTTGAGGTTAGCGGCCTCAAAAATACGTGAACGCTTGGTGCCATTTTGCTTTAGGCTCTTCTCTATCCGGAATACGCTGGAATTTTATATACATACTTTCAGCTTAGCAGTTTTGTCAATGTTCATACAAATTTAAAAAGCTCATAATGACTTTCTTCACCTGAGTACTATCCAGTTGTGCAACAGCGATCCGAGCAGGAATAGAAGTCCGAATGCCCTCACGTGAGCAATAATGACCGCCCAGGTGCACACGTTGGTGAAGACTATTACCAGGTATGGCGGTAAGACCAGCGCCAGGTTCTTGGCGAATGGCGGGTTTGGGTCGGCCAGGGGCTCCATCCGCTGGTGGTGGTACGCCTTGGCTGAGGCCAGGCACAGGGACAGGAAGCTGATGGGCATCGACAGGGCCTGGGTTTTGGCTGCACATAAACAAGAACATATTTAAAACTGCGAAACAGACGATTCTAATTTCTTAATGAGTAAGATACTATTTGGCAATGATGATAGGCCTACTTACTAATGAAACCGAATCTCATGACTATTGAGAGTTGCAGGATGAACTGAGGCCCCGCCTCCAGGAATGCCTCGTAGAAACCGAGCCGCCCGGCCTTGCGCTGGATCTTCTCCACATCCTTGCTGTAACGGCTGTCGTCGGTGTCAGTAGCCACCAGGCGGAGGAAGAGGAGGAAGTTCCTGACATAAAGACAAATATTTTCTTATTGATCACTCTGGCATCTGAAAGTAAAAAAATCATACACGCATGGTTGCATGAAAGGCAGGTGGAAGGCGGCCTGTAAGAGGTATGTCTTGGCCACGAATGGCCTTTCCTCCTGGGCAATCTGCCCAGCCGTCGGCTGCCGGTTCAGGTTGAGGGCGGCCCCCAGGCAGAAGGCCACAGAGGGAAAGAACGGTAGGATGAGGGTGAAAGCTCCCCAATAAATATGACCTGTAAAAAAATGGTAAACATATTTCCAAAACCTTTAGCTTTTTTGACATGTCAACCGTGGTAAAGCAGCCCCACTCCTCCAATGAAGTCCGTGACAATGTCTGCGGCCAAGAGGAGGAAGTGGAAGAGGAAGAACTTTGCCAGGAGGGCGATCCTGTCTGTGGAACAACAGCCGAAGAGCAGCACCCTCGGCCTGCCCGCCCTCCTCGACGCCAGTGAGTTATCCCTCTCCCTCGCCCCTCTCTGGCGCCCGCGAGAAAGGCCGCTGTACAGCAGGTCCCGAAGGGTCGGGGTGAGGAGGAGCAAGGGCGGTCGCTTGTTGTTGTTGTCCTTGTCGGGAGAGAGGCGATCTTCCATGTCGCTTCCGTCGGTCGAAGCACTTTCTCCGCCTCCATCTTCCTCGCCTTCCTCCCCCTCCTCACATCCTCCGTCAAAGTCATCTTCGATCTCCAAGCCACCTCGATTGACCGTTCCTCCTGCTGCGGTAAAACCATTATTAGTTTATTTCGCTCTGATTTCTGCTACAATTAGTAAAAGAGGATACCCTGGCTGTCCTCGGCGACTCCCCCGCCCGCCATGGCGTCCATTTCAAGAGCCTCGTTCTCCGCCATGTTTGCTATGGAACCTGGAAAAAAGTTTATCTGCGTGGTGTAGCTCATATGGCAAATTTGACGATTGCACTTATACTGCGCCGCATAATTATTGCTGTTGTTGCTAAAAGCGAAGAGTTAGTGGGTCTACAAGTTCAGTTTGTAAGTGTCTAAAGCGATAAAAGCATCAAGAAACAATGCGTGTAAAAATGGCAAAAAGAACCAATCGAGCACAACGACAAGCCGGTCGGTCTCGGCAATATAAACAAGTATTTTATTTTTTTTAAAAAAAACGAGATCGACAATGCTGTGCGCTACTTTTTTTAAACATTTCCCTTTTTGATTTGCATATGTTTTCTCATATCCCTGTCCAGATTCCCTGGCACGTCCACGAACACCTTGTCCCTCCCTACGGACTCCACAAATCGGGCCAGCTCCTCCCCGTTGACCGGGTCCCCAGAGGAGCTCCAGACCGTCAGGGTGGCCCCATCCCCGGCAGAACTCAAAAGACTATTCAGAAAGACCATGCTGGCCAGGCAGAAACTATTTTTTTTCCTGTAGCAGTACCTTTTGAGAGTATCGAGAGAATTCACCGCCAGCGCCGCCCTTACAGGAAAGGTTATATTATTCGCTCCTCCAAGCAGCCCGTTTGCCAAGAGGAGTTCCAGCATTGGATCTGCGTGCTCCTCTTTGGTATAGCACCCTTGGCTTCCGACAATGCCTGTGGTCCAGCCCAGGCTGAGGAGGTGATGGTTGTTCCACGGCTGGAATTGTGGGCGCGATGAGAGGAATCTCGACGCGTCCACAGCTGCTTGCAGCCCCTGGCCGCCAGGACCTGGGAGGATGTCGGCGTTGAGCCAAACGGGGAAATTCATCTGATTTATTTAAAACAGGCGAACATTAGCAATTAGCAGTTGAAAACTATGTCATTCTGAAGTCTTAATGCACCTCAAACTTTTGCAAGACCTGGATGGACTTCTGGACTACGTCAATGTCCTTGAAGTCCAGCTTTATTCCCTTGCGGAGCCCCCTCTGTCGCACAGCCTGCGAGAGCACCGTGATTACGGAGGTGTAGTAAATAGTATGTATTAACATACAAAATTCCTCTTTCGACAACCTTTGAAATTGTGGAGAGGAAATCCTCTAGACTGAGGTCCGACGTCGTGTCTGGAGGGTGGGCCATGATGGGGAGTGACGTGGCCGTGTCGCTCTTTTTGCGGGACAGTGACCATAATTTTAAAAGCTGGGAAACTGGGAACAGCGAACAATTACCGAAATTCCTTCTCCAACCAGGGTGCCGCGGCTGACGTCCGCCTCGAGCATCATGATGGAATCTGGACGAAAGAGCAAAGGAGCGACCGCGTTTTTGGAGAAATTTCGTGCTCCGAAAATTAAAGAGCCACTGGAAGAAACTTGCCGTCATGAAGAGCGGCCTCCAACTCTCTCCTGGAATTTGTGGCGTGAGCCCAGGTGGTCTGGGTCAGGTCGCCCCCGGTCTCTGGCCAGAAGAAATCCATGGCAAGTGTCGGCATGGGCAACAGGCAACAGCTAGCCACCGACCGACTGAACCAGCAACAAGTTTTTATGGGCCAAGTTTAGTTTGGCCGTGTGTTTGTGAGAGATTAAGCCCAAAAGCTCCTGTTAGTCACGAACAGTCGATTGGACGACAAAAAAGGGGAATGATAAAGCAGCAGCAAACAGTGCCAAGCAACAACAGGATCTATGGTTTTTTCATCTGCCGTTTGTTTCCTACAGTAAAAAAATTGTCTTTGTCTTTGAACTCACAAATTCGTTTTCCGGTCTTCCCTTCAAGATGCCCGCCGGGCGCCCGACTGCAAAAACCAACACCCCTACCTTGAGCAGGACAGGATTATGTAACAGGCTCCAAGGTGATGTTTTCTGAGCCGGTTCGTACGTAGAAACGCCCTCCAAAGTCGTATACCTCTCATTTCTATGACAGTGTTTCGCTTGTTGCAGCAGAATGGAGCAACCCGGTATTAAAGGAAACATGGGTGGGATACCGGAGTAAGGTCGAATTTCAGTCACTGAATGTGAAGACTATTTGTGCAGTACGCGAAGCAGAATCGCTTGGGGATGTCGTTTTATTTATCAGGCTCCAACTTCCATTTAACGACGGCGGTTTTGCGTTTCTTCTCTTGCGCCGTGCTTCTTGTACTACTACTGCTCGGTTTTCTCCGAACGAGTTTGATGCAGCTTCATGTGATATTTCTTTGTACTTCTGACAGATTTACAATTTGCATAAGCTGACTATGTTTATGGTAGCAAGAATACCGCTCGGTTTATCCTTTCACTAGTGGTAAAGAGGTGTGTCTGTCTTCCCTTCCTGGCATCAGAGAGAAGAATGAAATAGGCATTTTTCGATAATTTGAGTCGGCACTCCATCGAAACATCGGATTCATACACAAAGATCAAGGTGCCGTTCGTAGCTTAATTGGAGCTACAAAAACAGAGGGAGGGAGGGCCGGGAAATTGGGGATGAGTAAATTCCATTGGGAATTGCTTCTGTCTTGGTCATTCAATCGACGATGTGAGACTAGATCTCGCTAAGCTCCGTTGAAGCGCGCTGTTATTAATTCTATTTTGCCGACGCCGGGCCTATTTCTTTTGCTATATCACTTTCACCCATCCCACCTCACCTTTCAAGCAGTTCCTCATTGAGTGGAGACGTCCTTTCTCGCCAGCATCATTTTCCTTCTCGGTACGTATAATCGGGCGGGAGGAGACCAGCTCATTCCGCGGCCCCTTGCTTGCCCACTTGCGTTTCCAACGTACACATATGAGTCCACATTCTCATTGACTTTTTCGCCAAGCACAATTGCAACTCTCAAATCGTCCAAACGTTCACTTTCTCCGCCACGATGCACCAGTTGGCGTGGTCGTAGTAGGACGAGATTATGTGGAGGTTGTCCACGTAGCGGTTGATCAGGTAGTCGAGCTCACCCTCTCGGAAGACGTGATAGAATCTGAGAGGGGAGAAAAGGAAATATTCAAATGGATGGGGGGGAATGAGGCAAACAGGAAACGCTTCAAAAAGCAGTGAATGATAAGGTTCGCTATGTTTGCTGCAAAGGGGAGAGAGGCAATTTAAATGGAGTCATCAAATCATGCTCTACGGTATGGAAATATATAGTACAAAAACAAGCCTTGTCATATTCATGAGGGGGAAATTAGGAGCAAACATATGACTTTTCAACGTACCTGTGATGGGTAAGATTTCCGCCGCCGTCGGAGGCAGAATCTTGCGAGCTGGCCGTGCTGAGAGATGCCTGTCGAGGCACTCCAGCTCCAGCTCCGCCTGCCGCCACTACTGGCCCAGTGGCGACGGCAGTGGCTGCTGTCACCCCTGCTGCTGCAGCAGCAGCTCCGGCAGCCACCTGCGCTCCAGTCGCCACGGCCACTTTTTCTTCGCTGCCGAATGGTTCGTCTTCGAAGGAGCTTCGGTCGATGCAGGTCACGTGCTCCACGCTCTCTGCGCTCGTC
>JAAUXU010021288.1_pt1 | contig 11730 bp, 9 predicted proteins | sample 7278151 | NCBI WGS metagenome assembly JAAUXU01 (sample SAMN14350113, study PRJNA611818) | marine sediment metagenome | isolation source: surface marine sediment (1.8m) | place: French Polynesia: Moorea | collected 2018-08 | reverse complement strand
GGAGGAGGAGGAGGAGGAGGAGGAGGAGGAGGAGAGAGGAAAGCTCGCGAGGAGAAAGGAAAGGAACATGTGCGAGCGGAGTTTTCACGGATTTGAAAGCGAAGGCGTGTTCGGGCGTCCGAGGGGAACCAGGAGTAAGAAAGGAAGGTCAAAAATGCGCCGGCAAAAACTGCCAGACCAACAAATGAGCGTCAATGTTGGCGAAATGGAGAGGAAGACTTTGGCCAGCTCGGCCGCAGTGGCACAGTCACAGGAGTGCAATATTGACGGAAGTAGTATGAGAAAACACAATATTTGGCGCAGATGGAGCCCCCAAAATTGTTTACTATCCTTGTATACATAGGATGGGACATAAATATCCTTACTCTAGCGACTGGACTCGAAAGTGATGACTTGGAAGAGGTCCAATCAGTCCTCAACACTGAGGTTCAGTCAGTCTTCAACACTGAGATTCAGGCTGTCGTTAGCACTGAGGTCCAGTCAGTCTTCAACATTGAGATTAAGGCTGTCCTCGATACTATGGTTCAGACTGTCCTCGACACTGAGGTTCAACCCGTCCTCGACACTAAGAAAGTGGTTGGCAGGATGTCTGGAGACAAAGGCTGCAAAATCGATGGAGACCGAGACGGGATCCAAAAGTCAGAAAGAAGGCTTGAGTCAGTTCAAGTACGAGTTGCCAGAACTTCAATCGCCCATTTCATGTTCTCTGGACAAGGAGGGTGGCGCAGCAAATTTCAGGACGTCACATTCAACCCATAGCAGCAACAGAACTCATTGAAACTGAACCAGATATGGGCTGATTTAATGTCAGTCATAATCCTCCTTTGCCAAATCCGCCCGCCATCTTTGTCCGTTACAGCCTGCAGCCTCTCTATGCCGGGATGGACCCGATCAGCCCGATCGTCCCGAAATTTGCTGGGCCACCCCTCAGACCCGCGGCTGTAGCTACCACTTGGTGAGGTCCTACTTACTTACAGTCTAATTGACACATGTCTTTGACCCCCCCGTCCTCCATGGAGGAGACCTTCCTTGCGTGTGCCCTGTGCTTGACCGCCCCTTTGCGCCAGTGTCACGCACATGTGAGCGGAGAAAAGTGTCGGCAAAGAGGTGTCGGGCTTGTGGTCTGCCTGGAGCACCCCGAGGGTGCGTATGGGGGTGGGGGTGAAGGGGGCGGAGGGGGCGAGGGACACCAACAACAAAGCCGGTCTCTGTTTCGTCGCTGACGGAGCGAAACGAAAATCTTTGCCCGTTTTCGAGGAAAAGAGACATTTTGACATTTGAAGACAAGCGAAGCTCACTATTCCTTTTCCTGTCTCCGTGTGTCGTCACTGGTGACATCTCCTCATCCGTGAGGGTTGCACTCAGCCAGAAAAAGGCGCACAAAGTAGGCTGAAGCCACTGCAAAGTGAAATCTTCGATCGAAACTTTTTATGCCTTGCCTCTTGCTTCTTCGTCGAGGCAAATATGCCTTCTTCAACAATCACGGAAGGAGGGAGAGCAAAGGAAGCAGCAAACGGCCGTCGTCGTTCAATTTCTCTTCCCTCACGCGAGATCGATCCACCTTTTGCCGAAGAAGTGCAATGATTCAAGAAATTGGCCCCGATGGCGGCAGCGGCGGCAACGGCGGCAGCGGCGGCAGCGGTGGTGGCAGCGGCGGCGGCGGCGGCAGCGGCGGCGGACGCGCTCACCCTCCTGTTTGTCGGCTTCTCGGTTTACTGGGAAAAATTCTTAGCCTGGGTGGTCTCCAAGAATGCAGTCAGCTACGCTCGAGCATCGAGACTTGGCATATTGCTTCCATGTGTAAATATTTGGGCGCACACGAACGCGCAGATCAAGACACAAGAGAAACAACTGGGGGGAGGGGGGGACGGGGTGGGGGTGGACAAGGTCTGTCTCGGCGCTCCCGTGTGAAGCTGGGCCTTGAAAAAGAGACCACTGATCTTCGTTGTTTCATTTGTTGCTCTCGAACGGCACTTTCGAATGGAAGTCATGAAGAAAAATTAGGTCCAGCTTCTTGATCTCTCATGAGTGCATCCATCCGACGAGGTCATTTTTTGAGGATTTCAGTACGATTGTCCTGGCTTGCGCAGTGCAAACCTAAAGGACCATTGTGACTGAGGCCAAGGAGAAAAAGGAGTAACAGCACAAAGTGGATAGAAAGCACGGTGGTGGAGGGGGGGGGGAGAGACTCAGTTCGAGCTCACTCACTCACGCCACACTATGTGCACGAAAACTCGATAGATGGATAGATAGATGGATGGATAGATAGATAGATCTGAGATCCACACGCGAGTGTCACGTCTGATTGCTTGCCTGCCAGCCTGGCTGGCTGGCTGGCTGGCTGACTGGCTGCCTGGATCCCCCCACCTCCACCTCCACTCCTTCAGTGCATTGGCACGTCACTGCTGCAATATCCTACGTTCATGTCAGACATACGTAACGTTGCGTACGTGTACTGATGGGGGAATCCCGGCAGGAATGTGTGGCAGGCACACGTCTCCTCCACGAGGGGGTCCTTTTGGTCTGGGTCTCCTTACGATTGTATGAGGCTTATTAGCGGTGCCAATGGGAAATGTAATTAGGAAGAGTATCCTAAAAACCTTATATAGGACTTTTGATACGCACATACAAGGGTGCGTCAGAATTGGCGCCACTCATGTGAAAAGTGGGTGATCGACGAGGATCCCCTTAGATACCTCGACCACAAATAGTACAATGCAGTTGGTGTATGGGGAATAAGGATAACGAGAGGTGCACTTGCATTGGTAAAAGAGACTGTCGGGCCTGACTGTCCTGACCAGGGTGTTGTTCCTGTGTCTGTGGAGAAACCGATTGAAGACAAGTACATCGAAGAAAAAAGTGTTGAAGAATCCTTAGCCTTGACGACTCACGTTCCACCACATAGCAATGAACGTACTAACGGAATGTGTTCATTGAAGCTGTGTCTGTGTTGTTGTTTTTTGTGTTGCTATTTCGCACTTTACGACTGGAACCGTCATCTTGATCGATCTCCTCTCGTTCTCCCACTGCGCGTGTGTGTATTGTACATGTATTACATGTCCGTGTCCATGTTAGCCTCTTCTGATCTCACCACCAAATCACGCCTCCATTGTTCCCATGGCGAAACGTCCCGCACCCGCACCCCAAATTGTATTCATGACTCGCCGCTCAGCTATGCGCTGTCCACTTTCGTCACGACGACTTAGACATGGTTTCCACTGATCTTTTTTTCCTTCCCTCCCTCCCTCCATCGTCCTCCTCGGTGCAAAGAAGGCTGAGGAGGAGGAGGAGGAGGACGACGACGACGACGACGACGACGACGAGGGGGGAGACGTTGATGTTGTTGCGCCTCTCCCGTAATACGCGAAATGCGACGCAAATGAATGTTGCGGCACGCAGAGATAACATCAAGCTCAGCCACACGTGTCCGGAGGAAGATTGGGTGGAGATAGCAGCTCACACACATGCACGCAAGACCGGGTTGGGGATGGGGGAGGATAAATAAAACTTTTGTCTCGCGTTGTGCAAGTTAAGCAAGATCAAAAAGTTGTCGTTCCTGTGTCCCCTCTCCTCCCTCTAAGCAGAGTCTTACGTCATCATCCATTTTCATTACACATGTCCTCGATGGTCCTGGCCGTAACTTTTGATCATAAGTTCCTTCTCCTCCTCCCCATTTTGCATCTTTCACACCTCATCAGGCACACAAAGTTGATTGCGTTTCCCTTCTCTCTCAGTCGCCATGACATCATTTTTGGTAATAGTGTTGAGTTTCACGCTCTCCTGAGCACTAACGGCGACGTTGGTAGGGACCATTCGGAGATTGGAAGTGTCTCCAGCCATAGCCAGCCCGGCCGCGGCCTCCCTGGGCGAGGGCGGACCCAAGAAAGCACAGTTGAAACAAGTTTTCAACAATATTTCATTAGTCCTGGCGGGCACCATTGAACAAATGATGTGATTTTCAATCTTTTCCACTGTGCACTTTGGTGCTGCACGTAGCAGCAGTTGTGACACCCTCTCTGTGCGCCATTACTGCAGCAAATATGACGTCGTCGTGTCTCTTCCGCCCAATTTGGTGCTTCTCCTTCGCTGGTGTCCAGTTTTCTACACCATTGAGTTCTCGCTCGCTTTCTCCTTCCACTTGGTGTCACCATTCCGTCCCTCCCCTCCTCACTGGCAGCAGCTCGACTCCAAGGAGCTGCACGAGGACGAAGGAGACGTCTTGCGCCGACGGCAGCGTGGACAGCGAGGACGAGTCCGCCGGGGGAGATGTAGATGCAGAAGAAGAATGCAACGAACTGCGCCAGGAGGATGGGGAGGAGGCTCCATCCCACGCAGGGAGTACAACGAAGCGAAAGTCGTCCTCGAGTACCAAATGAGAAACATGTGCATGGCTGAAGAATCAGATCTTCTAGCGGGAGGTGTTGCCAGATATTAAGCTACGTTTTAGGCTTGAAGACGGCTCTGTTTGAACCAGCTTGGATTGGGAACACTCGAAGTTTATTAAAACAGTAAGTTTGGCTTCACTTCAGACTGAACTTTTATCATATATGTAAATGGCAGAAAATTTGGCTTCACCTTCCAGTCACTGTTTCTATCTGTCTGTCTGTCTCTCCTCTCTTGGCTTTTTCTGATAACGAGGACCTGGCAACGCTGCTCGAGGCTGTGCTTTCTAAAGCTAAGCTAATCTAACCCAACCCCAACGACTATCACGTCTTGCCCGAGGCTGTGACAGATATCAGTAGATTCATCTATGAGGTTTTCTCTCTCTCTCTCTGCCTCTAATCTCTTTCGCCTCTGTCCACTTTGGCCGAGAGACAGAGCTATAAACTGGTGTGGGAGGATTGAGTTCGCTCTAATTCGTCCCAGGGGAGCGAAAAACAGATGGACATAAAGAAAATAGATGCAGAGAGCGTAAGACAACCCCAACTTGCGATTCCCTTGCATTCAACGTCAAATTGTTCAACGTCAAAAAAAAGTTTCACTGAATATGACAACTCTCTCTCTCTCTCTCTTGCATGCTGGCGTGCGAGGGCGTAAGATTGTGCGGTGGATGGTATCGACGTCAAATATTGCGATATTTCCAAAATATGGAATGTCTCTGAGAGGAGATACTATAGCACCTTCAACCGATCATGCCCCAAATCCCAAAATGAAACGTCCTCGCGATGAGAGCCAAAGTAACGTCTTGACTAAATATCAGAATATGAATTGGGCAAGCATCATATCGGTTAGGTATTGAATAACGATGAGACCACATTGGTACCATATCATACAGAAACGGCTATGGGTCGGCTCTGCTTGTTCTGAAAAGTCCAGAGAGGAGAAAAAGTGTCGTCCAGACTCAATATCAAGCTATGAATTGTGCACTCACCACCTGGTATCGGTATCGAATATCGTCGCGCTATCGATTCACTGGGGGCATCGCACAGACTCAACCGTGCGAGTGTGTATGTCAGCACCATAGCTATTTGCAGCGAGCGCAAATGTTAGCGAGTCCCATTTTTTCTCTCTTTTTCTCCCTACAAGTGCGTGTAGCAGCCGGCCTAAAATTAGCCCAATTTAGCCCCTCAGGTGACATATTGTTCATTTTGCACACACACACACACACACGCGCGGCCTCTGTTTACAACCGCTGCAGACCTCATTAGAAAGAAAGGGAGGCTGCCATAAAATCCACCGCAAAAATATGACAGTGACTTTGGTGTCGTCGTGCAGAGACAGAGAGAGAAACTGGATATCGTCAGCGCCAAAAGGAAGTGCTGCACTTTCTGCACGCTCCTCTTGAGCGCCACACGGTACCGAGAGACAGAGAGACAATATGTTTTTATTATCTGGGCAATGCTTCCGCTGGCAACAGATCCGCAAACACACTCACCCGGGCTGTTTGGCTAAATTACCCCCGTACGTGTGCCCAGGGGAAAAGACGCTAATGTCCTTCCCCCTCCCTTGGTCCGTCCTTCCTATCTGTGTGTGTTGTGCCAGTTATGTCCGTTGTCTCGTATGTGTTATTATAGATTGATATCGGTCAGTCCAAACAGGCTTTCTCTCTCCCCCTGAGTTCCAACGACGCCCTGGGGACCCCTGGAGGGTAGAGGTAGAAGGATCGAGAGAGGGACGAAGGATTTATGAGGGATCGCCGTATTAAAAGGCAATTGTCCTTTTCTTCCTCTGCTGAAAAGTAGAGGTTATTATGTTCCAATTTGGCCAAGGAGCTTTGTTGCCGCGGTGCCAAAATGTAAAAAACTGAAGAGGTGTTGAAGAAGAAGAAGAAGTAGCAGCAGCAGAAAACTAGCCAACTGGTGGGCCTACCCGAATCTCAGAGATAATAACGAGCACAATTGCTCGAAATGGCTATTAAGTAAACTGCTAAAAATAGGTCTAAAAAACAAGACCACTCATTATGAGCGTTCACTGCTAATGAGCCCCCCCCCGACAATTTGCTAATCGACAAGCGCTCTAAAGCCCACCTGAGCTCAATCGCACTCCCCTCGTGCTCGTCGTGGGGATCCGTTAAATATGATAATGACGGCGAGGCCGACGGGGGCAAGGGCGAACGAGAAGTGCGCGGTCAACGAGGATCAAGAACAACCACGTGGGGTTGGGGGGAGAGGGGGGGAGATGACTTGTCCTCTGTGTCCGCAGCCACGTCAAACAGACGACGTCTTGCCTTTGAGGTCACAACGTGAGTGACCGATGCAGCCTCAAAAAGGCCGAATTGACATACCACGTATGTTCGACCAGTAGTAGACGAAGAGTGAGGAGGAGAGTACAGCGCAATCATCGTTTAATAGCTCTTCTGCAAGATCATTTGAGTGGCTATCGCTTCAAACAAAAAGAGTACTAGGCAAAAAATCTTCAACAAATATGAGAATGTCTATGCACTTGCAGTAGGATGTATAGAATCAGGACGTATCACAGAGTCATCATCTGCTAGTCTAGTCTGCAGTCACCGCCTGCTTGTCTATCCCGTTGACCATCTTTTCTATTGACATGAGCTCGCTCGGTTTGGAAGAAGTTGACGAGCCCGGTGAAACCATCGGCGGTGACGACGATGACGCGGCCGCCAACTTGGAGGCCTCTTCGTCAGGACTCTTGGCGGCTGCCGACCGGGGTGCGACGCTGTCGAAGGCCGATCCACTCGAGCTCAGCGGGCTTGTGGCCGCGGCCGCAGTGGTCGAGTATGGCGAGAAGCGCTGCTGCTGACGCAGTCGATCAGCGGCCGCCGAGGCCGCCACCAGCGAGGGGTTCATGTTGGCGTACGCCGACGCCAGCAAGGGGTGATGCTGCGCCGCCAGGGCCAACTGGGCGTTCAGCAACATCGGATTGAAAGGTGGCGTAGGCGGCTGAGGAGGTTGCTGAGTAGGCGGCTGCTGCGGCTGCTGTGCCTGCGACGGCTGCGGCGGAACAGCGGCAGCAGTCGCGGCGGCCGAGACGGCAGTAGGTGGCGACGGCGGCGACGACGATGAAGATGAAGCGGCGGCGGCGGCCGCTGCGGCCATCGCGGCAGCCGCGGCGGCTGACTGGTTTAACAGGTGATGTAGATGTTGCAGGCCGGGCGGCTGGTACAGACCGGACAGCAAGTGCGGGTAGGGGAAGGCCGGCGGCGGGCCCAAGCTGACGTTCTGACTGGGCGTCGAGTCCTTGTTGCTCTCCTGAGCCATCTTGAATGCGGATAGATGGTGGTCTCCATTTGTCTCGTGATGACCTGCAATCAAAGGGTTAATGAAAAAGCGGCCCGGCCTGTGTAGTGCCCACGACGGACGTGTGTGCATGCTTGGCCTCTTTCCCCCCACAAAGAGGAAATGAATTAAAATACAGCTTCTAATTATAATAATTGCTCTCTCCTCCTGATTACTCCTGATATTTGCGGCGGCGATGGCGGCGGCGGCGGCGGCCTGCAAACAACTTTGACAAAACGAGCTCAAGTGGTGGGCCAAAAAAAATGTAGCTGCTGCTGCTTCGACGACGATGATCTCTATCATGCGACAAAAGGCTGAGACCGCCTGCACCGGGTTGGCGGTGGTGGTGGTGGAGGAGGGGGGGGCGCACACACGAGAAAAGAGTTAGCGCGCGTGATTTTTGTCCGCAGTAAAGGAAAGGGGTGAAAGAACCGAGGGAAAAAGAGTGTTTCCAAAACATGCGATTGTAATTGCGCCTGTTCTCCCCTACACTGTTCTTGCCTCTCTGCGTCGTCTTATCAAATAAGACGATCTCGCATGAGAAAGCAATTCTTTCTTCTCTCTCCGCGTGTGTGTGTGCGTTAAAAACGAGGGCCATGCAATAAAAGTTTTAGGAGGTTGGTCCCTTCTCCGCGAGGGTGTGCGCGATGTGAGAGGCGAGCGCAGCCTTTGCCAAAACGTGTGCGGAATTACTTCATTTTCGCCACCGCCGCTGCTGCATTTTCCACGCAATATTTGGCTCCTCTTCCGAAATTTCGTGCCAAGTGCGTAGGAAGGCCTCAATGTGTGAAAGAACGTGAGGTGATAAGCAGCAGGCAGGAAATAACGCAATTCTGCTACCAGGTGGAGGAAGAAAAGAAAGGGGTAAATGCGTACGAAGGGAACAATTCCACTCCAATTAGCTAAAAGGTGTAACCGCTGATGTGCAAATATTCTGGTCGGAAAAGCAGACTCACCGTTGTTCTTGGGAGAGCCCCGTCTGAAGCCCACGACGTCGAGTCTGTCGTCTGCTGCGTCGTCGTCGTCTTGGTGCAGTCGATGTGCGTGGTGGCCGAAGCCCGCCGCGGCGGCCGCCGCGGCGGCGGCGGCCGCAGAGTGCGACCCGTGGTGGAAAGACGCCGGGATCTTTCCGTAGTCGTCCGAGCAGGAGTCATAGGGTCCACCACTAGAGGATTTCCTTGAAAGCATTAAACGTCTCGTCACACCAAAGTTGTCTATCGGAAAGTTCTGCTCATTTCGGGGAGAGGAAAGGTGACATTTCCGATCCCTTGGCAACGCGCCGAAGGGGGCGAGCGAGACGGAGTAAAGAGCCGAGAGACGCGACATCCGTGAAGTCAGAAGTGACACGAAGTTGGGACAATTTCAAGGAAGAAGAAGCAAGAAAGCTGAGCTCAAACACGCATCTCTTTTTTTATTTTCCCCCTGTGTCCAACGACAAATTTTGTCAGGCGCGGACAAATAAAAACTTCCCAGGGAGGACGCAGCACAAAATGTCACCGGCTTGACTGTTCAAAGGGGAAATTTTCTCCGTGAAGAGAGCAGCGGAAATGAAAGTAAAGAAGAAGAAAAAAGAAGCTTCAAATACTCACTTCCTGGTTGACTTATTTCCCGCTCCTGTGTCTCTGAAGCCTTTGGCGAACGGGTTGTGGTCAATTTTCAGCTGAGTTATCTATAAAAAAGGTTGTTTTTGTTAACTTCGTCTTCGTCGTCGTCATCGTTGCTGTTGTTCCTCACCTTCTCGTTCTGGTAAGCCGTGACAGCGATAAACTCGGTCTCCTTGAAGACGTACGTCCTGAATGTGGAGTAGGGCAACTTGAGGATGTCGTTGGCCCGCACCAAGTGGAACCTGGGCTGGTACTTGTGCATCGAATTCAGGATTGTCTGCGGAGAGAGAGAGAAAGAAAGAAAGAGTGCAATCATCATCAGGATTGACTTGGTCAGTTCTGTGGTCGGTATTCAGCTCATGCGTCGCGATCGTGAAGGGAGAAGTAATGACAGCAAATGATATACGACGACGACGACGACGACGACGGAGGAGGAGGAGGAGGCCTCGCCCATGGAGGAAGACTTTGTGCGCTCTTCAAGGAAATTCTCGCTCTTTACTCACAACAGGAAAAAGGTATAGATACAATCTGCGACAAATAATGAGGAGGAAACGATAATTTTGCCTGGCTGATTTCGCTTGCTTACAGTAGAATCCGCTTACATTGGCAGCAGAGTTGCCAGATTTATCAGGACAGGAGCAAAAAAGAGTACAAGATTCCCCCCCCCCCGCCTCAGGAAAAAAATGTCCCTCCGAAAGAGTCTACGAAACACCAAATGTCTTGAAATTTGGCGGGTAACTATGATATCTGGCAACACTGGTTGAAGTATAGGCGGGTTCCACTGCATTCACGTTACAGCGGATGCGCCACGATAGCTCGTGTGCGAACGCAGGAGGCAGCAGAGCGATGAGATTGTAAAAATCTCTGTCCCAAATGAATATGATCGTAAGTTCAAAAAAGATGGAAGCTGCCACATGGAACGTTCAATCTGTATTCAATCCATTAGAGCACCGCCCTGACTCCCGCTTTTTTTTCAGTTGAATCGTCGACGACGACGACGACGTCGTCGTCGTCGTCGTCGTCTCCGACTCCTTTTTCTGCAGACACTTTTTAGCAGTCTGGAAATGTATTCGTCAGACGTCCTATTCTGCTGCAAAAGACAAGGGGGGGGGGGAAGAAAAGAAGACACATTTGCGGTTGACTACCTCCGTTTACGCCCAAGAATGGACACAGGGGGGAAGGGGGAAAAAGGGGGAGAAGCAAAGATCGGGATCGCTAACGAAAAAGGGGGGGGGAGACCGAAAGTCCAATTCCAACAGCGGCTCTAATCCCGAGGGGGAGAATACAGAGTCTTAAATGCAAGCGAAGATAAAAGCAGTAAAAGGGGTTCGTTGTGTGCACGGTCGTCCCATAGGTGGTGGCCAGCATGTGGGTGTGGGTGTGCTCGCTCAGGCGGAACGGGACGGTCGTGGCCCGAGGGGTGGTGGTTGTGCGTTTAGTCTTAGCGAGGGGTCAATTTGAGAGCGGGTGGTGGTGCTGGTGGTGCTGATGTTCTGCATCGTGTCGCGCGTGGGTGTGCGGACGGAGACGAGTAATATATGTACATACATTGAGAGAGAGCGAGAGATTGAGTACCGTGCGTGTCACCTATAACGCTACTCGTGGCCGCACGCGCGTTCCGACGACTCCCGCGTCTCCGAACAAAATTGTGAACACCCGAGGGAGTCGTTACTGTCTGTGCAGCAGATCAAAGATTGTTTACTGACTCATCATTGCTGACCGATTCGTCGTCTCCGCCGTGATGTCCGGCTTTCGCTGCTATCTCGTCGTTGTCGTCCTGCTACTACCTGCAATCCATCTGTGTGAATGTTACCACTCCACGCAGTCCCCCTCCCCCAAGGTAGTCTGAACGACTCCGGCAAACAAGAGCGATAGCCATCTCCTCTTTTCTTTCTGCTGCTCCTTTTCGCATCTCCATTAGTCTTTGTCAACGAACAACAAACAGCTCGGGGGAGCCCAAGTTTTTCGGCATCGTTTGATGCTCGCCCCAGACGATTCCTCCTCCTCCTTGGCCGTGATGACATTGTGCGTGTGGTCACGGCTTGGAAAAATGCTTTGGGGGAAGACGAAAACGATCGCTCGTGAGCAGAGGTAAACGGTGAAAAGGAAGTAGGCTAATTGCATGATGAAAAGGAGAAGGAGGAAGCCTCTTTTGCTCCACTAGGGGTAGTCAGAGATCACCCACGATTCTCTCTCATGTGTGGAATGTGAGAGAAGCTTCAAGTGGGGGCAATTTTTTGGCGTGCACATTTAACGGCGAAAACTATCAGCGGGTCAACATGAGAAGTTTCTTCCACTGCACGTGATTACAGACGGAGAAAAGAAGAGTAGTGATGGGTAGGATTCGAGTCTTGATTCGAGTCTTGATTCGAGTCTTGATTCGAGTCTTGATTCGAGTCTTGATTCGAGTCTTGATTCGAGTCTTGATTCGAGTCTTGATTCGAGTC
>JAAUXU010100525.1_pt1 | contig 11734 bp, 8 predicted proteins | sample 7278151 | NCBI WGS metagenome assembly JAAUXU01 (sample SAMN14350113, study PRJNA611818) | marine sediment metagenome | isolation source: surface marine sediment (1.8m) | place: French Polynesia: Moorea | collected 2018-08 | reverse complement strand
CCTTGGAGGCCTTGGAGGCCTTGGAGGCCTTGGAGGCCTTGGAGGCCTTGGAGGCCTTGGAGGCCTTGGAGGCCGAGAAGTTCCTCGTCCAAAGCTAGGGACTGCTTTGGCCCCTCACGATCCATCGTTGGCGGAGTGACAGAGCCTCCAGAGGTGCTGAGCAAAGAGCTGAGCAAAGAGCTGAGCAAAGAGCTGAGCATTTCATTTGTCAGGATGAGCTAAACTGAGCTGTCTCAACGTTGTTGTTGGCACATGTTGCAAAAGACAATTTCTCGGTCTCTCTCTCTGGAGGCAAAAAAGGACCCCTTTTTTCCTTGTGGAGTGAAGAAAATAACTAACAATCTGTTGTCCATTTTTTTGGTGCTTTGCCAGCCCACGCAGCTCCATCAACGGTCCGAGTCATGGTGAGGAGGGGACTTGGAGACAAATGCATCGTCTGTGTGAGATATTCAAGACGCGCCAGTGGAAAGAACAAGCAACACTAGAGAAGATTGATGCGACTTCGTCCAAAGAAGTCATTTCACGTCGGATCATTCGGAGATAGCGATCAGAGGTCAAAAATCCAGACATTTATGCCAAAGTCAGGCAGTAAATCAAAGTTTGCAGAGTAGAAAAGGTCACCCTCTGTCCTCCATGAGAAGCGGCCGGCCTTTGAAGCCCATTTCTGCTTGCGTCTCCTCTTGCTTGATATAGCAAATGGCCTCGGACCCGCAGTTATTCCCAAAGGTCAAATTGCCGTCACATCCGCAGGGAAAACGAGTAGGAGGAGACTTCTCTTCAAAAGGATAGAACGAATAATTGGTGCTCCTCTGTGGAGTCTTTGACTTTCTTTTAATGCCAGAAATGATTTTAATTCACAAAAGACCTCTCAGCAATTTGCCTGAGCTGTCCGAGAGGCCCAAGTCCAGAACTGCCAAGCTTGGTATAAATAACTTCTACCAAAGATTGCGACACAGACGACAGCAACCGTTGACATTGAGCTTGGACGAGTCACTTGGAAGGAAGTTTCAGCGCGTCGAGGGAAGGGGAGATGCTCTGCTGAGTACCGATTGCGGCGATCTCGACTTTCCTGGTCGCGATGACGCTCGAGTCGACGCTGCCCCCGTCCACGTCCGCCCACCTGCACGTCTCCACGCTGACTGCTTGAGGGCCAATGTGTCGCGACGTGGCCGTCCTGGCCTCCTCTATCGTCACGATCTCGGTCGAGGTCGAGGTCGAGGTCGACGTCGACGTCGACGTTCCTCTTTGTCAAACGTGTTGCGACTGTCAAGGCAGCATCAACTAGCTCAGGAATCCGGCCAACTGAGTGCGTGGTCAAAGCTCGGCCTAATTCCAAAGCCTTCCTACATTTTTTGGTTGACATTTGTTACGAGCAAAAATTTGGCACGCTGTTCCCTGGAGCCACCAAGTGCAGCCCGTTTGGCCCACAGGATGTCTGCAGCTGAGCTGGGGCTTCTGGCAGGCCTGACCCCGGTGCATTCATTGTGACGTCACCCTGTGACAAGTCTTGTTTGATGCATATCGGTGATAAAACCAGTTCTAGTTGCTCTAGCTTGGGCTCACACTCGGTAGCTTGGAAATGCAGCGGAAAGCGCTTACTTCAGGAGCCAGAGCACATTTGCGACGGCACATGTAGAGCACCGCAGGACTGTGGTGCAGGACAAAACGTTGAGGCTAATGCTCAGAACAGGCTCGCACTGTCTTTATTCGCTTGTCAGGTCAGGTCATTTGGGACAGAAAAAAAAATCATCAATCTTGGCCCGTGAAAGGATCTTTCCCAGGCTTTTTTTTTGTCAATTGAGGACTCAACTTCCTGCCAAGAGCTTCATTCAAGTCCTCAAATTGTCAGGGTGAGAAGAGAGACACTCTGGGCATAGGACAATTTTGTCCGTCCCTATTTTCAAAATCATAACAAATGTCCAGTCGTGGAGCAAGGAAGTACACCAGACACCGCAGAGGAAGACATTTGGTTTGCACGTCGAACTCCACCACCTCCCGGGCTGTTTGTGCACGGTGGTGAGAGAGTGTGGCTTGTTGGCCCGGCAGCAGTCGATATCAACCGATATCGACTGATATCGGCAGACACCCGAGTCCCGCGGTACCTCTGAGCTGGAGTCTCAGGGGTGCCTCTGTCATCTCGTTCATGTGCACGTGTGCTGACGCAGAGAAAAGTCCTGAGGACGCCGCAATCTGTGTTAAGCTCAGTTGCATATTTGGTGCGAGTGCAGCATACCTAAAGTTTGCGAATTCTTTTGTGGCGAGAACATTAAAACTCCCTCGGCTCGAGGAGAAAAGAAGGCTGAGACAGTTAATGGCTTCTCTTGTACTCCCTATCTGGCAGAGAAATCTCAATTAAGACTTTCTGCGAGATAAAACTGCCTCCACCCCCGTTGAGTTCTCTCTTTAGGGGAATCCTGGTTAAGTCTTAAATCTTTATTCCAATTACACCGCACTCTCAGACAAAGAGTTATTCAACAAAGGGGAGGTACAGGGTGAGTCAAGAGTAGCTGGACGGCACAACTGAAGCGGTGTCTGTTTCACTGTCTGTAGTCCAGAGGTGGACACCCCAAGCGAATCTTGACACAGTCCGGACAGGAGAGTGGCCTCCCACTGACTGGCGTCTGCGGCAGCCAGCAGAGAGTGCAGCACACACAGTCACTATTTACTCACCCCATGCGATGATGGCTTTATTCGTTCTAGTAATACGTATCACACGTGACCGCTCCAGCACAATGCAACGCATAATCTTTACAAGTGCATGCGTCTTGGAGCTGATCCAGAACTGTTGACTGCGTAGATCTTACAGGAGATGCATGAGTTAAGAGGAATAAGAAGAAATGACAAGACCATTGACGTTTATGCATACAATGAGTTCCTAGAAAAACATGCACAGACTGCAGCTGTTCAAGCATTTTCAAGCCACAGTGAGTTTATTTTATGAACTGTCAAATTCCTTCTTGTTGTCGGGGTCGGAAACAAATCAACAGCAGTCAAGATTGTCATTTTGTCTGAAAATAAGAAGCTTGAGTGAGGCCAAGTTTGTGCTCCTCTTCTGGTAGGGGAAAAAGTGCTGAAAACACAGTCAAGCCATGGTTAGAGGCATTTTCTACCGCATTTTCCTGCCTGCTCATGAGATGCTGCCACGTGCGGTGCAGTGGATTGCAGTGACCAGAAAGTATTGTCGGAAGTCTCCTTGGTCGCTGCACCAGCATGGGGATGGGCATTGTTGGCGTAGTTGCTGCCAAAGCTTTCCTTGAAAGCAGGAAGCTTTCATCGGGGACATGGACAAAACCCTTTGGGAGGACTTGCAGCAGCAGCAAAGTGCAGAGTAGGGATGGATGGGGTCGAATAAGCTCAGATCAAGATCATGAGGGATGAAACAGATTCGACTTGGATCAAGGTCAATTTCATGGCCTTCTCCATCCATTGGATGAAGGATTAAAACAAGTCGAGGAGTCCTCTTATTGGTGAGAAACTATTGAAACCAAGCGTTGCCATGGAGATGCAAACTGCTGACAAAACGGCTCTAATGCACCGAAGAAAGGAAGGGGGATCATGACAAGTTTGTGGCAATCCGGTGAAATTCTTCACCGCTACTCATTGTGACTGAGTCAAGCCGAGGCTGCAGTCGGGATTGTGACTTCTCTTGAGTCTCTCCGGGATGGGCCGGGTGCCGATCCTCCCACCCGTGTAGCTCAGCCTCTTCTTGAAATGGCTTCTTCGTGAAGACACTTTCATCGACCTCGTCTGCATATCTGTCTGGCACACCCAGGGAGTGAAGAAACATGTTGAGTTAAGCTCAGCTTAGATTGCTGATTTCCCTACTGTGGAAACATCGAAGCTGCTGCTTTCGTTGCATTCTTCTTCAACTTGCCATCATTTAGACGTGACAGCAGCAAAGTTCTTCATTGGTGAAGTTCTTTCTGTTCTTCTGCTCTGTCCTGGCTGCATTTCTCAAGGTGTTTTTATCGGTTTTCCGGTGTCAATTGGAGCGTCTTAAGCACTCTTCTATTAGCATGGCAGACAGTGTCTCTGGCAGTTCTGTCAACAGTGACAGAGGTGGGCCACGCAAAGACTGCACTGTACACGTGTGTGGGTGTGCGAGCGCGCGCGCTGCATGGGGCGAGCACACAGGTGCACTTTTGCCGCCGGCAGAGGTAACAACAGGCAGCTGAGACTTGGATACCTGAGCATTTTTTGCCACCCTGTGCAGCTGAGCACGAACTGACTCGAGTGCTGCTTGTCAAGGCTGCGGACCTTTGAGAGGAAACAAAGAGACCAGCCTTGTTGGGAAATATAGAGGAACTCGAGTCTGCAAGTTGTGTTCTTTAATTGACATCTTGAACCCGTTGCTGTGAACTTGCTTTTGGGGATCTCGTCCGGAAATGACGACAGAGAGTGGAGAACGAGAGCGAGAGAAAGAGACATTCTAATCGGCTTTTGGGAAGGAAGATTTGTAAAAAATGGGCTTTCGAATCTTGGGCAGCGGGCGGAGGAGAAAAATGGGGGATTACGGACAACGAAATAGAAAGAGAGAGGGTTGAGATCCGTTGTCTCCTCTGGAGGGCGACGTCACCATGATGTAGAGCCTTCTTCCCTCCACTCGCACAACCAACAGAGTTGCCGTGTGAGCCAGAAAGTTGTCCTCTCGTCACGCCTCCTCGGGCCACTCCCACCCTCTCTCATGCCGTTGTCTACCGGTATCCTCCTCCGGGCGACCCAACCCTCACTTCTTGTGGTACACACTGCATGCAGTGACTTCACACGCGTTCGTTTATGGCAGTTTGTACCAACTATGTCAGCCTGCGGGGCTCGCCTAGGGATTGTCTGCGTTATTCTGATTCACTTTTAGATCTATACTAATATTTTGACTCGAAAAGCTCAGTAAGTGCCAAAATGTGACAGATTTGACACCCTTTGTCAAATCTCCAGCTATTTCTCAACGTCACAGTTCCAGTTTTCCAGACGAAGGCCAAATTTTGTGTGATTTTGCTAAATGGATGCACAAGATTAGGCACTTTCCCAGCATTGACTGTCCTTTCAGAGCTGTCTGCCCACAAGGACGCAAGAACCCAAGAAGGACCCTGCAGGCAAGAAGGACCGGTGCTGCTGCCCCGTGTACGAGGACATGGTGGAGAGGGAGGGTTGTGCAGTGCAGATGCACAGCAAACCCTACTTGGGACTCGTGGCCTCAGGCCTTTGAGACGTGTCTGCTCTTGTTGTCACTTGAGGCCACTTCTTCTCCCCCCCACCCCCCCCCCCCCCCAAAAAAAAAGAATATTGAGTTTACCTACTCGCTATGAAGAAAAGTGAAGAATGTAGAGCATACTTGCTTTCTCCACGGGCTCTGCCTGCCTGCCCGGCTGCCTGCCTGGCCGCCTGCTTGTCTGCCTGGCCTAAAAGAAGATGGTTCAACTGCACTCTATTGAGATTTGCCCTACTCACAAATTGCATCAGCTTAAAATTGCTTCAAAGTTATAGGAGGAAACAGAGGAGCCGCTTTCTCCCCGGGTCTTTTGGAGTGCAGGACAGTGGCCACTTTTGTTAGTTTTTGTACTTTTTTCGGTGTGTGTGTGTGTGTCACTTACACCAAATTGTGCTCAAGCATGCACGATAAAAAACAATGGGTCCAAAAATTTGACTAGAGGACTCATAACAATGACCGAGTAACTATGTCTTCCCAAAGAATTGTTGTGCCCTCAGCTGGAATGCTGACTGGCGGCCTGGTCATAACAGTTCAGCTGTGATCATTGTCCTATGCACACCATAAGAAGGTAAAGTCATAGATGGAGAGTCAGTCTAGCGGAAGTGGTGTAGAAATACGAGCAGTTTTAAGAGTTGACGAGTGGAGGATTTGTTGTCTTTGGCGCTGTGGGCAAGTCGGATTGTTGATATTTGACATTACCGGCACTAGTTAACCAGTGATATGCTGAAGAAAGGTAGGTAGGACACTGGCACGGCTCGGCAGCTGAAGCCCCTGGGGAAGTTGATGCCGCCACCTGTGGTGATAGAAGTGCAAAAAAGAATGACAATGCAGACTCAGTATTGCCAAAGGGTTTAAAAAGAAACCACATCAGACCTCTGTGAAGTCTGATGGCTCTAGTATTTACCAGGCTTTATCCAGTTTTGGCATCACCAACTTTAGTTCTCTTGTTGTGGAACTGAAAAAGCTGAATATCAGCTGAATTCTTCACTTCAGTGATAGGGGGTCTTACATAATCCCACAAGGCGACATCCGTTTCCTATCTACCTCTCTTTAGCATATCACTGTAGTTGACTACAGTGACTGATCATGTCCGTAGGGCAAGAACCGACAGCTGCATGGACCGACCGTCAGCCTCATGGCTGGCCCGTTCTGCCCCAACTTGACGTGGGCAGTCCAGTTGTAGGGATAACTGGCTCCCTGTGGCGTCAGCTGACGCAGTGTCAAAGTTTGGTGGGCGGGTGTGAGGAGGAGAGGGGAAAAGGATGACGGAGAAAAGACTCACTCTCATTGGCTTCCAGGTGTCCAAGTCGTGGACGCCTCCAACCAATTGATTTCACGAGAAATCTTCTGTCAGGGTCATCACTGGAGAGAGGTCATCTCTTCCCAGATGTTTCAAAGGCAAAGGAGTCCTGGTTGGTGTCCAGGACTCCTTTGCTGACCAACCACACCACTGCTGGAGAGATAGGTTTGTCCTACTGTGACTGGACTTGCTCATGTGGTGCTGGCTGCCCTCATGCTGCTGGTGTGGATCGACCTCGGGGAAGAAGAAGGCCTTATTTTTTGTCCTACGATCACTGCCAAAGCATTGTGGATCATCATCCCCTTGGTTCCCTCCCCCGTGGTGGAGAAATTCGTTTGCTCTGGAGCAATACGGAGAAGCCTCCTCAACAGTTCAGCAACTACGACGAGGACGGAGCAGAAAACGCACGAATTACGAAACCGTGTTTAATTTTTCGTTACATTCTATAATGTCGAGCCGCAGGATTTTGATATAATATCGTTTTGCTCGTCATCAGGGCGATTCTGCTTCTCCTAGGGCAGTGACTTCTGTTATCTGGAGAGGGCTGAGCATAAAAAAATGACATTTTTTGTTTGTTTGTTTGTGTGTGTGTATGGGTGTGCGTGTGTATGGGTGTGAGTGTGCATATGTGGGTGGGTGGGTGCGTGTGTGTGCGTGTGAAGTACACTAATGAGGCATGCAGTTAGTAACTTAGTGACAGCTCAACTGCTGCTTTGAACTTTTCTTGCGCCTTTGAGTAAGAGTCAGTCTGTCCTTAATCGTCTTCTCGCTTGACAGGGTGAGTCAGAAAAATGCAACCGAGGATATAGCTAAGACCGCTACAGACACGTACAAGATCTACGTCACATTGACAATGTAGTCAAACCTACGCAACACTGATCGATCCTCGCGGGTCCCAAAGCCTGAGGACGGCGGCCGGAGGATCCAGACAGGATTGTGGCCAGCAGAGTTGGTCACGGACGCGTGCGTACGGGGAGGGACACAAGGATTAGCAGAGTTCAACAATTCATCCAAAAGCTATGTACAAACAATGCGAAGTCTTCTGACCACTGAGGTCTGTTGAGAGTACTTTTTGCTTTTCTCTCTTCTTCAGGAACTGAGAAGCGATCTTTACAACGACAGTGAGAGCCTCATGTGCAAGCCCAGGCTGAGAGCCCGATTTTGCTTCGCGACCAGCTGCATTTTTTCTGACACACACTGTACGCAGGGGCAAAAAGGGGGGAGAAAAAGTGTGCTGCGCTCGTCGGGTCGACGTCTGTCACACGAAAAACTTTTCTTCCTCCTCGCGTTTCCCCTCTTTTTTTTCTTTTTCCAGGCAGCAAAACGCGATTATATCACTATCGTCATTTGGAGAGAGGCGCAAAACCACACGGCAACAACATCAAGGAGGAAAATCTTCCTCTTTCTTCAAGGTTCTACCTTTTTTCTTGATCACAAGAGGAAAAAAAGTCGTCATTTGTACATAGGCCTTGAGCCTCCATTCACCATGGAGCAATAAATGCCAGTTCTGTACAGGAGCTGTTTCGTTGGTTGGTTGGTTGATTCGTTCCTTCACTACAAAGTTGCTTTCTCTATGTTTCCAGTTGGGGGCTTTGACTCTTGGCGAAGAGGTAATAGAGCCAGTAGGCCAGGTTGAAGATGGCGAAGATCAGCGGGAAGACGAACCTGGAACACAAGGACAGGCCAAGGAAGCAGGATCAGTCTCGGTCTTTGGGCCTGCGGGCTAACAATGGCCAAAGTGTTGTTGTTCTTGCAGGTTAAAAAATGTCCACAACTGTTGAGGAGTTGAGCAAAGAAAAAGTTTGGCGCTTCTCCAAGGCAAGGATATTGCTGCATATCAGAGATTTTTCACCCCGGAGGCCATTCGAACGTTGGACCCGGAGGCCAACAAAGAGGTCGTCGTGTACAGTATGAGCGTGGAGAAATGGTCAATAGGGAATCACGTGAATACCTCGGGTTTTGTCACCTCTTCTTACGACTGCATCACCATTTGTGGGAAAATACTCCAAACTGCACCACGGGTTTGATTTCTTTTCGACTTCTCGGCGCCAACGGGTGCATTTCAGGTTTGCCATTCCGTCTTTGTATGCCTTAGCAGTGGCTGGACTGCATCCCAGGCAGGGGTCAGACTGGGCTGTCTGACCACCATTCTGCTTTCCTCACCTGGAGATGACGTCGATTCTCTTCGCCCTGGAGGGAAACTTTGACAGGAGTCCTCTGGTGCCGCAGCAGAAGATGAACGTGCACGTGTCCTCCATGACGTCGCAGCACTGACGCATGTTCAGGCAGCCGCCGGAGTTGGGTGGCGGCGGCGGCTGGAACGAGTGAACCTCACACTGCCGAGCCGCCCTGGGCAGCATCTCCGGCGGCAGCATGAACGAGAACGAGTCGAAGTCGGTGTCAGTGGCTACTGTGCGCGAGTGAGTCAGAAAGAGAAAAAAAAATGTGGTTAGAGAAGTTCTGCGTTCAGTTTGACCTTGCCCACGTCATCCCCCTTCCCCCAGAAAGTCCTCTAACGTCAAATTTATCAATTTTATCTTTCACTCACACTGCAGGGGGTGCGGATATGCCGTGGTGGATCGATAAGGCTCGTTGGCCAGCAGGCCGGCGGCCAGGGCGGCCTGGAAGTCGCGAGAGCTGCCGCCACTTTGCGGAGGACGCTTTTTCTGAAATAAACAAACATTATTACTTGGAGTATGACCATAGTACTGAAGTACTACTCGTGGATGTTCACTAGGGCAGGCAGACCTGCACTAAAGACGACTTCAGCTGGAAGTCCTTCGATTCGCTAGGACAGTTTCCTTTGGCTGAGTCAATCGGATCTGAGCTAAGGACAGCACTAGAACTAGATACAGCGTGCACTGTGACCACTTTTCGGCCCTCTCACCAGGGAGAATCCAGGAATTCCGTCGACGTTGTCCGCCCCGATGTGGTTCATGTCCTGTTGGCCGTTGGAGCCACTAATGGTGGTCGTTCCAGTTCCGCCTCCAGTTGCTCCGGGCGGTCCCGGTCCTCCGGGCCCTCCGGTTGCGCCCGGGATCTCTCTGTCGGCGTGCTCGAGTTCCCACTGCCTCCGCGCACGCTCCACGCGCTCGCGCGCGCGGTCGCGCTGCATATCCGACCGGCTGGCGTAGTTGACCAGGGCGAACTCCAACAGTGCGCAGAACACGAAGCACTGGCAAACCTTGAACCAACTTGCAGTGTGAGTCAACAAAGATGGACAAAAACTTTCCACGTGTTCTTTCTCTAGAAGTTAGATCAAGTCGCATCATTGCACAGCGCGCCGAAAGCAGCAGACCCGAAAACCACAAGTGCAAATGCTCTCTCTCTCTAGAGCCTGCCAACTGTACGAGAATCGATCTAGACTTTGCTCTAGGGTCCAAAAGAGGCCAACCTAAGCTGTCCTTCAGTAAGTAAAGAAGTGACAATTCATGTGAGATGCAACTTTTCTTTTCCCGGGTCATTGCTCGCTGTGTCTGAGGCCAGAAGTTCGACCTTTTCTTCGCCAGGAGGAGGCCAAATTTGGTCACTTCATAAAGTTTGTCGGGAATGACGGTCTAGCCTATGAGGCCATTCCAGGCCGCGTTCAGCTCAGTCCGTGGCTTTGCCTTGTCAGGCCCCGGACGCCGCACCGCAGAAACTGGCGCTCTCGTCACAGTATTGCAATCTATCCGTACTGGATGATTTTTTGCTGCACACCTCGTAAGGGTCTCTCCAGAGAGCCTCCTGAGAGAATATCTGGCGTGTCACAGCAAAGAAGAATGGGCAGCACGCAAAAACTTATGTAGTCAACGTTGCACCGTTGCTCCGCTGCTTTAGGGACCCCCACAATGGGGCTCCGTCGGGAGTGTCTCCCCCCCCCCTCCTGCCATGAACAACAGGCAGAGTGAAAAAAAAAGCAATCTGTTATCGTGCTAGAGCCGAATATTTCTTACTGTGCTTTGTACGAACGCCTTCGTGACATTGACCCAAGATTAGGTGGGAGCCAACTTCAATGGAGCAGCCTTTGCATGGAGGCTGGTGCTCGTGTACTGCGCAGCTTTGGACCTCAGCCAGAACGAAATAGTCAACCTGGCCCTGGAAGAGTGAGATTCTGCCCATGTTTCAGGTTGTTGCAGCAACAACCCAAAACGGAGCAGACGAGGAAGCTGCACTTTCAATTCAGCACGAGGTAGATCAGTGGATGTTCTTGAAGCAGTCCCAAAGTCAGAGCATTGAAAGGCTCCGAGATTTGCCAAGGATCTTGAGCTCAGTCCTGACAGAATGAGACAGCAGTTCTTGCACCAGTCAAGTCTGAAGTGAGTGAAAATTTTGCATTTCTCCATTTCTTTTAAGGGAGCCAACTAAGCTGGCAGAATAAACTGTCTACTTGCATCGTGCATGTATACGTTATTGCGGTAGTCGCATTCAGACATGTGCGTAGCAAGAACTTGATACCTGGAGAAGGGCGTGACAATCTGAGCTGAGTTCAGAACGCGCAGTAAGAAGAGAAGCCCTGACTTCGTTTCATAGTGTTCGCTCGCTCGTTCGCTGTTACTCTCAGCCATTTTAATTCTCGGTCTCGACATTTGCGGAATTTATGCACTCATAACGGGCTTTTGCTTGAGACCGCAGGCTGAGATGGCAGCTTTGTTCCCAGAAACAAGCTACAAAGGCTTTAATGTTAGGTAAACATTGCCTTCTCCCCTACTTTCAAAGTCAGTTACATTTCTTGGGCTCTGCCACAGCATAGAGAGAGCCAGAACTGATAGTGTCCAAGTGCAAATTATAGTGTCGGTCTCAGTGTTGACAAGCTGAGGCTGCAGCCACACTCGCATGCAGTTGAGCAGCACCTGGAACTCCTGGCAAGTGTCTCTCTCACAGCACTCGAGTCAAGCTCTCGAGGCAGTCCAAGAACGTAACCCTAGAGGTCTTGAGAGCCCAACTAGAGTGTTGCAGAGGAGAGCAATTAATAGCCGGAAACGTAACCGCACCCATTAGGAAACTTTGCTCTAGACTTTCGCCTGCTGGATTTTTTTTAATTTTGTCAGCTCATTGGGTCTCCCACTTCTGAGTCACGCCATCCCCGAGTGGGCCCCTCTGCAGAGTCACTTCTGAGTCACCCCGTGCGACGCGGATGCATCAGGTGCACCCTCTTCGTGCTGGGACATTTATTTCACAAGTACCGTATACGGCAAAGTCTGGATGCACCCGTACAAACTTTACAGTGACAAACCCTTAACTTGCCT
>JAAUXU010128601.1_pt1 | contig 11737 bp, 10 predicted proteins | sample 7278151 | NCBI WGS metagenome assembly JAAUXU01 (sample SAMN14350113, study PRJNA611818) | marine sediment metagenome | isolation source: surface marine sediment (1.8m) | place: French Polynesia: Moorea | collected 2018-08 | reverse complement strand
GCCAGGACCCTCCTGACTTCAGCTTCACTTGCAACTTGTTGCACAAGTTCCAGCATCACCTCTTCAGCCATGAAGTTCGTCGTAAGTAACAACAACGAAGCAGAAACTTTCATGAGGAACCTTTTGTCACTGTGGAAGTGTTTTGACTGACACGAGGTTGTTCTCGTTTTAGCTGGCTCTCCTCGCCGTCTCCTTGGCAGTGACCACCGCTGCTCCCTCTCTTGGGTACCCTGCGGCCGTCCCTTACGGGGTCCTGCCCTCCGCTATTCTCCCTGCAGGCGCCCGCGGCCTCGTGGCCCTCCCTAACGGCGCCGTCGTGCCCGTGGATGAGCCCGCCGTTCAGGTGGCACGTGCCCAACACCTGGCTGCCAAGATAGCTGCTGCCCCCTACGGCAGGTTGGGTCATGCAGGATAATTGAAAGGTCTGTCGTCGACGAACGTCTCAAGCACGGTTAAAAGAAAAGAGAAATAAACAAAAGAGCTCCAAAAGAGCGCCAAAGTCTGCTTTCGGACACTGTCTTTCAAGCTCGTAACAGCTGTTCCAACATAGACTTGACCTAACAGGAGATGCATGATTGTTATAGCACAAATCAGAGGTCCACAAGTTTGCGTCCAGAGCTCCTGCTGCAGTTCACTTGTCCGTCCCTCTAAGACACTTGTAAGTAGACTTGTCGACTTCAGGTATATAAGATTTTAGGGCACAGAAGATCTGCATTCTCATACATAAAGTCTTTGCTCATTTTTCTGCATATTTGCTCGGAGCGGCCGGGGATCAACTGAAAGACTCCTCAATCCAACTGTTTCTGTACCACCTACCTGACTGTTCCTCCGTAACACGCTCAAGCCCACCCAGGTGCTGGTCTAGATCTTTAGATGCTTCAACATCTGACCAAAGAACGCATCTGACCGAGTTTCATCATCACTACATCAGTGTCATTCAGTGGAATGAGGATCTTTGCAGAAGAAGCATCAATATGGGCAAAAAGGACTGTTTTCACAGTCTTGGCCCTTACTATCAGCATAATCTGGGGCATGGTTGCCCATGATGTTCTTCTTGAAATCGACAGACCTAGTTATTACTTTAACCCGGCAGGCCTAGTTGTCACTTTAACCCGGCAGGCCTAGTTATCACTTTAACCCGGCAGGCCTAGTTGTCACTTTAACCCGGCAGGCCTAGTTATCACTTGACAGCGGAAAAGTCAGTGATTCGCCTGAAAAAGTTAAAGTTTTGCATGAACCGCACAGTTTTCTGCTCTCAGTGACCACTGAGTGTGTGTTGGTCGGTCAGTCAAGCAAAAGTGCAGCATGATGGCACCACCTGACTGCACCAACACTCTCATTTCAGTACTCTCACTCGACTTAGTGACTTATTTTGGTCAACGAAATGAGGACAATGAATGAAGTTTGAGTCAGTTAAAGGCGGTGACTCAACTGAGCATAGGCGGACGAGGACGGCGATTGCCACTTGTCTGCTCATTGTCACGCCCGGGTACTGGGTACACATTGTGAGTGCGACTCTCGAGCGTCCCACAAGAGCACGAGCTCGGGGGGGCGCGTGGGCGGTGAGGGGAGAGCGTAAGAGGCAGCGTTACCAGCTTGAGCAATCAATTTTCCGATATCCTTCACTTCATAGGTGCGCCAGAGAGACTTTTGAGGAAAGGGGTCCAGGTGAGACCCGTTGGGCACCCCAGGCACCGCCTGCAGCCGACAGCAAACAGAAGAGCCTTGGTGAACTGGATCCCTTGTGTGAGGAGAGAGACAGGCCCATTCGCAAGCCTTTCCTGACTGCTAGTGATGGCTCGAGCCCGTAATGTTCGGGGGCCAGTCGAGCTCGAGTCCTTGGAGACCGTGAGGGAAGGTCCACCCACTAGTGTCTGAACGGTCCACTCCACTGGGCCAGTGCACCCGTTGCTGACTCAAGTCTCTAGTTCATTGAAGGACAGGTGTCATCTTGGCCAAACTTGCCCAGCTCTAGGGACATCGATCGTCATTCTTTGTTTAGCTTATGGGATGAGGACGGGACTCGAGTACTCCCTAAAAATGTCGAGTCGAGTCCGAACCCACCTAAAATCATGAGAGGGCTTGAGCCCATCGAGTCCGAGGCCTGGGCTCGACCCATCGCTACTGGCGGCCACAAGGGCCTAAGACTTCCGCTTGGGCACATGAATATTGAATCCTTTAAAGAAACGTGTCCACGCAACCAAGTCATGCCTTTTTCAGGCCCCACGATGCCCGTGTGCTTAGGCCCCGACACCATCAGCTCTAATAGAAGCCCCACTAGTAATTTATGACAAATCCTCAAGTCGCCTGGTAACTGACAAGTTGGAGAGCTGAATGAAGGTCCGGTAACCAGTTTGGGCTGTTCTTATGCAACGACTTAAGCATTTCAGAGCACAGTGACAACTTGGAATGTTGGGCTAGGTCAGAGACATCTCCCCTAGCTGAGACAAGCATGACCAGTCTGGACCTATTGAACCTTGAGGGCCTCGTTGCCGGCGCAATCGTTCCACCCAAGTGGAGCAACCTTTGGAGTCGCGCTATTGGGTAACTGGCGACGTGTCGTCTTTCCTCAAGCTTACCCTGTTACGTCTGCTGGCAATGCTGTTGAGCACGGCCAACGCAATGCGTTGAACGCATCACATAACAGGACGAGGAAGGAGGAGAAGGAGGAGGAGCGATAGTACAACAACAACACTCAGCTCAGACTCACACTCAGTGTAGTGTGTACTCGCACCACGCCCTGGAGAGTCGGTCTGGCTGGCTGGCTCACGAACTCTCTCTCCGATGAGAGCCTGAACAGGTTGATGGCACTCAGGGACGGGGTCGGCGGGGGCGTCCCAGTCACCTTCTGGCGCCTGGGTGTTGTTGTCACGTCCTCCGGACGTCAGTGCCAAAAAGGAAAAACTCACAGTCCGCGCCCACAGTCTCAGTCGCGGACGAGTAAAAGAAGCTTGCCAAAGACTCGACGTGCCAAGAACAACCCTGAACAGTCTGGAGAATTTCGCTTTTGAGGCTTTGTCACTGTGAAAGAGAAAAAATTTTGTGTCATCCCAACATGGACAACCACTTCTTCATCGTCCTGGCCTCCCTGGTTCTTATCTACTTTCTCTGGATGGATCTCGCCCTTTACTACAAGCTGCAGAGTGGGTACAAAGATCTCTTGGTTGTGCAAGCGTACGAGGCACTGAATGAGACTTCCACGTCAAATGCACCGGTCGGCAATGGCGAGGCCTACTACGACCCCTCCAAGCCCATAAGCGTGAAGTTGCTCATGGTTGATCACTTGAATCACTACATCTACTATCCGGCCTGCTGGTGGCTCGACACCCACCTGCTTCATATCTCAGACCGGCTCCTCTTCATCTCGCCGGACATGATATCGTTGACTCACGTGGCCGTGGCAGCCGTGGGCGCCCGGTGTCTGGTGTCGGACTCACTCCCTCAGCGGCGCATAGGCGTCATACTGTTCGAGTTGCGCTCCATGCTTGACTCCTATGATGGGATGGTCGCCCGCGCACGAAGCAACACGAGGGGCATGGCCCAGGTCGGCGGAAGCTGGGGATACTGGATGGACGGCATATGTGACGCCGTCGGTACGTGTCTCTTCTTTGCTGGAGCGTGGGTCTTGCTGCAGAAGAGGCACATCGTCATGGCCAGGAGGAAGAAGACGCCATCTGCCTCAACCTTGGCCTCGGCCTCCAAGGATCTCGAGATGATGAACTCAGTGAGTCGCAGTGCATCCACCGACAACCTGCTTTTCTCCGTGGAAGAGGAGACATCCCCCTTCCTGAGTACTTGTGAGATGCCGTCTGGACCACTCCTTTCTCCATCGGGGACAGACAAAGGTGTGTCCACATCTGCATCGGGGTCAGGGTCTGTGGCACCAGGCACCTTGACATTACAATCGTCTTCATCTTCACCGACATCACCTCCCTTGCCACTGATCACCATTCATCATCAACCTGGCCTAGCAGCAACGTATCTGAGGATGGCATCTGTCACTGTGGCTGCCCTGCTGGCACAGCAGTTCTTCAGCTCCCTCTTTTGGAACCGCTATATGAGCGGCTTCCATGAGCTCTTGGAGGTGCCTCGGGCCAGTCCAACTGCCAAGGACTTTCAGGTGACAGCCCTCAAGTCATCGCCGCTCTGGATTATCTGCTGGTCGTGGAAACTCATCAACCCCCACGCGCAGATGTCACTGCTGCTCTGCTTTGTCTTTTTTGACTGTGCCGGCAGCGTGTTCTTGTGGATCAGATACCTGGGCTTCTTGCCTGTGATGGCTGTGGCCGCCATGTCAGAGGTGCACATGCAGACAATCCTGTGGAACTCAGCAGCAACCCTCTAATGGGAAACAATCGAATCTCCCCGCCTTCTCTCATCCAATGAGCATTCAAATTATTCAGTCTGATGAAGATCTTCGTGTATATTGCAACTTTGGGCCTTCAGAAAAAAGAGAGCTTATACACATCGTTATGGTTGCCTTAGATAGTATCACTCAGGCATAACGTTAAAGTTATGTGGGTATATCGATATTTCTCTCAGTGTATTGTCATTACCAACCCCGAACCTGGATATAACGTTAGAACTTCTCACTATGCTGTTTGGAACTGTGTTGCCTTGGTCCTAGAATATTAATTTGTTACAAGATGAAAACGTTGATTCCTCACCCCAGGCAGTCATGCTGTCAAGACAGTCGTTGCTACACAGACGTGTGCAAACTTCTGACGCCAACTGTTCGAACTAAGCACTGCACGCACACGAAGTGATTGCATCACAGAAGGATGTGTGACTAAACTGTGCCAGTGTAAACGTGCCCTAACTAAATGTGCTTAGGATTAATGATTAATCCTGTTTATTTCAACAAAAAGAGTACCTTTGACCAGCAGCAAACAAGTGACTTTTTTCCCCGAGTCTTGAGAATAAAAAATGCGACTTAAACGTTCATTTGGCTCCATCCGGGGATTCCCTCAGGAGTTGTAACAACGACATTGGCTTAAGAAAAAGAAAAGAACAATATAATCACATTCGCTCATAGGTGGAGGCGAGGAAGAATTATCCTAGTGTCCTGAACGTGTCCGTAGTTGCCCAAGATAATCTTGCCTCCACATTTGGTATTATATGTGCTTCTAAAGGAGCGCTTACACATGCAAACGCACCAGAAATCCTCCTTGAAAGCCTCTTCTTTTTTATCGTCCCTGAATGAGCCTTAGTGCATCCTCCTCGGTGATGGAGTCCTCGTGCTTGGTGGACTTCATCCCAGCCTCTGGAAGCATCTCGTCGACCGTGAAGTCTTCCTGGAAGGAGGAGGACGAGTTCGTACTTGGGGACGCGTCTTCGGAGTCCGGCTTCTTCTTCCCCTTTTTGGCGCTCCGCTTCTCCTTCTTCATCTCTGTCTGGGCCGCGTGGATCCGGAAGTGCAAGCGCGACTGCAGCGAGTAGTCTTTGTATTCATTTCTAACGAGAGAAGAGAAGAGACGTTCGTCACAGGCTTTACTGAACAAAGCCCAACTGGGCATGGACTTCAGTGGCCGTGAAGGCTTGATGTAAATGCATCTTTTTTGAGGATCCTCGCCAGGGTTTCAATAGCGACTGCAAGGCAAATTCGGCTCTCTCTAAAGTTTCGGCCTCGAGGTCGCCAGGGAGACGACCTCGAAAGGGCCACGGATAAATAAGAGAGAAAGAAGGAAACACGAAGGGTGATTCGGCTAAAGCTATCAGTGCTTTCCGCTCCGGACGCAACCCAGTAGGGGCGAGCTTACTTGGCACTTTCTAACATCTCCATGGCCAGGTCGGAGTTTCCCTGCTCCCTGAGCAGGATCGCGTACTCGAACAGCGCGTACGGCACCAGGTACGTGTCAGCCTTAAGTTTCCCTCCATACGAGACCACGAGCTTGAAGCACTCCTCTGCCTGGAGCGGAGACTTCATGTACTTGAGGCAGACGCCCTTGAGTAAGTTGACCAAGCACAGGTCCTCGGCATAGTAGGGCAATGAATCTGGAGTGAGCAACCAATTCAGTTAATATGGAGTGCATGGAGTATGTCCGGCGGACAGTACACATGTATTACCCTTGTACTTCTTCAGCCTCTTTTCGGTCTTCTCCACTAGGACGTAGAGCGGCTCCACTAGCTGAAACTTCTGCCCGAGGATCTTGAACCCGTTCCACACGTAGATAAGTTCGATAGCTGGAAGGGCCAAGTTGTTGCCTTGCTCGAGGAAGCGCTGCGCCTTGCGCACCGCGTACTTCTCCATTGGCAGGCTCTTCCCGGCTATCCTCTGCTTCAAAAGAGGCACCTCACTGGAAGGGGAAAGGTGTAAGTGAGCTTTGTGGAGAAAGTGGAAGGTCGTGTGGAAGTCACTGGAATCTTTCCGGACTCAACGGGATATCCAAGCTCGTCGTGATCACCAGGGACACCTACCAAACCCACGAATAGTGACACTTGCCTCATGAGTTGGATCTGCTGCTGTCTCTCCTCCTCTGTGAGCTCGCCCTGCATCATGCACATGGCCGCCGCCTTGAGGTACGCGTACATGCACTTGGACCACTTCGAGTCCTGCAGCAGCAGATCGGCGTACTTTACGGCCTTGCTCCAACGGCAGCTAAACATACTGGCCCAGTACAGCTCCCAGTAGCAGACGTGGTGGAACTGGGGCCAGTCGTTCTGGGAAGACACACTCCGGCTGTACCAGGCGATGGCCTCCGACATCTCCCCCTACCAAAGAATCAGCGGTCATCACTTGCGCTCATCTACCAGGGCAAAAAAAAAAAATCACAGCACGTTTACCTGCACGAAGTGCAACCTTCCCTTGAAGAAGATGTAGAAGGCCCCGTCTGGATAGTCCCGGAGCTTCTCGTTTATTATCTTTTGGCAGAGCGCGATGTCGCACTCGGAACTGCCCACGAAGAAGGACAACAGCAAGTGGTAGCCAAGCAAGGTGAAGGAGGCAATGAACTGACGAAGGCCGCTCTTGTCCTCGTAGACCTTCATGATCTCCCTCAGTCCAGCATCCTACAAAAGAGGGGGAGGACTGGGGATGAGCATTGAGAACTTGGAAGCCTAAAACGGGCCCTTGGAGGCCACCGGTTCCACTAGGCTTTGAGGCCTACTTTACCTTTGACACTTGCTGGAAGACCCCGCGTGTGATAGCAGATTAGAGAGAAGAGAAAGATTAGCTCCAACCACAAAAGAAAGTGTTCAGGTGGTGACCCTGATCTACTCAGTGTATGTAGGTGACGACGAATGGATCAAGTTGCTCGACAGGGACATGTGTCACTGGACTGCCGGCATCAACAAAACAGGACAGTGCAAGCCCACCCTTGACATGGCAGACACGTTTCAGGACTTACCCGGTTACCACTGAAGCCAATGAACTCGAGAAGCTTCATGATTCTCGCCGGCAGCAAGGAGACCATTAGGTTGAACGCCCCGACGCCCATCCGGACCCCGGACTCAAAGTCCGAACGGTACACGGAGTCGCCCCAGTTCCGCTCGTTCAAGGCGGTCCAACATTCCCTGCAAGACATAAGTAGCATGAGGACAACGTAGAGGAATCCAGAACGCCTGAAGTCCAGCCGAAATTGCCAAGGCCAATCCGGGGAAGACTCGAGAGCCTTTTCATCACCCCCAGGACACCTGCAAGCAACACCCTGAACCTGAGTCCTCAATTGGGCCTAAATTGCCCTGGAAATCCCCGAGGTCAGAAAAGAACAGCGAACATACCTGAATGACTGGTAGCAGGTCCTGACTTTGAGCCCGGCCTTGACAAACGACACGAGGGTCTCGTCCTCGCAGAGCGTGAGCGCGGCCTTCAGCAAGAGGCATTCGGCATAGCAGAGCTCAGCGTGGAGCTCCAGCTCCGAGTAGGCATTGTAGTCGGCCTTGCGAACAATGCGGCCCAGATTCTCGGCCAGGCCAGCCTTGCGACGGAACCGGTTGATGGTGTCGCACGCCTCCGACAGCACCAAGGAAGCCTCCTCGATGTGTTTCTGCGCGTGCACAAGCAGGGTACCGTGTGAGTAAAACAAAGTACCATTTCACCTCACACCTCCTATTTTAGCATTCCCGTGCGATATTTTCTCTGACTCATACGGCAAACAACTCATAAGTAGCTCATTCCTCTTTGCCTGTGCTTGACTCACAGCCAAGTCACTGGACAGGACAGACAATTAAGTACATTATACCATTAGCGATAATTACGTATCCCGAATCATCGAGCATAAGTAATTGGCTAGGTCGAAAGTTGGGATTCCGCCTGGATATGTGAAATATGCTACTTGAAGTTACTTTGAAGACTTGGTATCAATGTACTGGAGTCCAGTGACCTCTGAAAAATAGGGTTTTAACACTTGCCCTGAAGCATTGAAAGGTTTAAAGATTTTTATGGAACAACTGGTGTTGCCTAATTAAACCAGAACGCTTGTGAGACATTGTTAATAGTATTGAGTAACCTGAATCATTATGTAAATAATATTGAGTTGCCTGAGTCATTATGTAAATAACATTGAGTAACCTGAACCATAAATTAGCATTCTGAAGGATAAATAAGCATTCCGAATCACTAATTACTAGGCCAGGTCAGAAAAATGAAAATTTTGGAATTTTCTTATGTTATATTCAGTCTTCAAATAGATTCTTGCGACAAATCTGGGACGCCACGAGAGATTAGAAAATATGACCTAACCTACTAATTAGCATTCTGAAGCACTGGTTACGTACAATTAAGCATCCCCAGTGAGGTATTTTGAGTCATTTATTAAGCATTATTTGCCATCCTGAACCATTAAGTAAGATCAGTCCAGGATTATGAATCATTAAGTGAGTGTGACTTAAAATTCCGCGTCTCCCTGTACACTTTTTTTAATTTTTTCTAATTTTCGGCATATTGCGCAAAAAGATCCAGCAAAAGCGCGAAGCCCGAGAAAAAATCATCGTGAGACAGCAGAAACTCTCATGTTTCAACTTGCCCTACAGTGTGACTGGGGTAAAATGCTACAAATCCTCCGTTTAACTTTAAGGCCTACTCACGTTACTTCTCAACGACTCCCGCTAGTAAAATCTAAGTCATATACTCACTTATACAAGTATGACGTAGTAACAATTTGTTACGTCGATGTAAAATTGATGTCACATTAGCATAATTCGCAAGAATTTGCGACCTCAAAACATTCGCCAGATATGAGGAGGCACAACATCAGTCACTTGAGCGAGTCGCTCAAGGTGCAGTCAGAGAGAAATGTTTTTATCGGTCAGTCTTACCCACCCATTTATGTAAATAAACCCATAAAGAACCCCCCCCCCCAAAAAAGTGTGCAGAACTGTACAGACGTGCAAATTTGTTCCGCTGCACTGAGCGAGATAAAAGATGTTTACTTTATTGATCGACTCCCTTAAAGTCAACAGCAGCTTCTTTGCGTCTCCTCACCTGTTCAAAAGTCATCACAGCCTTGAGGAACATGACCACGCCGTAGCCCAGAGCGTGGTAAATGCTTCGGTCGGCCCTGCAAAAGTGGCAAATGAGCATAGGGATCTGTTCAAGCCTTGGTCAATCTCGGCACTGCCCAAAAACGTTTGAAAGTTGTTCTTCATTGCAGTCATGCCCTGGGGGCTGAGGCAAGCACGAGGATTTGCGTGGGTCAAGTGAAAGTCCGTGGGAGGGGAACTTACATTGGCTGGACAATGTTCTTGGCCTCGTCGTAGTTGTTGTTGAGGAAGAGATCGACGGAGGCCTTGGCCTCCTCCAGTGCGTCGCCCAACGTCTCCTCGACGTTGTCGACATCGTTGTTGTTGTTCACCTTACCGCGGATCTTCTTGGACAGCTTGCTGATCGGTCGAGGGAGCTTCTTGCCGCTCTTCTTGACCGCAACCACCTCCTCCACAGCATCCTCGAAAACCTGGGGAGTGGTGAGCAACACGACTGAGTGACGAGAACGGGCGGAAAGTTCCAGCCTTCTGGGATACTTTTCATCGACAAACTTTCCCCATTGTGATTGTGGGCCCCAAGTTGGGCAGATACGGATCGCCTGAGCCCCCAAGAAGAAGCCCCGCCACGTGAAGCCCAGCAGAGTGATGTCTGTGGCGTTGCTGAACGCTACCCCCAAAAATGGGCACCCCTTCTGCCCACACAATAACAGTGCGTTTCCACTTGCACTAATAGAGCTTCCCCGTCACCACTGATATTTGAGCTGCTTTTTTGAGGCTCGGCCTCGTAATTTTATCCTCCACCGCGGAAAATATCCGAGAATTCTACTCACGTCCTCGTCCTCCATGCCGAGGTCACTGCAGCAGCCAGAGGCCCATCTTGACTAGGCCTCCTCCTCTTCAAGAGGAGGGAGAGAGAGAGATAAATCTGTTTGTCCACTGCCCATCCGGAGTGAGTTTCTCTGGGCCAAGCTTCGTGTTGGCCGCCACCTTTTTGTTGTCGCAAGACTGACAGTTGTTGTCAGTGGTGCAAGATGAGCTCGCGTTGCCTTCACCCACTTTTTTGCCCCTCGCGGAGTCGGGGGAGGGCGTGCTGGTAAATCAGGCAGCCGCAGCGGCAGCAGCTCGCGTTCTACCCTGACGGCAGCCGGGACGAGCGCGCGCCCTCGCCAATGATGCACCTATGAGGAGACAGTTGAAGTTTCAGCTGAGGCAGAGATTAAAGAGAAAGAAACGAACGAAGACACTCTTGTCCACGTGGTTGGAGCACAACTTGCCACCCGTGACAAGACTGCTCAGGCGAACATGACCCTGAGCTGGGACTCCGACCTGAAGAAGTAGCTGCTTCTCTCCATGCAGGACATCGTGGCAGGACTTCACACAAGGCTCTCTTTCACTACACAAAGCCACTCAGCCACGATTGAGACTCACCCATGTTCTCTGTTCTCAACATATTGAATGTTAGGGCTTATAACGATTGTCAAACTTTTGTTTAACAGGGAACAGCAGAACGTCTTCAAGCGTCGTTGTGCCCTTGAGTTCTTCTGAATCAGAAATGTCTGACCAGAGAGACATGACTGGCAGGGAAGAGTCAAACTGAGGCCTTTTGACCCTTCGTGCCAAGCTTATCCGGACTTCCAGGACACATGTTCAAGGAGTCCATCAAATCTGGCTGCAGAAAAGTCCCTTGATCCAAACTGCTTGTCAGGACTTTGGAGGTGTTGGTGACGAAAGGTCGGTGCCAAATGTTGCTGGAGAGTCTGCACTTTGGAAAAGGATCGCCATCCTTTACGATATCTTTCGGGTGGCAAGTTGGGTCTCCCGCCTTCTGACTGACCAGCTCGAAAAGCTGCAGATCAAGATGGTGCTGAGCCTGATCAAGTATATCCCATGTGGGAGGGCCTTCCTGGAGTCTGAGATTACAATAGACGAGCAGCCTGTCATGGCAGCCTGCCCAGTGGCTCGACAAGGCCAGGGTCGTGGGCTATGCCGAGAAGGTTACGCTTATTGTCTTCTTTGACTACAAGAGGACTCGGCTATTAGCATTATCTCGCTGATGGAAAAAAATCAATTCAGACTATTATGTGGATGTCCTGGGCCAAGTCCTGAGGCACTGAGCAAGGAAAGGGCGGAAAGAAGTGAAGGATCTGCTTTCATCAGGATAAGGAAAGGCCTTATCTGTCCAGGACAACATCGGAGTCCTGGCCAAGAAAGAGCTCAGGCTGTTCACCATGTATCTTTTCACCTGTTCTACCACATGGATGGCGCTTCCGGGGGGCGGGGGGGGGGGGGGGGGGGGGGGGGGGGGGGGGGGGGGGGG
>JAAUXU010029283.1_pt1 | contig 11738 bp, 12 predicted proteins | sample 7278151 | NCBI WGS metagenome assembly JAAUXU01 (sample SAMN14350113, study PRJNA611818) | marine sediment metagenome | isolation source: surface marine sediment (1.8m) | place: French Polynesia: Moorea | collected 2018-08 | reverse complement strand
GTACATAGAGCTGTCTGAATATGTAACTGCCTATACATGAGTAGTAAAACTTCAAATTAAGAGTGCAGATAGTAAATCAATTTTTTTTTCCAAAAATGATGAGACTTGTACCAGCTACGCCAGTGTCTAGTGCCCATTTTCCACCATGAAAATCCGAAGTTGAAATTTCCGAACTAGCCTAATACCCATGATGAAAAAAGGGCTGGGTGGAATATAATTGAGACGTTTAAGTCCACACACGTCTGCACAGTTATTAGTTTGACTCCAATACTGCCATTCAGTTTGGTCCTGACACTTTTTCATTATCCGCTTGCTCGGGATGCTTGATTTGGCTCGAGCCGGATTTTGGGAGGGGGCTCGTGGCTCGGGTTGAGCCCGGTTTTTGATTTGGCTCGTTCCCCTGTACTGCACATGTCATATGCACGGTACATGGACTCCACTGCTCTCGTACGGGACGTGACAAGATGAAACTTTGTGCATACGGCATACCAGAGCCAATTAGGGACGTAGCAGAGGAGCTGCCGAGAAATGAGAGACATTTGTGCGTGCGTGCGTGCGTGCGCGCGTGCGCGCGTGTCTATGAGAGAGAGAGAACGATTAAATGGGAAGAGGAAGAAAAGGCAATTTATTTGCCAAAAGTCGGGTGCTGATACAGATCTGTCTCGCGCTCTTGCATAGGAGAGACCAATTTGGTTTTGCCCTCGTGCATATGTTCAATGTATCTTTGTTCTTTGCAGCACGGCAAGGTCACCACTAAACTGATGGCCGGGCTAATTCCGGCGAGCCCTGGGGGCTTTGGGCCCCCCCCCCTTTCCCCCTCTTTTTTTTCTTTGCTACTGTGCATGATAATAAGGTTCCGCCGCGGCTGCCGCGGCTGTCGCGGCTGTCGCGGCTGCTCGCTGGTCGTGGTGTGAAAGACTTGCTGCTGCTTTACATGGGGCTTTACAGAGGAATCTTCCACTGTGTAGCGGAACTTTGCATAGAAATCCCTCGCTCCATAACAGTAGTGTGACTTGTATGTAGTGTGAAACAGCGTGACAGGGGCAAAAAGACGGAGAAGAAGACCATTAACCCCGACATCTCGGCTGCAAGTACGTTCTGTGTACCATGCGCAAGGATAATTGACAGTGATAATGGTCGTGCAATTTAAATTTTTGGCCCAGTTCTTCATTCTCTCTCTCGCTCTCTTTGCAATGGGCTCTTCCATTCACAGAGAAGCTTCTTTCAGTTTGTGCCAAGAGTGACATTGAAGAGCTGAAAAATGACCTCCTATAGCGCGTGCTGTTTTAATGTGTAGATTATTAAAGAAAAAAGTGTGCTTGAAACAGACAAGTTGGTTTGGTTTTTTTCGTCACCCTGTATCAAAGTCGTCGACGGAGATCGTGTCTTGTCTCCGCGTCCTGTTTAAGCCCCCCTCCCCAAACCCCCACCCAACCCATGAACCGAGGAGAGAAAATTGTCTCATGCACCAAAATGGGCAGAGAGAGAGAGAAGATTGCAACGCGGCGTCCATTCGATATAGGCGAAGCATGGAGCGGAGCAGAAATGAGTTTGCCAGCGATACCAACCACAATTGGTCGGGGGCAAAACTTTCCTCAGAAAGTGGCAATACTGGAAAGTTTCTTTTCGCCACTCGGATTCTGGTCTTCACCTCCGAGATGGAGATGTCTGCGCTTCAATGAACCAAGGGGAGAAGCATACACGGAGATGTCTGATTTCTTGGTCACGTGGGCACACAAAAGTTTATTTTACGTTGCTTCTCACCGACAGTTTTATTAAAGTTTCCTCACCATTAGCAGGGAAGCACAGCTAAGAGTGAGCGAGAGTATGCGGACCTTTGCTTCTGCACTTCCTCCAGCCCCGTCCTTGGCTACGAGGAGCAGTTCACGCTGTCCCCGCACCTGATGCATGCACGCCGCCACCGCGAAGGCTGTCAAACAAAGAAGAGATGCTCAGCTACAGGGTGGCCTCCAGTCTGAGGCTGTGGAGTGTCCCTCCAGTCCCCAAAATCAGTTTCCATAAAGTGATTTCTGTTCACAGAAGTCACCCTGCACGTGGCGCTCAGTATATCAAGTGAAAGCTTGACAGAAAGCCCCGGGGACATCGGTGAGAGGAAAAGCCCGAATGGGTGACAGTCGAGGCATAGCACATGCTGGAGAAGTGGGGGAAGGAGTGAGTGAGTAAGGGGAGAGTTGCAGACTGAGAATTGTGAAGGGGTCGTAACAATATTACGGAAGCAATATTCACAAGTGGTCCTTTGCTCGACCTCGTGCTGAACAACCCTTGCTCCCCCCAACCTCTGGCCTCGGGGGGGGGGGACCTTTTTGTTCCTCTGCTGTAAGAACCTCGTGGAGGGAGCGCATTTGGTCACATTTCCTCCCTCAGGTCGAAGGGGTTGAGGGGAGGGGGAAGAAAGACAAAGTTTTACGGAAGACAAGATAAACCTAAGGAAGTCACTCGTGAAAAGAAGGAATGCGCAAAAAAAGAGGAGGTCACTCGGGCAGAAAGTTCTTTGTGCTCTGCACTTTTGCGTCCCAAATCCTCAGGGTTTCTTTTTTTTTCTTCTCCCTACGCAGAAATAAAATTTTGCGATACTTTCCTGGACGGACTTGGAAGACTCCTGCTCGAACAGTGGTTGACATTTCATCGTAATTGGTCGGCCCAGTGGGGAACCCCTGGGAATGGTAACGATTTTCGATAGCGCAACCAAATGTATCCCGAATGTTTCGAAAGTAGCACATCGTGGCACGTAATGAATAAGGCATTCGATTCGTCGTGAACTGTCAGAAAGCGCTGCCATTTGACATTGCTGCAGCTGTACCGAGTGGGTCCTCGGGGCTACAGTGGGGCCTCTGCACTGTAGTCTAGTCCAGTACCAGCAATTTCATGGCTGGCGCGGAGGTTATGCTGCGTCCACTGTGTACAATCGACGTTCGATTTTTGTCCACTCGTTTGTAGCAGTTGACAAAATGGAATTGTTCACAAAGTCAAAGGGCGGCATCTCAACGTACAGGGTGGTGAAGCAGGAAGAGGCCGAGTGCAACGAAGCAAGAGCTGCTTTTCATCTCGCCCACCCCGTACATTCTATGCAACGTTGAATAAAACCGATCAAATTGATGGGGCAAAGTACAAAGACAAACAGAGTCTCAGTTAATGCTGACTTTTTCATTGACTTCAACCATTTATACTGTAGATACAGAGTGGTTAAGGCTAAAACGTCAGCTCTGTGAGAAGAAAAAGTTGCTGTTGGCCTTGCCAACCCTGCATATTCACTGAAGCAACATACAACCCTGACAGCAGAGAACAAAGGGCATCACTTTAGTGGGGAGAAATGCGTAATTTTGACTTTTTGAATGACAATTTAAAGCATGAGAGAAGTGCTTTTTCGACAAAAACAGAAAGCCCTCGTCAGCCATGTTCACGACGTCAAATGTGCCTGAAGGATTACGAAATTAAACAAAAACTTCTTAAAGCTACGAGAACAAAGATGGAGGATAAGCCTACTCGGACCTAAAAACAACTAATCAACAGCACTCTAACTAACATGTCACAATGCCTAGAAATGTTGAAAACGTTCCCAAGTTGAACGTGACAAAATCCAATGTCGACTGTAATCCGTATATCTTTTGTACCTAACGACGTTAACTGTTCTGAGCACGAACAAGATTCAGGTGCAGGATAAAGAGCAGGAAAAGGAAGAGGAGAGCGATCTCCCCTCCCCCTCCTTTGGGACGTGCATTCCATACGCACACATTAGTCAATAACGTCGGACCCAGAGTGAAAATCCGCGTATCCTAATGTGGAGCAGAAGGTTGGGGAAGTCCCATTCAGACGCGTTTTAGCGCCGTCAAGAGTGGACACGGAGCGCAGCGTGAGGGGGAAGGCGTCGCTGCCGCTGGACACGGAGCACAGCATGGGGGCGTCGCTGCCGCTGGACACCACCCGCTAAGTGGCTAGGACACGTAGGAAATTTATACCGTGTGAGGTAAAAAAAGAGGGGGGGGGAGACGGTGCCCTACTTCACCAAGCTCAGCCCGTAGTTCAGATTCTGTGAGACACTCCCCTTGTCCCCCTCCCACCATCCCCTTGTCCCTCCCTTTTATTTATTTTCACCCTCACGCAGCTGATGTCCTTTATACAGGGTGGTGCCTCAATAAAGTATCTACGACCTAACTGTCATAGAACATGCGTAGGTGGATTTACGTCAGTTGGGCTGATCTTTCCTCAACATTGTGACATTTCTTCTGAGGCACCCAGAGTCTTCTCCTCAGGAGCTACCTGGAAGTCGAACTTGTGCCACACCCTGTAGGACGAGCTCGGCGTGGATGGAGCGAGATACTCAAACATCCATCCATTCGCCACGTATTGGCTTTACTTAGTACTGTGCGTTTTCGTAGTTGCAGTAATGTGGGGATGAAAGGAGAGAGAGGAGAACATGGCAAAGCCATTAGGTATTGGCATTTTCCAATGCTGGCAGCTTGGCAGGCAAGCGGAGTGCGCAGGTCATGCTTTTGCTGACATGCGCACAGAATTATGACAAGAAAGCAGAAAAGAAAGAATCTTGGCTGTAATCTTTGACGTCGTCAAGTTGGATGGAGGCAAAAAAGTGTGACCAAATCCTGACCAAAGCTACCAACATTTGTGGCCAAAGCTAACCTGATCTGTTAACATTGTGGTTGAGACGTCGACAGCGTCGTGATCAGAAGAAGGGACAAAATTATGTGCCTGGACGCAACAAGTAGGGTTGGCTTGGACAGCTTGAGGCCAGTTAGGTAAGGCCACTCACGATTTGGTTCGATTATGGGCCAACTAAGAGGCTTGGTCAGTGATGATTGATTTTAGCCACCCCATGTTCTCTCCTTGTCCTCCGATGACGTCATGCGGAGGAGAATCCTCCATCAGTGCAACATGTCAGAGTTGTGAGGCGTCTCAGTGGCACTGATTGCCCCCGCTGCTCTTGTCGCGGCTGCTGACTTGTGTGTGTGTGTGTGTGTGTGTGTGTGTGTGTGCAGGTCCGATCCCAGCCCTTCTGCCAACATTGCGGCTTGCGGCAAGATCAGTCCACAAACACACGGAAAGAATGCTCGAATAAGAAAGGGTGATAGCAATCAGACCGGATGCCCGAGTCACGTGCGCGAAACCACGTCTCTCTCTCCAGATTCGTAACTAACGCATTCGGTTGGTCAGAGAGCCAATGAAAAGGTTATCTTGGCAAGCGACCGTGACCATTTCCAGAAAAGAGACGAGAGTCGCTGTTTCATCCCCTCTTTCCCCCCCCCCCCCTTCCTGATATGAATCTCCAGAATTTGCTCCTGTATGGGCGCCTCCTGAAACAAAACATTGCGAGCTTGTGACTGAGAAGCAGCTTGGTAATTGCAATCTCTTCCATGTTCCACAACTTTTCTCTCCAATGTTTCTCATCTTCCAACGTCTGCAATCTGGCCAAGAAGAGTCTTCTTATTCTTCTCCTCCCCCCTTTCCTGATATCTGATCAATCGGGATGGAATCGATCTTTCTTTCTTTCTTCTTTCTTTCCTCTTTCTTTCTTTCTCTCCGCAAAACGGAATTGGTGGTGGGGGAAAGGACAGTTGCGCGCCAGTGCTTTCTCGATCCGTGTTAATTAAAGTTGGTGCCGCCATCGACGGGCGCGCGGTCAACAAAGGGATGAATGACGCACACGAGGAGAAGGAGCTGGGGGAGGAAGACGAGATCGACCTGACAGAAGGGAGGAGAAGACGGCTTTTTTGGGGGGGGTGGGGGTGGAGACAATAATACATGAAAATAAATAAAGGGCTTCATAGGCGGCCCGGAAAGGATAGCTTTCTGCACGTGAAATTGCATTTTCCACTTAATGTACCATGCTATATCAAGTGGAAAACATGCACTGCACTGAACGCCGTGTAGCCTCATGCGTCGCCACTGGACTACTACATTAACATGAATCTATGCGGTGGGAAATGTCTTTGGACAGCACAGGCGCACGTGTCAGCGTTACGTTACCAAGACCATTGGAAACAGTTGAGGAGTCATCATTGGAGGGGTTGCGGATCCTCGGTCAGTGATGAATACGTGGCGTCTGGCAAGGACATTGGCTGTTCAGGGCGTTTTTGACCAGGGGGGATGCAAATCTGAGAAAGCCGTCAGCGAGGAAGCAGAGTCAACGTTCACACCGATCAGGACAAAGTCAACGTGAGGGACATTAACGTTGTCGCAGAGTGCTCCAGAGTTTTTGGGTGGCGAATAGTGTCAACATGCATTTCATGTTGTACGACCTCAAACTGCGTGGTGCACACAAAAAAGATCATCAGATTCGCATTGCTATGGTTTCTGACTTTTGCTATAGACGATTTCTTCAAGTATTTTTTCAGTACCGTTTCTGACAACCCTGAAAGCAATTTTCTTTTAATCTTCCCCCGCCTCATCTCCAAATCCGTATTGCCACATTACCAGGATTGGTGCATCAACGCCTCCAATGCCTGGTGCCCACCCTGCAGTGCCTGCTTGGTCTTCAGGCCAATCCGGGTACTGAAAAAAGAAAACTTTTGAGTGTAAGTATGTAGGCTCCGGACGTCTCAATCAACCACCCATTGGGTCGTCTTACCTCTTGCTCTCTCCCATTACTGCACTCTCCCATTTAATCACCTCAGTTGGATAATTTCCCCCTCCCTCCCCCTCTGCGCCCTCAGGCTACTGGGAGCAAATTCATTTCGCAATTACCCAAAAGGAATTGAGAGAAGAGAGAGGATTCTTTCTTCCGCCACAGGAGAAAATCCCTAGAGAAATCCCCACCACCACCCCTCTCTTTCCTTCCCCTCTCCATCTAATCTCCTAATCTCCTCTTCTTCCCCAGTCAAAAAGTCAATCGTTGCTTGGTAATGCTGAATGGTGGCATCGGGCCCCTTTTCTTTTGGGCAGAGTGGCAAAGAAGAGAGGGTTAGAACGCCCTCCAGGGGGGGGGGGGGAAGCAGAGAATGGGTATCTATGGTGCGAGCAGCTGAGATAATGGGCCAATGATCGGCCAGCGCCTCTAATCCCCTTAATATGCATGAATGTCAACAGAGATCATGAGAACACAATGGGGACTGAGGACACCGCATTCACTAAGTGGAAAACTGATCTTGGGCTTTGCAACCCGGCCCACAGCACTGCCGGACTATGCACCTACAGGGTGCTTGCGATACTAAGTGTGCAATTCAAAGTTGTAAGTTTCCAGATCCTTCCTTTTTCGGCAATGAAGCTACCTTCAGCGGTGACCAAGATGGCCTCGGCCTCATGAGAGCGTTGGCTTGTCTCACAGTTCATCCGATGTGGATCAGGTTCGGCGCCATTTCTTTCAGGCAACTGCATTCGGTTTTGATCAAAGGTGCTTTCGAATGAGACCTTTCCAGGCCAAAATGTCCAGAGGCAAAAACTTGGCACCCTTATTTCTTCAAGACTGGCCGGTGGCCGTGCACCACTGGACTGGATTGCGCCTGTGCACTGCACCGTCGGTCTAGGTGCACTCACCGGGATGCTCCACCGGACGTGTTCAAGGGTGCCTGACACGTCACTCCTTCCTCTAAACAAAGCCGCGTGTACCACGTCCAGACTGGACTGCGCATGCTCTAGTGTCCCGGTCAGCAGGAGGCCCGCGTGCCGAACAAGTACAGTGTAGCCATTTTCCCCTTGTTTCAGGCCTTGACTGACGACGCCGCACTGGAAATTGACTCTGCCAAATGACCCAGGCGTCTCTCGTCAATGGCTGCCATGCATCACTCTCTCTCGGACTCCCTCGGACGATTGGTATTCATGGCTGAGCCCTCGTACCCCATCGTCTTCCCGAGTAGCCTCTGCCCCACTTTCCGGGATCCGATGATAAATGTCTTCTTCGGGAGCCCTGCTTCAAAAATCGTGGAGCCGACGGCGATTGATTTCGGCCTCTCTCCAGTCATATTTGCAAGAAAGGCAATACGTAGAAGATGCAAGCGGACTCTGTGCTGTCTTCGCCGTGAGGGCGGTGGCGCTGTGTTGCTTCGGGAAAGGTCAAGTCCATCTTCTGCCTCTTGGTCACTGGTACAGGGCGTGCGCAGAAATGTGCGGACTCAGACGTAGCATTTACAGGGTGGACCAAAAGTGACGCCGGCCGAAGGAGCTCGCAAATCGGAGTATTGCAAATCGGACATCACAAAGTTGTTGAGCGCTGAACGCGACCACGATCAATGAGTCATAGATTTGAACAGTTTAGAAAGATTGTTTATTTGACGTGAAATTAGAGTTTTTCTCACGAGAGGGTCAGAGTTAAATTTGCGGGTGAGAAGAGCCACTCATTTTTGTGAAACTTGTAATTGTATTTAACTAATGAACTTTTTTCACATTCCATTTGCAGCACGGTCAAGTACCCAAGAAATCAGACTGACGACATTAATTTTCCTCACCTAAGACAAGACTGGTGAGAGAAGTGGAAGTGATCTTTCAGCGAAAAATGTCCATTGGTTAAAGAGAAGACTTTTATATATTTAATTAAATGGGTACTAGATTTTACTGAATGTCTTTCTAAAAGACATTGACTGCTTCACTGCCATAGCAAACTTAGGTAGCCAAACATTTGACTTGGGTATCAGAAAATGTTGACTCTCGTAGCATTGGCCAATTGTACTTTGCTGAAATGAATGGGATACTTTTACTAAATTATACGGGATCTGTTAGGAAAATTACAGACTCCAATATTGCCAACATGACAACTGTAGTTGCATCAACGTCGTTCACTTCAAAGGCATCAGACCCAAAAACTATGTGTTCTATTAGGATATCCTAGCTGGTGAAATTCATGACAAGTAGCACTTATACACGAGCATCCTGACGCATGAAGTAAGGGGGTGACCCCGCAACCCCTCAGAAAGCATTTTTTTGCCACCAAAAACTGCCCATGGACTGCCACAGAGCCCTGACCAGTTCCGACCCCTGCTGGGTCGGAACATTCGCAGTTATGGGTGTTGGTCACATTTGGCTACCCCCCCCCCCTTCCCCGAAAACATTTATAGATATCTAGGGCCATTCAAAGCAAGAACTTATGGAATAACTTTTTTGACTTGCACAGCAATGTCTGGACTTTACTGAGCACAAAAGTTCCAGGCAAAAAGAAGCCCAGCCTACTTGGGATCCAAATAATTCAAAGGGAGGTCATCAGCCAAGAAAGTCCCACTGGGTCACAAGACGAGACGAGGCAGACCAAAGAAAGCCTCCCCTTGTGCAAGATTAGCTTACTATTACAGCAAAGCACAGGCAGCTGTGTCATATTCAGTATTTTATAGTAATGAGGTCATACTTTACATGGAATAAAAAAACACTAATTTCCAATGTTCAGTACTTTTTAGTAGCCAGTGGAAAAACATTAGCAATAGCTGCATCCCAAAAGAGTAAAACCTGGAATAGAGTACCAAGTTCAGTGAAATTTGGTAGCCTCCTAATGAATACGATCCACAGGAATAATGGCCCCTTTTACTGTAGGACGAAGGAATAACTTAGTGACTTCTGATCCGATTTCCGGCATTCTTTTTTGCAAGTGACAGTCTTGATCCTGTTCTCTCCAATGAGCCCAGTCATGCATTCAGATGTCCTCCGCCAACCTGAGCACTCAGCCTTCATTCTGGGCCCATCCTACATCTGTGTATATGATACTAACGGCCAGTCCACTTTTTTCTAGTGCCACCAGCACGCGAAAAGGAGATTTGCGGTGCGATCCGCCTCTTCCCTCTCGGGCATCTTTGGCCAATCGGCCGTGACTCGACCCGGTAGACTTTGATCGATGGCGCCCTCATCGTTCTTGTGTCTGCTCACTTTGACAATGTGTGTGTGTAAAAGCTCGCGTCTGCGCGTGTGGGCGCCTGGGCGAGAGGCAAAGAACAAACGAATACGCACTAATCTCCACTTTACCAGCGTCATTTACAGAAGCATCCAAGAAAAAAAAATCCTTCCCCGTCCGCAAACAAGAGTCAGCAATGGATGACTTCTCGGCCACGTCATGTGTGACTCACGCAAATCACGTCAGTAGCGCTCTCTCTCATACACACACACACTAGCACTGCACACACAAGGCTGCCAAGCGCTCTACGCTCACACACACTTACACGACTTACACACAAGGCTTCCACTCAAGCCTGCCAATCGTACTACGTACACTAAACGCGCATGCATGACTTACACCACTTACACACAATTCTGCCAAGCACACTGCACTTCCACGCACATGAATGACCTGCGCACTAGGCTTCCGTGTACACTATACTTATATACACACACAACTTACGCACAAGGCTTCCGTGCACACACACAAGACTTACACACAATTCTGCCAAGCACACTACACTTACAAACGCAACAAGAACTGCGCACATAGTGAGTAACGTCAAAAAGTATGACCGTTCAGCCTGTCATGGTGAGCACTTGGCACTCATTAGACCGTAACAGGCTACACCTTGACAATTGAATGAGCTTTCAAACGACGTCTCCTTTTTTTGTTGCCAGTCTTTTTCCCTTTTAAAACAAGCTGCTGTCTCTTTTTCCTCCACCCCTGTTTAATTCAGAGCGTTCACCCCATGCCAAGGGTGGGGGACAGAGACAGGGGTGAGTGACAAGAGGAAATCCCAGGGGAGGGGAGAAGGGGGGGGGTATCAATGCAGTTGATGGTGGTCTTGGAGGAATAAAATCAACGACAAAGAAGGGAAAGCCTCAACATCATTCTGTGCTCCCACCAGGGCACAGTGTAGTACGCTTTACAACTCAGCCTCCCTCAGGCATAGGTACATCTGTGTGCACTGAAGTAGCCGACTGCCCTCAGCACAGGGTGACACTAAAGTCAGTTCGAGTCACCAACGATGTCTCTGCGCGTCAGAACGTCAGGGTTGACCCGGTGGAATGGACACCATCCGGGTGAACAACGGCGACGTCGGGTTCCGATGGGCACAGTTGCAAGCGGACATTGATGACATGCGTAATGCTGTACTTTTGTACAGGAGATGACTTTTTTGGAGGGGGGAGACACAGCCATATATCAGAATGACTCCGTCTACACGTGAAAGTTGGTCTCCCCATAAAAAGATCACGAGATCTTTTGGCTGGCTCAATCTTCTTCGCTTTGACGCAAGTGGGAGATTTGGTTAACAAATCACAGTTGACATAATGTAAGCTCTTGGACTTTTTGGACACTCCTTACTGCGGAATCACACAAAACCCTCCGAGTTTGATCAGCGTTTTCTACTTTTTTGGCCATCCTTCTTCGTGCAGACCTGGCTCATCCCTGTTTGAGCTGTGAGACATCAAGGATAAGAGGGAGGGGGAAAAAAGGAGACGTTAACAGTCTGGCCGATACTTCCAGAGGATATGGAAGAATAATGCATTCAAAGTTCGTCGTCTTCTTTGTACCGTGTTTGATGATCCGCTGAAAAGAGAGGATCAAATGGGATTTAGCACCGTTCATTGGCCCTCTTCCTCCTTGCCTTTCTCATCCTCCTCACACACACACACACGTGCAACGTCATGGAAATCATTTCCGTCATCGGCGGAGACATGAGCTGGTCCCACTAAATCTTGTACCGACACAGAAGATGGTCCAAAAGTTCTTGGCTCACGACCAACTACCTCTTGTACGACTGCGTCGTGTGCGACTGCGTCGTGTGCGACTGCGTCGTGTGCGACTGCGTCGTGTGCGACTGCGGCGTGTGCGACTGCGTCGTGTGCGACTGCGTCGTGTGCGACTGCGT
>JAAUXU010169716.1_pt1 | contig 11741 bp, 10 predicted proteins | sample 7278151 | NCBI WGS metagenome assembly JAAUXU01 (sample SAMN14350113, study PRJNA611818) | marine sediment metagenome | isolation source: surface marine sediment (1.8m) | place: French Polynesia: Moorea | collected 2018-08 | reverse complement strand
CTGTCCTTGTGCTATCTTCACCCATGAGCCCGGTCAGATACACAAGCTTCACTGCTACTTTCATTCTAGCTGGCTTTGTCACTGTGCATCCACATTCATCCACAAGCTGCAATTTTTATCATCTGTCAATGTTTTCACGTACGAAGAAATAAATCCTCGTCACTGTTGAGCCAAAGAACCCAAAACACTGTAACATCTGAGAGTGTGAACTTTCATGCTTGCATAAAGTTAATCAAGTATGAACTGCGTGTCGAACAATTGTGTACAGACGTGAGCACAGGGGAGAGGGCACAAAATGCCATTTTTCCAGGGGGCAGAAGCTTCCCTTTGAACTGCACATAGATGTTTATTTCATAAAAGTAGAGTAATCTTAAAACTCTTTCAGTCCCCACGGTCAAGGAAGCTTGGCTGACACAAGATTTCTGGCTTCCAAATAACATTGCCTTAGCTGCACTTCTTTTTCTTCACAGCACCCACTCAGGTAAGCAAGTTCCTCCCTGAAATTTTCAGCTCTGGACAGGATGCTCCTCGGCACCAGGACATAGGCTGAGTCTCTCGTTCTCAAGAACTCTGCCTGTAGCGTCTGCAAGTCCTTTTTGACTCGGTGCAGATATGAGGGATTCTCTTCAGTGAAGGCATGCAACTCAAAGGCAGAGTCTTCGAGAAGAACAATCTTGAACTCAAGTTGACGTTGAAACAGACTTGCTGTAGCCGTGATTTCGTCAGAAGAGGCTCTCTCAGAAATAACCTCGCGTAGCTCCGCAAGAAATGGTTTCGCTTTAAAAACGTTCAGGAACTCTATTGGGAATGTCAGCTGTATCAACGATCTCGGGGTCGATCTTCTCTTCACCTTTTCTCCGTTGTGCAGATGGAAGCTGGGAGCCAGATTCTCTACTGTAATATCCCATTCCGACTTGAACGGATGGGGGCCACTCATGGTACAGGAGACAATGTTCATGGCGTCGATTGATGTCAAACTCTCCTCCGTCAGAGAAGACTTTACCAGGATGGGTTCACTCATCCGCGTGCATGAAAACAAGATGCTGGAGAATACATTAAGGGGGAGACTTTCTAGAGTCTGAAATCCCTCTGCCAGTTGAAATCTAGCCATCCAAACGTCTCCAGGGCCGAAGGAGTCGGGAAGCCTTTGTTCTTGGCAGCTCGCGACCTTATCGCTAGTTTCTGCCTTTATGGTGATTCCAAGGCTCCAGAAAGATCCGCAGAAGGTGAAGGAACTCTTGTTGACTAACTCCAGGACGACGAAATAGCAAGTCTCTTCTCCGAGGTAGCATGTCTTTCGCAGGGTTGACCTGCACGTGAATAACTTATACGAGGCAGTCCTAATTGCCTTGGCCAACTTTAGTTGACTGAGCAGGAGGTGGCTTTCCCGCCTAGCCTGGATGCTGTCTTCGAGCTTTTTGGCATTGAGGACAATCTCCCTGACGGCTCCAGCCGCGGAGGGAATCATGGTTGCCGGGAACGTGAACCCACGGTCAACTTGAACTTCCCTTATTTTATAGTTCGGCGATTCGAAGTTAAAATGTAAATACTAAACTGTAAACACGGACGGAAGAAAGTTTTGAAGTTGTCACCAACCTCTTACGCCTACCTCACTGAAAGAGCTTGAGCGGTAGAGCCAGCTGAAGGATGAGCAAAACACAGTGAGGAGACTTTGACCGGACTGCGGACGGAGGCACTGAGAGCACTGAGAGCACCTGAGGTCAGGCTCAGAAGCACCATGAACGGCGGTGGCAGGAGCAGCCTGGCGTCCATCTGCCGCAAAATCGTCGGTGTCGGCAGGAACTACAAGTAAGACGGGGTGAATCAATGCGATTCAAAAATGGGTTTCATCCTTATCTGTCACGTCCTCATTCAAGTATGATACATAGTAGTCGTCAGTACTGCTGCAAAGCAGTTTTGAAGGAGGCTTTGCGTCCTCTCCTTCCTGGACAATATGATCGGTACTTGATTGACGCGTAAAAGTTCGGAGCCAGGTACTTTAGTTATTGATCACACATTTGTACGTCCAACTTGCGATTTTAGGGATCACGCTAAAGAGCTGGGAAATGCAATTCCATCCAAGCCCCTGCTCTTCATGAAGCCGCCGACTTCAATCCTCCTTGAGGGCGGCAAGATCGAGGTAGGTCTAGAACATTTCTGAGTTGTCGAGCAAGTTGTTCTGCAGAGTTGTATCTCAAGATTCCAGTGGGCTGTAAGGAGATTCACCATGAGATTGAGCTCGGTGTTGTTATCAAATCAACCTGCAGGAATGTCACAGAAGACCAGAGCATGGGATTCGTCGACGGATATCTATTAGCACTGGACATGACTGCCAGAGACTTCCAGGTCTGATCATTCAGCACCGTGAGCAGGATAGTTTCCTGAAGCTTATTGTCTACTATAGAATGAAGCCAAGGAGAAAGGCCATCCGTGGACTATGGCCAAGTGCTTTGACACTTCATGCCCAGTAAGCAATGTTATCCCGAAGGAGACCATCACCAACCCGGGCAGCGTCGACCTCGTGTGCAAGGTCAACGGAGAGCTGAGACAAAATGGCAACACGAAAGACATGATATTCAGTGTGCCTTACCTAATCAGCTACATTTCAAGGTTTGCGTGAGACGGCAGGCTGGTGCCATCAACTTGACCGAGCTTTCTTACAGGTATTTCACCCTTGAAGCCGGAGATGTCATTTTGACAGGGACCCCCGCGGGGGTCGGATCGGTCAAAAGTGGTGACATCATAGAGGGAGAGATCCCCAACGTGGTTTCCATGAGCTTCCCGGTGATCCAAAGAGAATGAAAGCAAGATAGTGATGGTTGAACGAAAGTAGTGAGAGATGCTTCTAGTGCATTGAAAACCAAACGTGCCATCAGCGACGACCAAGCGATGAAGACGAGGCAGATGTGATAAGGAGCTGTTGGACTTGACAACGGCGCTCAACTACAATAGGAGCTTTGTAGTAGATCGTGCAGAAGATTACAACGTCCATGATGAGTGTCCGCAAAGAACTCGCACATGTGCATTGATGCTTTCTATTTCAGGTAATCTGAATGATACACCAAGATGCTCACGAAAGATGACGACAGCAACGGGGGCGGAGTCGACCAGTCCAGCTGCTGCAACTGCGGATGTAAAGTTTGTGGTCAAGTGACGACGGTGGTGAGGAGGCCAACTACAGTAGACGCCAGCACGATCACGTCTGAAGATGTCTCCTCCTGGTCACCAGTGGAGTTGTTTGTCTGTTCAGAGCTGGACTGCGACTTCAGGTCGAAGTCGCTGTCAGAGGTTCAGAAGCACAAAAAGGGGAGACACAAATGTGGGAAGAAACGACCCAGTACAAAGCAACAGCGACCAAGCAGGAGAGTCAAGCATAGGAAAAAGTCCTACTTTGAAGAAGACCAACAAGACCTTGCGGGTACACTCAGTGATGCTTTCGACCAATACGACGACCAGCTTGAAGTTTACGCTGGAGAGGATGTGTGTTTTAAGGATGAGACTGAGACTGACGGTAATGTTGGCGAAGAAGAAACGAATACAGAAGACGTGCTGGCGGACAAGGACACGTTCAAGTGCGACCAGTGTGACTTCTCCAGCCACTCGGCGAACGGCGTCATCACACATAGGCGAGTGCATCCGCCGGGCGGCACCAGCACCAATTCACGTGAATGCGGCATCGAGGGCTGCACCTTTCAGTCCCCCAGCTCGTATACCGTGCAGCGCCACGAGAACGAGGTTCACTTTGCTGGCGACAACTTCGATCCTGCGTTGGATGAGCACTGCCGAGCTCTCATCCAACCAGTGGACGAGCGACGTCATAGCAAAAAGCACCTCCGCTACCTGTGCAAGGTGTGCGGCGCCATCAGGTGTGGTTGTTGGTTTAACTTATTTTTAATCAATTACTACATGACGTTCCCGCCTCACCCCGGGGCGGAGTTAAGAATGAGTGCATTGAAAAAAAGGCAGCCGTCCTTTCCCACGGACGTCCTCGCGTTCTTCGGTCACCGTGGCTGTCGTCACCTCAGTTTGTTGCTGACATCCCCCATTTGTTCAAACCTCCCCAATTTTTCTTTTTGGCACACGTTATTTTGTGTATAGTGGAGTCTGGTATCTTACAGTGCTGTGTATCGCTCTTAGGTCATTTTGAAGCCTCAGTGACCTTCAGGGTCACTGGCTTTAACGTAGGCCGTAGTAGTGAAGGTCCTTCGGCTTATGTTATGGAATTATTCATTCTAGATTGAAAAGAACCCCCGGGCTCTTCAATTCCAATCCAACCAAGATAGAAAATTTATTGTGTAAATCGGGGGAGCTGATAATTGTATTCTAAAAGAAATTTGAGTTATCATCAAAAAGTTAAGCTTATTTAGTAAGCCAACTTTTTGGGGGGGAGAGGAGATTGATAAGACAAGCTCGTTTCACCCTTTGAGGCCCTTAGTGATCCCTGAAAGTTTGGTCAAGATTCGTTCTGTGGTTTCTGAAATCTGGGTGGTGACGAACGACGGACAAGCAGACTGACCGAAGCCTCATCTCGCCACCTACGCATTCGCCATGCGTTATTTCATTACATTTATTTTATATTATTGTATAGGAGTCACCGTACACTTACCGAAGTCCACGTTAGCAAGAAGCATCTGCCCCACGTCAATCCAGTAAGCTGTCATCTATGCACCTTCAAAACTGGACACACCAGCAGGCTCAAGGAACACGTCCGAGTGAGTACCAGTTGTCAAAGGTCACTCGCATGCCAAAAGTGGACATCGCCAATTTATGCTGGGTTGATGTTTTAGGTGGAGCACTGCAAGAACAAGGTGGACAAGTTCTTGGCCTGCGACGAATGCAACTACATCGCCAGCACGCCAAGAAACCTCAAGTATCATAAGTCGAAGCATCGGGGCCTTGTTCCAACCAAGCCGGGCCCGGAGAAAGAGATTCTCTGTGACCTTTGTGGGTTTGTAGGCAAGACCCAGCAGACAATGGACAATCACAGGGAAAAGATGCATGGATCTTTCTCTTGTCACATGTGCGAGTTCTCCACCAGCAAGAAGATGGAACTGAGCAGACACCTGAAATGTGCGCACAAAACGCTGTGTCCCACGTGCAACCTGCCACTGTACAAGGGTGAGACTCTGGAGAGCCATGAGTGTCCGAGCAGGCTCGGACCTGGTCATGAACGACCAGATGAGCTGGCTGCTCTCCTTGCCAATAGCTCCAAGACAAGTAATGCCAAGATCCATAGGCAGTCGGATCGATCTTTCGTGTGTGTCGAGTGCGGGTTGCAGGGGCAGGTGCTACTCATGATGCAGCGCCACGTCAACTTATTGCACGGCAACTTCCGCTGCGATTACTGTGACTTTCGCACTGTCCATCACCCCACGCTGATGAAGCACGCGAAGAACTTCCACCAGTACCAATGCACTTTCTGCGCCTATCGAGCCGACACACATGCGGAGCTCGCCAGACACACGTGCGACGACGAAGACGACAAGTCAGAGCCTCAGCAACGGCAACAGCAGCTACGGACGAAAGTGGCCTCCTGCCCGTACTGCGGCTTCATCATCAACAACGCCAACAGTCTGCAAACTCACATTCGTCGGGTACACCAGCAAGTCGAGAAAATCCCTTGTCCGTCGTGCGACAAGGTCTACCCTAGCAAAAAGCATCTCGAGGTGCACATGCGCACATTCCACGAGAACATCAAGGACCTGCACTGCCATGTGTGCGAATTCCGCACCGGCTACAGCTCCAGCTTTAAGAGGCACATGGAGCATCACGGCGTCGAGCAGTTCTGTTGCCATGCTCGTTGCGGTTTCACTTCCCGATCGGTCCCGGAGCTGCAGAAGCATCAGTCGAGCAGCCACCCGCCACCCGAGCCCTCGCCCAAGGACACGGCCATGATCATGACCAATAATAAGCTGCACCACACTTTTCTGAAGCCGTCCCAAGATGCAGAGTCCAAGAATGACCTAGTGGAGAAGACCGAAGAAGCCGAGTAACGTTATCCATGTACCACGAGGATGATTCACGAAAAAGTTTACAACTGATTAGAGTTGCGCTCGATGATGTCCTCGATGATGGATGAGTCCTCAATGGCCTCCAAAATGTACTGTAACCAACCATATCGGACATTTTGAAAGAATGTTTCTCTTCGTCAGAGAGATAGAGACTATGTGGAAGGGTTGTATCTAACTTTCATTGAATGTGACCTCATATTGGCATGGACTCAACAAGAAATGGCTAACTCGAATATGGATCCTAAGTCGTCTCGGATACGTTTGACTCGAGTCCACTTGAATAGATGTGGCAAAGGACTCGACTTGCAAGACTCGACCATGCAGGAAGGCGGTGCTGGCCCTTTTTAGGGCTTTATTGCAACACAATTGGTGGTGCAATTTACACGATATCGTGTTAAACAGACGATTCGTGTATAAGGCGGTAACATGGATAGCCATGAGAATCCATCATTCCCCCAATTGGCTGCTCCTGCAGCTCCTTCTCTACATTCATCTGTGGCATCTGACTCGGAAAGGTTATGGCCTTGGTCTTCTTGATGAGCTAGCTGTTGGTAAAGCGATGACACCTGTGTGCCTTTGACATCATTTGGGCATTTAATATAAAAGCAAGAACTCGATATCCGCGTGTCTGGGCTTCCGTCTGTAACAGACCGCATTCTACTGATCGACATACGCGGCCACTGTGCTAGTTCGTAAATGCCAATTTTGTTTTTATGGCATGGGAAATTGGCATTAGACACTGGTACAAGTCTCATTTTTTGAAAAAAAAAAAATTTTTTTTCGCTATCAACCGAAGCTTTGCAAGCCAGCTTGACTTGGACACATCTCTAGTGCGCATGTATGGGCTCTCACCCTCCCTCCCCCCCTTGTGCGGTTGTTGAGAAGCCAACAAAAGGCGCGCCATTTGTACAGGTGAGCAAGAGCAACCGAAAAGGTAAGGTAGGAATAGAACGAGCGCGCGCTCACCTTGATGGCGTCGTCGTTTTGCCGCCGAAAAGAAAACGTCTTGAAATTCAAACTCTCTCTCTCCCCTCCTGCCCAAAGTGCTGCAAAAGATTGGGGTCAGTTTCTAGCGCGTGCGCACGCGCAGCACTTGATCCATGTGAGTGACAGACGGACAGACGAACGCACAGACAGACAGACCATATGTGTCGAAAACATGGGAGAAAACGTGTCGAGGGAGGCGTGAGGACGTGAAAGACAGAGCAGTCAAGAACTGCCTGAAGTGCCAAGCTGGTGTCTGACGGAGCCGCTGCCAAGCTTTGGGCTCTGGCTTCAAGCATCTTTAACGCGCTTCAAGAACGCACCGTAAAACAGATCACGAAAGGGGGAAAAGAAAACCTCCAATTTGCGAGGTCACCAGAGGTCAACTGGGATCGTTTCTCTCCCCTCTCGGTGCGTTCTTGTGGCCTTTTGGTGTGTGCAGACGAGAACATCTTTTGCAACGTGCAAAATTCAGATCGCGGCCAGAGTAATGAACAATTCTGGATGAGTCATTCGTAAGATACTTGGTGGGGGAATAGACTTTCTGAGCATGAGTTACCGAAGAAAAGACAATTCATAAGAACATTCTTTGGGTCCTCAATGGAGTCCGATCAATTGCGCCAGCAGCTGACGTCGGTCCTGGCCCGGAACGGGCGCCTCGAGTCCGATAACGCCGAATTGAGGGAGCTGTGCTGCTTCCTGGACGACGACCGCCAGAAGGGCAAGAGGCTCGCCAGGGAGTGGCAGAAGTTTGGACGCTACACTGCAAAGGTCATGAAGCAGGAGGTACGTAAAGAAAGAGAAACGAAGTACTGACCCAACCTTGATAAGCACTACGCTATGGCACTCCATAGCCGAATTTCTGTGTCAGTCAGTGCAGAAATGCAGCTGTCACAGTCACGACACTTTTTTCTCAGAGACACTTTGCAGAAAAAGCACGAGAGACTGAAGTGAACGCGTCTGAGGGGACAGAAATCGATGTTTTCATTCTGTGTTTTAGGCACTTCTGTGCATAAACCACTTTCGTGCTCAAGCTCGTCGTGCACCGAAACTAGCGTCAAGTACGCAAAGAAATAAGCCGAAACAGCTTTATAAGATGCTCGACGCCATCAAGAACTGTATGGTGGGCAAGGGTAGGGATCAGTCTTGGACAAGCTTCGAAACCATGGGCTAGCGTTATGGAGACACTGATAGACGACTGGACGTCGTCGTCACTCTCTCGCTTGTCCAAGTAAGAGAAAAATGGCGCAAGGGGATCAAAGATCAGCTCCTTTTTGCTCTTCAAATCGCAGCTCAAGTTGCTAATGTTGAAATCTCGTGGTTACTCCAACTTAGGCGCACCCGGGTGCTTGGATCTGCGAGCAATAAAACTATGATCATCTGGTAACCGGAGTGGAAAGATTCAAATCTTATGTTCTAATCTTTGTCCATCTGATGTCACACTGATTTCATAAGAAGTAGGAATCGTGCCATATGTTTGCTGCTGCTTGAAGACAACGCAGCAACAAAAGTCTGTCTTGATCACTTTCTGACAAGCTTCATTTTTGAGAAATTCTTGTCCTGACTATGGCAGCTATGGCAGTTGTATGAGAAATACCGGCAAAATGTCTTTTTTTTTTTTTCTTTTTTTTTGAGAAATGTCTGCTGTGCACTTTGTCATCGAGAATGTGGCAGTCACGAAATTGCAATCTGCACATTTGACGCGAGCACACTTTGTTTTCTTCAGACGTTCCTCATGTCTGCATGTGTAACTAACTTTCTGAAGGACTCAAAAGTAACGAGTCTCAAGCTGTTGCTGGCCTCTAGTGCTCGTTACGCTGTATCCTATGGATCCGAATCCATGGTTCAACCTTGGTCTCTACCTTTCTATGATATCTAACCCAACCGGGCCTATAATCCTTCACCAGAAGTCAAGTACAACGGGACCGATCATTCTGGTGATACTTTCAAATAAGTGTCAAGCAAAGTCTACCATGATATAGAGAGACAGTTGATCAATCAGAAAGTAGCCTACCCCACCATAAACTTTCCTAATGTCCCTGCTGGGGTCTGACGCCAGTCATGCAGACAAGACAAGCGCTCAAGCACGCTAGCACGACCGAGTCGCATCGTACCTGTGCACTCATTAAATACGCAAAGAGGTTATTTAGTGTAACCTTGCAACTGGGAGGGCATCTGTTAGAAGCTAACGTTGTCTTCTGATAATCTCCTCCGAACTGCAAACATAACATTGAGTGAATGATGAAGTCTCTGAGCATCCATCCAGCATGCTGGAACGGTCTACAAATATATCACAGAGCGTATGAGACGAGTGCGTCTACTTATACAGTCTGCAGAACTAATGCTTCTAGATCTACATTGCAACGCTCATCATTGCATACCTAGGCATTTGCTCTGGCCGATTGCCATGTTTGCTGTGACCCTGGACTCGGAGATGTTCGTAGTCCAAACCGTCCTTATCGAGAATGATGGACTTAATGCTGTAAAGTGAGACTGCTCAATCATAGTGCAGATTCTAGTTCAACGCGATATCAAACTCAAAACAGATTTGTCTCTCCCAGATCTGGACGCAATCCAGTCTCAGAGATCTAGATCAACTGTGATCTAAGATCTGCCACTGTTGAATGCCAGTCACTTTCAGAAATTACTTGTACTATGTGTGTACTATTCTTGTACTAGGTGCATACGGCATACGGTGTACTATATGTGTTCGCACCTAACGGACGCATATAATATGTTTCGTCCTCGTCGTGTCCTCGTCTTCCGTCTTGCGCATTGTGAAATAGTTCAAGGTTGCGAAAATAGCTCTAACTGCGTGCTGCCGAGGTGCCTCTTATGTGAACTACTATACTTCGTACAGACATAGTTGAATATCTAATGTCGGTTTCCAACAGGACTCAAATACTTGTTCGCTCTATGTCAGTGCAATGATGGAATCTAGTGTGCTAAAGTCCGGTGAATGCAGGTTGCCGCCTATCAGCAGAAGCTATCTCAGCTGGACATGCGTCAGGAAGCGCTACTGCGCGAAAACAGGGAGCTCAAGGACCTCTGCCTGTACCTGGACGAGGAGAGGAACAAAGCAGAGTGTTCCAGCTGTGGGCAGCTCTTGGCAGCGAAGGACAACGTCACCAGACTGAACGTGGAACAAGGCGTCGTCAGAGACTGTGGACCAAAGATTTGCACCAGCAACGATCGGTTGGTTGGCAACCACCACCGTAATAACAACCATGAGATCATCGTGGACAACATCGACCCGGCGGCGTTTCACGGATCATCGTCGTTGTCTCCCTCGTCGCCGAGCAGTAGCAGCGGGGCCAACAACTCCTCCAGCTCGTCCTCCTCCTCCGACTCGGACGGCATGACCAAGACGGAGCTGGGGGACGAGGAGAAGAAGAGGATAACGTCGACGTCAGCGTCGGCGTCCACCAAAGACGGCATCTCGATCAGACCAGAGTCATCGGAAGGAGGTAACTCAAAGCTGCCCCAGCAACAACAGTTTGACAGTGAACTTTCGGAGAAGAAATGGGACAAATTAGCGTCAAAAGTTGCAGTTCTCCTGCCTTCTTTACTGCATTTACGTCTTTTACTTCTTTTTGATTACTTTTCTTATAAAAATTCTCAAAATTTCACTGCTCATTGCACTTCTCAGTTGCTTTTTCAATATTGAGTGCAGTTTGCTTATCAGAGTCTGGGCCCCAAAGGTATATACGTTTATAGCTTCTTTTTGTTAGATTTTAACTAAAATTCAGAGGTGTACTTGTCAATGATAAGCTTTTCTGCTCAATTCAGGGTCTGTGATGCTCGACTGCTCGGGTTCCTCCTCGGTCAGCAACACCTCCACTGAGGCGTTGGAGTTGCTCTCGCTGTTCCAGCAGGCGGAGCGGAAACTGTCCGGAGGCAACTTTGATACGGAGAAGGCCATCATGAGGGAGATGTGCACTATGGCGTGGAGGACGTTGGAGAAAAAATAGTCTGGAGGCTGTATTGATTTGCTGTAAATGGTCAAACTGAGTCAATAACATGATCTTATGTACTGAGTAAAGATTCGACGTATTTTCACCTCTATAAGAGATCAAGAGATGCTGTTTGTGGGACGTTTTGGGGCACTCTGACCATAATTGGGTATGTAGTTGGCGTTCGGTCTAGGTTAAAGAAATGAAGAATGCTAAGTCCCCCCAAAGTAGGAAAAAGTGTCTTGTACCAGTCACAGCATTTATGACCTTTTACATGAAGTCGGCGTCGTCAGTGCTGCCTGACTAAAATGTTACACAGATTCCAAATTCTCAAAACTTATACCTGTATGTTTATGCTGCGGTTCCTCAAGCGAACGGTGGTTTTTAAGGAAAAAGTCTTCAAAAGACATCCGGCAAAATCGCTTTTGCTTTCGTCGAGTAGGAGACATTGCAAAGTTTACTGCATCTCGACTGAATGTCTTTTTTAAATGATTTTTGCACCATTTCCCGGATTATTCTCTTGTCCCAGTGGAAAAGGAAAGTGTGTGATTGTTTTTAACACGAAAGTTCCTAGTTATTCTTGCTTAGTGCTTAAGTTCCTGAATCAGATCCAAGAAACAATGTAGATCGGATATCAAGGTATATATTTCAGTACCTTATGTAGTGGGCTAGGTCGAAAGGGGGTCAACTTCAGAAATTCACTGACGGTGTCTGGGGTTTGTTACATGGGCTCAAAAGATGAAGATGTAGTCAAATACTTTGGAAAAAAACATTCCCTATGCCCAACTTGATT
>JAAUXU010083084.1_pt1 | contig 11741 bp, 11 predicted proteins | sample 7278151 | NCBI WGS metagenome assembly JAAUXU01 (sample SAMN14350113, study PRJNA611818) | marine sediment metagenome | isolation source: surface marine sediment (1.8m) | place: French Polynesia: Moorea | collected 2018-08 | reverse complement strand
GAGAGGAAGAGAACTGTCGTACTGTCATGCATCGACTACGCCCACAGCAGCAGCAGCACCACCGCCATCAGGCTGGTGTAGTGGGTGGAAAGTACAGTGGGCGCCGCGCATCGGGGGGGGGGGGGGCGGGGGGGCGGCTGCGTCCCAGGCCACGTCCGGACTGGGACGACGTGAGCGGGTCCCACTGCGTCCACCACAGAACTGACGCACTACATCCGTGTGTGCAAAACTGCCCTGCTTGCAATTTTTGCTTGCTGAGTGAGCTTTCATTTCTGTTCTTTTCTTTTTTTCTTCGCCACTGCTGCCACTTCTCTCCAATTAAGATGCGTTTCTGGCCCAGGAAATGACTCTTGCTGATTTTCTTCTTCTGGTCGTGGTCTGAAGAATGACTCTATTTTGGTCCGAAGAACCGACATTTTTATCCGGTCTCCCCATCTGAAGGCGAAACCAAATTGACCCCCAAAGATGACCACAAGAGGACGACTTTCCAGGGGTCCACAGAGAAGAAGAGGCTGATAAAGCGAAGAAATGGCTCACATCGTCCAAACGTTGATCACCAGAAGGAAATCGGTCGGACGCTTCCGAGATAGCCCGACCTCGACCAGTTGGACTCGCGCACGATTGTGCAATCACATGACTCTTTCATGCTGCTCGAGCAATTATGAGCCTCGGGACCCGCAGAAGAGTCGGCGCAGACTCTCGTCAAGAGACACAAGACGTCGAACGACCTCTGTCTCTTGGCCCCATCCATATTTCAGCAAGCCATTTTTCGCCGCTGTATTTAGTTCTCGAGGGTAAAATGAGAGCGACCTTTTTTTTTTCTCCCCCGTCTTTTTGCTCTCGAAACCCGCAGAGAAAATGCTTGTTGTGCATGAAGACAAAAAGCTCTTGCATTTTTTTCTCTCACTCTGTGTGTCTGTCTGTCTGTCTGTCAGTCAGTCTGCCTGCGTGTGACGGCGATAATAGACGCATAAAGAACACGTAGTGACAACGCCTCTTGTCCCTCCCACCTTCGGAATGCTCCTAGTACTAACTGTTACACGCCAACCTGAGTTTGCTCTTGTAGTTATTTGCGTATCCGCGAAAAAGACACTCTTTGCACACTCCCTCAGTTATCCCGTTCACAGCACAAAAGATGTTGGCGTGACTTACTCGTTCACCAGAGCGAGCTCATCGTTTCTCTCCTCGTACGATAAAAAAAGGGTTGCGCTTTCTTTACAGCCACTCCACTCACCTCCTGGCGGCGACGACCCTGCGTAACGTACTCGGCACCAAGCATCTGGCGGAGATCCTCAGCGAGCGAGAGACCATCAGCCACGTCATGGAACAGACGCTTGACGAAGCAACCGATCCCTGGGGAGTCAAAGTCGAGAGGGTAGAGATGTAAGTGGCAACAATTTCAAGCTTTCCCAGCGACCTCCAATGCCCAGGACTTCTGGAGTCTCCTGTGACGCCGCGCTGCACTCGGCGCTGCACTGAGTCTCCTGCGCGAGATCATGAGCCTTTTCTGTCACATTATCCTGGCTCTTTTTTTGTCTCAGTGCATTGGCATCGCTTCAAATTGTGGGAGACATGAGAGACCGGATGGACATGGAGAGTGTTTTTGTGCGACCAGAGCGGAAAGGAGAACCCCATTCATCAAGCAGAGTAAAGGGAAAGAGAGCAGAAAGGATGGCTTCTCTACTTTTATTACCATTTGCACGTAAAGTGAGAGGCAAAGCCAAACTGTGTGTGAGGGAGGAAGATGCTCGCTTGCCTCCCCTCAGTGTTTCGGGCAATAAAACTCTTAAATGGCCGATCTGCTTATGCAAATAGCATCTTCTTGCACTCTCTCGCTCTGTCTGTGTCTCGCTCTCGGCCTCCGAGGCCGGGGCCGAGGCTGTGCAGTGGCAGCCGGAAAAAAGAGGAAGCCTAAGAGGACTTGAAGAAAGTCCAAGCAATCATAATGCGAGTTGGTCGTCATCCTCAGAGAGCAAGAAATGTGTTCTCCTTTGTTGTCTCGGACAAAGTAGCCTTCCGGATGACTCATGCTTTTGCTGCCTCCTTCCGATGGTTTTACCGCCACATCCTCGGGACCTCAAGGTTACTGACGTAAATACTTTTGTGTGCATTGACCTCTTTTCAAGCATGCTACGTCTACGCATCTGGTTGAAGTACTCATATTTTAGTGCCAGAGGATGAGGCCGTCCAAGAGAAGGAGCCTTCTCGCTTTCTTACTTCCAAAGACTTTCTGCATTGCATCCCGCAGGGTTGACAGATTGGCCAGGATCAGCGTCCTGCACCGATGAGTGAGTGAATTTATGAACCTCCTGCACTTTTTCAGCAAAGACGTGCGTCTTCCGGTGCAGCTGCAGCGCGCCATGGCGGCCGAGGCGGAGGCGGCGAGGGAAGCCAGGGCAAAGGTTGGCTCTGCATGAAATATTCATTAGGTCAGGGCAGGAACTTCACTGTTATTGTTCAGGTGATAGCGGCCGAAGGTGAGCAGAAGGCCTCGAGGGCACTCAGGGAGGCGTCAGAGGTTATTTCAGAGAGTCCCTCCGCTCTGCAGGTACGTACGTAGCTCAGATGAGTAACAAGTGTACGTACGTACGTACGTACGCATGCATGTATGTACTAGTACACGTACTTCACGTGCCAGAGGTGGGGGCATAACTATTCACATATCAGCCAGACGACTTCTTCCCTTTACAGCTGCGCTACCTGCAGACCTTGAACACCATCTCAGCGGAGAAGAACTCCACTATCATCTTCCCTGTGCCAATGGACATCATCTCAAACATCTTCTCCGGCGGAAAGAAGGAAAACTAAACCTCCTCGCTTTTTGGTATCTTCAGGTAGTCTTTTTATTTGAAAAAAAAAGGGGGTCGCCAAATAGGATTCTACTCGTCAATTCTTCATCATTGATTTGGAATGAAACAGACAAATGTGTACTAAAATGTATAGTAACATCGAGACATGCTGTTAGATATACACATACTCGTACTAAGTTTTAAACATGCAGTCAAGCGCCGTTGTGTTCAAATTCTTATACCTAAAGGAAGCCTGTGCGTCTGTCTGTGTGTCTGTCTGTGTGTCTGTTTGTCTGTCCGTGCGTGTCAACCTATCCCGGAGAGCATCTCCTTCAAGACCGATGGACCAATTTGGATCAAACTTGGGGTGGAAGTGGTGGGGCTGCCCCCAATCTTCCCCCCGGGTTTGATCCAGAGACCCCCAGGAGTGAGGAAGGGAGGGTAACACTCAGTGCGGACTCAGTAGACTCCGGGCCATAAGGGGTCTCTCCGAAGTGGAAGCTTGACCCGGTGGGTCGACCCAATCAGGGTGCAAAGAACGCGAGGGTGCACTAATACCTCATATGAGGCATCAACACAGACACACTGTGGGAAGTCTTTATTGAATAAATGTCTACTTGTATGCTAATGCTACTGCGTCACTACAAATCCTTGCGTACGTATATATAAAACGTAGGCCTCGCACGTGTGTAGCAGGACTCATGCGTGTGCAGTTTCACGCGGTGTGAATGAAACTGGCAATATACTGTTTGCCTAGAAAACCGAAATGGTGTCTGGATGTTTTCTTTGAATTTCCCCTCCTGGTGTTTGTATATTTTTTTGGCACCTGCGAATGGTATAGAACAAAAGGATCCCCCCCCTCAGCCATGCACCATCCACTCATCATCATAAGTTATGCTTTCCCTATGTTTTGGCTCCGGCTGGAATTTCGATTGGCAGAAAGTTTGATCGAGGCTTAGAAGAAAGAGCTTAGAATCGATCTTCAATACTTAGGGTGGAACGACCGCATACAAAATGTGTCTTAAAAGTCTATCTTCCTTTTGTGTTCTCAGCCCCCTTTTTGTCTCTTACCGAGGTAAATCTTATGTCTCATAAGAGAGCAAATTCATATTTTTCTTATTCTGTGGGACGCGCGCTGCTTTTTTTTGTCGGGTTTAAGGAGGCAGAAAGAGCATCATTTGTAAGCTGAGATGCGTGATCCAGAGGAGAAGTACCGGTCTCTCCTCTAACCCTCCAAAGCAATGTGGAGCAGCTTTCTCCTCAAACTTTTCAAAAAAAAAAAAACCCGCTCTCACACACGTTTGCGCGGAGGGCGGGGTACGGGGGGTCGAAGGCAGGGAAAGGGTACTTGTCAGGTGGGTAATTTCTCCAGCCCCTACTGCGTGTGAACTTATGGGCATTTTTTTGCATTCACGCCATTGGAGTTCTTCAGGAGATGTGACAGGTGGATTATCGAGATCCGGTCTGGGAATAGAATTTCTTCTACTACGATTTGCTAAGGTTGACGTCTGGCAGGAAGCACGCGAGACGTCACACGAGAGGATGGCCGACCTTAATTTGCACGGCGACAATGGCGTCAAGCTGCCTCAGCCGCAGCGCAGTTGTACCCAGAGCTGGCGCGCTTGGTAAATTTCGCCAGGCTTCTCCTCTCCACGCTCCACATCCGGTCAACGGGTGGGACGGAGACGCTGGCGGCCCTGATCGCACTCGTGCGCCCAACCCGTGAGCGGCAGACATGACCGCCGAGAGCAACACACTCTCCAGGGAAAACAGAATCCTAGCGTGAGAAATTCGGCTTGAGCGTGGGAATACAGGTGCGTAGCGTGAGAGAAGCGGTGAGAAATGGGGCCACAGAAACAAAGAACTAGTGGCAACAGCTTCCATCACTCACACACGCGCACTCTCAGGCTGCTCGCACGCTCGTCTGAGCAATGCTCACTTTCTCCGCGGGCGCAGACCTCTCGCCGACGGCGCACGAGGTCCCTGCGGAGAAGATCTGCGCGGCGGACGCGTGCCAGCCCTCCGGGCATGCCTGCAGCGGCCGTCACAAAGAAACGAGTTTCCCAGTCCTTGGTCATGGAAAAGGCTTCTTCTCGCACTTGACCCTGATGTCTGCGAAATTTGTTTTCTTTTCATTCCCTGCTTAGTTTGCGATCAACATACGACAGAGAAAGTTACCATTCAGCCAAGAAAAACACACAGTTTTCACTTTTCGTTACTGCAAGCGGGGTCGTCTTGCTACTTTCTGCCAAAGACTTTATTGCGGGCCTATTGCGGGGGGGGGACCTTTTACAGCCGAAAAAGCAACCTTGCCTACCTCAGTTGTATAAAATTAGTGAAAGTCATGTTATATCGGGGCTTCCATTGTTAGCACGGGGCCTGACTTCTCGTGACCTTTCTTGGGTCCCCCCTACTACCCCATTAGCGCAAGAGGCGAAACTTTGGAAACAAGTCTGGCTGACAAACAGACAGATTTTACGAACTGCAACTCTCTGTACAGGGGAAAAACTCATTCCCTCCATGACACTCAACTGTCATGCCAAGTTTGGTTTCAACCCTAGAGACCTCTTTTACTGCAAAACTTTTATTAAATAAACCCTTTTGGTTCGTGGACCCTTCTCATTAATAACTGGAGGAGGCAGGGGCAGACACCCCCCCTTCCAAAAGTGCTCAGTCCTCCCATCCAACTTGAGTCACGGGTCTCCAGTCAAATGTGACGGACGCACAACGTTTGACTTCTTTCTCCGCCTCTGTACCGGTCATTAGCTTACTAGTTGCTCTGGTCAGTTTAACCCCCTCAGGGTCAAGTGTGGGTTGACCCCTCCTGAGAGGGGGGGGAAGGGTCACCCCTCTGATAAGGCCCTTCCAAAGAAGCCAGTCCAACTAAACAACCCCGGTGTGTGTGTGTGTGTGTGTGTGTGTGTGTGTGTGCGTGTGTGTGTGTGTGTGTGTGTGTGCGTGGATGCCCCCCGTCTCCTTTTTTTACGGGTGAGAGAGGATATTGACTACAAAAGGCTCCTTTTCACTTTGCCGAGGTTGGTCCAAATCGTAGCAGTGGTCTCAGAGAAGAAGCTCCCCAACCTTTACGTCTTTATGATCCCTGCTGTCCGAGCGCTATGTCTTGGCGAAGGCTTACGGCCGGACCTTCTGCCTGAATTCTTAAGTCAAAAGGGGGAAGAGGAAGAACAGTGCGTATGAGCATGACCATGTATGTAACTGTTTAACTGCACTCATATTTATCTCTTTGAGTAACTTTCAGAACATACAAGTTTGATGAGTTCAGTTTGTGAAAACTTCCTGGTTAAACCAAGGTTCTGGTCCTTTGATACTGGATGAGAGGCCCTTTGACGACCCAACTTGACTGCGTCCTGGGTGAACGTGTCCATGTCCTAGCACAGGCACTGAACTTGCGACTCTTGCCCTGAGACTTAGCGGACTTCAAGATCCCCTGAGGGAGTTGGTGGACTCCTGGCATCCCATAGACTCATGGAGACTCGTGGCACCACGGTCAACTCTGCCTTGTACTTCGTGCCCCAAGAAGGTCCGTCGACCGTCTCCAGCGCCAACAGCGGTGTCAAGTTGGCCACCATCTCGACGCTTATTAGTAGCATTTCTCTGGCAGCCCTGAAGGGCGCTGATGAAGCTCTTCAACAACTTTCCATAAGCACTTGAACACGAGATGGAAGACAAGGAGATGGTGAAGGCTTCGACGAAGTACGAGTCGTCAGAGAGGAATGTCACCGATGTCACTCAGCAAGCACTTTCCTGAAGTGCCCGGGAAAGTAAAGCCCCGAGCAATCGAACCTTTCTACTGCATCACAACTAGCGAGACATTTCTCATGTCTAGAATAGTTATTCTATGCTCATCCCAACACGCATCAACTTTTTGCCTGTAGACATGAGATACATCCGCCCTTGATAAACTACTCGGCGCGAAAAAAAAGTTGAAACATCCCTGAGATCTTCTTCCATCATATTCTTCAATATTTTGCACACATTCTTCTTTGCTCAAGGGCGAGAACTTCGGAGGGCCTGAAGGCTGGATTAGCGCTAGTGAAAGCTTTTTTAACTACATGAAGTACATACGACCAAGTACTCTTAATGTTTGACTTCCAGACTAACGGCTGACGAATCTTCAAAACTTTATACGAGTACGTGCTCAAGATGTGTCAGTTCGGTTGAGTGGAACAGACACAGCGAACAGATTTTCTCCGAGGTGAAAGCCTCTAGAGAGACTTGACGCTTTTATGCGTCGTTCAGCGTAATGATGTTATACCTAACGGTACATGGGTGTACTTCCTGGTGGTGACGCAAGCCTCGAGTCTGGGCTCGCGGGCCTCATCACTGCCACGCCGGCCTGAGACAGGAAGAGCTCGAGGCCTTAGAAAACCCTACAAGACTCGTTGCAAAACTGGCGGCCTTTGAAAGCCTACGTATATGCAAGAGGCCTGTGAAATTCTTGAAAGGATGTCCGGAGAGGAGAAAGGTCCGGTATGAATAAAGAGCAGAATAGCTCAGAAATAGTCTAAAATCGCATTTCTTTCCTAGTAGTCCACTCCTACATGGTCATTTTTCATGATATAATGCTACTTTGCACTACTCTGGCCAAAGGACTCAAGCCCAGGCTCGTGCCAGTCCTTTTCTCACGGGGTAAAGGCCTCGAGGCTGGCAAGCCCAGAATTTATTGGGCTCGTGTCATCACTATTACCTACTACACTGGACGAATGCCCCGTGAATGGTCGCGGCGAAGTGCACGCACAAAGAAAGACCTTGGTGCGAACATTTCATTCCTATGAGGATATGTAAAAGAAGTGGACTACGTACGTACGTGGAACAGTGGATTATTCTTTGGCCACAAAGAGCCGCATATCCGCTCATGACAGCTCGCCTGCAGTAGGTACCACAAGCAGTGGCCAACTCAGGTAGACGGACGATTCATTCTATCACAGACATTTTCACTGGCTGTCAAGTTATCCGTCCTTTCGTCCACATGATCGAGTCAAGTCATTGTCGAGCTCTTCCTTGAGCCTTCATTGAACTGCTCAAGTTCAACAGAGCAACGACCCCAATGTTGTTGGCTTCGGGTCGACGTCGATGGAGTCTGACTCGGCTCGGGCCGGCTTACGCTACCTCGTAGGCATCTAGATGTCCGGGACTCAAAGTGCCGGGCATCGGACATGACATGAGCGACTTGTGTGACCTTTTGTGTCGTGGCTCAAGAGCATTTAGCTCGAGCCAAGATTCGCCGGGCTCGGCTCGTAACCACCTCTGCTACTGAGTTGGTTCAAAAAGAGACATGAGAAGATAAACGGATATTGCGCCAAGTTTTACTGACTTGTGTATGAACAAGTCTTTTGAGCATCCTCAACAGAAGCATGGCCACAGTTATCAATGTGCACAGTTATCAAATTAAGGATCTTGATTTAGATACTGCAATGAATTGTAGCCTACACTAAGCCCCCGGACTGATACAAATCTGTTGCAAAACCTTCAGGTCTGCATTTTGCACGTACATGGTCACTATATTCTCCCACGTCAATTTAAAGCTAAGTTTGCTTGGAGTAGCAACAACGGTACAGGGTTGAGGCTACTTCGAAGATTTTTGAAAAGTTAACTGCAACAGACTGCACCGCATATCACAGCAAGGTCGACTGCACATACAGGATGTTGTTCGTCTTATGCGTACAAAGCACATATACGCGGACATTATTTTGTAATGTAGTCACCGTAACTCTTTAATCTTGCTAACGAGTATCGCTAAGTTTGATTCTCTATCCTCGATGTCCAATCCCGGCAGCAGCATGTTGACCTTCTTGATGAAAATGTCCCCGCCCTTGCCTGCCTTCCAAAGCTTGAGCGCCAGTGTGGCCAGAGAGGCATTTTCGTTCAAGTTGCCATAGCACACGATGCACTCAAGCAGTTCGAAAAGAGCGTTATTCTCCTCATCCATGTGGATTTCTTGTAATATCCTACCCAGGACCTCCGAGGCGAGATCGTTGACCTCAGACAAGAAGAAATTTGAGGACTTGAACAGGACGTCGTTGGAGTCGAGGGCAGCTGGAAAACAAAGAACAAGAATAACACCACAATACGAGCTGCGTGTAGATATCTGTAGGCATGACGTGGGCTCACCTATATGGTATGGATACTGTTCCCACGTGGCGACAGATAGGATTTTCAGAGCTCTGATCAAGACTACAGCTTTGTTGTCTCTCTGTCGCCAATCTATTTTCTCAACGGCAGCCAGAGCCTCTCTGATCAAGACCAGATGCGTGGCCGACTCCTCCACATCGCCGGGAAAGACCAGGAGCAGGGAGAAAAGCGCAGAGAAAAACGAGACGAGGCGCTGCTCCTCAGAGCGCTGAAAAAAAAACCCCATCCTCATATGTCATTGTAGTACGCACAAGCATTTGATTATAATAAAAGTAAGAAAAGGAGAGTGATACTTCTACGTAGTAAATGGAGGACGTGCCAGTTTTTTCTGCCTCGTGATAAGAGAGAAACACGGAGTATGAAGACTTTATTGAGGATCACGTCGAGGGGGGTTCCAGCCACTCCGCATTTTCCTTCCAGGTCCTGACAGGTTTTCGACCAGGTTCCCCCATCCACTCGACGGCGACTCTCATGGAATCAACATCACCTTTTACTTCGTTTTGACAACATCACTCCTGCAAATACTCCTTCGCTTGCGACGTCAAGGGCGGCCTCGACATCTTCATAAATATCCACATTCTTGTTTGCTATCCTTTTGGTGCCAATGCATCGGTGACGTCATCGCCACGTATGTAGGAGACTAGGTGATCCTCCCGACTTCTGGGAGGCAACGCGCCTGTCTGACTAATTACTTCATGTCGGGAAGTCTCACCTTGGTCTTATTGTTTACTTCTGAAGTCATGTTCACTGCTCCTCTGACCAAATCCTCGGCCTGTCCAATGCATCGGCAATGAAGGGCGATCTGAGCAGAATCAAGACTGAGCTGAAGGCGCGAGAAAAGATCCACAATGGAAGGGATGGTGATGTAGGCATAGGCGAAGCAGGCCTAGGAGAGTCACATTGCTCTTATATCTTAGGACCATCTCTTCTTTCACTACACTTACATTAAAAAATCCCCTCCTGGGTCTTCTGCTCTCTGTCACTACTCTCGCTCTGGCGGCCAGTCCATTGACTGCGCTAACCAAGTGGATCTGGACGAGATCCAGGGCGATGAATTTTCCTCTACAGTCGGTCAAGAAGCGTAAATTCTTGTCGAAATCTACGCCGAAATCTGCCGCGCTGATGACGTGGCACGTAAGGTGAGAAATCACTCGTGATTCATCTGAAAAGGCAGAGAGTGCATTTTGGTGCTATTTGCTTTATATACCACAAAGTGTACTCCAACACAAACTCCCAGACCTTTTGTTGATATGACACTGATGGCGTTAGCGACGGTTTCACACAGGTACATCAGTTTGGGGACTAATGCAGGATCCTTGATCTTAGATTCGGGGACATCGATTACTCTCTCTAAGATCAACAGAGCTAGCGATGTCTTGTCCTCCGACTGTAGCACGTCAAACAGAGGCAGGTAGTTCGAGAGGGTGAAGATTTCGACGACTTCGCCTTCCTCGACTGTGCTCTTGAGCAAACTGGCGACGCATTTGCTGACTTGCTGCTGCCCCTCGAAGTCGGCCACTCTTGATGCGATGTCGCCCAACAGCCTGTCCAGCTCCTTAGGAGCACATCTGGTGACGGCAAACCTTACCCAGGGTAAGGCACAACTACGGGCATAACGGCGATGCAGCATTTTTTTTTTTTAAAAAAAGCTACCATGAGCACATGTAATAGTACCGCGTGTAGTCCTCGATCGATTCCAAGCTGGAGATCGCCTTCCAGATCGTGCTGAGGGCAGCAATTCCCTGTTGCTGCTTCTCCGAGTACGCGCTGCACTTGAGTAAGGCCATCCCCAACGTGTGAATCACTTCGCTTACTGGATACCTCTCGTCCTTGACGCAGGCCGAGGCCAGGTAAGCGAGGTGGTTGGCCTGATCTGTAAGAACAACACACTTTTTTAAAAGGAGTAATGCAAATCTCCTTAATTAATCTGTGCAGAGGTAGTGATGTGGAGGGATCGATCATCGAGAGACACTCATTTGTCCTTTAAGCGTATAACAGTTAGAACATACGCACTAGTTCGAACTCAAGGCACCGACTGAACATGTTGCATACTAATGCTCCAACTTTCTCTCCGCCTGATATGCTCTGTAGTGGCATAAAGCTTGTCCTCTCGTTTCAAAATTTTCTGTATCTCCTCCATCAATCTGCCAGCCCCTAATAATCCGCCACCTCCACTATAGGTTTGAAGGATAATCTGCCAACCACTACTATTCACCCACTTCTCCCAGACACTTAAAAAGTTCTTTAAAAAGTCCTGCCAGGCAACAGCCAGATTCCACCCAGAAGAAGATTCAAGCCGAGAAATACAGTGTGCTTGAAACTGACCAGCTCCCATACGCAGGTGTCTAGTCAAGAATCATCTAATAATCCTTCACCTCTCCACAGGTTTAAAAATAATCCGCCATGGCGGATTAAAACAGATTATAAGGTATTCCAAAATACCACACTTGACGGATTTTTTTATAAAAAAAAAAGTTGAGTTCAAGTGAAAGTAGGGACCTTCCTTTCTCCGTGCTGTTACCAGCTCAGCTTTTTTCATTTTGCCCCAAGGGCAGCCAAATGCCAATATATGAGGCTGGTCAGAAAGAAGAGTGCATACAGTATGGAAAGCAAATTTCTGGAGTTGGCCGTAAAGTGTGGATTGTGAGATTATGAACTTCAATGTTCTAAGGGTTTTGGCCACAATCGGCAGTTTCGCCGGGGTCTTCTGAGCTCCAAACGGTGCCCACATCAACAACTTGGTCAAAAATACCGTTATGACTTTCGGCTCCTTGCACCTTCCTCCCATGTGCACACAGT
>JAAUXU010179037.1_pt1 | contig 11748 bp, 6 predicted proteins | sample 7278151 | NCBI WGS metagenome assembly JAAUXU01 (sample SAMN14350113, study PRJNA611818) | marine sediment metagenome | isolation source: surface marine sediment (1.8m) | place: French Polynesia: Moorea | collected 2018-08 | reverse complement strand
TGAGCTTGAGCTTGAGCTTGAGCTTGAGCTTGAGCTTGAGCTTGAGCTTGAGCTTGAGCTTGAGCTTGAGCTTGAGCTTGAGCTTGAGCTTGAGCTTGAGCTTGAGTTTGGGCTTGAGCTTGAGCTTGGGCTTCACCTTGAGCTTGAGCTGGACTTGGCTCCCCCTTCTCTCACCGCACAAGATGCATCACAAGAATGTATGCAGTAAAAAGAATGTGGCGTTCAATTTTCGCCTCTAGCAAGTTACACGAGCATGGTGAATGCACCCCTCTCAAATATGCCGCATGAGTGCACAAATAATGCCCTTTTTCTTAGTTAGCACGTATTTTATACTCGTACGAGCACACACGCACACTTTATCTCTTTAAACGTCTCTGAGTAGCACCCATTACTACGATACTGGAGCCCCAGAAGTTTCTCGAGGGAAGCCAAAATGAGGAAAACAAGTGCCCTGTCGAATTCTGAGAGATGAGATTGGCTTGCAAAGGACCCGTGCGAAAAGCATGTCCGATACTCGTCGCATGTGTTCTTCCTTCCTTTTCTTTTCGTAATGTTCACAAATAGCGATCACCATTACTTATATGTTCAAATTTTTGTTAGGTATCATTACTATTAATATTTACTACCATTCACGTATGCTGTATCTCTGTGTTTTCCTGTTGTCTTACCGTATACTGTACCGTATGCCTATATACTACACATTAGGACTATTAATAGTGCATGATGATGAAAAATTCGATTCTGCTGCCTGCCTTCACGCTCCCCCTGTCACATAAAACTAAGTCACTATCTGTATGTAGCACACACATCAACCTTCTCGTGCAATGACCTTACTCTTGGTAGACTAGACATCTTTCAAGCAAACGCGCATGTCAGAAATGTTATTAATCGTGCTCGTCACAAGGCACAAAGCAGAGACGAACACTTTTTTGCAGCTTTATAACCACGTGTACAGCTATCTCACCCAAAAGGCCAAGGTCAAGAAAAAAAAGCAGTGGAGATCAGTGGAGGCTATGTTATTATTAAGCAGGAGTAGCAGCAGCACAGCAAAAAAAAAACAAAAAAAAAACGTAGGCTCGCGCACGCAGATTTCTTCCTTTTACATACGTATATTTTTGTTGTACTGTATCTCTACACCACTGAAATAATCAATCCCCTGTTTCCGTTTAGCCTTTTTCTCAAAGGGTTTTGCCAAAGTATTCACTAGTCAAGCTCTCGGATATAGCGAGAGGGCCGATCAGAGGGGAAAAGCGTGTTGCCATATGGTTGCTTCTCTTTAATTTATTGACTGTTTTTGATTTCATTGTATAGTTCTTTAGCAGCATTAGGCATACTGACTGTCTCTTTTCCTCCCTTCTCACTTTCTAAAGCTCTGTCTCAGCACTATATGATTTTCATGTGTATCTGATTTATGTACAATTACTCGTAGTAACATTATTATTTCATGTGGAAATATGAGAATAAAACACGTATCAACTCTGACCACAACGGTGGTGCATCTGACAATAAGTTTGGCATATTTTCACAAGCTTATGCACCCTGTAGGCAAGGAGAAATCACAGTGCTAAAAATTTAATGCTTTATCGAAAAAGGGTGGCCATTCATGGAACCAAGCTTGAAAGTGAGTCATTGACGTATACGGCCATCACGTCACAAAATTTAAAGGCAATTAACTGGCTCCTGCTTGGAATGGTCACTTTTTTAAAGAAAAGGTCTAGAATAATCTTTCACTTTTTACACAGAATAACTATATCTTGGACTTGGTTCCCCAGCTGGGCAGGGTGACCACTTTTGCCCTCGCCCTCATAAAGACAATAGCCAAATTCCGCCCATGAGCAAACAAATTAATGAAATAAAATCTTTATTTATTTTGAAAATGACAAATTGACTTTTTCCAGCATTTTGGCCTGTGCCGAAAAAATCTCACGCTGCAAATTTAATTTTGCGAACTGTCCGTGTGCAAGAGTACGTGAAACGAGTCGGACACGCGGTGCTTGAACCCTTTTAACTTGCTATGAAATGACCAATCCCAACTTCCTCACCCCCATTTTGGATGGCAGCAGCATCAATATCAGGATGAAACAACATAGAACTTCCATGAGAAATGCAGTGGACAGATATAAGGAGAAAATGGAACAAAGCATTGTGATCTCAGCCCTTATTTCACTAAATGTCAATGAGTCAACTTGTCACAGAAATTATCTTTTGAAAGCTTTTCTTAAATAAGTAGCCCTATTTTTATTTCGCCCTACTAACTTTGTTGGGTAGAAGGAATGGCAGAAGTATAATGTTCTACATGTACGTACCAGTGTGTGTGAATGAGTGTGTGGGTGTGTGGTTGGGTGTCTGTCTGTCTGTCTGTCTGTCTGTCTGTCTGTGTCTTCTACCACACGCTTCGCACTAACCATGCGCTTGACGCTCACCAAGCGCAAGACTGGTAAACCTAGAGATTGGCCGCAGACACACGCACGCACACACAAACTCAGACAGCCTCCCGGATTAACCTAACCTAACCACAGACACACACAGCACTTTATATTTTTAGCATTCTTTCTACATGACGAAGTGGGAAGCGCAAAAGCGTCTAATATATAAAGTAAGATGGTCTATGTACGTGTGTGTCTGCGTGCGCGTGTGTGTGTCTCACACCACATGCTTTGCACTCACCACGCCTGAAAAAGCTCGAAATGGGCCGTGTAAAGCTGGAAACCAGCCGCGAGAAAAGTCAGCCATAAAATTTAGCCTCGCAAAACCTAGAAGTTAGCCGCGAGAATCAGCCGCGAGAAGCCACAGGACGTATGACATACTTGTGTCTGAGGGTTTGCAGCATTAGCCCGAGATGCCTTTGTAGTTGAAGCAACTGAGATCTGCTGAGGAGAAGTTGGACATCAAGTCGCTCATGCACTAATGTCGGCGAAGACACAACAGTCTCTGCTCAGAAAATGGACACAATTTGGAGGGCGGATGCTGTTTCTGATGACCATGACCTTTTGGCCAAGTCAAAGTGACCTACAGATGTGTGCCAGAAATTGCATAAAAACATGACATCTCGAAAATTGGCCAATGCATTTGGTTGGCAAGAATCTGTTGTTGTTAATAATAAATGATTAATTTGTTTAGTCGTATTATTTGTTTCATTGTCCCTTCGATTTTTCACCATAAACTTTGGTTCATGAAATCACTTGTTTTTTTGTGATTTAAGCATCTGACGCAGTTATCCATAGAAATTGTCGCTATGCTATAAGTATGTTTAAGGACTGAAAAGATGGCTGAAATGAGATGTGACCAGTCTTATTCCTCAACAACTTTTGAAAAAAAACATCCATTCGTATCGACAATTTGCTGGAGCAACAGACGGAGCAGAAACTCACCTTTGGCTGTCTGTCATGGCGCTCTCAGAGGTGTTTTTTCTCCTTCACAGACATTTTGAGGCCATTTTTGAACCCACACAAAAGTGAAAGTTGTATTTGCTGGCGTTGATGCAAGAATCGAGTTGATGCACGCAAAATCTGACTGAACTGTTGACTCATAGAAGTGTTATTAGTATTGCTGATGCATAAAAGGATTGCCTGTAGACGTCTTATTTTAATGCTTGTAGTACCCTAGTAGACGGGGCATTTGTTTCGATTCAAGAGAAACAGACTCATATAAGCGCCTGATGCTTATATCCAGTGATGCGTACATCAATGCTTGACTGCACCATGTTCCGAAAGTGGACTTACATTTTCGGACGGCGGGAGATGTATGTATTATGTATTCACTCACAGGATATCGACAATTGGGGTACGATCGTTCATACTGACGTATGTCGGATGCAAAAGACAAAGGACGAGAAAAACCATTGGTGAGGGCTACGTGTACTTGTATTAGGCAAGTTTTTAAATGTATTCTATATGCATATAACGACCGAGGAGTTTTCAGAATTAAAGCTCTCATTGCAACCCCACACTTACTACTTGATCATGGGTAGAGAGGGGGGGGGGTATAAGTCGTCATCAAAGAGTCACGTAACAAGGGATGTTGCATCCTGCGCTGGAGATTTCTTGCATGCGTTCACTAATTTCATTTCTTTTCATCAGCCAAATGAGTTGTTAGGCTCCGATAATTTTCTTCACTGTGTAACCAGGCAGAGCGTAAAAGAACATGCAGAAGAAGATGATGAGAAAGATCCACAGGAGAATCTTGATTATGGTCCACTTGTAGTTGTGCCAGATGATGTACCGGATCGATTTGATGGGATTTAGGAACCACATAAACGAAGAATCAGGACGGCTGGAGGGAAAAAGTGTAGAAGCGAGGTTTTAAACAGTCAACTTTATGATGTCATGATCAAGCAACGCTTCCGTATTTACGGGTGAGTTCTCCGTGGTTGGGAACATCCATGCCCCATGTGCATACGAGACGTAAGACGATGCTGGAGCTAAGTCCTCATCACTCTAATTACAATCGTGGAAAATCACCCACCTACTGCTACCGTACGATGATGCCCAGACCTTTGTCGGCGACTTTTCCTTCGAAATCATAACGCTACTTGGAGTGTGGTACGGAAAGGTGTCCTGTGAGGTTGCGTGCACACGCGTACGTACGTTGCGAGTCAGATCATTTTCCAATCTTAAGGTAAGTGTGTTCAAAATTCCTTCCAAAACAGACTCTTTGGCAGTAATTTAACCCTCTAAAAGATACACATACAGTCAAATTTGTGAAGAGCCAGGGGCCCAAAACCAAAAGGACTGATCCGACTAGTACATTACCAATCTGATAACCTTCAACTTCATCAAGAACAACATGGGCAAGGAGCAGAAAGTCCGTGTGAAGGCGTGACGTCGATCATGGAAGTGCCACTTTCTCTTTCCCCAGAATTTGCCAGATCTTGCTCACTCAAGTTGGAGGTAGTCAATGGTCTTGGACTGGCATTCAAAAAACGATGGGACTCCATTCGTAGATCCCCCTTTGAAGCATCATATATGAAGGATCGAAAGCCTAATGTGTCATCATCACTTTGTATGAATAAACTTCCAGCCTTATGTAGGTTTCGACCGAGAGGTTAATCCCCCTCAAAAGAAGCAGTTGCCATTTTCAGCAATACTTTCTTAGGTACTTACTTTAAAAAAATCATACGAAGGAAGTTTCCAATCTCTTCGTAATGTTACTTTCATCTCCACTGTTGCACACGTTCCTAAGGTTGCTATGCTAACCTTCTCCTCAATGTACTACTGTACGTACACCTTCAGATCAGATTCAGCGGATCATTTCAAAAGTGCTTTAACGTGACACAGGCGAAGGCGTGTCTTGTTTATAAAAAAATATAGCAGCTCGCAAGTACCCAAGGCCTCCACTTCCCCCCATGCTTTTCTTGATGAAGTTGTGCACATTGCTTGGCTGCCAGCATCAAGCGAAGTCTGATTCGTTCAAGTGAAGCTAATTCTTGACACCCTGAACACCTGTGGTGCGGCTACGCAGCGTACTCACGTCGGCTTTTCCAAGGCATTGGGATCCTCTCTTCCTAGACCAGCGGGCGATTTTTCAGCCTCCTCAGCAGTCATCAGGATAAGTTCGGCCTCAACTTTACCCTGGGGAGCGTAACACAAGGCCAACGAAGTGCCTCAACATAATTCTGCGGTCGTTACGGATGTTGCAGTACCTGAAGAAGAAGTCCTTCGTTGTCAGTCTTGATGTAGAGCGGCCACCAACCCTTGGTTCTCTTCTGCTTGAATAGATTGACCAGCGGAACGGTTCCATCTGTTCTGAGCATGTCAAGTGAGCACTGCTTGACAGTCTTGGCCCCACGAGGGAAGCGGCTAAGATCCAACGTGATGGCGCCCAGGAAGTCATCCTTGCTAAAGTGGTCAGCGTCCCAGACCTGTAGCGTCAGACGAGCGGGCACCTGCAGCAACAAACGTGCGTGTTGTCGTCAGTCAGGAAAGGTTGTTGCATCTTGGGAAAGAGCAAAGTGCTGCACTCGTACCGCACATGATATGACAAAGCGATCCCCCCCTTCCCAGACTCAAGTAGCACCTGGCTCGTTCTATGTGAGTCTGCTCTCTTTAGCTCTGCTTCTGGCGCTTAAAGCCAAGATTGCCCCAATTGGGGGCCTTACTCAAGCATGAGTAAATACACTGCAAACTATGCTGCATGAGCAATTCATGGGATATTACTCATTTAAATGAGGAAGTTGACCTGTCCCAGATACTTTACTGTCTGAGGGTGTAGCCCTAGGGCAGTAATAGTCTGAGGACAGGTCAATTTCAGTGGATTTTGATTATTAAACGAGGAAAATTAAGTGCCACTTTTGTGCATGCAATGTGCAACTTGACGTTAGATTTTTTCTCTTTAACTCTTTAACTTTCTCTTTAACTGCTTTCCTGAGCAGTGCAGAGCTGTGCTGCTCTCTCCTCAGCAGTGCACAAAACTGGGAAGCGCACCGTATTTTCACCCCCAAACCGGAAACTAAGCCATATTTTCCGATTTGGGCGGAAAAAAGTAGTTTGGAGAACGTAACATGGTTTCATATTTTCGGGTTCGCAGTTAAATAAGCCAGTGGAGAAAAAACGTGGCGTCAACACTAGTGAATAAGAGCTGGTCGTCATCTAGAAAACTGTTACACAGTGACCGGGACAGTCAGTGACACCCTTGACAGCACTCGTAGCTTCTACCTTGCTGGTTGTTTCATCCCATGAGAACATGGACTCCTTCTTGGAGATGACAACCTTCTCTTCTGCAGCAAGATACTCAAAGGGGAAGATGAAGCGCCAGTTGAAGTTTCCCTCGCCAGTGAGTGAACGATAATGCACGTCTGTCTGCTGGGCGTCATCCGGACCTTTTAGCCACCTACATCAAGCCAGAAAGCAGAGTTATCAGTTGCAGATGGCGGCCAAGAGCAAAGGAGACGCGGTTGGCATGTGTTTGCAACATAAAAAGGACTCCTCGCAATCTGTATTTGTAAGCTCCTTTGCGGAATGCAATGGCAACGATGGAAAAAGTGAGACCTCTCACGAATGATGAGCATGACATAGACACTTGACTTATGATCTTTACAGTGCGTGCGGTATGGTGCATTGAGCAGACGGACTGCTGTAATTGATGCCGGCACAGATAAGTCTGGGACAGACTAATCGACGGATATTAAGACCCGTCCCGTGTATTTTTCTCGGTCAAAAAACAAGTTTGGACTGGCTTCTCAACCGCCACACGCACGTCCAGATCGCGCACTGCAACAAGTACACCCAGCGTTTCAAAAAATAAAAAATAATGAAATTCATGGTTTCATGGTTTTATGGACACGCAGGTGAATAAAAGTGTCCATCGAGATCTATGTAAACTCCCTAACTTTAAGCAAAAACAATAACATGCATCTGAACTGTGTTTCAAAAAGAATCTTTCGCGATAACCTGAGTCATAACATCGGCCCGACTAATTTTATGACCAAGTCTTCGGCCTGCGCTTTTAAAATTCATATTCACAAATCCCTAACATGGGAGAATTCGTACGCATGTTAAGAAAGAAAGCAGAAGTACAGGTGACAAGAAAACATTTTAAAAATTGCCCCCGAGAGAAGATTCTGCGTTTTCCACCTCTCTCGTAAGAGGAAATGGTGTCTCTCTTCTGTAACAGTGGAAAGGATCAAAATTGAGAGCCAGTTCAGCAGTGCGCACTCAAAAAACCTTATTCAACTTGAAATTTGACTACTTTTAGGCCCACTTACACGAAAACCCTTTCAAAAAATTGACAGAATTTTTTTTTCGCAAAGTTCAACTGTGCCTTCAGGTGCGTGAAGCACCTGCGCAGATCGCTCCCGTTCATATTGAAGACCACAGGGCAAAAACCGGAGCTGAAATATCTTTTGTATCTGAAAAGTTATGACCATTTTGGTGGTTGTAACTGTTGCCCTCTACTGTGCAAAAGCTGGACAAAGAGTAGAGTGCACCGTAAGCTGGAAAGACACACACACGCACGTAAATATGATGCTTGTACTATTATATAATAAAATGTGTGATATATCTTTGAGATCAGCGAGACGAATCTGATTTCTTGTCCGCAATCATCAGTTAGCAGCGGTTTCTGCGACGCTCTCGATTACTCCATTTTTTTATAAATCGTCCATTTTTGGGTCGTTTGAGTTGGCCGGAGTGAGCCTTGTTCGAAGCTCACTCCAGAATCAGTGAAATTTGCTCGGGAGAAAAACTTTTCTTCCTTTTTCTTTGTCAAACAAATAAGTTCCTCACCCTTTAACATAGATGTCACTCATCTTGTCTCCTGAGAAAAAGGCATCGTCCTCAAGTACAACCTGCAAATTGCACGAAAAATTACAGAGTGCAACAATAACTATCAAGGAATAAGTAGAGAAGTCGCTTCAGAAAAGAGATCCAACATTTTTGAGGGAACTTCACTTTTTTGATCCCCAAGGCGAAGGCCAAGGGATCAAAACAATGAAATTCCTGAGAAAGATCAGGTCACTTTTCTGAGTACCCCTATATATGATATTTTCTTTATCGTTGGTGAATGTAAATGGGAAGAAAGAAATGATTTCTGGGGGTGGGAGAGTAATTTTACTCGATTTTCATTTTCTTCTACTTGCGTTCTCCGACAGTAAAGAAAATTAAATTCCCCCCTAAACAATCAAGACCCTGTTAATTCGAATAACGTGTGTGCTTCTAATTTGCTCCGTTTTTGTCGCTCAAAGTCAGGGTTTGTTCAGATGTTGGGCCTAAGTCGATCATGAGTAAACACACTTTAAAATGTACTGTCAAATGTGCTGTAAGAAGTAAGGAAGTAATTCAGAGAAACCCTTTGTTTTGGCAGAAATGTTCAGGGAATGAAACAGAACAGTGTAAACAGAAAGTACACTTATAAACTCGTGGCTTTACCTCATCTGTATTCCATATGATGACTCTCAGCTCGTACGACGATGGCTTTCTCGGCGAGACGTCGACCGGTAGGCCAGGAAGAGGCATGTCCATGGGAAACATGTCCACCCACAGCTCCAACTTGCCCTATACGTACAGGAAGGTCTGGACAATGGCGAACACGTCTAATGTCTGTGCTGTGGTTCAACCAACCTGTTCTATTCCCGGCTTGTCTGGGTTGAAGAGCGCCCTCGTCTCCACGTGCTCCGTGATCAACTTGGTGCCCACTCGAGGAATCTCATGCCAATGATGCAGGACAGCAAGGGCCAGGTGCTCCTCAGACACTGTTTTTTTTAGGAGCAAGTTTAAATGATCCACTTTCAAAATGCCTTCACTCTGCCATTCATGTCGAACTTGCTGAAGGACCCCGTGTAAAGGCGCGTCAGTGTATGGAATAAATAGTCCTGTACGTATTCTTTTATCACTGGGTGGCATTAATTCTGCTACACCCTGTCCGTGACTTACTCTTGTTGTTGGCCTGCCATGCGCTGTCTTTAGCGTTCTGGTCCTTCTGCAGCGTGAACGTTTTCTCTCCCACCCTGACTTTCCCGGCCGAGAAGTGGGGTCCGTCGACCTTTCCGTCCTTGCACAGTCTGGTCAACAACTGAACGGGCTTCATCGGGTCGCGCCACTGGTTGTAGCCACAACTGAAGGAAAATTCGGTTATGTCAAAAACCAACCTGAGTATATTAGACGCGGTTAGTCAGTTAGCGAGGGAATCTGCCTCCAGAACAGAGACGAGAGCATGGAGTGTTGCGTCCATAACTCAAGAAATCATTCGGGCCTACTATGAACACACTTGGCATTGACTTCAACTTTCCGGCAGTCACGGACAGCAACGCTGACCTCCTCCTCCTGCTTGGTGTTGGTGTTGCCCTTGAGTGACGCAGCTTAGCTGACACACCCTGTACAGTAGTTAGTTCCATGGTCACGTTGGTCTGTCATCACTTGTAAAATTGGCACATTAGTGATGGCTTTAAAACAATTGTGACTACACCGAATACGCACGTTGAAGCACCTAAGGTTGCCAAGAATGGGCTGATCACTCATAATCAGTCATTTAGCATTTTGATTTACAGTACGTATTGACTAACTTTAACATTCATTATTGACACGTAGTGAATATTAAATAAGCTGCAGAACAGTATACAGCTGTGACGTACGGATGTGCAAACCGCGGGTGGAAGCAACATTCCACACACGATTCCTTTTGCTTGCCTCCCTCGAGTGCGTTTTTTTCATCTTCCTCGCTGGTCTCATTCAATGCATTGTGCTAAGAGCTTTCAGAGGAGAGCGGAAAATACGCGATGCACCTGAAGCTGCCGTGTGTAGCAACACAGTGTGCGCCAGTTTCAGCCGCTTGCCTCTATTGAAATATACGCCAGTCCATCACTGACCCTGCCAGAAAAAGCGCAGTGCGCTGGAACAGTGCGAGCCGGAACTAATGCCAGGTTCAAAATGGCAACCCTGACGCCTGGATATGCAGTGCAGTCGAGGTCTCGGGAATGATTTCTTGGCGAATCACACGTTTCTCGGTTCTCGTGGTAGTGGTTTTCAGGATATATAACTAGAGAAAGTTTCCGAGTCCGTTTCTTTTCTCTTGCTTACCCTCCAGCCCTGTTGCTGTTCCTATTCTTGTTCCTGCCATCAGAGGGGGTTTGTTGTTGATGTAGTAAGAAAGGTGCGAATACATGCGACACAAAGGCACTCGTGCTCTGCTTGCGTGCGAGTGTTGCCAACTTTCTTTTCGGAGATTGGTGAATTTGTTCAGCAAAAGAAAAAATTGAGTTGCTGGACATTATCTTTTTGGTGAACGCTCAAAGTTTCAGGAACTTTTTTTTTCTTTTTTGCGTGCCCTCGCCAAATTACATTGAGCTTAAAAATTCTCTTAGAAGCAACTTGTCTAATGGGCCTCACGGATCATATCTGGCTGCTATGCCGCAGGTAGCTCTGTGACGGCTGTAGAAGCGGTTCTCCAGGTCAATCTTGGTCTCCCCGATGAGGTCGTCTGAGCCCAGAAGATCCCAGTCAAACACACTCACTGTGAGGATGGAGTCTTGCGGGAAGGTGGCTTCGAACTCAAAACACCTTTAAAAAAGAGTAAAGTGGAATGCGTATCAGGCGAGCAGCAAAGATTGATGCTACTCGGCGAGAAGATGAAGACGTCAGGTACGTGCATATGAGCAGGCACCTGCACCTGGCAGCTCTGTCACCCAACTTACTTGCCAAAGACCGGGTTCAGTTGCTTGGATACGTAGTTGTCCTTGTCTGAAACCCTTTTGGATCCAAGCTGCAGTACGAGGTAAGGGTCGGCCTTGCCATTGATGTCCATGGGATGAAGATCATTGGCCTTTACCACGTACACTCTCACCAGAACGTGCAGGGGATCGTTGGAGGGAAGACCCTGCAGCGAGATTACGTTTCAATCAGTGAGACGGTCATACAGCCTGCACACTCACCTGGAAGAAGCCAAATTGAGGATCGAAGCCCATGACGGTGTGGTCGTCTAGATCCTTTGGTAGAGGCAGCTTGTAGATCTTGATGGCACCCTGTAAGAGAGTGATTTGACCCACTGAAAACTTCTTTAAATTTGCTGCAAGGTGACAACAGACGTGACTTGGGAGGGTCGTCATGCATGTGCCAGCATCTGAAGAAAAACAGGTTTGGCCAACATTATTGGAAATGGTTCTTGCCTGCACCAGGAGAGTTAACTGCGCACGTTAGAGAGCTTAATAGTATTCTTATTTACTATAATAGGTATTCTATATATAGGTATACTATAATAGGTATAATAAAGTATTCTTATTTACTATAATAGGTATTCTATATATAGGTATACTATAAT